>Ga0075423_10002342_pt1 | contig 17147 bp, 16 predicted proteins | sample SoiMethybrSBSTD2_FD_80114 | JGI IMG/M metagenome (GOLD analysis project Ga0075423, IMG submission 80114) | Bulk soil microbial communities from a Populus tree surrounding site in Tennessee, USA - Soil MetaG P. TD hybrid SBSTD2 | ecosystem: Environmental > Terrestrial > Soil > Tree plantation...
CATCGCCGCGGCACACCGAAGCGATCGCACGATGAATACGCGCGGCTGTCGGCGCCGCTGCGCAGGACGGTGCGTACGCTGTCGTCGATTCTGCGCGTCGCTGAAAGCCTCGACCGCAGTCACGCTCAGGCGATCTCAGGGATGGAGCTACGCGATCGCGGTCAGGACGTGCTGCTGACGGTGCACACATCCACCGATGCCGAGCTCGAGATCTGGGCCACCAATCGGCATCTGCAGCCATTCGAGCAACTGCTTGGCAAAACGGTGAGGCTCGAATCGGTCGTGCAAACGGTTGCCGTGCCGGTTGTCATTCCCAATCCGCCCGCGCGACGACGGTCGTCGACGAAAGCACGTCCGGCGAAGCAGCGTCGCGCATCCTGAGCAGAGATCAAAAGAGAATCGCGCTGGCCAGACCGAGGAACAAGAAGAACCCCATCGCATCGGTGACGAACGTTAGCAACACGCTCGACCCGTAAGCGGGATCGCGCCCGGTTGCGTGCAGTGCCAGCGGGATCGCAACTCCGGCGACCGCAGCGACCACGAGATTCAGCACCACGGCGCTCATCATCACCGCGCCGAGAGCAAGGTTCGAGTACAACCCCAACGCCGCGATTCCCACCACCACACCCCACACCGATCCGTTGAGCAGACTGATGACAAGCTCCTTGTTCAGGACTCGAGCCGCACCAGACGGCCTCAACTGATCGACCGCCAGCGCGCGAATGACGATCGCCATCGTCTGGTTGCCGGTGTTGCCGCCGATGCTGGCGACGATGGGCATCAACGTGGCGAGGGCGGAGAGACTGGTGATGGTGGCTTCGAATCGTCCGATCACGCGTGAGGCGATGAAGGCCGTCACCAGATTGATGGCCAGCCATGGCCAGCGGTTGCGGGCGCTGTCCCATGGGCGCGCGAACAGATCCTCGTCTCGCGACAGACCGGCCTGCTTCAACGCCCGCCACTCCGCGTCGGCGCGCACGACATCCATCACGCTGTCGACGGTGATCCGGCCAACGAGCTTGCCGCGATCGTCGACGACCGGAGCGGAGACGAGGTCGTAGCGCTCGAACGCTTTGACGGCGTCGGCGATGGCGTCTCCTGGCGCGAAGGTCACGGTGTCGCTGGCGCACACGCCAACCACGGGCAACGACGGGTCCTTCAGCAGCAACGTCTGCAGCGGAATCGATCCGCGGAGCACATGTCTGGCGTCGATCACGAACACGCGATCGGTCTGCGGCGGCAGCTCCGCGAGCGCCCGCAGCTCCTCGATCGTCTGCTGAATCGTCGTCGTCTCACCCACGATCACCATCTCGCGCGACATGTGGCCGACACGGTCTTCCCCGTACTGAATCGATTCCTCGTACGCCTGTCGATCGGCGGATGCCAGTGCACGGGAGACCTCGCGCAGGATGTCGGATGGAATCGAGTCGGCGACGTATCCCAAGTCTTCGGGATCGAGCGTCGTCAGAAGCGCGATCAGCCTCTCGTGTGACGTCGATTCCACCAGCCACTCGCGCACGACATTCGAGACCTCGACGAACGCGAGCCCGGCCTGTTCGACGCTCGCCTGATCCCAGACCGTGCGGCGATCACCGGGCGGGAGTGCCTCGAGAACGAAGGCGAGATCGGCCGCGTGCGTCGCGCGGACGAATTTGTGGAGCTCCGCCAGATTCTGCCGGTGTTGAAGATGTTCGAGGAGATCGCGCTTGGGGCCTTCCTGACGCGCCGCCAGTGTGTCGAGCACGCGATGCTTCTCGAGCAGTCGTGCGATGCGGTCGAGCGTCTCCTGGAGCCGGGCTTCCGACCGGATCGTTGCCATAGCGCGTTGCCGCGCTACTCCAGGCTGGCGAGACCGGTGGTGTGATGCCTGACGTCTTCGCCCGCGACGACGAAGAACACGTCCTCGGCAACGTTGGTCGCGTGATCGCCGATGCGTTCGAGGTGCCGCGCCATCAGCAAGAGCTCGAGCGCCGAGCTCACGACGTTGGAGTTCTTGATCATGACGTCGACGAGATGGCGAAACGCCTGCCCGCGCAGCGAGTCCAACGCATCATCGCGTTCGAGCACGGCCTGGGCGACGCCGAGATTCCCCGAGACGAACGCCTGCAGCGCGTTCTCGAGCATCGCCTCGGCAATCTCGCTCATCCGGCTGAGCAGCTGCTCCTCCGGCAGACGGCCGCTGGCAAGATACCGCCGCGCTGATTCCGCCAGGTTGACCGCCAAATCGCCCACCCGCTCGAGGTCGGAATTGATCTTCATCGCCGCGACGATGACGCGCAGATCGACGGCCACCGGCTGGTGCAGCGCCAGCAGCTTGAAGGCGCGGTCGTCGATCGCCATCTGCATGGCATTGACTGCGACGTCGCCGATCGCGACTTCGTCGAGCAAATCGAGGTCCTGCTCGACGAGCCCACGCATCGCGCTGGCAACGCGCTGCGACACGAGACGGCCCTCCGTCGTCAAATCTTGCTTGAGCTGGGCGACGTCTTGAAAGAAATGGGCTTTGGCCTGCGGCGAAGCGGGAGTGCTCATACGTTATCCAAACCGACCCGTCACGTAGTCTTCGGTGATCTTTTCCTTGGGGTTGGTGAAGATCTTGTCGGTGCGATCGAACTCCACCAGCTTGCCAAGCCAGAACAACGCGGTCATGTCCGACACGCGCGCCGCCTGTTGCATGTTGTGCGTCACGATGACGATGGTGTAGGTCGAGCGCAGCTGGTAGATCAGCTCCTCGATACGCTGCGTCGCAATCGGATCGAGCGCCGATGCTGGTTCGTCCATCAGCAGGATCTTGGGCTTGATGGCCAACGCCCGCGCGATGCACAAGCGCTGCTGCTGACCGCCGGAGAGCGCCAGCGCCGAGTCGTGCAGCCGATCCTTCACTTCATCCCACAGCGCCGCGCCAGTGAGACTCTCTTCGACGATGTCGTGCAGCTGTCGGCGGTCAGAGGCGAGCCCGTTCAGGCGGACGCCGTAGGCGACGTTGTCGAAGATCGACTTCGGAAACGGGTTCGACTTCTGGAACACCATACCGACCCTGCGGCGCAGCGCCACCGGATCGATCGAGGAGTCGTAGATCGCTTCGCCGTCGACGAGGACCTTCCCGGTGACACGCGAGCCGGGGATGATGTCGTTCATGCGATTCAACGTGCGCAGGAAAGTACTCTTCCCGCATCCCGATGGACCGATGAACGCCGTCACCAGCTTCGAGCGGAGTTTGGTCGTGATGTCGAACAGCGCCTGCTTCTGTCCGTAGAAGAACGACATCTTCTCGACGTCGATGGCGATCGCGTGGCTGTCGACCGGCGGCCCGGTTCGTTCCGGCGGCTTGACCGAGAGCCCGTGGGTAATGGAGGGTGCGCTCACGAGAGTCATGGTGAAAGAAATGATGGAGTCGGCTATTGCCCCGTCTGCAGTCGCTCGAGCCGGCGAGTGGCGAGGCGCGCGAGAACCGAGCACGACAGCACGAGCGCGACGAGCACGAGCGCGCCGGCCCAGGCCTGTCGATGCCAATCCTCATACGGTGAAATCGCATACGTGAAGACCTGCACCGTCAATGACGAGATGGGCTGAGTCAGCGAGGTCGAAAAGAATCGATTGTTGAACGCCGTGAACAGCAGCGGCGCCGTCTCGCCCGCGATCCGCGCGAGCGCCAGGACAATGCCGGTAATGATTCCAGGAGCGGCCGCCGGCAGCACCACTGACATCGTCGCTCGCGCGCGTGTCGCACCGAGCGCAAGCGCGCCTTCGCGCAGAGACATCGGCACCAGCTTGACCAGTTCCTCGGTGGTGCGGGTGATGATGGGAATCATCATGACGCCGAGGGCGATGCCTCCTGCCAGGGCGCTGAACTGTTTGAACGGAAGGACCGCAACGCCGTAGACGAAGACGCCAATCACGATCGACGGCACACCATTGAGCGTGTCGGCCGCAAACTGCACCATGGTGGCCAATCTGGTACCGGCGAACTCGGCTGCATACACACCGCTGATCACGCCGACCGGAACTGCGAAGAGCGCGCCCATTACGATCAGCATCAGCGTGCCGGCGATCGAGTTAGCCATGCCGCCGCCCGCTTCCCCGACCGGCGTCGGCATATGCGTGAAGAACGCGAGATTCAGCGACATGACGCCGCGGCTCACGACAAAGAACAGGATCATCGCCAGCGGCAGCAGCGCAAGAACCACCGCGAGCCCGGACAGCCACACCACAGCTGTCGAGCGGACTCGACGCACGGTGTCCCAGTTCATGCCGCTTCTCCCACCGGTGCCGCGGCAACCACCGGCTTGCGCGCCTTCGCAGGTCGATTCATGTTCCAGATCAGCAGCCGCGAGCCAACGTTGACGGCGAGGGTGATGATGAAGAGCACGAGCCCGACCTCGATCAAGGCGTCGAGATAGAGTTCGTCAGCCGCCTCCGTGAATTCGTTGGCCAGAACGGCCGCCATCGTGTACTGCGGCGCCAGCAACGACAACGAGATTTTCGGATTGTTCCCAATCACCATCGTGACGGCCATCGTCTCGCCCAGCGCTCGCCCGAAACCGAGCATGATGGCGCCCATGATGCCCGTGCGCGCGTAGAACAATGCGGCTTGGATCGCCTCCCATTTCGTCGCGCCGAGCGCATATGCGGCTTCACGCTGCGAGAGCGGTACGGCCTTCAGCACCTCGCGGGCCACCGATGCCGAGAAGGGGATCACCATCACCGCGAGGATCAGCACCGCTGCGAGCATTCCCACGCCGACCGCCGGACCAGCGAAGAACGGCAAGGCTTTTAGCGGAGCGGGGAGCGCGGCCTCGAACGACCGCACGATCGGTACCAGCACGTAGATGCCCCACAACCCGTACACGATTGAGGGGATGGCGGCCAGCAACTCGGTTAGGAACGTGAGCGGCTGACGCAGCCGTGCCGGACACAGTTCCGAGAGAAAGATCGCGATGCCCAACGCGATCGGGCCGGCGAGCAGCAGGGCGACTACCGACGAGTACAGCGTGCCCCAGATGAAGGGTCGGGCCCCGAACTCGCCGGACACGGGATCCCAGATGTCGTTGATCCAGAAGCTCAGACCAAACTTCGAGATCGACAGCGACGACTGCCTCGCCAGCTCGAAGCCGATGGCGACAACGAGCAGGACGAGGCAGGATGCGACCGCGCCGGTGCCGATCCGGAACGCGAGATCGCGACGCTGAAACAGGCTGGCCATTACTGGACTTTGATCGTGCCGAGCGCGGCCATCTCCAACTTGACGACTTCCTGTGGGAGCGGCGCGTAGCCCAGTTCGCCGGCGAACTTCTGGCCGTCGGTCAGTGCCCACTTCATGAAATCCACCATCGCCTTGCTCTGGGCCTTGTCCTTCGGGTTCTCGTAGAGCAGAATCCAGGTGAACGAGGAGATCGGATAGACACCCTTGCCTGCCGCGTTCGTGATCGACACACGGAAATCCTTGGGCATGTTCTTGACCGCGGCGCCGGCCGCCGCCGTGACAGATTCGAGCGAGGCGCGGACGAACTCTCCCTCGGAATTCTGCACCGTGCCGTACGAAATCTTGTTCTGGATGGCGTAGATCAACTCGACGTACCCCAGTGACCCAGGCGTCTGCTGAACCAGACCGGCGACGCCCTCGTTGCCCTTGCCGCCGACACCCACGGGCCAGTTCACCGACGTCGCAACGCCGACTTTCTTCATGAACTCGGGCGAGACTTTCGACAGGTAGTCGACCCAGATGTAGGTCGTACCCGAGCCCTCAGAGCGGCGCACGACGGTGATGTCAGTCGATGGCAGTGACGTCCCGCCATTGAGCTTCGCAATCGCCGGATCGTTCCACTTCGTGATCTTGCCGAGATAGATGTCGGCGAGCACCGGACCACTGAACTTGATCTCACCCTTGAAGTTCGGGAGGTTGTACACGGGGACCACGGCGCCGAGCACGGTCGGCAGGTGGAGGATCTTGCCCGGTGCCTGCTGTAACTGTTCGTTGGTCATCGGGCCGTCGCTGGCACCGAAGAACACCGTCTGGTTCGTCAGCTGACGAATGCCGCCACCCGACCCGATTGATTGGTAGTTGATGGCGACCTGCTTGAGTTTCTGGTATTCAGAGAACCACTTCGAGTAAATCGGATTCGGGAACGTCGCGCCGGCGCCGTTGATCTGTTGCTGCGCAGCGACCGCGCAGACGAACAACGCCGCCCCCGATAGCCCCGCGACAAGTCTCTGACTGGCTTTCATGGTGACCCTCTCCTCAGAAGTTGAGCAGTCCGTGCACCGACACCGATTTGGTTTCCGGCGTCGTGATGTTGTCGAAGTGCTGGCCGTCGTAGTCGACCAGGATCGCCGCGCTCACGTTCCCCTGATGCGGGAACCAGTAGGCGACGCCGAAGATCGTCCGGTTCTGATGCTGTTGCTCGAGCAGCGTCGACCCCGGCACCGGCGAGGTGGCGGCAGGAGCGAGCGTGCTGGTCGTGTTCGGCGTCCAGTGGTCGTAGCGCAGCAGCACTTCCCACGATGAGAGGTTCGCGAACTCCTTTCGCGGCGTCGCCCAGAACGAATAGCCGCGGCTCGGAATGCTGGCCACGGTCGGCAGCGCCTGATCCTTCGCGTCGAGGTAGTCGAAGCCGGCGTTCAGATACTTGTGCTCGAACGTGATGTTGCCCATCACGCGCTTGCGCTCGCTGTCGCTCACGTAGTTGTCCGTGTACCAGACCAGATGGGCGCGGACCCCGCGAAGCACCGGGGCCATCTTCGCGAACGGTCGCAGCGTGCCGCGGAACTCGAACCCTTTCTCGTTGTTGGTCTCGACGCGCTGATAGTTCTCGCCGTTGTAGAGGCCGAAGTGCACGTCGCCGTAGTTCTGCGGAATGTTGTAGTGGAACGACACGCCCGCGTCGGACGAGGTCATCGCCGTCGGCAGTGGGATTCGTTCGGCGAACACAGTGCCCTGGAAGCGATAGCGGTAGATGCCTTCTTCGAAGTCGACCCACGGCGTCTGCTGGATGCCGAGCCGCACCCACGATCCACGCGCCATCCAGTCGTCGAGGTTGAACTGACCGTAGGCGTACTTGATGCGGAAGACCAGACTGTCGCTGGTGACGTTTGCACCAGCCACCGTTCCGCTTTGCCGCGTGATGTCCGGCGTGAGGCGAAACGCGACGATGTGCGAGAGCTGTCCGGTCAGGTTGATGTAGGCGCGGCCGACATCGAACGCGTTGCGGTGGACGCTGTTCCCTGCGGCGTCGGTGATCGCTGGTTCCGTCTGCAAGTTGAACATCGGATACAGTGTCAGGCCCACGCGTAACGCCGGTGTATCGTCCGGCGGAACGTAACCAGCCGCGGGCGTCACCTGCGCCATCGCCGTCGCCGGCCACATCAGCACACTCATCGCGATTCCGATCAGAACCGCTCGCTCTACTCGATGCACGAACACACCTCCTGCCGGCGCGACACCACAACCAGGCCGCTTATGCTAGGCGACTGCGATGACGTTGGCGCGTCGGATATGCCTCCAACACGTGAAAGGTCGGTTAGTTTCGGCGCCAGCCGTGGCGCGTTAGCATCGCGGCTTCAGCCGTGAAGCCGCGAATCGCCAATTCGACGCGATGCCAGTCGTCGAACGTGGCGTGACGAATGACTTCGTCATCGGACTCGTCGCGTATCGTCCATCCGAGATGCGGTGCCCGTTCGACGGCGAAGTGTCGGTGATGCGCACCGTCCGTCAGGTCGAGCGTAAACACACGAACTGGTTGAGACCCCACACGGTCACGCTAGCGAAGGGGAATTTCGCGGTGGTTTCCGTCGTGTTAAATCCGTGTTTCGTGGATTGCTGAGCGCCAGAGGTTCTGTATCCTAGGCGTGGCATGAGCGCCGCGGCCAGGCCCGTCCCATCCCTCGGCAATCTCACCTCGTCGCGTCAGCCCACGGTCGAGAGCGATGCCCCGTGCAAGATCGAGGCAGACCACCTCAATTTCTTCTACGGCGACAAGCGCGCGCTGCAGGACATCTCGATCAAGATCAAGCCGCTTCTCGTCACCGCGTTCATCGGGCCGTCGGGATGCGGGAAGAGCACGTTCCTTCGGACGTTGAACCGGATGAACGACATCATTCCCGAGACGCGCGTCGAAGGACGCGTGCTCATCGACGGAACCAACATCTACACGCCCGGAACGGACGTCGTCGATCTGCGCCGCCGAGTGGGCATGGTCTTTCAGAAGTCGAACCCGTTTCCGAAGTCGATCTTCGAGAACGTCGCCTATGGGCTTCGCATCAACGGCATGGCCGGCAGCAAGTCGGAGCTGGCGGGGCGCGTCGAAGCAAGCCTGAAGCAGGCGGCGCTGTGGGAGGAGGTCAAAGATCGTCTGCATGAGTCGGCACTGGCGATGTCCGGCGGACAGCAGCAGCGGCTCTGCATCGCGCGGGCACTGGCGATTCGTCCCGACATCGTGCTGATGGACGAACCGGCCTCGGCGCTCGACCCGATCGCGACGCAGCGCATCGAGGAGTTGATCTACGATTTGAAGAAGTCGTACACGATCGTCATCGTCACCCACAACATGCAGCAGGCGGCGCGGGTGTCGGACTACACGGCGTTCTTCTGGCTGGGACGCCTGGTTGAATACGATCGGACCGATAAGATCTTCACGGCACCGGCAGAGAAGCTGACGGAAGACTACGTCACCGGGAGATTCGGCTAGTGGAGCGACAGGTTCCGCACTTCCACGAAGAACTCGAGACGCTGAAAGGACGCCTGCTCGAAATGGGCGGCCTGGCCGAGGAGCGTGTGCGCGCAGCCGTCCAAGGGCTGGTGCTCCGCGACGGCTCGCAGTTCGACAAGATCCTGGTCGGCGACGAGCCGCTCAATCAGCTGCACGTCGAGATCGACGACCGCTGCTTCCGCCTGCTGGCGCTGCACCAGCCGATGGCCACCGATCTGCGGGCGATTGTCGCCGCGGTGAAGATCAACACCGATCTCGAGCGCGTGGGCGATCTCGCCGTCAACATCGCTGAAGCCGGCAAGCGCTACATCACCCACCCGCCGGTGAAACAGTTGATCGACATTCCGAAGATGGGCGATCTCGCCCAGACGATGCTGCGGGATGCGCTCGATGCGTTCGTCAAGCGCGACACCAGGCTCGCGCAGCAAGTGCTGAACGAGGACGACCGTCTGGACGCGCTGAAGACGCAGGTCTTCCGCGATCTGCTGAGCCATATGCTCAAGGACCAGGCTACGGTGGAGCCGGCGATCGATCTTATTCTCGTGTCGCGTCATCTCGAGCGGATCGGCGATCATGCGACCAACGTCGCCGAAGACGTGATTTTCATGGTGTCGGCGCTCGACGTTCGTCACCACGGTCCGGCACCCGTCGAGTAAACGCCGACCGCGCTTCCACTCGACTTCCGATCACCAATCACGCCCGGCTGTGAGCTCGGGCGCCCTGCGCATCGACCGGCGACAGACACCGACAGATTCGTTGTTTTGTCTCCGTGTCTCTCTGGATCCGGGGTTCATCGACATCCACCCGAGTTATGATTGCTCGGATGGGCAAGGCGCCGCTGTGCGTGCTGTGCCGCAAGCGTCCAGTGGATGGCCAGTGGCGCCCTTTCTGCAGCGAACGATGCCGGAACGAAGACCTCGCCCGATGGGCGACCGGACAGTATCGAGTGGCCAGCGACCCCAGCACCAGCGACGCGGTGCCGACGACTTCCGATCACGACCCCGACCCAGAGTCCGAGTAGACCCTGAGCCCGACTAAAGGACGCGCCTCCTGTCTATGGCCGACACGCTGACGATCACCGACAACCGAACGGGCAAGCAGTACGAGATCCCCATTACCGACGGCGCCATACGCGCCACCGACCTGCGCCAGCTCAAGGTGGCGCAAGACGACCAGGGGTTGTGCACGTACGACCCGGCGTTCATGAACACCGCTGCGTGCCGCAGCCACATCACCTTCATCGACGGCGACAAAGGGATCCTCCAGTATCGCGGCTACCCCATCGAGCAGCTGGCCGAGCAGTCGAACTATCTGGAAACGTCGTATCTGATCATCTTCGGCGAGCTGCCCACCGCTGCGCAGCTCAACGAGTGGACGACGCAGATCACGCTGCACACGATGCTGCACGAGAACATCAAAAAGCTGATGGAGGGCTTTCAGTACGACGCCCATCCGATGAGCGTGTTCCTCAGCGTCGTCGGCGCCTTCTCGACCTTCTACGCCGACGCCAAGAAGATCTTCGACGAGCAGTCGCGCAAGAAACAGATTCATCGCTTGGTCGCGAAAGTGCCGACGATTGCTGCCTACGCCTATCGCCACAGCATCGGCCGTCCGTACGTGTATCCCGACAACGATCTCAGCTTCGCCGGCAACTTCCTGAACATGCTGTTCAAGATGACGGAGCTGAAATACCAGGTGAACCCGGCGCTCGAGCGCGCCCTCGAGGTGCTGTTCATCCTGCACGCCGATCACGAACAGAATTGCAGCACCAACGCGATGCGGGGCATCGGCAGCTCGCACGTCGATCCGTATTCGGCGATGGCCGGCGCGGCCGCAGCGCTCTATGGTCCGCTGCACGGCGGCGCGAACGAGGCGGTGCTGCGGATGCTGAACGAAATCGGACACATCCAGAACGTGCCGGGGTTCATCAAGCGCGTGAAAGCGGGCGAAGGCCGGCTGATGGGATTTGGCCACCGCGTCTACAAGTCCTACGATCCGCGCGCCAAAATCATCAAGCGCACCGCCGACGCCGTCTTCGAGGTCACCGGCAAGAACCCGCTGCTCGACATCGCGCTCGAGCTCGAACGGATTGCGCTCGAGGACGAGTACTTCGTCACGCGGAAGCTGTATCCCAACGTCGACTTCTATTCCGGTCTCATCTATCAGGCGATGGGCTTTCCCGTCGAAATGTTTCCCGTGCTGTTCGCGATTCCGCGCACCGCCGGCTGGATCGCGCAGTGGGAAGAGATGCTCCTCGATCCCGAGCAGAAGATCGCTCGTCCGAAGCAGATCTACATCGGACCCAAGAAGCGCGATTACGTCGCGCTCGCGAACCGGAGCTGACAGGTGCGTGGCTGTCCTCGCGCGGCGGTCGTGCTCGCGTCACTCGCAGCGGCGATCGGCTGCGGCGACGCGCCTGAGGCAAGGTCGATGAAACCCAGCCCCGCGGTGGAGGCCCAGGTTCCGGCAGCAAAACCGATCGCGTTCGACGGCGCTCGCGCTTGGGGGCATCTGCAGAAGCAAGTCGCGCTGGGCCCGCGCCCATCCGGCACACCTGCGCTCGTTCAAAACCGCAAGTACATCGTCGATCAGCTCAAAGCCATCGGCATCGAGTCGCGCGAGCAGGCGTTCATCGGCATGACGCCGCTCGGCGAGGTGTCGATGGCCAATGTGATCGCGACCATTCCTGGCAAGCGAGCAGATCGCATTGCGATGGCCAGCCACTTCGACACCAAGCTGTTTCGCGAGTTCCGCTTCGTCGGCGCCAACGACGGCGCATCCTCGACGGCGACGCTGCTCGAGCTGGCGCGCGTCCTCAAGGCACAGCCGCACGAGTTCACGATCGAGCTGCTGTTCTTCGACGGTGAGGAAGCGCGCATGACGGAGTGGCGCGGTCTCGACAACACCTACGGGAGCCGTCACTACGTCGAGGACGCAGTCAAGTCAGGATCGATTCGCGGGCTGAAGACGTTGATCCTGCTCGACATGATCGGCGACAAGAACCTCAATATCCGACGCGACTCGAACTCGACGCCGTGGCTCGTCGACATCATCTGGGGCGCAGCGGCGAAGCTGGGCCACACCAGCGAGTTTCCCAGCGATCTGACGACCGTCGAAGACGATCACATCCCGTTCGTGCGAGCGGGCGTGCCGTCCGTCGACATCATCGATCTCGACAACCCCACTTGGCACACGGCTCAGGACAACCTCGAGAACGTCGCTGCGAAGAGCCTCCAGGTTGTTGGCGATGTGATCGTCGCGGCGTTCCCGGAGATCGAAAAGCGGCTGGCAACCAAGTAGTTCCTGGTTCGGGGTTCGACGTTCGAAGTTCGGCTGTTCCACGTTCAGTCCTTCGGGTTCCCGTTCAGGTGAACGTCGAACGCGGAACACGGGAACATTCGAACGTCGAACCTCGAACATCGAAGCGAGAACGGCAAATCGCGCTATCCTCCCCCCATGGCCACAACGCGGAGTGTGAACGGTCGGTCACAGAGCGTCGACGTCGACCCGGCCACTCCTCTGCTCTTCGTGTTGAGCGACGATCTATCACTTCGCGGACCGAAGTTCGGCTGCGGGCTCGGCCAGTGCGGCGCGTGCACGGTGATCGCCAACGGGCAGGCAATCAGGTCTTGTGTGACACCGGTTAACACCGTGGCCAACGCCGAGATCACGACGCTCGAGGGCCTCGGCACGCCGGAGAAACCGCACGCTATTCAGCAGGCATTCATCGACGAGCAGGCGGCGCAGTGCGGCTTCTGTCTCAACGGCGTCATCCTCACCGCCAAGGCGTTCCTCGACAAGAACCCACGCGCCAACGAGCAGCAGGTGGAGCAAGCGCTCTCGGGCGTCCTCTGTCGGTGCTACGCCAACGTGCGGATGCTGAAGGCCGTGAATCGGTACGCGAAGGCGGTGGCGCGATGAAGGCGCTGCTCACCTCCGACGCCCGTCGCGCGCTCGCCGACGCGGGATTCTCTCGACGCGCCTTCCTCAAAGGCTCGGGCGCGCTCATCGTCACGTTCGCATCGGCCTCGATCGCCGATCGATTCGACGGCGTGTTCGCGCAGGGCTTCAACGGCACCGGCAGCACGCGTCTCGATTCGTGGATTGCGATCGGCTCGGACGGCATCGTCACCGCCTACACCGGCAAGTGCGATTTCGGTCAAGGTCTCTACACGGCGCAGATGCAGCTCGTCGCCGAAGAGCTGTGCGTGCCGTTCAGTCGCGTGCGCCTGATTCAATGCGACACGTCGATGACCCCGGACCAGGGCACCACGTCCGGACAGCAGTCGCATCCGACCAACTTCAACACGACGAACCTCGCGCTGGCCGCCGCAACCGCGCGCGAGACCTTGTTGAAACTCGCGGCCGCGCGCTTCGGCGGATCGTCCAGCGGCCTCGTGGCGAAGGACGGCGTCATTGGTGCGGGATCGAATCGGGTCACGTACGCGGAGCTGGTCGGCGGCAAGAAGTTCGAGGTCTCGCTCGACATGAGCGCCAAGCGCCGACATCCGCGCGAATGGACCGTGCTCGGGACCGCGGTGCCGCGCGTCGACATGCGCGAGATGGTCACCGGCCGATTCGAGTTCGTGCACAACGTGAAAGTGCCGGGCATGCTGCATGGCGTGGTCGTTCGTCCGCCCTCGGTCGGCGCCAGCGTGATGAGCGCCGACGAGGCCTCGGTCCGCGATCTGCCCGGTGTCGTGAAGGTCGTCGTCAAACAGAACTTCGTCGGCGTCGTCGCCCAGAAGCCGTGGCAGGCGATGCAGGCCGCCAATCGCTTGAAGGTGAATTGGACGCCCGGCCCGGCGTTGCCCACTCAACGCGATGCGTATCAGCAGATCCGCACGCAGCCGTCAGCGGATACGCTGCTCGTCGATTCTGGCGACGTCGATGCGATGCTGTCGAAATCGGCAACGGTGATCAAAGCCACGTATCAGCATCCGTATCAGATGCACGGGTCGATGGGCAGTTCCTGCGCAGTCGCCGACGTGCAGGGCGACAAGGCGACACTGTGGTCGGCAACACAGTCGGCGTATCCGACGCGCAACACCACCGCGATGCTGCTTGGTCTCAAGCAGGAGAACATTCGCGTCATCTACACGCGCGGCGCGGGATGCTACGGCATCAACGGCGCCGATACGGTGACCTACGATGCGGCCGTGCTCTCACAGGCTGTGGGCAAGCCCGTACGCGTGCAGCTGTCGCGCAAAGACGAAATGGCGTGGGAGAACTACGGCAACCTGTTCGCAATCGATCAGCGGGTCGGTCTCGACAAGGACGGCACCATCGCGGTGTGGGATTACGAAGCCTGGTCCGCAGCCAAAGGCGGCCGCCCCGGCTACAACACGCCCGGGAACGTCGTCACCGGCACGCTGCTCGGCATGAATCCGGGGCCGTTCAACCCGCGCACGCCCGCACCGCCACCCACCAATCCGCTCAACAACGGCTCGAACACGGCGCCGTCGTATATCGCCGGCCGCGTTCGTGATTCGCAGAACGGAGCGGGCGTCGTGCGCAGTGAACGCGTGCTCTCCCACCGCGTGCGATCGCCGTTCTTCACCGGACCACTGCGCGCGCCTGAGCGGCTGCAGAACACGTTCGCGCACGAATCGTTCATGGACGAGATCGCCGCGCACGTGAAGGCCGATCCAGTGGCGTATCGGCTCAAGCATCTCAGTCACAGGCGACTGAGCGAGGCGGTGCGGCAGGCCGCGAAGACGGCGAACTGGGATGCGCGGCCGTCACCGCGTCCTGGGCAACGACTCACCGGTGTCGTCAGCGGCCGTGGCATCTCGTGCGTCTGCTACGAGGGCGACAACGGCTACGTCGCCATGATCGCCGACGTCGACGTCGATCAGGACAGCGGTCAGGTGCGCGTCACGCGTCTGGTCATCGCGCAGGATTGCGGACCGATCTCCAATCCCGACGGCATGCGCAATCAGATTGAAGGCGGCGCGCTGCAAGGCATGAGCCGCTGTCTCGGTGAAGAGGTGACGTGGGACAACGAGAAGGTGACGTCAGTCGACTGGCGCACCTATCACGTGCTGCCGCTCGGCTTCGCGCCCCCGAGGATCGATATCGTGCTGATCAATCAGACCGACGAAGAAGCCTGCGGCTCGGGCGAGACCTCGATCACCGTCGTGGCGGCCGCGATCGGAAACGCGATCTTCGACGCGACCGGCGCCCGCTTACGCACGGTGCCGTTCACACCGGAGCGAGTAAAGGCGGCGCTCGCCGCGCGGACATCGACAGCGTAGAGCGGAGGCTTTAGCCTCCGCGGTCACGTTTAGCCTCCGCGGTCACGTTTAGCCTCCGCGGTCACGTTCGGCCTCCGCGGTCACGTTCGGCCTCCGCGGTCACGTTCGGCCTCCGCGGTCACGCGCGGGCTGAAGCCCGCGCTCTACGAGAGCGGGTACTCGTACCTCGCGACATAGTAAGGACCGACCTGTCTGAAGCTGTGAAGGCGGAACCCGAGGCGCTCGTAGAGCGCACGTAGTTTCGGGCGCGATTCGTCGCAGTCGAGACGCAGGTGCCGCTTCCCTAGCGATCGTGCGCGATCGACCGACCATGCGAGCAACGCATCGGAGACGCCCTGGCCTTTGAACTTCCTCCGTACGGCAAGACGATGAACGAAGGCTGATTCCTGTGGCGACGGAAGGTCGGGCCAGAAGAGAAGATCTTCCAGCTGGAATCGGATCACGCCTGCCGCGTCGCCGTCGACTTCGGCGATGACGAACTGACCGGCGGCAGCCTCGGCGGCGATGCGCGCGGCGTCGAGCTCGCCTTCGTCCCACATCACCACACCAAGCGAATCGACCCATCGGGACGCCTCGACGAGGATGTCTTCGACCAGACGCGCCTCCTCGGGCCGAGCCTGCCGAATCTGAATCGCCATCGGCGTCTAGTGTCGCAGGCGACCAGCGCGAGTTGTCACGACGACATCGCGCCGACCTGAGGCGCGCGCGATCGCGCGCGCAGGCCGTCGACGCTGAACAGCACGCACGCAGTCCAGACGATCACGAATCCGACGAGACGCGTGCCAGCGAACGGCTCGCCGTAGAGAAAGACGCCGAGAAAGAACTGAATGGTCGGCGCGATGTACTGCAGAAGACCGACGGTCGTCAGCGTGATGCGGCGGACGGCCGATGCGAAGAGGAGCAGCGGCACCACTGTGACGGGTCCACCGCCGATGAGGAGCAGATCGGTCGTCGGTCCGCTGTGGCCAAACGAGCCGTGGCCGTTCGCGTTGGCAATCAGCAGATACGCGACCGCGGGCGCGACTACGACACCGGTCTCGAGCGTCAGGCCGGCAAGCGAATCGAGCGGCGCCTTCTTCTTCACCAGGCCGTAACTGCCGAAGCTGAGTGCGAGTCCGATCGCGATCCACGGCAGTGAGCCGTACCCGAATGTGAGCTGCAGCACGCCGGCCGCCGCCAGCGCCACCGCAACCCATTGCAGCGGACGAAGCCGCTCGCGAAGGACCATCACCCCAAGCAGCACGTTGACGAGAGGCGTAATGAAGTAGCCAAGGCTCGTCTCGAGTACGAAGCCGGTATTCACCGCGTAGACGTAGAGAAACCAGTTGATGCTGATCAGCACTGCCGCGATCGCATAGATCGCCAACGTGCGTCGGTCGAGTTTCGACAAGGCATCCCGCCGGAATCGCGCCGCGCCGACGATGGCCAGCGTGGCGAAGGACCAGGCGATGCGATGGCTGATGATCTGCAGCGCCGGGACGTGTTCGACCAGCTTCCAGTAAAGAGGGAACAGCCCCCAGATGCCGTACGCGGCTACTCCGAGCCAGAAGCCGCTCACGCCGGGTTACTTTGGGACTTCCGCAACGGTGGCCCGGCACTCGCGGAGGACTTCTTCCTCGGTGAGCACAGTGCGAGACGCTTTGGCGCGGCGGAAGATGCGATCGATGAGATCCTCGTCGGCCTTGATCCCGCGGCGCTCGAGCCAGAACAACACGTTCGACTTCCCTGACATCGGGCCGATCTCGATCTGCTGCATGCGGCCAACCAGCCGTGCCGGGACGCCGGAGTACACGGTGTCGGCAAGATCGGGATCGTTCTTGTGAAACGCCTTCACGACGGCCGCAGCGTGCACGCCGGTCGCCGTGCGAAACGCGTCGCGTCCGAACACCGGATAGTTGTCGGGGATCGGCTCGCCGGTGCCTTCGGACACCGCTTGCACGAGATCGTTGAGGTGCGTGAGGTCGCGCTCGATCCATCCCATGAGCACCAGGTTCACCATCAGCAGGTCCATCGGCGTATTGCCGACGCGCTCGCCGATGCCGAGCATCGTGCCGTGGACGCGGCTGGCGCCGGCCTCGAGCGCGGCCAGGCTGTTGATCGTGCCCATATCGCGATCGCGGTGGCCGTGCCAGTCGATGCCGACGTCGGCGCCCATGTCGTCGATGATCTGCTTCACGAAGCGCAC
>Ga0075423_10002344_pt1 | contig 17137 bp, 15 predicted proteins | sample SoiMethybrSBSTD2_FD_80114 | JGI IMG/M metagenome (GOLD analysis project Ga0075423, IMG submission 80114) | Bulk soil microbial communities from a Populus tree surrounding site in Tennessee, USA - Soil MetaG P. TD hybrid SBSTD2 | ecosystem: Environmental > Terrestrial > Soil > Tree plantation...
AGCGCCTCGTAGAGGATCGCGCCGAAGGCGAAGATGTCGCTGCGCGCGTCCGCGGACTTGCCCTTCACCTGCTCCGGCGACATGTAGCCCAGCGTCCCCATCACGACGCCGGGCTCCGTCGCGGGAGCCGCGGTCGGAAGATTCGTCTGCGGGCCAACGGCGCCGTCGGCCTGGGTGAGCTTGGCGAGGCCGAAGTCGAGGATCTTGACGCGGCCGTCTCTCGTGATGAACAGGTTCTCGGGCTTCAGATCCCGGTGCACGATCCCCTTCTCGTGCGCCGCCGCCAGCCCGCGCGCGACCTGGATCGCGAAGTCCGTCGCCTTCCGCACCGGCAACGCGCCTCCGGCGAGCCGCGAGCGCAGCGTCTCGCCCTCGAGCAGCTCCTGGACGATGTAGGGCGAGCCGTCGTGCTCGCCGAGCTCGTAGACCGACGTGATGTTGGGATGGTTCAGCCCGCCCGCGGCCTGCGCTTCCTGCTCGAACCGGCGCATGCGCTCCGCGTCCTGCGTGAGGGAAGCCGGCAGCACCTTGATCGCGACCGTGCGCTTTAGCTTCTCGTCGCGGGCGCGGTACACCTCGCCCATGCCCCCGGCGCCGAGGAGCGCGAGGACCTCGTAGTGGCCCAGCTTCGTTCCGGCGGCGAGCGTCACTTCAGTCCCTCGACGACGTAGAGATCGGCGAGGCTGCGCGTGTAGGAATATGCGTAGTACTTCTCATCTGGCGTGATCAGCACCGGCGCGATCGTCGAGACACCGGCCGGGTCGGGAGGCATCAGCTCCTTCCAAAGCTGTTTACGTCCGCTCGCCAGGTCGAGGGTCATGACGCGAAGGGGCACCTCGCCCCGCCGGCGGACGAAAACCGACTTCCCGTCCTGCCTCCAGCCCGCGACGACATCGCCGGGCGCAAGCCCTGGGATCGGCGTTGGTTCGCCTCCTGCGATCGGATAGAGATAGAAGCGCCGGTCGGGTCCGACGACGGCGACGACCTTGTCGTCCGGCGACGGAGACCTCTCGAACATGCGGTAGCCCTCCGGCGAGAACGCTCTGGGCTTTGCTTCGTCGATCGCCTGCACCCAGAGACGCGAGCCGTGATCAGGCTCGGCGCCGGAGAAGACGATCCGGCGCCCGTCGGAGAGCCAGCAGACCTGTTCGATTCGAAGACCTGTTGGCGGAAGGGTCCTCGGCTCGCCCACGCCGATGGGATAGAGCGTGAGGCGCTGCGCAGTGCTCTGTCCCGAGATCGACAAGGCCAGGCGACTGTCCGGCGACAGACCGGCGCCGATGCCGGGCCCGAGTCGCACGGCCGGAGATCCGTCGGCCTTCCTGACGTAGACGGAATAGCCGGCTCCGCCTCCCGCTCCGCTCTCGTCGAACAGGAGAAGCTGCCCGTCGTCGGAAATGCTCCGGGGCAACGACCAGTCGAGCCAGGCGAAGTCTCGTTCCGTCGCGGCGCCGGGCAGGAGAGCCGAAATCGACTTTCGGCCTTTGTCCTCGATGACCAGGGCCTTGCCAGCCTTCGAGATGTCCTGGATCGTGAGCGTGCCCGTGCCCCGGGCGATTACGCGCACGCGCCCGCTGCGTGTGACCGCCTGGAGCGCCCGATTGTTGCCGGCGTATGACGCCGAAAAGAAGACCTCGTTCCCGTCGGGCGACCAGCAGAGTCCCTGAACGCTCTCGTAAGGCTCCGAGATCGCTCGCCGTTTCCCGGCGCGGTCGACGAGCATCACCGTGCCCGAGTCGTCTCCCTGCACCGGGTGATCCAGAAACGCAACTTCGTCTCCGCGAGGCGAAACCCTCGGATGGGAGATCCATCCCGCCGTCTCGTACAGGACGTGACCCACCGGGTACTCCAGCCGAATCTTTCCGCTCTGCGGGCGGACCACGGCGAGACTCTGCCCATCCGAAGCCCAGTCTGCCCAGAGGATGTCCTCGAGAAACTCCTTGGGCGAGCCACCTCCCGTCATTCCGATGCGCGCCAGGGTTCCGGTTCTGTTGAATGCGAAGGCGTCGCGGCGATCGACGGATACGGCCATCTCTCCGGAAGGCGACACGGAGAGCAGCTCTGCCTTGGCAAGGCCGAACGGGCGCGACTCCGGACTGTCGAGACGCGAGACGAAGACCTCCATCGACCGGCCATCCCAGCTCGCGGAATACATGATGGTCTGACCGTCCGGCGCGAACCGGGCCGAGCCGATGGAACCGCGCCGGAACGTCAGCTGCCGGAAGGTCGGAGGTTCCACCTTGCGGATCCGGCGGTCGAGCAGCACGCCGCCTGCAAGGCCTGCGAGGAGCGCGGCCGCTGCGAGCCACCAGGCGACGGTCCGCCGGCGATGCATCGGCGCCACGGCCGTCGCGCCCGAAGCCGTGCTCGTCACCTCCGAGACGTGCTCGCGCACGGACTTCAGGTCACGCGCGAGGTCTCGTGTCGAGGCGTATCGGTCCTCGGGATCCTTCGCGAGGCACCGGTCCACGATCCAGCGGTAGGGCGCCGGGGCCCGCGGGTTCACGCGCGCGACGGAGTCCGGCTCCTCGCGGATGATGGCCGAAAGCGTCTCGGCGCCGGTCGGCTTCTGGAAGGCGCGCTGGCCCGTCGCCATCTCGTAGAGGATCGAGCCCAGCGAGAACTGATCGGAGCGATAGTCGAGGGAACGGCCGCTCGCCTGCTCCGGAGACATGTAGCCGACGGTTCCAAGCACGGTCCCGGGCTGCGTCTCGCCGGCCATGGTCGGAATCGCCGACATGCCCTCCGACGGCGCGGTGAACGGCTTCGCGAGGCCGAAGTCGAGCAGCTTGACGAACCCGTCGCGCGAGACCATGACGTTCTCGGGCTTCAGGTCGCGGTGCACGATTCCGGCCGAGTGCGCCTTGGCGAGGCCGTCGGCGATCTGCACCGCGACCTCGAGCATCTTCTTCTCGGGAAGCGCGCCGTTGGCGAGCATCTGTCGCAGGCTCGCCCCGTCGATGAACTCCATCGCCATGTAAGTTGTGCCATTCGACTTGCCGATGTCGTGGACGGTGACGATGTTGGGGTGGTTGAGCGCCGACGCGGCTCGCGCCTCGGACTCGAAGCGTCGAAGACGGTCCGCGTCCTGCGCGATCGACGCCGGCAGGACCTTGAGCGCGACGTCGCGACGCAGCCTCTCGTCGCGCGCGCGGTATACCTCGCCCATGCCTCCCGTCCCGAGGAGCGAGAGGACCTCGTAGGGGCCGAGCTTCGTGCCGGCGGCGAGGCTCATCGAGTTTGGCGCATTCTACTCTCGGTCGTGGCGTATTCTTCGGCCGCTTCCAAGGAGGTCCAATGCGTCGGGAAACCCGGAGTCTTGCCCTGGTCTTCTTGCTCGCCGCGCTGCCCGCCGCGGCCGACTCGACCCGCCAGCTGACCGTCGACTGGATCTACGGCGACGAGGCCGTAGCGGCCACGAAGCTTCCGAAGTTCGCCTGGACCGCAGGCGGCGATGTGCTCCTGCTGGACGAGCGCGTTCCGGCGGCGTCGCGCACGATCGAGCGCGTCCGCCCGGACTCCGGCCAGCGGTCCCCCGCCGTCGATGCAAAGGCCGCGCTTGCGAGCCTCGCGGCGCTCTCTCCGAAGGGCGCACCGGACGCGGTGGCCTGGCCGGATGCCCTCGATCCCGCCGGGAAGACGGCGGTCTACCTCTTCGGCGACGACCTCTATGCGTTGGACCTCGCGTCTTCGCGGTTCTCGCGGCTGACCTCGACCGAGGCGAAGGAGACCTTGCCGCGGCTGTCTCCCGACGGCAGGAAGGTCGCCTTCGTGCGCGACAACGATCTCTACGTCTACGACCTCGCGGCGACGCAGGAGACGCGCCTGACCACCGACGGCAACGACACCGTTCTCAACGGTACGCTCTCTTGGCTGTACTGGGAAGAGATCTTCGACCGGGGGGACACGGGCTACTGGTGGTCGCCCGATTCCTCCGCGATCGCTTTTCTGCGGACCGACGAATCGGGCGTCGACGTGTCCTCGTTCACCGACTTCGCGCCCGCCGTGCCGCGTGTCATCAAGCAGCGTTATCCGCGCACCGGCGGAACGAATCCGGCGGTGAAGCTCGGCGTCGTCGCCGTCACGGGCGGCGCGGCGGAGTGGATGAACCCGTCGGACGCCCCGTACGAGTACATCGTCGGCGTGGACTGGCTGCCCGACAGCCGCTCCGTCGCCGTCCAGACCACCAACAGGCCGCAGACGCGGCTGGACGTCTGGCGTTTCGACCGAGGCGCCACGAAGCCGACGCGCGTCCTCTCCGAAGAAGATCCCGCCCTCGTCTACCAGAAGGAGATCCAGTTCGCCGACGGCGGCAAGACCTGGATTGCGTCGTTCGAGAACGGCAGCCACACGCATCTCTTCCGCTACGGCTCCGACGGAATTCGGAAGAACGCGGTCACGCAGGGTCCCTGGTCCGTGCGCGGACCGGGATCGTTCTACGGCGGGGCGCAGGGGTCGGCGTTCGTGGACGAGAAGAACGGCCTCGTCTACTTCACGGCGATCGAGAAGTCGCCGCTCGAGCGGCATCTCTATCGAATCCGCCCCGACGGCTCGGGAATGGCCCGGATCACGAAAGAGGACGGCACGCACCGGGTGACGTTCTCGCCCGACCGCCGCTTCTTCGTGGACAACTACTCCAACCGCACCACGCCGCCGTCGCTGGCCGTCTACGACGTCACCGGAAAGCGGCGCGCGGTACTCGCCGAGAGCCGCAAGGACGTCCTCGCGCCGTTCGGCCTTTCCAAACGCGAAGCGGTGACGATCCCGGCCTCGGACGGCTTTGCGCTCCCGGCGAGTCTTCTGAAGCCTCCCGACTTCGATCCCGCGAAAAAGTATCCGGTCCTCATCCACGTCTACGGCGGCCCGGGCGCACCCATCGTCCTGGACCGCTGGGAACGCGACGCGCTGTTCGACCATCTCCTCGCCTCTCGCGGGTACGTCGTCGCGTCCTTCGACCCGCGGAGCGCGACCGGGCAGAGCAAGAAGCTCGAGGACCTCGTGGTCCGAAAGATGATGAGCGACGTCGAGCTGGGCGACCTGAAGGACGCCGTCAAGTGGCTGAAGGCTCAGCCGTGGGCCGACGGCGAGCGCTTCGGCATCTGGGGCTGGAGCGGCGGCGGCTCCTACACGCTTCTGGCCATGACCCGGACGACCGAGTTCAAGGCCGGCATCTCGGGAGCGCCGGTGACCGACTGGCACTTCTACGACTCCAAGTTCGGCGAGGCCTACATGAAGACCGCCGACGAGAACCCCGAGGGTTACGCTGCAACGTCCTTCCTCAAGCGCGCGAAGGATCTCTCGGGCCGCCTGCTCCTGGTCTTCGGCACGTACGACGACAACGTGCACCCCCAGAACGAATGGGCGTTCGCCGACGCACTCGTCGCGGCCGGCAAGTCGTTCGAGCTGATGGTCTACCCGATGCGCAAGCACACGTTCCTCGACAAGGCCGCGATCAAGCACCGTGCGGAGACGATGCTGGACTTCTGGAAGCGGAACTTGTGATTCCGAGGGCGCTTCGCGCCGCGGCGCTGACCGCACTGATCGCGCTGCCCCTTCCCGCGGCCGAGCGCCGGCCTCTCACCGTCGACTGGATCACGAGTCCCGAGGCCGATCGGATCGCGCGCCTGCCCCGATACGCCTGGACGGCGGACGGCTCGATCCTCCTTCTCGACGAGCGGCGCCCCGCCGCCGAGCGGACGTTCGAGCGGCTGGACCCGGAGAGCGGGAAACGCCGGAGCGTCACGGATCGCGCGGCGGCCCTCGCGAGCCTAGCGGCGCTTCTCGACGGGAAAGACGTTCCCGAGGGGCTGACCTGGCCGGCGTCGCTGGATCGCGCCGGCGGGAAGGGCCTCTACGACTTCGCCGGCGACCTCTTCCTGCTCGACCTCGAAGGCTCGCGCTTCGAACGGTTGACGCGGACCGACGCCCGCGAGTTGAACGGGCGGCTTTCGCCGGACGGACGCCTGGCCGCGTTCGTTCGGGACAACGACATCTACGTGCTCGACCTCGCGACGCGGGCCGAGCGTCGCCTGACGCACGACGGAAGCCCGACCGTCTTGAACGGAAAGCTGTCGTACATCTACTGGGAAGAGATCTTTCATCACGCCGACGACGGCTTCTGGTGGTCCGACGATTCGCAGGCCATCGCGTTTTTGCGAAGCGACGAGTCCGCCGTGGACGTGTCCACGTTCACCAGCTTCCGTCCCGCGGTCCCCGAGGTCTTCACGCAGCGCTACCCGCGCGTCGGGCGCCCGAACCCGTCGGTCCGCCTCGGCGTCGTGGACGTGCCCTCGGGGCGCACGGTCTGGATGGAGACCCTGGAGCCCGGGTACGAATACATCCTGGGCGTGACGTGGCGGCCCGACGGCCGCGTCGTCGCGGCGCAGACGACCAACCGCGCCCAGGACCGGCTGGACGTCCTGATCCTCGACCGGACAGACGGGAAAACGCGCCTTCTCCTCACCGATCGCGACGCGGCCTGGGTCAACCAGAAGGAGATCGAGTTCCTTGCCGACGGCCGGGAGCTCCTCGTCTCTTCCGAGCGCGACGGCCACACACACCTGTATCGCTATCGCGCGGACGGCAACCTGATCAACGACGTCACCCGCGGCGACTGGTCGGTCCACGGGCCTGGTGCGTTCTATGCCGCGCCGATGAACTCGGCGTTCGTGGACGAGAAGCGCGGCTGGGTCTATTTCACCGCTCTCGAGAAATCGCCGATCGAGCGCCAGCTCTACCGCGTGCGGCTCGACGGCAGAGGGATGAAGCGCGTCAGCCGCGAGGACGGCGTCCACCGGATCGGCTTCTCTCCGGACCGGCGCTTCTACCTCGACACGCACTCCAGCCATTCCGTGCCGCCGTCGCTCTCGCTCCACGACGCCGACGGGACGCTGCGCGCCGTCCTCGCGCCGCCACTCACGGAGATCCTCGCGCCGTTCGATCTGGCATCCGTCGAGCTCCGAACGGTTCCGGCCGCCGACGGCTATCCGCTCCAGGCGCGTCTCGTGAAACCGCGGAGCTTCGACCCCGCCGCGCGGCATCCCGTGATCCTCCGTGTCTACGGCGGCACCGGCGTTCCGCTGGTTCGAGACGACTGGGACCGAGCCGTCCTCTTCGACCAGCTCCTCGCGGAGCGCGGCTACGTCGTGGCCTCGATCGACAACCGGACGGCCACGGCCGCGAGCAAGACGATCGAGAACGCGTCGCTGAAGAACTTATGGGGCGCCAGCGCGTTGACCGATCTCCTCGACGGCGTGCGATGGCTGAAGGCGCAGCCCTGGGTCGACCCGGGTCGCGTGGGCATCTGGGGGCGCAGCGGCGGCGGCTACTTCACGCTGGCGGCGATGACGGAGTCGGCCGAGTTTCGCGCCGGCATCTCCGTGGCGCCCGTGACGGACTGGCGCTACTACGACAGCAAGGCGACCGAGGCGTACATGAAGACCCCCGCGGAGAATCCCGAAGGCTACGAGGCCACGAACCTCGTCGCGCGCGCGAAGGACCTCCACGGCCGCCTCCTGATCGTGTTCGGGACCTACGACGACAACGTCCATCCGCAGAACAGTCTCGCGTTCATGGACGCGCTCGTTGGCGCCGGGAAGCTCTTCGACATGATGGCGTACCCGATGCGCAAGCATGGCATCGACGACCGGGCCGCCCGCGCGCACCTCTACGAAAAGATGCTGGAGTTCTGGAAGAGCTACCTCTGAGGGGCGCCCTGCATCGCCAGGAGCCGCCGGATCCGCTGCTCCAACGGCGGGTGGGTCGAGAAGAGCGACATCAGGCCGCCGCCCGAAAGCGGATTGACGATGCAGAGGTGGGCGTTGGTCGGCGTGGCGCCTTCCAGCGGGATGCGGCCCGACGCGGCGCCCAGCTTTTCCAGAGCGCTCGCGAGCGGGCGCGGGTCGCCCATCAGCCGGGCGCCGGAGGAATCCGCGCCGTATTCCCGGCTGCGGCTGACGGCGAACTGGATGAGCATCGCGGCAATGGGAGCCAGGATCACGAAGAGGAGCGCCATCGGATTGTTGCCGCGCCGGTCGCCGTCGCCCCTCGGCGCCATGTAGGCGAAGCGCGTCAGAAACGTCAGCGCCCCCGCCAGCGTCGCGGCGACGGACGAGGTCAGGATGTCGCGGTTGACGACGTGCGAGATCTCGTGCGCGAGGACGCCCTCGAGCTCCTCCTCGCTCATCGCCTCCAGGATTCCGCTCGTCGCCGCGACGGCCGCATGCTGCGGGTTGCGCCCGGTGGCGAACGCGTTCAACGCGGGGCTCGGAACGACATAGAGGCGCGGCATCGGGATGCTCGCCTTGCTCGCGAGCCGCTGCACGATCGCGTAGAGCTTGGGAGCTTCGGCCTCGGTCACGGGCTGCGCCCGGTAGGCGGCGAGTGCGAGCTTGTCGCTGAAAAAATACGAAACGAAGTTCATGACCGCCGAGAAGATCAGGGCCAGGAACACGCCCTGATCGCCGCCGAGCCAGTAGCCGACCAGAAGGAAGAGGCCGGTCAGAAGGCCCAGCAGGAAGACCGTCTTCATCGAGTTCATCGCCGCACCAAGACCCCGGAAACCCGACGCGCCTCGAGGGCGGGATCCCTCGCTGCGCTCGGGACGACTCTATCGCCTATTCGTAGCGCAGGGCTTCGATGGGGTCGAGGCGGGACGCCTTCACGGCCGGGTAGAGGCCGAAGAAGATGCCGACGGTCATCGAGACGAGCAGCCCGACGAGGACCGACCAGAATGGCGTCTCGGCCGGCAGAGCGGCGAATGCGGCCTTGATCGCGGCGGGCACCGCGAACCCCACGATCACGCCGATGACGCCCCCGAGGAGAGCCAGCGTGGTGGCCTCGGTCAGGAATTGCAGGACGATGTCGCGGCGGTACGCCCCGACGGCCTTGCGGACGCCGATCTCGCGTGTGCGCTCGGTGACCGACACGAGCATGATGTTCATGACTCCGACGCCGCCGATCAAAAGCGAGATGAACGCGATGAAGATCATCGCGCCCGTGACCCCGCGCGTGATGCCCTGGAAGCTCTCGATCATCTTGTCCGGCGTCAGGATGTAGAAGTCGTCCTCGGCGTTGAACGGAACGTGGCGCCGCAAGCGCAGCAGCGCCCGGCCCTTCTCGACGACGGTCGGGACCTGATCCGGCCTGTAGGGCACGGTCGCGATGTGGATCGTGTCGCCGCGGCTGTTCTTGATCTGCGGAAACTGGTGGTCGAACGCCGAGAACGGGATCATGAACCAGAAGTTGCTGGAACCTCCGCCGAAGCCACCCTTCTCCTCGAGGACACCGACGATCGTGTACTTCCAGCCGTTCATCTCCACGGTCTTGTTGAGCGGGTCCTCGTTGGGGAAGAGGGACTTCTGGATGTCCGTCCCGATGACGGCGACGGCAGAAGAGTGCTCGATGTCGGCTTCGGTGAAGAAGCGTCCGTGCTCGACGAAATGGTTGTTCGCCAGCGAGTAGTCCGGGTAGACGCCGGCGACCTGGGGTTGCGTCGATTCGTGGTCGCGGTACTTGACGCTCACGTCCGTGTCCCAGAGATAGCGTTCGGGTGACACCGCCCGGATCTCGGGAATCTGGGCCTTCAGGGCCAGGGCGTCCTCGAGCGTGAGGTCCTTGCGGTTGCGCTCCTCGTCGGAGCGGTGGCCCGGGCCGAATCGCATCGAGAACTTCTGGAACTGGACCAGCGTCGCCCCGAACGCCTGGAAGTTGCGCACCATGTTGTTGTCGAAGCCGGTGACGATCGAGACCATCGCGATGACCGTCGCCACCCCGACGACGATTCCGAGGACCGTCAGCGTCGCGCGCAACTTGTGCGCGCGGATCGCGAGCATCGCGAAACGCACGTTCTCCGCAAAGCCGCGCCGGAAGTGGGAAAAGATCGAGGACATGGCGCCTGGCTCCTATTCGTACCGGAGCGCTTCCACCGGCGGAAGCTTGCTGGCCTGCGACGAAGGGATCCAGCCCGCCAGGAGTCCCGTAATCGTCGCGACGGCAATGCCGATGAAAATGAACGACAGCTTGACCTGGGCCGGGAAGACCTGCTTGACGGCCATGGCGATCAGGGCCCCGAGGAGCACGCCGATGACGCCGCCGACCGAGGAGAGCAGCGCCGCCTCGAGCAGGAACTGACGGCGTATGTCCCGGCGCCGCGCGCCCATCGCCCGCCGCACGCCGATCTCCTTGGTCCGCTCGACGACCGACACGAACATGATGTTGGCGATCACGATCGCGCCCACCACCAGCGAGATTCCCGAGATGAAGAGCATCAGCAGGAAGGCGCCGGCCGAGATGTTCCCCCACAGGGTCTGGAGAAGCTCCGCCGTGACCAGTCCGAACGGATCGTCGTTGTTATAGCCGGTCTTGCGCAGAGCGCGCAAGATCGTGCGGACCTCGTCGGTCGTGGCGGCCACCTGTTCGACGCCTCCCTTGGGCTTGATGAAGATCCCGATGTCTTCGGTCGGCGCAATGTGCTTGTGGAAGAGTGTCAGCGGAATGTAGATGACGTTGTCCTGGCTCTGGCCGAGGACGGTTCCCTGCTTCGTGAGCGTCCCGATGACCTTGACGGGGTATCCGTCGATCTTGAGCGTCCGGCCGATCGGGTCGATGCTCGGGAAGAGCTCGTCCTGCACGTCCCAGCCGATGATCGCCACGGGCGAAGAGTTGTTGTACTCGGCCTCCGTGAAGTACCGGCCGTTGTTGATGTCGAACCGCATCGCCTCGCCCATGTTGGGCGTGTGTCCCTGGATCTCGACCTGCGGCAGCTTGCGGTCCTCGTACTTGACCGGCCGCCGCCGCTCGCCGCGCGCCCCGACCTGGGCGCACTTGTGGCACTCGCGGCGCACGACTTCCATGTCGGTCAGCGTCAGGTCGCGCCGCTTGCGCGCGATGAGCCACTCCTCGCGGCTGGTGATGATCCCGTACTTCGTGAAGATGACGATGTCGGGATTGAGGCCGATGACCTTGTCTTTGACGTACCAGTTCAGCCCGGAGATCACCGAGACGACGCCCACGACGGTCGCCACACCGATGATGACTCCGAGGAGCGTCAGAAACGCGCGCAGCTTGTGCCGCGTCAGCGCGGCGGAGGAGACGCGGAAGAGCTCCGACGTCGTCATGCCGGCTTCGGGCCGCCCTTCTTGTCCTTGTCGCCGCCTTCCTTCTCGATCAGGACCCGGTCGCCTTCCTTGACCTGGCGCAGGACCTTGAAGGGACCCGTCACGATCTCCTGTCCCGGCTTGGGGCCTTCCAGGGCCTCGATCATCAGCTCGCCTGCGATTCCGGTCTTGACCTTGACGAAGTCGAGCTTGCCGTCCTTGTTGATCGTGTAGACGCCCTCCTCCGTCTCAGGGCGGCCGGCGGCCGGCGTCTTGTCCTTCTTTTGCACGTCGCGTACGACGAGCGCCTGGATCGGGAGGGCCGTGGCGCCCTCGCGCCGCGCCGTCACGATGTCGGCCGTGACCGAGAAGCCCGGGCGAATCGTGTCCGGCGGCTCGTCGAGCTTGATCTTGACTTTGAAGTTGATCGCCTCCGAGTTCGCAACCAGCGTCAGCAGGTCCGGATCGGTCTTGGGAATCGGCGAGGAGCCGACGTCGGTGACCGTGCCCTCGAACTTTTTGTTCGGATAGGCGTCGATCGTGAGCGTCGCCTTCTGACCGACCTTGACGCCGGGCACCGAGGTCTCGTCCACCATCAGCACCGCCTCGACGGACGCCATGTCGGAGATGGTCATCAGCTGTGTCCCGGCGTTGTTCATCGTGCCGATGACCGTGACCTCTCCCTCTTTGATCGGAAGCGACGTCACGATGCCGTCCATCGTGGCCGTGACCGTCGTCTTGGACAGAGAGTCCTGGCTGGCCGCGAGGTCCGCCATCGTCGAGTTCATCCGCTCCTCGGTCGCGGCGAGATTGGCCTTGGCCGTCTCGAGGCTGGACTTGGCCTTCTGAAGGTCCGCCTCCGCGAGGATGTGGCCCTTGAAGTTCGCGGCCGCCCGGTCGTAGTCGAACTGCGCCTGCGACGCCGTGGACCTAGCGGCTTCGAGGTCGTGGCGCATCGCGGCCAGGCTCGCCTCGCGTCCCTGGGCCTGGGCCGCCAGCTGCTTCCGGTCGATCTGGAGGAGGAGTTGTCCCTTCTTGACCCTGTCGCCTTCCTTGACGGCCAGGTTGACGACCTGGCCCATCACGAGAGCGGACATGTCGACCTTGCGCTGGGCCTGGATCTTGCCGTTGGCCGTCACCTTGGAGACCAGGTCGAGCTTCTCGACCTTGGCGGTGGTGACCCGCGGGACATTCTTGTCCTTGCTTCGGATGAATGCGGCCAGGACGCCGACCACCCCGACGAGGGCCACGATCCCCAGAATGATCTTGAGTTTCTTCGACATCCCCCTGCCCCTCCGCTGCGCGCGGCGCCCAGCGTAATCCTTTCTACGGAGGGGGGGTGTGAAAGTTCTTCGAAGGCGTCCTTTGCCGTTGAAAATGAAGGGAGTTTTCGCTAGCCTTCCGCCCCCTGCGCCCATAGCTCAACTGGATAGAGCGTCTGACTACGGATCAGGAGGTTGGGGGTTCGACTCCCTCTGGGCGCACCACTTCCGCTGGGATACCCTCCGCGCGAATGGCCTTCTCCCCTGCCGACGAGCAGTTCATGCGGGAAGCCCTGGCGTTCGCCCGGATCGCTTACGCCGAACAAGAGGTGCCGATCGGCGCCGTCGTCGTTCGTGGCGGCCGGATGGTCGGACGAGGACGCAATCGCCGCGAGCGCCTGGCCGACCCGACGCATCACGCCGAGATCGAAGCCATCCGGGAGGCGGCCGAGGACGCGGGGACGTGGAGGCTCGATGACGCCATCCTGTATGCCACGGTCGAGCCCTGCCCGATGTGCGCCGGCGCCGCCGTCAACGCCCGGATCCGCAGGATCGTCTTCGGCTGCGCGGACCCGAAGGCCGGCTACTGCGGCACACTGGGAAACATCCCGCGCGACGAGCGCCTGAACCACCGTCCGGAAGTCGAAGGAGGCCTCCTCGCCGAGGAGTCGGCCGGCCTCCTCCAGCAGTTCTTCCGGGCCAAGCGATCGGTAGCGTCCGAATAGATTCGAAAGGCCCTAGCGGCCGACGATATCCATCTCGTCGATCTCGATGCCCGGCTTGCCGGCGCGCTTCTCGACGAGGCTGTTGAGCCCGTCCCAGATCTTCTTGACCTCGGGCTGATGCTCCGGAACGCTATCGGGAGCGTCGCTGTCCGTCCAGGTCAGGACCTCGATCACGACCGGCTTCCCCCCGTCCTCCTTGCCGGAGAGAATGAGGTGAGGCTCTGCGAGAACCAGCCCGAGCTTGCGGCAGGCAGGGTAATGCTGCCGCAGGACCGCCAGAAACGCATCGAGCTTGCCCTCCTGCACGTGGTACGTGACGTGAACGGTCTCGGGAGGACCCGCTGCGGGCGCAACGGCCGCGCCGAGCACGAGCGTCAAGGATAGGACGGCTGCTTTCCGAGCGATTTTTCGAGCCACGATTCCTCCTCGTCTCACGCTACGGCGTCTTGGGCCCGCGGGTTTTCACGGTCGAGCGACGGGCTGATAGAGCTGGATCAGGTTCCCGCAGCCGTCGGCGAAGATCGCGAGGGTGACGGGTCCGGCCGGCGTCGGCTCCGTGGTGAATGCGACGCCGTGCTTTTTGAGACGGTCGAATTCCGCGGCGATGTCGGAGACCTCGAAGGCCGCGAGCGGGATGCCCTGCGAGAACATCGCCTCCTGGAACTTCTTCCCCGCCGGATTGGCGTTGGGCTCGAGCGAGAGCTCGAGATCGTTCGGCCCTTCCGGCGAGACGACCGTGATCCAGCGGTACTCCCCCACCGGGACGTCGGATTTCTTCTTGAAGCCGAGAGTATCCGTGTAGAAGCGCAGAGCCTTGGCCTGATCCTCGACCATGAGGCTGGTGAGCTTGATTCGCATCGTGACCTCCTTTCGCAGTTCGATCGCGAACGGAGTCTGTCAGAGCGACGGCGGCGATGCTTCTCGAAAACTGCGAAAAGCCGAGGGAGGGAGGCTTCCCATCAGCGATAGGCAACCCGGGAAAAGCGCCTGAGGGAGCCTGCCTGGCACGGCGACCATGGAGCGTGCTCTGCGCCGATAGCCGGACGGCGTTTCGCCGATCCGCCGCGTAAAGAGGTCGCTGAAGCTTCCGAGACTCGAGAAGCCGACTTCCACGCAGACGTCGGTGACCGAGTGGTTGCCCGCCGCAAGCAGCCGCCGCGCCAGCTCCAGGCGCGACCGGATTCGAAACTGGTGCGGTGTCTCGCCGAAGACCGCCTCGAACTGACGGATGAAGTGGAACGGCGAGATCCCCGCCTCGCGCGCGACCTCTTCGACCGACAGCGGGCGCTCCGGCACACCATGCAGCAGGTCACGCGCCCGGCACAGGCCCCGGAAAACGGCCGGCTTCAACAGCACCCGAAAAGTTTAGATCAACTCCAGAACTCGTCCTCGGTCTGCTGGTCCCCTTGGAATTGCCAGAAGATCGACGCCTTCCCGTTCCGGATGGTCCAGGCGTGCACCTGCGGCGATGACCACTCGCGGCCGTTTCGCCGGGCGCTCTCCGTCACCAGCACCACGACTCGCTCATCGTTGGCGAGCACGTCGTCGATGCGGATCCGAAACGTTCCCTCGGAGAGCTGCATGAAGCGCTGGAAGAAGCCGAGCACTTCCTTGTGGCCGCGGTAATTGCCCGAGATCGGTCCACGCCCCGGCACGTGCCAAAGGATCCTTTCGTCGAAGGCGCGGAGCACTGTCGGAATGTCGCCCCTCGCGAAGGCGGAGTAGGCGTTCTCGATCAAACGCTTGTTGGTTTCGGCGGTCGTTGTTGTCGTTGTAGCTGTGGTCATGGAGCGATACTGCCGCACTCAACCACGCAGCGCCTCCCACCTGTTTATGTGGGTTATGGCGGAGAGGGTGGGATTTGAACCCACGAGACCCTTTCGGGCCTACCGGTTTTCGAGACCGGCCTGATCAACCACTCCAGCACCTCTCCGCGTGGGTGGAACGGCGCATCCTAGCGGATTTGCGACGTCCTTGCACGCGCCGCTCGGGCATCACCAATCCGGAAATGGCGGCTTCGCGCCGTCCCGCCACGCCTCGTTGCCGATGGCCTCGGAAGACAAAGCCATCCACCGGTCGCCGAACTTCTTCCAGCGATCACGGGTGACCCAGAGGCTGTAGACGTTCCCCTTTCCGTCGGCGCGCGCGAACTCGAGCTTCTCTTCGATGACGGCGACCCAGGCGTCACCGGACGGCTCGACCGTCAGCACCTCGACATCGAATCGCGTGAGCTTGCCTCCCCGCGATGGAGCCGAGATCTCGTCGATGAATTCCTGACGCGTCAGCTTCTGATCGGCGAGCTGAACGTAGAAGTCCGGCGCCAGCATCTTTTCGAAGGTCGGCTTGTCGAACGCGACGCGCGCCTTTCCCCACTCGCGATTCAGTTCGACGATGATCTTGCGCGCTTCGGAGCGGCTGAGCGTCGAAGGCGCCTGGCCGAGAAGCGACCTCGACAGCAGCAATAGGACGGCGATGGCTCGAAGAACTGGTCGCATCATTCCTCTACATACTTCTTGAGCCGGTCGAGGGTTTCGTCCCAGAGCGCCGAGATCCGCTCGAGTGAGCGGCGCGCGGCCTCGAGAGACTCGCGCTCGAGGTGCCAGAGAGTCTCCCGGCCCTTGCGCGCGGGCCGGACGATGCCGGCGTCCGACAGGACGCGCAGGTGCTTGGTCACGCCCTGCCGCGTGATGCCCGTGCCTTCGGTGAGATGCGTGATCGATTGCGGCTCGCTTCCGGCCAGCCGGGCCACGAGCCGCAGCCGCGTGGAGTCTCCGAGGGCGGAGAAGACCGGCGCCTGGCGCTCGAGGCTCGCCGCGGCTGCAGCGCTACGCCGAGGCACCGATGTACTTCTCGATCGCTACCATCTGCTGTGTCCAGCCGGAGTCGTTGCCCCGATACGCGTCGTCGCGGCGGTCGAGGGGAATCCGGTCGAAGCCCGACTCGGTGACCGTCAGCATCGTCCCGCCGGGGGCGTCGGCCAGCTCGAAAACCACGAGCGTCGTGGGCTCTTTCGAGTAGTCGCGGTGGACGTCAGTGGCGCTCGGATGCCAGCGCCACGAGATACGTCTCTCCGGCACAATTTCCTCGACCGTCGCCTCCCACGTCAGATGCCGGTATTTCTCATGCAGCACGGGGCCTCGCACAGTCGCGCCAATCGTGAACGCGCGTCCCTTCAAGTCGACGCCGAACCACTTGCCGAACTCCTCGGCGTTCGCCACGGCGCTCCAGACGCGCGCGCGAGGAGCGCGCAGGAATACCTTCTTCTCGATCCGATCCGTCACCTCCACGGCCATGATCCGCCCTCCTCGCGCGAAGCCTACGGCGAGACCGCTATATATGCAACCATTTAGTTGCCCATCCCCGAGCGCTCCGTTTCCACCTTCTGCAGATACGTGGCAACCTCGGTCTGGTTGTTGTGGGCGGCCCATCCGGACGGTGTGGCTCCGTAGGTCGGGTCCTTGGCCTCGGGATCCGCGCCGAGCGAGACGAGGAGCTTCACCATATCCAGGTCGCCGATCCACGCGGCGTTGTGGAGCGGCGTCGTCCCGAGATAGACGCCGGCGTTGTCGTGGCGCGTCCACCCGGTGAGCTCGAAGCCGAGCTCGGCCATGAGACGGATCCCCTCGAGCTGCCCGGCCTCGACCGCCCGGTGAACGAGGCGGAGGCGCCCGTGTGAACCCAGGCGCTCGAGAAGGTCCGGATACGAAGCGAGCGCGGCGCGCGCGTCGGCGGCGCGTCCGGCGACGCACGCCGCCTCGAACGCGGAGACCGGATCGAGCTCCGCCCTCTTCGCGCCGTTTTCGAGGAGATACGCGGCGATCTCGTCGTGCCCGGTGAGGACGGCGGCTTCGTAGGGCGTGCGTCCGTCGCGCAGGCCCGCAGTTGCCGGGTCCGCACCGTGCTCGACGAGAAAGCGTACGCGGTCGAAGTAACCCCGGCGCGCCGCAGCCCAGAGCTCCTCGACGAGCAAGCGCTTGGGCGAATGCAGCTTCTCGGAGAAGCGCGCGTGCCACGGCCCGCGCCCCGGACCGCCGAGGCCGAACTCGAACAGGAG
>Ga0075423_10002346_pt1 | contig 17132 bp, 3 predicted proteins | sample SoiMethybrSBSTD2_FD_80114 | JGI IMG/M metagenome (GOLD analysis project Ga0075423, IMG submission 80114) | Bulk soil microbial communities from a Populus tree surrounding site in Tennessee, USA - Soil MetaG P. TD hybrid SBSTD2 | ecosystem: Environmental > Terrestrial > Soil > Tree plantation...
ACGCCGATCGCCGGGCGCACGCGAGTGGAGCTCGAGCCGCTGATCGGCTTCTTCGTCAACACGCTGGTGCTGCGTCTGGATCTGGCAGGGGATCCGGAGCTGGTGAAGCTGCTGGAGCGGGTGCGGGACCGGACGCTCGGGGTCTACGCCCACCAGGAGGTGCCGTTCGAGAGTCTGGTGGAGGAGCTGGCGGTGGAGCGGGACCTGAGCCGGCCGGCGCTGGTGCAGGTGCTGTTCGTGGTGCAGAACGCACCGGCGGGACCCTTGGAGCTGCCGGGTCTGGAGCTGAAGGCCACGGCGGTGCCGACTGAGACGGCGAAGTTCGAGCTGACGTGCGCGATGGTGGAGACGAGGCAGGGTCTGGAGGGGACGATCGAGTACCGCCGGGACCTGTTCGAGGTGTCGACGATCGAGCGGCTGAGCGGGCATTTCACGCGGCTGCTGGCCGCGGCGGTGGCCGATCCGCGGCGGCGCCTCAGCGAGCTGCCGCTGCTGGGCGAAGGGGAGCGGCAGCAGGTTCTGGCGGCTTGGAACGACACGGCGAGCGACTATCCGCGGGAGGCCACCCTGGCCGGTCTGTTCCTGGCCCAGGTGGAGCAGGCGCCGGGGGCCGTGGCTCTGGACTTCTTCGGCGAGCGGCTCACCTATGCCGAGTTGGACGCGCGAGCCAACCGGCTGGCGCGCCACCTGCGCGCGCTGGGTGTGGGCCGGGAGTCGCTGGTGGGGGTCTTCCTCGACCGCTCGGTGGACCTGATCGTCACGCTGCTGGCGGCGATCAAGGCGGGCGGCGCCTATGTGCCGCTCGATCTCTCCTACCCGGCGGAGCGTCTGGGCTGGATGCTGGAGGACGCGGGGGCGGCGGTGGTGGTGACGCGCGAGGCGCTGGCGGCGGCGCTGCCGGAGGTGGACGCCTACCGGGTGCTGCTCGATCGCGAGGCGGAGCGGATCGCGGCTCAGAGCCCGGAGGCGCCGGAGATCGAGACCAGCGCCGACGACCTCGCCTATGTGATGTACACCTCGGGCTCGACGGGGCGGCCGAAGGGGGTGGCGATCCCGCAGCGCGGCATCCTCCGGCTGGTGATCGGCACCGACTACGTCAGGCTCGGGTCCGCGGACCGCATCGCCCAGATCGCCAGCGTCTCTTTCGACGTGGCCACCTTCGAGGTCTGGGGGGCGCTGCTGCACGGCGGCTGCCTGGTGGGCATCGAGCGGGACCTGTTGCTGTCGCCGCGGGAGCTGGCGGCGGCGCTGGTCGAGCGGCGGATCTCGGTGGCCTTCCTCACGGTGGCGCTGTTCAACCAGGTAGCGCGGGCGGCGCCGGAGTCGTTCCGAGGCGTGCGGCACTTGTTTGCCGGCGGCGAAGCGCTGGATCCGAGGTGGGTGCGGGAGGCGATCGTGAAAGGCTCGCCGGGGCGCATGATCAACGGCTACGGTCCCACCGAGAGCGCGACCTACGCCGTCTGCTGTCACGTCGAACGGGTCGAGGAGGGAGCGGTCAGCGTGCCCATCGGCCGGCCGATTGCCAACACGACGGGGTACGTAGTGGACCGGGGCTTGGGCGCGGTGCCGGTGGGCGTGGCGGGGGAGCTGCTGCTGGGCGGCGACGGTCTGGCGCGCGGTTACTGGCGGCGAGCTGAGCTGACCGCGGAGCGGTTCGTGCCGAACCCCTTTGGAGAAGCGGGCTCACGGCTGTATCGGACGGGGGACCTGGCGCGCTGGCTGGGGGACGGCCGGCTGGGCTTCCTGGGGCGGATCGATCATCAGGTCAAGGTGCGGGGCTTCCGCATCGAGCTGGGCGAGATCGAGGCGGCGCTGACCCGCCAGCCCGGCGTGCGCGAGGCCGTGGTGCTGGTGCGGGAGGAGGCCAGCGACAAGCGCCTGGTGGCCTACGTGGTGCCGGCCGGGGAACCGGGAGCTTCCGCCGCGGAGCTGCGGGAGGCCCTGCGCCGGTCATTGCCCGAGTACATGGTGCCCGCCGACGTGGTGGCCTTGGAGAGCCTGCCGCTGACCGCCAACGGCAAAGTCGATCGCCGCGCCCTGTCGCGGATCGTGCCGGTGCCGGAGCGGGCGGCGGACTGGACGGCGCCGCGGGGCCCGATCGAGGAGGTGCTGGCGGCGATCTGGACCGAGGTCCTCGGTGCGGAAAGAGCGGAGCGGGTGGGAGCGGAGGAGGACTTCTTTGCCTTGGGCGGGCACTCTCTGCTGGCGACGCAGGTGATCTCGCGGGTGCGGGAGGCCTTCGGGGTTGAGATGCCGCTGCGCATCCTCTTCGAGGCCCCGACGGTGGCGCGGCTCGCGGCGCGGATCGGCCAGGAGAGCCGCGGGGCGCAGGCGCCACCCATCGTGCCAGTCCGCCGCGACGGCGATCTGCCTCTCTCGTTCGCCCAGCAGCGGCTCTGGTTCCTCGACCAGTTGGAGCCGGACAATCCCTTCTACAACATGTTCAGCTCGGTTCGCCTGACCGGCGCGCTTGACGTGACGGCCCTGCGGCGGGCCTTCGTCGAGATCGTCCGGCGCCACGAGGCTCTGCGCACGACTTTCCAGGTGGCAGAGGGGAGGGCCTTCCAGTTGATCGCGCCGGCGGATGCGGGCTTCGCGGTCCCCCTGGTCGACCTGCCGGGCCACCTCGCGGAGGAGAGCGTACGCGCCGAGCTGGCGCGGCTGGCGAGGGCGGAGAGCCTGCGTCCCTTCGACCTCGAGCAGGGTCCCCTGCTCCGCATCCACCTGATCCGCTGCGGCGCCCGCGAGCACACGCTGCTGGTGAACATCCACCACATCGTCTCGGACGGGTGGTCCATGGGCATCCTCTTCCGCGAGATCGCGACCCTCTATGGCGCGTTCTCCGGCGGCGCCCCGTCCCCCCTGCCGGAACTGCCCATCCAATACGCCGACTTCGCCGTCTGGCAGCGCGGCTGGCTGCAGGGGGAGAGACTGGAAGCCGAGCTCGACTACTGGCGGCGGCAGCTCGACGACATCCCGGAGGCCCTGGAGCTGCCGTTCGATCGTCCGCGGCCCGCCGTCGAGTCCTTCCACGGCGGCATCGAGCCGTTTGCATTCCCGGCCGCCCTGGTGCGCGGGCTGACCGCGCTGACCCGCCAGAGCGGCGCCACCCTGTCCATGGCCATGCTGGCCGGCTTCCAGTCGCTTCTCGGCCACTATGCAGGGCGCGACGACGTCGCCACCGGCCTGGCCATCGCGAACCGCACCCGGCGCGAGATCGAAGGCTTGATCGGCTTCTTCGTCAACACGCTGGTCGTGCGCACCGCTCTGTCGGGCTCGCCCGGGTTCGGGCGGCTACTGGCCCGGGTGCGGGAGACGGCCCTCGCGGCCTACGCCCATCAGGACCTGCCCTTCGAGCGGCTGGTCGAGGAGCTGCAGCCCGAGCGGGCACTGAACCGCAACCCGCTGATCCAGGTGATGATCGCGTACCAGAACTTCCCGCGGGCTGCAATCGAAGTACGCGGGCTCGTCCTCTCCCCTCCCGGGGAGGGCCAGATCGCCTCGGGGACCGCGAAGTTCGATCTCACTCTCTTCCTCGTCGAGGACGGCGACCGGCTCCAGGGCGTCCTCGAATACAGCAGCGACCTCTTCGAGGCGGTTACCATCCGGCGCCTGCTCGGCCACTACGAGAGCCTGCTGGCCGCGGCCGCGGCGGCTCCCGAGACCGCCGTCGCGCTGCTGCCGTTCTTCAGCGCGGGGGAGCGGCACCAGCTCGCGCGGGAGTGGAACGACACCGACGCGGCCTACCCCTCGACGGCGAGCCTCCAGGAGCTGTTCGAGGAGCAGGTCCGCCGCCGCACCGGCGAGCCGGCCCTGCTGTTCGACAGCGGCGAGGTCTCCTGGGGCGAACTCAACCGCCGCGCCAACCGGCTGGCCGCCCGCCTGCGGGCCTTGCGCGTCGAGCCGGAGAGCCGCGTCGGCCTCTGCGTCGTGCGCTCGCCGGAGCTGGTGGTGGGGATGCTGGGGATCGTCAAGGCCGGCGCCGCCTACGTTCCCCTCGATCCCGACTATCCGGGCGAGCGCCTGGCGCTGATGGTGGAAGACTCCGGCGTGCGGGTCATGGTCACCCAGGAGCCGGCGGTGACGCGGCTCCCCGCCAGCCTGCTCGCCACGGTCGAGGTGGTCTCACCCGAAGTCGGCCCGGCGGAGCCCGATGAGAACCCGCCGGTGACGACCTCGGGCGAGAGCTTGGCCCACGTGATCTACACCTCGGGCTCGACCGGCCGGCCCAAGGGCGTGTGCCTCTCCCACCGCGCCGTGGCGCGGCTGGTGCTCGGGGTCTCCTACGCCGACCTCGGTCCCGGGCAAGTCTTCTCGCAGTTCGCGCCGGTCTCGTTCGACCCCTCGACCTTCGAGATCTGGGGGGCCCTGCTCAACGGCTCGCGGCTGGCGCTGGCCCCCCCATACGCCCTCTCGCTGGAGGAGCTGGGGCACGCCATCGAGCGGTTCGGCATGACCATCGTCTGGCTGACCACGGTGATCTTCCACCAGTTCGTCGAGCACCGCCTCGACCTCCTGCGGCAGGTGCCGCAGGTCCTGGCCGGCGGCGACGCGCTGTCGCCGTCCCACGTGCGCCGGCTGCTCCAGGAGCTGCCGGACACCCGGCTAGTCAACGGCTACGGCCCCACGGAGAACGCCTGTTTCACCACCTGCTACACCATGCAGGGGCCGGAGCCCATCGGCTCCACCACGCCGCTGGGGCATCCGATGGCCAACACCCAGGTCCATCTGCTGGACCCCCAGGGCCAGCCGGTCCCCATCGGGGTCGCCGGTGAGCTCTGCACGGGCGGCGGCGGGCTCTCCCGCGGCTATCTCGGGCGGCCCGATCTGACCGCGGAGCGGTTCGTGCCCAACCCCTTCGGCGGCACGGGCCGGGAGGCCGCCGGCAGCCGCCTCTACCGCACGGGGGACCTGGCGCGCTACTTCCCCGACGGCCGCGTCGAGTTCCTGGGCCGCATCGACCACCAGGTGAAGATCCGCGGCTTCCGCATCGAGCTGGGGGAGATCGAGGCCCACCTCGGCGAGCACCCGGCGGTGCTGCGCAGCGTCGTGGTGGCCCGCGAGGATGTCCCGGGGGACCGGCGGCTGGTCGCCTACGTGGTGCAGAATCCGGCCTATGAGGGAGGCGAGCAGACGGAGCAAGTCTCGCAGTGGAGCGAGCTGTTCGACGACCTCTATCGGCAGCAGGCCACGGGCGCCGATTCCACCTTCAACATCGTGGGCTGGAACAGCACCTACACCGGCCTCCCGCTCCCCGTGGGCGAGATGGAGGAGTGGCTGGAGGACACCGTCGAGCGCATCGCGGCGCTGGCGCCGCAACGGGTGCTGGAGATCGGCTGCGGCACCGGCATGATCCTCTTCCGCGTCGCCCCCGGCTGCGAGCAGTACACCGCCACCGACATCTCCGGTCGGGCCCTCGAGTACGTCGACGGCCAGCTCGACCGCGTGGCGGGGCTCGACCGTTCCCGCGTCCAGCTCCTCAAGGGCGGGGTGGAGCGGCTCGACGGGCTGGCCGCCGGCTGCTTCGACACGGCGATCCTCAACTCGGTGGCGCAGTACTTCCCGAGCGCCGACTACCTGGCCGAGGTGGTGACGCGGCTGGTGGAGCTGGTACGGCCCGGCGGCGCCATCTTCCTGGGCGACCTGCGCAGCCTGCCGCTGCTGGAGGCCTTCCACACCTCGCTGGAGCTCTTCCAGGCCGAGGAGGAGATGCCGCTGGCGCTCCTGCGGCAGAAGGTGCAGGCCCGCCGGAGGCAGGAGAGCGAGCTGGTGGTCGATCCCGCCTTCTTCGCCGCCCTGCGCCAGCGCCTGCCGGACCTCGGCCGGGTGGAGATCCATCCGAAGCGCGGCCACGCCCACAACGAGCTGACCGGCTTCCGCTACCAGGTCGTGCTGCGGGTCGGCCCGCCGGCCGGGGAGACGGCGGCCATCTCCTGGGTGGATTGGTGGGAGACGGGCCTCACCCTCGCCGCCCTGCGGTGGCATCTAGAGGAGAGCCGGCCCGCTTGCTTGAGCCTGCGCAACGTGCCGAACGCGCGGGTGGTCGCGGCCGCCGAGGCGGTCCGGCTGCTGCGCGAGGGCGGGGAGGGGATCGCGACCGCCGGTGACCTGCGGCGCCGGGCGGCCGCGGCGGGCGCCATCGAGCCCCAGGATCTCTGGGACCTCGCCCGGAATCTCCCCTATGACGTCGAGCTGGGCTGGGCCTCCCCCGGCGCCGACGGCGCCTTCGAGGCGGTGCTGCGGCGGCGCGACGGCGCGGCCCCCGCCCTCGCCGCCCTGCTGCCGGCGGCGGAGCCGATCGCCGGCGAGCCGCTCAGCCGCTACACCAACGACCCATTGCAGGGGCGGTTCGCCCGCCGGATCGCGCCCGAGCTGAAGGCGTTCCTGACGGCGCGGCTGCCCGAGCACATGGTGCCCGCGGCCTTCGTGCCGCTCGCCGCCCTGCCGCTCTCCCCCAGCGGCAAGCTGGACCGGCGCCGCCTGCCGGCGCCGGACGCCGCCGCGCGGCCGGAGACCGGGTCCCCCCTGGTGGCGCCGCGCAACCCCGTCGAGGCCAAGCTGTTGGGGATCTGGCGCGAGCTGCTGGGAGTGGAGCGGATCAGCGTCGACGACGACTTCTTCGAGCTCGGCGGCCACTCGCTGCTGGCCACCCAGGCCGTGTCGCGCATCCGGGAGACGTTCGGCGTGGAGCTGCCGCTGCGCGTCTTCTTCGAGACCACCACCGTGACCGCCGTGTCGGCCAAGGTGGAGGACCTGCGCCTTGAGGGCGGCGAGACGGACCTGCCGCCGCTCGTCCCCCTCGCGGCGGCGGTGCGGCAGGGTCCGCTGCCGCTCTCCTTCGCTCAGGAACGGCTGTGGTTCCTCGACCAGCTGCAGCCGGGCTCCCCGGCCTACAACATGCCAACCGTGGTCCGTCTGCGCGGCGACCTGGATCTCGGGACCTACCGCCGGAGCCTGATGGAGATCGTGCGGCGGCATGAGTCGCTACGCACCCGCTTCGCGTTCCGCGGCGGCATTCCGATCCAGGTGATCGAGGATGCCCCGCGTCTGGAGGTGCCGGTCGTCGATCTGAGGACGCTTCCGGCCGAGCGGCGGGAGAGAGCCGTGCGCGCCCTCGTTGCGGAGGAGCTACGGCGTCCCTTCGATCTCGCCGCGGGGCCGTTGCTGCGCGCCCCCGTGCTGCGGACGGCGACGCGCGACGGTGAGGAGGAGCTCATCTTCCTCCTGCTGATGCATCACATCGTTTCCGACGGCTGGTCCATGACGGTGTTGGCCCGCGAGATCGGGGCTGTGTACCGGGCGTTCCTGGAGGGGGCTCCCTCGCCGTTGCCGGAGCTGCCGATCCAGTACGCTGATTTCGCCGTCTGGCAGCGGAGCTGGTTGCAAGGAGCGGTGCTGGAGAAGCAGATCTCGTTCTGGAAACAGACCCTGGCGGGAGCCGCGACGCTGGAGCTGCCGACCGACCGGCCGCGGCCTCCCGTGCAGGGGCATCGCGGCGGGGTTGAGCGGTTGGTCATGCCAGCCCGGCTCCTGGGCGACCTCGGCGGACTGGGGAGGGCCGAGGGCGTCACCCTCTATATGATCCTGCTGGCGGGCTTCTCGGCCCTGCTGAGCCGCTACTCCGGCCAGGAGGACGTCTCCGTCGGCTCGCCCATCGCCAACCGCACCCGCGCCGAGTTGGAGCCCCTGATCGGCTTCTTCGCCAACACCCTGGTGCTGCGCACGTCTCTGGCGGGCGCCCCCAGCTTCCTCGATCTGCTCGCCCGGATCCGCGCGGTGACGCTCGATGCTTACGCCCATCAGGACCTGCCGTTCGAGAAGGTCGTCGAGGAGCTCAATCCGCACCGCGACCTCAGCCGCTCGCCCTTGTTCCAGGCGTTGCTCGCGCTGCTGAACGTCCAGGCAGCGACGCTCGATCTGCCGGGGCTCGCCGTAGCCGCGCCGCCTGGGGGGGAAGCCGACGCGGAGACGATGGCCAAGTTCGACCTGTCGTTGTGGATGCAGGAGTCGGCGGCTGGCGTCAGCGGCTCGCTGGAGTTCCACCGGGACCTCTTCGATCCCACTACGGCGGCGCGTCTGGCGGTCCACCTGCGGACCCTCCTTGAAAGGGCCGTGGAGGCGCCCGGCCGGGCGCTTTCCGAGCTGCCCCTGCTCACCGCGGCGGAGCTTCTGCAGGTGGCGGAGGGCAACGCCACGGCCACGCCCTTCTCCGCGCACCTCGCCATGCATCAGCTCTTCGAGGCGTGGGTGGAACGCACGCCCGATGCCGTGGCCGCGGTCTTCGCGGGACAGTCGCTGACCTATCGCGAGCTGAACCGGCGGGCGAACCGGCTGGCCCATTACCTGCGGCGGCTCGGGGTCGGAGCCGAGGATCGGGTTGGCTTCTGCCTGGAGCGCTCGGCCGACCTGCTGGTGGCCCTCCTCGCCGTGATGAAGTCCGGCGGCACCTATGTGCCGCTTGATCCCAGGCATCCCAGCGAGCGCCTGGCGTACGTGCTGGGCGACACCCGGGCCAGGGTGCTGCTGACCGAAGCCAGGCTGGCGGACCGGCTGGAAGGCCTGCCCGCGTCGGCCGCGGTCGTCCTGCTGGACCAGGAGCCTGCGGAGATCGCAGCCGCTTCGGCGGAGAATCCGGCTCCGCTGCGGGCGTCCGCCGAGCGGTTGGCCTACATCATCTACACCTCCGGCTCGACGGGCCGTCCAAAGGGGGTGCAGGTACCGCACCGCGCGCTGGTGAACTTCCTGGAGTCGATGGCCCGGCGCCCGGGGTTCTCGCCGCACGACACGCTACTGGCCATCACCACCCTGTCGTTCGACATGGCGGTGCCGGAGGTGCTGCTGCCGCTGGTCACGGGGGCGCGCCTGGTCATCGCTCCCGCCGAGGCGGTGGGCGACGGCGTGATGCTGGCGAGCCTGTTGGAGTCTTCACGGGCGACGGTGCTGCAGGCGACGCCGACGACCTGGCGGCTGTTGATGGCTTCGGGCTGGCAGGGGACGCCCGGGCTGCGTGGTTGGATCGGCGCCGAGGCCGTGCCGCGGGACGTGGCCGACCAGCTCCTCGACCGCGGGGTGGACCTGTGGACCTTCTACGGCCCGACCGAGACCACCGTCTGGTCAACCTGCACCCGGGTCGTCCGGACGGCGGGACCGGTGCCGCTCGGGGAAGCCTTCGCCAATACTCAGATCTACGTGCTGGACCGCGCTCTCCATCTAGTCCCCTTGGGAGTGCTGGGGGAGCTGTACATCGGCGGCGGGGGGGTGACCCGCGGCTACTTCGGCCAGCCGGGGCTGACGGCGGAGCGCTACCTGCCGGACCCGTTCTCGGCCGAGCCCGGAGCGCGCATGTACCGCACCAGCGATCTGGTGCGGCGGCGCTCCGACGGCGTGCTGGAGTTCCTCGGCCGCGCCGACTTCCAGGTCAAGATCCGCGGCTTCCGCATCGAGCTGGGGGAGATCGAGGCAGTGCTCGCAAGCCACCCGGAGGTGTCGCAGGCGGTGGTGGTCGTCGCCGGCGACGGCTCGGGCGGCCAACGCCTGGTGGCTTATCTCGTGCCTCCCGGGGAGGCGGTGCCCTCATCGCGCCAACTGCGCGGCCATCTCGAGGAGCGCCTGCCGCCGTACATGGTGCCCTCCGCCTTCGTGGCTCTGCCGGCGCTGCCCTTGACGCCGAACGGCAAGGTGGACCGGAAGGCCCTGCCGGCGCCCGACCGCGGCCCTGCCCCGGGGTTCGTGGCGCCGCGGACTCCGGCTGAGGAGATCCTGGCGGAGATCTGGCAGGACCTGCTCGGGCGCGAGCAGATCGGCAGCCATGACAATTTCTTCGAGCTCGGTGGACACTCTCTCCTCGCCGTCCTCTTGATGGCCAGGATCGAAAAGCGGTTCGGCAAGACCCTCTCCCTGGCCACCCTGTTCGCAGCGCCCACCGTGGAATCCCTGGCGGCTTTGCTCGGCCCGTCGGGCAGCCAGTCCCGCGGTCGCAAGGGGCGCTCTCCCCTGGTCGCGATCAAACCGCAGGGTGACAGGGCGCCCTTCTTCTGCGTCCATCCCATCGGCGGCAACGTCCTCTGCTATCTGGACCTCGCCCGCCACTTCGCACCGGAACAGCCGTTCTATGCCCTGCAAGCCCTGGATCCGGAAGAGGAAGAGGCGTACCCGGCGAGCATCGAAGAGATGGCGGCGCGCTATCTGCGGGAGGTGCGGCGGCTCCAGCCCGAGGGTCCCTACCGGCTCGGCGGCTGGTCCATGGGCGGGTTGGTCGCGTTCGAGATGGCCCGGCAGCTCGAGAGCGAGGGGCAAGAGCTGGGCCTTGTGGCGCTAATCGATACGCTGCCTCCGGCGGCCGAACCGGTTCCGCCGGCGGCGGAGGAAGAGCTGGTGGTGTGGTTCGCGCAGGATTTCGCCCGCCTGCTGGGGCACGAGGCGGGGATCTCCTCGGAGGAGCTGCGCCTGCTGCCGGGCGAGGAGACCCTGGGCCAGGTCGTCCGGCTCGGCCGCGCCGCGCGCCTCCTGCCCGAGGACCTCGGCCTTGACCAGCTCAAGCCTCTCTTCGAGACCTTCGCGGCGAATCTCCAGGCCGGCCGGTCATACCTGCGCCGTCCCTACTCCGGCCGTGTGACCCTGCTGCTCTCCGAGCAGACCTTCGCCGCTCGCGGCCCGGAGCTCCTGGACGGCTGGCGCCAGTCAGCCCTCGGCGACATCGAGACGCGCACGCTGCCGGGCGACCACTACAGCCTCCTCCGTCCGCCCCACGTCGAGCGGCTCGCCGATGAGCTCGAGAGCTGTATGGCCCAGCCCGTGAAATACGTCACGCAGCCTGAGAGATGATGGCGTCCCGCCTGCCTTCGATCATCTCCGTGCCGCTCAGTTGAGGCGTAACAGGGACGACGGGTCAGCCCTCGTCGCCCGGGACGCCGGCCTGAAGATGGCGGGCAGCGAGAAGAGCGCGATCACGCAAGGTACGGCGATGAAGACGAGGGGGTCATAGGGGCTCACCTTGAACAGGAGGCTCGACATCGTCCGCGCCATGCCGAGGGCGAACGGCAGCCCGGTGAGCAGGCCGAGCGCGAGGAGCGCCACCCCTTTCCAGAGGAAGTGCCGCAGGATGTCCGACCGGTCGGCTCCCAGCGCCATGCGGATGCCGATCTCGAAGCTCTGCTGGCGCACGGTGTAGACCAGGATAGAGTAGATCCCCACGATGGCCAGAAGGAGGGCCGAGGCGGCAAAGAAGATCAGCAGGAACGTGTTGAACCGTACGCCAGCCTCCTCGAACTGCCGGCGCTCCTGGAAGCTCTTGACGTCGTACGTCGGGATCTCCGGGTCGAGCGACTGCGTGAGCCGGTCGAGCTGCTCGCGCGCCTGGTGGGTGTCCTGGCGCACCAGGAGCAGCACCCCCGAGGTCCGGGAGCGCATCTGGAGCAAGGGGAAGTAGACGTCGCGCTTGAAGTCGTGGTCTGGATACAACCGCCCCCGTTGGTCGACGTCGGCCGCGACGCCGACGACTTCCGCCCAGACGTTCTGCGGCGATCCCACCCAGAACCGCTTGCCGATCGGATCGCGGGAAGGCCACAGCGCTTCCGCCGCGGAGCGGCTGACCACGGTGACCAGGGGGTGCCCGGCATCGTCGTGCTCGCCGATGTCACGCCCCTCGAGCAGACGGATCCCGAGCGCCTTGAGCAGGTGCGGCGAGATCCGGTGCTCGTAGACCTTGACCTGGCTCTCCGGCGCCTCCAGCGGCTTGCCCTCCGCGACGAGGAACTTGATGAACAGGCTGGAGCCGATCATCCCCGGAGCCCAGAGCCCCGCCTCCTCGACGCCGGGAAGGGTCTTCGCCTGGTCCAGGAGCCGCCGGTAGAACAGGTAGGACGGCGCGTCCGTCTTGTAGGTCGTGGCGGGGAGCTCGAAGCTGGCCGTCAGCACGTTGTCGACCCGGTAGCCGGGATCGACGCCGAGCAGCGTCCGCAGGCTCTTGATCATCAGGCCCGCTCCGATCAGCAGGACGACCGAGAAGAAAATGGCTGAGACGACCAGAAAGCTCCTGGTGAACGCCGTGCCCGCCGAATGGCTGTGTCCCTTCCCCTCGGCCTGCAGCTCCTCCTGCAAGTCGACCTTCAGGCTCTTGCGCGCCGGGATCACGCCGATCAGGACGCTGATCGAGACGCACAGCACCACCGCGACCGCGAGGGCCCGCCAGTCGACCGAGAACTCGATGAAGGCCGGCAGCCCATAGGCGTCGTTGCCGAGCTTGGCGAGCGTCTTGACCCAGCTCAAGGAGGCGCCGACGCCGAGGGCCGCTCCCGCCAGGCAGAGCACCGCGCCTTCGGCGATGAAGTGGCGGATCAGGCGGAGGCGGGTGACCCCCAGGGCGAGCCGCAGCGCGACCTCCTTGCGGCGCTCGACCGCCCGCACCAGGAGCAGGTTGACCACGTTGGCGCACCCGATGAGGAGGACGAACAGCGCGCCGACGAACAGGGTGATGATCGCGCTGCGCGTGCCCTCGTAGTCGAACTGGAAGGCGCGGAACGGCTGGACGCTGATCGCGTAGCCCTCGTTGGTCGTCGGATAGGTGGCGGCGAGCCGGCGGGAGATCCCGTCGAGCTCCTGCTGCGCCTGCCGGATGCTGATTCCGGGCCGCGGGCGCGCGAACACGTCCAGCCAGCGCACGATCCGCTCCTCGACGTAGCCCTCGCGGTGGGTCAGCCGGGAGATGGTCACCGGCACGTAGAGCTCGATGTCCGGGTAGAGGCCGCGGAAGCCCCGCGGCAGGACGCCGACGATCTGGAACGAGAGGCCCTGGAGCTGGATGCTGCGTCCGACCACGGAGGGATCGCCGCCGTAACGCCGTTGCCAGAGGCCGTACGTCAGCAGGGTCACGGCCGGCGGGCTCGACCGGTTCTCGTCCGTGCGCTCGAAGCCGCGTCCGAGGATCGGATGGACGCCGAGGAGGTCGAAGAACGTAGTGGAGACGAAGGCGGCGCCGATGCGCTCGGCGCGGCCGTCGCCGGTCAGGTTGAGCTGCTGCGAGCTCGACGCCGAGATCAGCTCCAGCGTCTTGCACTGCTCCCGCCAGGACTCGATGTCGAGCCAGGAGGCCGGGAAGACCGAGCGGTCCTGGATCGCGCGGTTCTGCAGCACCACCAGGCGCTCGCCGTCTTTGTAAGGGATCTTGCGCAACAGCACCGAGCTGGCGATGCTGGCGGTCGTCGTCGTCGAGCCGATGCCCAGGGCCAGGATCAGCAGGACGGCGAAGGAGAGGCCGGGCCTCCTCGCCAGGGCCCTGAAGGCATGCCGAAGGTCGTACGTAAGCATGGCCACCCGCTCGGCTCCATCTTTGAATAGTGCAGTTGCGGACCACGCGGGAGACAAGCTCAGTCGCGCAATTGAGGGTTAGTTGTCACCTTGACAAGCCGCCGATCCGCGTCTAGCATCCGCGAAGTTCAAGTCGATAGAAATCCATGGAAGTTGATGCCGCCCCGGAGAATCTTGAAGAGCTGTTCTCCGGACGCGCACCGGATACCGTCCTTTCCTTGCCGGACGCGCAGCAGAAGAAGCAACGGATCCAGGCCTTCTACGACCAGATCAACGACTCGCTCAGCGAGTCCATCTACGCGGATGACGCCGTCTTCTTCAACTTCGGTTATCTGCCCGACGAACGCCCGCGCGCGGCGCGGATCGAGCTGCCTCCGCATTGGCCCAACCGCAACCGCATCGATCTCGTCCTCGAGCTGATCGGCGACTGCGACCTGGACGACTGCGACGTTCTCGACGTCGGCTGCGGCCGAGGCGGGACGATCCTGACCATCGAGCGGTTCTTCAACGCCGGCGAGATCTGGGGTCTGGACCTGTCGACGAGCGCCGTGCGGTTCTGCCGGCGGCGGATCAAGAACCCCGCCATCCACTTCGTCAACGGCGAGTCCGAGCGCCTGCCGTTCATCGACGGCTTCTTCGACGTGGTGTTGAACGTGGAGTCCTCCTGTCTTTATCCCGACATCTATGCTTTCTACAGGGAAATCCATCGCGTCCTCGGCCCGGGAGGGCGCTTCCTCTACACCGATCTGATGCCGGCCGAGCACATGGAGAGCTACAAGTCGTGCCTGCTCGGGCTCGGCCTGACCCTCGAGCGGGATCAGGACATCACGCCCAACGTCCTCCGCTCGCTCGACTCCTACGCGGCGCGGAACCTCGAGGTCCACGGTGCCCCGAGCGGTAAGGAGGTCATGGAGTTCTTTCTGGCCACCCCCGGCTCGAAACCTTACCGCGATCTCCAGGAAGGGCGCCTCAGCTATCGCATCTGGCAGCTCAAAAAAGACGGCTGACGGCACCTCTTGTAAGAGGGAGCACCGTGGCGAACATCTTTGCCATCATCGGCCTGGCCGGGCACTATTCCGGGGAGGCTACCGTCGAAGACCTTTGGCGCGGACTCGTCGGCGATCCCGGACCACCCCCCGAGGGCTTGGACCGGCTCTTCCGCGAGTGCACTGCTGACGTGCTCCAGGGTCTAGCCTACGGGGACCGCACCGGACTTTTCATTCGCGGCGCCGAGGGGGACGGTCTGGCGGCTGCCGTGGCCGACCCGCTGGGGCTGAGCGGTCCGGCGGTCACCGTTCAGGGCCCGGCCTTGGCGGCCGTCGAGCGCGCCTGCCGGAGCCTGTCCGCCGCGGAGTGCGACCTGGCGCTGGCCGGAGAGGCACCGGTCCGCGGCGACGGCGCGGCGGTGGTGGCGCTCAAGCGGCTGCCTGCCGCGTTGGCGGATGGCCATTCGATCCTGGCGGTGATTCACGGCTCGGCGGTCCACGCATTGGCGCCGCCACCGCCGATCCCCCACGTCCGACACGATCCGGCTGAGACGGGTGCGCCCGCACCGTGCCATGCGCGTCCGGCGCTCGCCAACCCCTACAGCCCGCCCGCCAACCCTCTGGAGGCGGCGCTCGCCACTGTCTGGCAGGAGCAGCTCGGAGTCGACCAGGTCGGCGTCGACGACAACTTCTTCGAGCTCGGAGGAACTTCGATCGCCGGCGTCAAGATCATCGCCCTGCTCAAGGAATGGCTGCACCAGGACATCCCGACCGTCAGTCTCTACGAGGGACCCACCGTGAGCGCCCTGGCCAAGGTCCTGCTGCACAGCGGTCCACCCAAGGGTTACGACGCGGTGCGGGAGCGCGGCGAGCGGCGCCGGCGCAAGCTCCAGCGCTTGGGGCACGGAGCAGGACACGACGCAGCCGAATGATCGGGAGAGACACCATGGCGACCGCAGAACCGATTCCTGTACCCGCGACGCCTGCACCCGCTGCGGCTCCCCGCCCGCGCCGGGGCCGCCGGATCGTCCGTTGGCTCCTGCTGTTGGCGGGGCTGCTGCTCCTCGCGCTGGTGGGGGCCGGCCTCTGGCTGCGCCACCGGGTGGCGGCGAGCCTGCCGCAAGTCCGCGGGACGCTGGCTCTCGCGGGGCTCAGCGCGCCAGTCACCGTCGAACGCGACTCTCTGGGAACACCGACCCTGCGGGCTGCGACGCGCGTGGACGCGGCGCGCGCCCTGGGCTTCATCCACGCGCAGGACCGCTTCTTCCAGATGGACCTGCTGCGGCGGGAGGCGTCGGGGGAGTTCGCGGAGCTGTTCGGGCCTTTCCTGCTGAAGCACGACCAGAACCGCCGCCGGCACGGCTGCCGCGGTCTGGCAACTCATATCCTGGCGGGAATGCCGCCGCCCCAGCGCGCCCTCCTGGCTGCCTATGCGGACGGCGTCAACGCCGGCCTCAGAGCGCTGGGCGACAAGCCCTTCGAATACATCCTGCTGCGCGCCGAGCCCCGGCCCTGGCAGCCCGCGGACAGCATCCTGGCCATCTATGCCATGTACTTCGACCTCCACGATTGGCGGACCCGCGTGGAGACAGATCTTGGGGTGGTGCACGACCACGTGCCGGCGAAAGTCTTCGATTTCGTGGATCCGCAGGGGACCGAATGGGACGCGCCGCTCGTCGGCGCCGCCTTTTCCACCCCGCCGATCCCCGGTCCAGACGTTCTCGACCTGCGCGGTGGCAGGGCGCCGAAGCCGGTCGCGCTCTCCCGTCGCGGGCCGGTGGAGCCTCCCCTCCCCGGGTGGATGGCTGGCGAGGACCTTTTCGGCGAGACCGGCAGCAACAGTTGGGCGGTCTCCGGGGCCCACACGGCCGACGGCCATGCCCTGCTCGCCAACGACATGCACCTCGGGATCACGGTGCCCAACATCTGGTATCGCGCCTCCTGGTCGTGGCGGGAGCCTGACGGGACCGAGCGCCGGGTGACCGGGGTGACGCTGCCGGGAGCGCCGGTGCTCGCCGCCGGCAGCACCGGACGGATCGCCTGGGGGTTCACCAACAGCTTCGCCGACGTGATCGATCTGGTGGATCTCGAGCTCGATCCCCACGATCCAGAGGTTTACCGGACGCCCGCCGGACCGCGGCGCTTCGCGCATTCGCTCGAGCGCATCCGGGTCAAGGGGAAGCCCGACGAGACGTTCGACGTGGTGCGGACGATCTGGGGACCGGTCGTCGACTGGGACGAGCAGAAGCGGCCGCGGCGCGCCATCGCCTGGACCGCCGACTCCTCCGAAGCCACCAATCTGAATCTCGTCGAACTCGAATCCGCGAAGAACGTCGACGAGGCCATCGAGATCGCGCACGCCACCGGCGTCCCGCCGCAGAATTTCGTCGTCGCCGACTCCTCCGGCCGGGTGGGCTGGACGATCATCGGCAAGCTGCCGCACCGCGTCGGTTGGAGCGGCCAGGTGCCCAGCTCCTGGGCCGACGGCTCGCACCGCTGGGACGGCTGGCTGCGCTCGGACGAGATTCCAAAGGTGGTCGATCCGCCCTCGGGCCGGATCTGGTCGGCCAACAACCGGGAGGTCGACGGCGAGGCGCTGGCGCGGCTGGGGGACGGCTGCTATGACCTCGGGTCGCGCGCCAAGCAGATCCGCGACCGGCTGCTCAGCCTCGAGCGGGCGACGCCGCGAGACATGCTCGCCATCCAGCTCGACGATCGGGCCCTCTTCCTGGCGCGCTGGCGCGACCTGCTGCTCAAGACGCTCACGCCGGAGGCGGTCAAGGCCGACCCCCGGCGCGGCGAGCTGCGGCGGCTCCTGGAGACCACCTGGACCGGCCGGGC
>Ga0075423_10002348_pt1 | contig 17126 bp, 9 predicted proteins | sample SoiMethybrSBSTD2_FD_80114 | JGI IMG/M metagenome (GOLD analysis project Ga0075423, IMG submission 80114) | Bulk soil microbial communities from a Populus tree surrounding site in Tennessee, USA - Soil MetaG P. TD hybrid SBSTD2 | ecosystem: Environmental > Terrestrial > Soil > Tree plantation...
CGGGAGTATCTTCTCAGCGCTCCGGCGGGGGGCGCGGACAGCCGGACGGTGTCCCGCCTGCGCCAGCTCGAGGACGCGCTCACCGAGCACCGCTGATCCAGCCGTAACTCTCGAAGGGATGGGCACCATGGCCCGCCACGTTGACGCCCGCGGGCCGCGGCCCTAGGCTCAACTACCGTGAATCTGAATTTCCTCCGGGACTGGAAGAAGCCGGAGCTCAGGCTTCCCGAAGGGATCCGGGAGAGACTCGGATCGCTCTCGCGGAGTCGCCTGGGCTGGGGATTGGTCGTCCTGGCCTTCGCCCTCGCGTTCCTGGGCTACGACTGGTTCCGGCTTTCCTCGCTCTCCTCCTATCGCTATTCCGGCCAGGGATGGAAATTCCCCACGCAGGTCTACGCCGACTGGCTGGAGCTCCGGGTGGGGATGCCGCTCGACGTGAACGACCTTCGCCAGGCCCTCGACGCCGCGCGCTACCGCCGCACGACCGGGAAGCCCTACGCGGGGGGCCAGTATCGGATCCGCGGATCCATCTTCGAGATCTATCTCCGGCCCTTCGTCTATCCGGACCGCTCGGAGCCCGGCGCGCCGACCCTGGTGGAGATCCGGGACGGCCAGGTGGCCTCCATCGGGAACGGCCTTTCCGAGACGACCCCGCGCGGTCTCCTCCGCATCGATCCGATGCTCCTCGCGGAGTTCGTGGATCAGGAGCGGGAGCGCCGCTCCTTCACGCCGCTCGCCTCGATTCCGCGCCATGTAGCGCTGGCCGCGGTCGCCAGCGAGGACCGCCGCTTCTTCCACCACATGGGGCTCGACCTTCTCGGCATCACCCGCGCGACGGCGCGGAACGTTCGCGCCGGGTCGCTCGTCGAGGGAGGGAGCACCATCAGCCAGCAGCTCGCCAAGAACGTCTTCCTCTCCCGGCAGAGGACGTTCACCCGCAAGCTCCACGAAGCGCTCCTGGCGGTCCTGATCGAGCTCCGGTACTCGAAGGAGCAGATTCTCGAGTTCTATCTGAACCAGATCTATCTCGGCCAGCGTGGGAGCTGGAGCGTCTGCGGGATCGAGGAAGGCGCGCTCTACTACTTCAACAAGCACGCGAGCGAGCTGACCCTGGGCGAGGGAGCCCTCCTCGCGGGGATCATTCCCTCGCCGAATCGAATGTCCCCGTACCGCGATCCCGATCTCGCGATCACGAGGCGGAACGAAGTCCTGGGGGACATGGTGGCGTGCGGATTCATCTCCAAGGCCGAGGAGCAGAAGGCGAGGAAAGCGTCCCTTCGATTCGCGGCCAATCCCGCGCCCATCACCCGCGCGCCCTATTTCGTGGATTACGTGCGCGAGGTCCTCTCGAAGGACATCTCGGAAGGGGACCTCAGCACCCGCGGTCTCCGCGTGTTCACGACCCTGGATCCGCGGCTCGAGGCCGCTGCCGAGCGGTGCGTACAGGAGGGCGCGCGCGAGGCGGACGCCCGCTCTCCGAGCGCGGGCGCGGCCAGGAGCCCCGCGCAGGCCGCGCTGCTCGCGATCGAGCCCCAGAACGGCGCCGTCCGCGCCATGGTCGGAGGACGGGACTACCGCCTGAGCCCGTTCAACCGCGCCGTGGAGTCGCGTCGCCAGCCGGGGTCGTCCTTCAAGCCGTTCGTCTACATCGCCGCGATGGACACGCCGTTCTCGGGGCGCCGCCCGCCGCTGACGGCGGCCACCCTGCTCGAGGACGCGCCGGACACCTTCCAGACGCCGCAGGGTCCGTACGCACCGCGGAACTACGAGAACAGCTATTTCGGCCGCGTCACCGCGGCACGCGCGCTGGCCCGATCCCTCAACGTCGCGACGGTCCATCTGGAGATGATGGTCGGACTTCCCAAGGTGGCCCAGATGGCCCACGCGCTGGGCGTGGAGAGCCGCCTGAACGAGGTCACGTCCCTGGCGCTCGGGACGAGCGAGGTGACGCCCCTCGAGCTGACCACCGCGTACGCGACGCTGGCGAACGGAGGCGTGGCGGTCAAGCCGATCGCGGTGCGCGGCGTGCTGGATCGCGGCGACAATCTGATCTGGACCCCGCGGCGTGAGTCGCGCCGCGTGATCCGCCCCGAGACCGCCTACATGGCCACGACGCTCCTCGAGGGTCCCGTGATCTACGGCACGGCCGCGTCGATCCGGAGCGAGTATGGATTCACGCGCCCGGCGGCCGGAAAGACGGGAACGACGGACGACGAGAACGACGCCTGGTTCGTGGGGTACACGCCGGATCTCGTGGCGGGGGTCTGGGTCGGCTGCGACCGCAATCGCAGGCTGGGGCTCACGGGCACGCAGGCGGCGGTCCCGATCTGGGCCCGGTTCATGGAGATCGCGCACCGCGGAAAGCCGGTGCGCGACTTCCAGGCGCCTCCCGGCGTGATCGACGTCTGGATCGACGCGGACACCGGCTATCGCGCCGGCGCGGATTGTCCGCACGTGATGAGGGAAGCCTTCATCCCCACCACCGAGCCGCGGCTCCTCTGCACGGCGTCCCACGAGTCCGCCTGGTTCGGCACCGAGCAGGGCGATTCCACCGGCGTGCTTCCGAACGGCGGGCCGGACGACTATCCGGAGCCGGGCCAGCCGCAGGGACAGCCGGGGCCTGAGCCCGGCCAGGAACCCAAGGGACCGAACGACCAGCAGCCTCCAACCAGCAACGACAACCCGCCGGCGCCCCCCGGGATCTGATCGATCCGCCGGGGCCTTCCCGCCTTTCCCGTGGTAGTCTGCCCCGCATGCACTGGGTCAGGGTCGGAAGCGCGCTCGCGATGCTTCTCACGCTCGCCGCATCCGCGCGGGCCCAGGACGCGGAGTCTCGAGCGATCGCGAAAGGTCGGTGGTCGCTCGCGTTTTCGCTGCCCGACGGCGGGGGAGGCCAGCTGGGTGTCTGGAAGATGGTCTCGGCCCGCTCGAATCTCGGCCTGAACCTCGGCGTGCGTCATGAATTCCGCGAATACAGTGCCGGTCCGGACAGCGCGCGATTCAAGGACGGCAGCACCTTCTGGACGTTCTCGATCGAGCCCCGTTGGAAGCGATATCTCTTCATCCGGGAACGGATCTCGCCTTTTTTCGCGGCCGCGCTCCAGGGCAGTTACGGATGGGATCAAGAGGGCTCCTCCCGCGAGATCACGCGAAGTGCGCGGCTGACCGCCGGCATCGGAGCCGACTGGACCCCGCTTCACGACATCAGCATCGGGGCCAGCACCGGGTTCGCCTGGACCGAGACCATGCTGAGCCGGAACGACTCCTTCGCGACGAAGCAGAAGTTTTCGGACTTCGACACGACGACGGGAGCGCTCACGCTTCATCTCTACTTCTGAAGCTCCCGACCGTCGTGTAGAGTCTCCCCATGAGCGCTGAATTCGTCCACCTCCACAACCACAGCGACTACTCGCTCCTCGACGGAGCCTGCCGCCTGGACCGCCTCGTCGACCGCATGAAGGGTCTCGGGATGCGCGCGCTCGCGCTCACCGATCACGGCAACCTGTTCGGGGCGGTCGAATTCTACGGGCGCGCGAACGCCGCGGGACTGAAGCCCATCCTCGGCTGCGAGGTCTACGTGGCCCTGGGCTCGCGCCACGACAAGGCGCGGAGCGTGGACGGCAAGGGCGCCTACAACCACCTCGTCCTGCTGGCGCGGAACCGCGACGGATACCGCAATCTCATGAAGCTCTCCTCGGCGGGATACCTCGAGGGCTTCCACTACAAGCCGCGCATCGACAAGGAGCTCCTCGCCGCGCACGCCGACGGCCTCCTGTGTCTGAGCGCGTGCCTCCGGGGGGAGCTGCCGCAGCTGGTTCTCGACGGGAACTTCGAGGAGGCGAAGCGGGCGGCCGCCTGGTACCGGGACCTCTTCGGACCGGAGTTCTATTACTTCGAGATCCAGGATCACGGGATCGAGGACGAGCGCACCGTGGCCGAGCGGCTGATCCGGCTTGGCGCGGAGATGGGGATCCCGGTCGTCGCGACGAACGACTGCCACTATCTGGCGCGCGAGGACGCCGAGGCGCACGAAGTCCTGCTGTGCATCCAGACGGGGAAGACGATGCAGGACGCCGATCGCTTCCGGTTCGCCACGGACCAGGTCTACGTGAAGTCGGCGGAGGAGATGGAGGCGCTCTTCGGCGGCGTGCCGGACGCGCTCCGGAACACGATCGCGATCGCGGAGAAGTGCGATCTCACCCTCGACACCGAGCGCGTCCAGCTTCCGGAGTTTCCCCTTCCGCCCGAGTTCGAGAGCGCCGAGGGCTACCTCCGCGCGGCCGCGCGCGAGGGGCTCGCCCGCCGCTACGACGCGATCGACGAGGCCATGGAGCAGAGGCTCCGGTACGAGCTGGACACGATCTGCCAGGTCGGCTACGCGCGCTACTTCCTCATCGTGCGCGACTTCATCGACTTCGCCCGCGGAAACGGCGTCCACGTGGGGCCGGGACGCGGCTCCGCCGCGGGCAGCCTCGTCTCCTACGCGCTCGGGATCACGGACATCGATCCCTTGAAGTTCGACCTCCTCTTCGAGCGCTTCCTGAATCCCGAGCGGATCAGCATGCCGGACATCGACATCGATTTCGATTACGAGAACCGCGGACGGGTGATCGAGTACGTGCTCGAGAAGTACGGACGGGAGAGCGTGACCCAGATCATCACGTTCGGGACGATGGCGGCGCGCGCGGTGGTGCGCGACGTGGGGCGCGCGCTCGGGATGACCTATGCCGATCAGGACCGCGTGGCGAAGCTGATCCCGGGCGAGCTGGGCATGACGCTGACGCGCGCGCTGGAGACGGTTCCCGAGCTGAAGGCGCTCGCGACCCAGGACGAGACCCACGCCAAGCTGATCCGCTGCTCCCTCGCGCTGGAAGGATTGGCGCGGCACGCCTCGACCCACGCGGCCGGCGTGCTGATCGCGCCCGGCAAGCTCACCGACTACGTGCCGGTCTACCGCTCGAGCAAGGGAGACGTGACGACCCAGTTCGACATGGTCTCGCTCGAGAAGATCGGCCTCTTGTAGATGGACTTCCTGGGGCTTCGCACCCTGACGGTGCTCGAGGACGCCGCGCGGCTCGCGGGCCGGGGCAACGGGGGTCCGGTCTCCCTGCATGGGATCCCTCTCGACGACGCCTTGACCTTCGCGCTCCTCAGCAAGGCCCAGACGATCGGCGTCTTCCAGCTCGAGTCCTCCGGCATGCGCGAGCTCCTCCGCAAGGTGCTCCCGGACTCCTTCGAGGACATCATCGCGATCAACGCGCTCTTCCGCCCGGGACCGATCCAGAGCGGGATGCTCGACGACTTCGCAAAGCGAAAGCACGGCAAGCAGAAGGTGACGTACATGCACCCGGCGCTCGAGCCCATCTTGAAGAACACGCTCGGGGTCATCGCCTACCAGGACCAGGTCATGCAGATCGCGAATCGTCTCGCCGGCTTCACGCTGGCGCAGGGGGATCTCCTCCGTCGCGCCATGGGGAAGAAGAAGCCGGAGGAGATGGCGCGCATGAAGCAGACCTTCGTGGAGGGGTGCGCCCGGAATCAGGTGCCGAAGAAGAAGGCGGAGGAGATCTTCGACCTGGTCGAGAAGTTCGCGGGCTACGGCTTCCCGCGCGCGCACAGCGCCGCGTATGCGCTGCTCTCCTACCAGTGCGCCTACCTCAAGGCGCACTACCCCGCGGCCTACCTCGCCGCCGCGCTGACGAGCGAGGTGGGGGACACCGACCGCATCGTCACGCTCGTCGAGGAGGCGCGCCGCCTCGGGATCCAGGTGCTCCCGCCCGACGTGAACCGGAGCGGCGCGGCCTTCACGCTCGAGGGGGACGAGATCCGCTTCGGGCTGACCGCCGTGAAGAACGTCGGCAGGGGCTCCGTGGACGCGATCGTGGCCGCGCGCGGGCAGGGTGGGCCCTTCCTCTCGGTCTGGGATCTCTGCCGCCGCGTGGATCTCAAGTCCATCAACAAGCGCGTGATCGAATCGCTGGTCATGGCCGGCGCGTGCGATTCCCTGGGCGGGGACCGCGCGCAGCTCTTCCAGGCGGTCGCGGACGCCCTGAGCCGGGCCCAGGACCTGGCTCGCGGCGTGAGCAAGGAGCAGGTGACGCTCTTCGGCGCCGAGCACTCGATCGAGGCCACGGAGCCTCCGCTCCCCGCGGCGGCCCCCTGGCCCCTGCAAGAAATCCTGCGCCGGGAGCGCGAGGTGCTGGGATTCTATTTCTCCGACCATCCGCTCTCGCCCTATCGCGAGCTCATCCAGTCGCGACGGCTCGCGGACACCACGCGCATCCGCGAGTCGCGCGACGGCCAGGAGGTGGTCATGATCGGGATGGTCTCGGCGATCAAGACCATCACGGACCGGAACGGCCGCCCCATGGCCTTCGTGACGCTCGAGGACTTCTCGGGGAGCGTCGAGGGCGTCACGTTCGCGGACCTCTACGAGCGGAATCGCGCCGCGCTCCGCGAGGGCGCGGTCGTCGAGGTGCGCGCCCGCGTGAGCGTGCGGGAGGAAGAGGACCCCAAGCTGGTCTTCCAGACCCTCCGCGCGATCGGCGCGGCCGAGCCCGGCACGGACGAGATTTCAGGCTCGCTCCACATCGATCTCACGGAGGCTCCCGCGGACGTCCCGCTCGAGGCGATCCGCGACCTCCTCGGTCGCCACCCGGGACGGTGCCCTGTATACTTCCTCGCGCTCGCCCCGCCCAGCTCCGTGAAGACGCAGATCCGAGCGCGCCGGCTCCTCGTGCGCCTGAGCGACGAGCTCCTGGCCGAGCTTCGGGCGCGCCTCGGCGAGCGGGCGGTGACGCTCGTGAGCGCCGTGAACGAAGCCGTTCCCTTCTGATCCACGGGAGCAAGCCATGAACGGAACCTGGCTCGATTTCGAGAAGCCGATCGTGGAGCTGGAGCGACGCATCGAGGACCTTCGCGCGTCGGCCCCCGAGAACGCCGAGATCGAAGAGGAGCTCCGGAGGCTGGAGAAGAAGGCCGAGAAGCTCCGGCGCGACGTGTACTCCAAGCTGACGCGATGGCAGCGGGTGAAGCTGGCGCGCCATCCGCGCCGTCCGTACACGCTGGATTACTTGAGGGTCATCGCGCCGGGATTCATGGAGCTCCACGGGGACCGGCGGTTCGGGGACGATCCCGCGATCATCTCCGGCCTCACGACGATCGAGGACGTCCCCATCGTTCTGATCGGGCACCAGAAGGGGCGGGACACCAAGGAGAACATCCACCGCAACTTCGGCATGGCCAACCCGGAGGGATACCGGAAAGCCCTCCGCCTGATGCAGCTCGCGGCGAAGCTGGGGTGCCCCGTCGTGACCTTCGTGGACACGCCCGGCGCCTACCCGGGGCTGGGGGCCGAGGAGCGCGGCCAGTCGGAGGCGATCGCGCGGAACCTGGTGGAGATGGCGCATCTTCCGGTCCCCATCGTCTCGGTCGTGATCGGGGAAGGGGGGTCCGGAGGAGCACTGGCCATCGCGGTGGGGGACGTGGTGATGATGCTGGAGAACTCGATCTATTCGGTCATCACTCCCGAGGGCTGCGCGGCGATCCTCTGGAAGGACGCCGGCAAGGCGGAGCAGGCGGCGGAGGCCCTGAAGCTCACGGCCCATGATCTCCTGGAGCTGAACGTCATCGACGAGGTGATCCCGGAGCCCCTGGGCGGGGCCCATCGCGACGCGGAGGAGACGGCCCGGCGGATCCAGACCGCCGTGGTCCGCCACGTGAAGGGGCTCCTCGGGCTTCCGATCCAGGAGCTTCTGGATCGGCGACTGGAGAAGTTTCTCAAGATGGGGGTCTATCTGGAGGAGACCGGCGCCGCGCCGGCACCCCTGGGGGGATAAGCGACATGCCGATCAGCGAAGAGCTTCGCGCGATACTCGTCTGTCCTCAGTGCAAAGGGGAGCTGCGCGACCAGAAGGAGCCCGAGCGGCTGATCTGTGACCGCTGCTGCCTGGCTTATCCCATCGTCGACGACATACCGGTCATGTTGATCGAGGAAGCCGAGCGGATCGACAAGGCTTGAGTCTCTCGCCCCGCACCCTTTCGCTCTTCCTCCTGGCGGCGGCGCTTCCCGCCGGGGCCCAGACCCTCGGCGACCGATTCCTCATCGGGCCCGCTTCCCTGGGCGCCCGCGTCGAATCGGTGACCTCCTCGGGATACCGAGTCGTCGTTCCGATCCCCGCCCCGGACCTCGCGCCGGGTGTCGTCTTCGGCCAGAGCCTGACCGAGATCACGATCCCGGGCGGGTCTGCGGTCGATCCGGCCGGGACCCCGCAACTTCCGTGTCTGACCCTGTTCCTTCGAATTCCGAAGGGAGTGACGCCGCGGGTGAGCGCGAGGGCGGGACCGACGCGCTCGCTGGGGACGATCCGACCCGAGCCCCTGCCGCATCTCCTTTCCGACCGCGTCTTGGCAGATGCTCTGGGCGCCGCCCGCCTCGAGGCGTGGCTGCAGAGCGGCGCCTACGGGGGCGGCGCGACCGTGGAACCGCCTCTCCTGAGCTACTCCATCGGGGCGGCCGGGGAAGAGCGCGCGGTGACGGTGGTGCTCCGGCCGGTCCGGTGGGATCCCCGCTCCGGACAGGGGAGCGTCGTCGACGGGATCACCCTCGATGTCTCGTGGGAGGCTGCCCCGAGACCCGCGCGCGCGCCCGGCGCCGGATTCCGGAGCGCCGCCTACTCCGGCCCGCTTCGGGTCCAGCCGGACCGCCCCTGGGTGCGCCTCGGCGTGCTTCGCCCCGGGCTCTACGTGCTGAGCGCCGCCGATCTCGCGGCGGCGGGTGTCACGACGGCGGGGATCGATCCTGCTTCCTTCCGCATCTTCCGGGCGACCCCCGGAGACATTCCGGAGAGCACGCTGGTGGACGCGGCGCCCGACTCGCTCCGCGAGTGCGCGATCGTCGTGACGGGCGAGGGAGACGGCTCGTTCGACCCCGGCGATCGGATCATTTTCTACGCCACCGGCCAGACCGGCTTCGGCTACGACCTCATGCTCGGCGGCTCGATCAACTACCAGGAGGCCCAGCGCTCCGACGAGGAGTCGCTCTGGCTCACCTGGGGGGCGTTCCCTTCGCTCCCCCTCCCGAGACGCATGAGGACGCGCGACGCCGCGCCGGTCACCGTCGCGCCGACGATCACCTCGGTTCCGCACCGCGTGCACTACGAGGAGAACCGGGTCCGCGATTTCAACGCCTTCGCCCCCGGGGTCCGATGGGAGCGGTGGTTCTACCGGCTCTTCACGCAGGGGTCGCGCATCGCCTTCCCGCTCGCGCTTCCGGGCGCTCAGCCCGGCGGCTCGGGCTCGCTGCTCCTGCGCCTGTGGGGACGCGGCGTTTCTCCCGGGGTGGCGTTCTCGGATCACGTCGCGAATGTGTACTGGGACGGCGCGTTCGTCGCGCGCGACTCCACGGACCAGAGCACGCCCTTCGATGTGACCGCCTCCGGATTGCCCGTTCACGCGGCCGACACGCTGCAGGTGGAAGTCCCGCGAATCGTGGACCCCGACGCTCCCTCCCGGTTCGACCAGAGCGAGCTCGCCTGGTTCGAGATCACGTACCCGAAGCGTCTCTCGGCGATCAACGACACGCTCACCTTCGCGTCCGATACGACCTTCACCGGTCCCGTCCACTACGTCGTGGACGGCATCACCGACACGACCTCGGTCTGGCTCCTGGAGCGGGGCGATCCCGAGAATCCGATCCGCTACGTGAACGGCGCGTTCGCGGGAGCGACTGCGCCGTTCGTCCTGACCGCGGAGGACAGCCTGGGCCCGGGAGCCCCCAAGCGGTACAGCCTCGTGTCCACGGCCCGCGCGGCGCGCCCGACGATCGCGCCGTATGCTCCGGCGTCGACGGGTCACACGGTCTCCGATCTGCTCGATCCCGGCGCGGGGGCGGACTATCTCATCGTCACGCACCCCTCGCTCCTGGCTCAGGCGGAGTCGCTGGCCACCGTTCGCTCGGGTCGGATCGCCGGCATCGTGGGGCCACGCGCCGCGATCGCCACGACGGACCGGATCGCGGCCCAACTCGGAGCGGGCTACCTGGACGCGGTCGCGATCCGGAACCTTCTCGCGTACGCGCGCCTCCATTGGCCCGGTCCGGCGCCGACCTACGTCTGCCTCCTGGGCGACGCGACGCTCGATCCCAAGAATTATCTCGGCTTCAACGCCCCGGATCTCGTTCCGACGTACGCCAACTACTACGACGACATGTTTCCGCCGCCGTCCCAGTTCGTATCCGACGACTTCTATGGATTCCTGGACGGGCCCGGAGATCTCCTCCTCGACGTCGCCGTGGGACGCCTCCCGGCGAAAACGACGGTCGAAGCCTCGATCATGATCCGGAAGATCCGGACCTACGAGCTGAACCCGGAGTTCGACGAGTGGCGCGCCCGGGCGCTCCTCTGCGCCGACGATTCACGGAAGCGCGAGAAGGACGACGAGCTCGGAAACCTCCACGTGATCGAGATGGAGCGGAAGGACAAGCTCCACATCCCGTATCCCATCGAGCGATCCAAGGTCTACCTGAACGACTACGCCTTCGCGGACACGCTGCAGCAGTCGAAGCCCGCCGCGCGGGACGATTTCATCGCGAGGATCAACCAGGGGAACTGGTTCGTCGATTACATCGGCCACGGATCCGACCTCGTGCTGGCGGACGAGCAGGTGTTCCGCTCGAACGACGTCGGTCGCCTCACGAATGCCTCGCGACCGAGCGTGTTCGGCTTCTTCAGCTGCACGGTCGGGAAGTTCGACGCCCTGGGGCAGGAGGGGCTGGCGGAGCTCCTGCTCAAGTCTCCGCTCGGCGGCGCGGTGGCGGCGATCGCTTCCACCGAGCTGGTCTTTCCCTTCGAGAGCACGGAATTGAATGACGAGATCATGGACCAGCTCTTCCCGATCGCCCCGCGGGTGGATTCCACGCTCACGATCGGGAGCGCCTATCGGCAGGCCAAGAACCTCCACCGGAACATCATCGCGCGGAAGTACGTCCTCCTGGGCGATCCGGCGCTCCCTCCACCCATTCCCCAGGGGCGCGGCCTGTGGGAGAAGGGGCCGCTCGATTCCCTGGCCCGCGGCGGCCTGGCCGTACTCCAGGGGCATGCGCTCGCCTCCGATTCCAGCCCCGATACGATCTCCTCCGGCGTGGCGCGGATCCAGATCCAGGGGAAGCCCTTCGATCGGAAGCAGACGGCGATCTTCGTTCCCAGGGTCGTCTCGTACCGGATTCCGGGTCCGATCCTCTTCCGGGGTGAGGTTCCCCTCGTCGCGGGGCGGTTCACGGCGCGCTTCGTGGTCCCCGTGGACTCGCGGATCGCCGGAGGGACCGGGCAGCTCCGCGCGCTCCTCGGCGCCGCGGGAGGACGCGGCGTGGGCCTCGCGGTGGATTCGATCCGGATCGGTCAGGGCATCTCCGCCCGGACCGATCTCGATCCCCCCACGATCACCCTGCTTCACGCGGCGGGCTCGGACTCGGGCTTCCAGGCGGGGGACCGGGTCACCTTCGCCATCGAGGACTCGAGCGGCATCGACCTCATGCGCCTGGACAACGCGCACACCATCTTCGTGATTCTCGACGATCGCGGGACGCCGGCCGAGCTGACGGCTTCCTTCGTCTACGACTCGGGGAGCTACACGCGGGGAACGGCGGTCTACACGCTGCCCTCCCAGATCACGGAAGGGCTCCACACGGTCGAGGTCCACGCCTCCGACACGTTCGGGAACATCGCCGTGCGCACGTTCGTCCTCGACGTCCACTCGTTCGCGCGACCGGGCGACCCGATGCAGCTGAGCCAGGTCTTCAACTACCCGAACCCCTTCGAGGGGACGACCTACATCCACGCCCGCCTCAACCAGGCGGGCGCCATCCGGGTCCGCATCCTGACCGTGGCGGGCCGCCGCGTCCGGGACCTGGCCGTGGACGGGCGGGCGGGAGAGAATTACCTTCCGTGGGACGGAAGAGATTCTCAGGGAGAAAATGTAGCGATCGGCGTGTACCTGCTTAAAGTCACCGCTGAATCTCCGGAAGGTAAAAGGGCTTCGGCGGTTGGGCGAGCCCTGAGAACGAGGTGAGCCCGGGGGGGGAAGCCTTGACCCGGCCTTCGAAGTCCGATACAATGGTGTGCTAGGCCGGGGCGCACGCGCGTCCCTATCTTTATTCTAAGGAGGTTGCAGATGAGTCGTTTTGTCGCCGTCTGTCTCGGACTCCTTTGGGCCCTGGGAGCTTACGCGGGAACCGCGCACGCCCAGGCCGAGGCAGGCGCCCAATCACTCCTGATCGCCCCCGGGGCACGATCCGACGGCATGGGACGCGCCTTTGTCGCCGTGGCCAATGACGCCAACGCGATCTGGTGGAACCCAGGCGCGCTCGCATTCACGACCGGTCATGACGTCAGCTCCATGTACACGAAGCTCGTGCCCGACCTCGCCGACGACGTCTTCTTCTCCTATACCGCCTACGCCCAGCACGTCGAAGGATGGGGCGGCATTGGATTCAGCTTCGGCTACCTGAGCTACGGCAAGAGCATCGCGACCGACCCGGATGGAAACGAGCTGGGAACCTTCACCAGCTACGAGCTGGCCCCGACGCTCGCCTACGGGACCGAGCTGATGAAGGACCTGGGCTTCGGGGTCGCGCTGAAGCTGGTGCGGGTGGACCTGGCCCCGGGCGACAAGACCCAGGACCGGCAGCCCGGCCGCGGCACGACCTTCGCCGCCGACGTGGGCGGTCTCTTCAAGATTCCCAGGTGGAAGAGCTCCATCGGCCTCGCGATCCAGAACCTCGGGCCGAATATCGCCTACATCGATCAGGACCAGTCGGATCCCCTCGGCCGGAACGCGAAGCTCGGCATCGCCGTGACGCCGTTCGAGACCGAGGCCTACCGCGTGCTCCTGACCGCCGACGTGAACCGCTCGCTGCTCTCGCACGGCGCGTGGATCGAGAACGGCGGCGGAGAATTCGAGTTCAACCGTCTCATCGCGCTCCGGGCCGGCTACATCTACGACCCGCGGGGCACCGTGAAGGACCTGACGTACGGCCTGGGACTCAACTTCCGGGGCATCCGCGTGGACTACGCCTCGGTTCCTCAGTCCGAATTCCTGGATCGGGTGAACCGCTTCTCGGCGAGCTACCACTTCTAAACACGTGCGGATCCCCCGAACTCTTCTTCGTTCGGCGGCGATCCTGGGAATTGGGAGCCAGGCATGGATCTTCGGCCTGGCTCCTTCTGTTTCCGCCGCGCCCGCGCGGGGGTTGATCGCCACGCGGCCCTCCGGGGCCGCGCCCTCGCCCGCGGCGCGAGCCCTGGCGGCGAAGCGCCTCCAGCGATGGCAATCGTTCCCCCATCGGGTCGGGGAAGCATCGGCTCGTCCCTTCGTGACCGGCCGCCGCCCGCCGCTTCTCGCCATGCAGCAAGGACGGCTCCAGCGCACGACCTTCTTCACGGGCGCGCCCGAGACCCTCCGCGTGCTCGGCCTCAAGATCGACTTCGCCACGGACTCGCTCGGGTCCCTGACCTCGACGCCGGACGGCAAGTTCGATCTGCGCGACGGCTCGTCCCTCGGCATCGTCATCGACCCGCCGCCCCACGACCGGAAATTCTTCCTGAAGCACCTCGAGGCGCTCCGGCGCTACTGGAAGTTCGCCTCGTACGGCCACCTCGTCATCGAGTACGACGTCTACCCGCGGGCCGATTCCTCGGCGTATCGCCTGGCGGATACCGGTCGCTACGGACCCTGGACCCTGGGGCAGGAGTCCTTCGACAGCGCCCAGCGCTTCTTCCACGACGCCCTGACGGTGGCGGACCAGACCGACTCGATCCCGTTCGGGAAGTTCGACGTGATCGCGCTCCTCCATTCCGGGTCGGACTTCCAGACCGACCTGAACGGCGACAGCCCACGGGATTTCCCGACGTTCCAGATCAACCTGAGCGACACGGCGTTCGTGAACGGCGGCGCGGTCGGGATCACGGGGGGGATCGTCATGCCCGAAACCGAGTCCCAGGACGGTTACTACGCCGCGATCAACGGCACCCTGGCCCACGAATTCGGTCATACGCAAGGGCTCTTCGACCTCTACGACATCGAGACCTTGCTGCCCGGTGTCGGAGTCTGGAGCAACATGGATTCCGGGTATCTGCTCGGCACGACGGTGCAGGACCAGAAGTCGGGGGCGCAGGTGGACGCGAGCGGGATCCTGCCGGTCAGCCTGGATCCCTGGTCCAAGTTCTTGTTGTGGCCCGACAACATCGAGTACGTGGAGCCGGGGAGGGGGCTGGACACGACCCTCCGCGCCACCGAGCTCTCGGACACCACGCTCTTCGTGCCGCTCGGCGGGGAGGAGTTCTACCTCATCGAGAACCGCGAGACGGATCTCAACGGCGACAAGACGCTCTACCTCGACAAGGACGACTCGACGGGGGTGCTCCTGGGGCCGGACTTCGCGGACACCCTCGGGATCGACACGGTGGGGAACAAGGAATACGACTTCCTCCTCCCGGGGCAGGGCGTGCTGATCTGGCACGTGGACAATTCGGTCATCTACGGGCGTCACATCCCGCCCGATTTCGGGATCAACTCCAATCCCTCGCGCCGGGGCGTGCGCGTGATGGAGGCGGATGGGATCGAGGATCTCGGGGATCCGAACTCGAGTTACCTCTTCGGGAGTCCCTTCGACCCGTACTTCGTGGGGAATCACACGAGGCTCGGTCCGGACACCGGACCCAACTCGGACACGAACGACGGCGGGAAGAGCCACATCACGATCGACGTCACGAGCCCGCCGGGCCTCACGATGGGGGTGAGTGTGCGCGCCGACTGGAGGGTGCCGGGCTGGCCGCTCGCGACGGGCGTGAGCCAGCGCGGCGCGAAGCCCACGTACGGAAGGCTCCGGCACGACGGCCTGACCGAGGTGGTGACCGCCGTGGACAGCCTGGTCTACGCGTTCACGTCCTTGGGCGAGCCCTACTACACGACGGGAGACAGCAGCGTCGTCGCGGCACTGCCCGCGAAGATCGTGGGACCGGTTCTCTTCGCGGACAGCCTCTTCCATCGGAATCCGCTCGCGTTTCACGACGCCGCCATCGTGGCGACGGCCGGAAATGGAGGCGTCTACGCGTTCCACGCGGGACCACGGGACGCGGGCGCCTCGGATACGCTGTACGGCTGGCCTCCGCGGCTCGACCCGGGTTCCACGAGCGTGCTGGCCACGACCGGTCCCGTGCTCGACGCCGTCGGACAGGTGATCGTCGGAGGGAGCGACGGCCGCGTCTTCGCGATCGTTCCCTCGGACAGCGTGAGCGTGGCGCCGCGCGTCGATCCGGTCGCGGATACCCTGCGCGTCGGAGCCTCGACCATCACGGCTCCCGTCTCCGGGAATCTGGCGCTCGGCCGGTTCACGGGCGCGGGCGGCTACCAGGTGGCGCTGGCTCTCTCGAACGGATGGATCCGCATCGTGGACGCGGCGAGCAAGCTTCCTGGTCGCCTCGACGTTCATTTCCGGGTGCAGAATCCGTTCTTCGATCCGTATCTCCTGGGCGTCGACATGGACCGCGCCCCGGATCGCGATCTCGAGCTCCTGGTCTCGGACCCGCGGCAGGACATGATCCATTGCTTCCGACTCGACGGCACCGAGCTTCCGGGCTGGCCGATCAGCGTGGCGGGCACCCTGTGGGGGCCGCTCGCCGCGGGCGACCTGGACGGCGACGGCTATCCCGAGATCTTCGCCATGGACAAGGAAGGGCGGGTGCATCGGTACAACCGGAACGGGATCGAGCCGCACGGCTGGCCGGTTTCCATGACGGGGCGATACGGGCCCGAAGCCCTCGGGGGTGAAGGATCGGCTCTCGTGGCCGATGTGACGGGGGATGGCCGCGCCGAGGCGATCGTCGCGCTGGACAACGGCCTCCTCGTGGCGCTGGACCAGGACGGCCGAACCATCTCGGGTTGGCCGCTCGCCATCCAGGGCGGCGCGTCCTCGACTCCGATGATCCTGAGCCTCAACGACGCGCAGCTCCCGCCCGATCCCCCGGGTCCCGCGTGGACCCATCTCGTGGTCGGGGGAGACGACGACGGCGCGCTTCATGCTATTCAGTTACCGGCGAGGGCGGACAGCGCCCTCTTTTCGAGGGATGGTGTGTCCCAACGGACCCCGTGGGCCGAGTTTGCTGGAAATCGGCGTCGCACGTCGGTCCTGGAGGACACGCTGCAGGGAACTCTGGCACAGGGGCCGCAGCTCGAGAAGGGGTCGGTCTATTGCTTCCCCAACCCGGCGCATGGCCAGGACATAGGCCTAGCGTACACACTGGGTCAGGGGGTGAATTCAGTGGTGATCCGGGTCCTCGACCCGATGGGGCACGAGGTTCAGCGGCTTTCTGGGCCGTCGAGTCCCGCGCAAAATGTTGTGAGAATCCCGGTTCGGAATCTGGCGAGCGGGGTTTATCTCGTACGCGTCGAGGTCCAGGGCACGGGGGCGGACAACGTGGTCTTCGGCAAATTCGCCGTTGTCAAGTAACGTGGACGGGGCTATAATTGCTTGTAGTGCAAGTAGCTTCAGCCCGGTTCTGAGGACCTAGATACTGATCTCTCGGCGATTCGCGCTCACTCTTTCGGCCCTTCTGGCCGTTCTCGCGATCCATCCCCGTCAAGGCAAAGCTGCGTCCTCTCTGGATTTTGATCCGGCGACGCCCCAGGAGATTCTGCTCGCGCAGCGGGCCATCGCCGATTCCGTCATGCCCCCGACCGCGACCCCGACTCCGGCGCCCCAGAACGTGACGGCGGCCGAGGAGGTAAACCCGAAACACAAGTCGGTCGGCAAGGCCTTCCTCCTGAACCTCGCGGTTCCCGGCGCGGGACATCTCTACGCGGGGCAAAAACGCGGCATCGTCAACATGGGTCTGGAAGGCGTAGCCTGGGCCGCGTACCTCTACTACCACGACCGCGGAAAATCCAAGGAGAAGGAGTTCGAGACGTACGCCGACGGACACTGGGATTACGACCGCTGGCTGCAGACCAACCCGCAGTACCAGGGCTCTCCCGAGGACAGCTTGATCCTCTACTTCCGCGACCACAATCGGCAGCAGTATTATGAGGACATCGGGAAGATCTCCACGTACTGGAGTGGCTGGACCAGCCAG
>Ga0075423_10002352_pt1 | contig 17120 bp, 20 predicted proteins | sample SoiMethybrSBSTD2_FD_80114 | JGI IMG/M metagenome (GOLD analysis project Ga0075423, IMG submission 80114) | Bulk soil microbial communities from a Populus tree surrounding site in Tennessee, USA - Soil MetaG P. TD hybrid SBSTD2 | ecosystem: Environmental > Terrestrial > Soil > Tree plantation...
ATCTACTGGGAGCCGCGTGAGCCCCGCCTCAACCGGCAGGAATTGGTGACTGACCTCAAACAGGGCGCGGAAATTGCCGGCGTCGCCCTCTCGAACCCAGAACCTGTTTTGAGCGTGAGGACACGGTGATGGGTTTCTCAGCAAAACAGGTGAAAGCATTGCGGCGCAATCTCGATCACCGTTACGTCCGCACACGCGAGGCCAATGGGCGCGAACTCTCCTACATTGAAGGTTGGTACGCGATCTCAGAAGCCAACCGCATCTTCGGCTTTGATGGCTGGAGCCGGGAGACCGTCGAATCCCGTTGCGTCCTCGCCCGGGAAAATCGCGGCGCCTTCCTTGCTGTCTATACTGCCCGGGTACGGATTTCGGTGCAGGCCGGCGGTTCAACCATCATTCGAGAGGGTCACGGGTCGGGTGAAGGCCGTGGCGGCTCACTGGGCGAGGTGCATGACACCGCGCTCAAGGCTGCGGAAACCGATGCCACCAAGCGGGCATTGGCCACCTTCGGCAAACCGTTCGGGTTGGCGCTGTATGGGGCTGGCAAGCCGCCATCAATCCAGCAAGGGATGCCCATCCCATCTACTCAGGCAGAACCAATACAGCGCTTTGGATTTCATCCCGATGATACGACGCCAATCCCACGCCCATCGCGCTATTACGGCCGCCGCCAATATGTTCCGGTGACGGACCAGCTCCGAAAAAATTCAGCCGATCAAAAACAGACATCGCTCGCACCTCCGCTTGTCCCGAACGGGCTCGATTCAAATCCAGGTCGGATCGACAAGAGCCAACTCGCGCTTGCTGAACCCAAGCGGCTGCGCGACAAGGCACATCTCAAGTTCGTCGCATCGCAGCCGTGTCTTATCTGCGGGCGACAGCCCAGCGATCCGCATCATCTTCGGTTTGCGCAACCACGCGGCATTGGCCTGAAAGTCAGCGACGAATTCACGGTGCCCCTCTGCCGTGGTCATCACCGGCAACTGCATCAAGCAGGTAACGAAGTTACCTGGTGGGAAAACCTACAGATCGATGCGCTTGCGAGCGCCAAGGATCTTTGGAAGCAAACTCATACAAAAGATGGGCGCATTGATGCGCAGACCAAATTACAGATACAAATTAATGCCACCGAAACGACGGCCAAGAATTAATGTCTACCGAAAAACAAATTCTCGCAAATCAACAAAACGCTCAGCGTAGCACTGGGCCTCGAACCGAATCCGGTAAACGCCGCTCACGGCGAAATGCTGTTCGCCACGGACTCACGGCAGAAACGGTCATTGATACTCTCGAAGATGCCGCCGATTACAGAGCCTTTGAGAGAGCCATAAAATCCGACTATTCGCCGCAAACTGCGATCGAGAGTCAGTTGGTCAGTCGCCTTGCCTCCCTGCTATGGCGGCTTCGCCGTGCGGTGATCGTCGAGAGTGGACTGCTGAACATGCAAGCTGAAACGTTTCAGACGCGCCCAACCAGTGAATACGATGTGGATAGGTTGAGTATTTTCCGCAAATTTCTGCATTTAAGTGAGTTAGAAAAACCAATGAGTAAGCAGCAAGGAGCCAAGGAAAATACTAAGATAGACTCAGCTGGGGCCCAGACAAATCAGACCAATACAAATATTGCGCGCTCATTTTTGCGGCTAACAAACCTTGACAATCAGGTCTTTGAACGACTTGGCCGCTACGAGATAACCTTATGGCGCCAAACAGCCCAAATTTTGCTACTGCTGAGTGCAATAGAATTTCGCGCTAAAGATCGGTTTTCGGATGAGCGTCCAGGCTTTGGGAGGGTACCCAAAAGGCACGGACGCTATCTGCCGTTTGATTTCAATCCTTTTTCGAGATCTGCTGGTTTGCGATAGAATAATTCTTGGTCTCCTCAAATTTCATAAGGGCATGCGGCACAGCCACGCCGAGGCGAATGCGCGGCGTCGGGACCACCATAGCGAGAAAGACGATGTACGTTTGGGTTATTGCAGCGGCTTTCGGCAGATTCCTTGAACGCATTGGAGTCCGCGCCTGCAGCCAATGCTTTTAATTACGCCGCCGAGGTTTTGAGGTCCACATCTCGCCCCTTCCCCCGAAAGACGGGTCCCACCTCCACCCCCGCCTCTGCCTCCAGTAGCCGGAATTCTACATATGCCGTTGGTGCATCGCGTTCCGTGGTAATTCTCGGTCGATCATCGCAAAATTGTTACTCGGAAGTGGGGTATTGACCCCCAATAATGTACAGTGGTTTGTACTCTTGTCCCATTGTTAGTAGCCGCAGGAGACGCAACATGATGAACTTTCTTGCCACCTCGATAGAAGAAGACGTGCTGATACACGAAGTGTCCGATGAGGTGTTGGAATCCGCTGGAACCGATCAAATTGTGGCAAACTACACCCTCGCGGCCTGCACTGGTCTGTCAGTTTGCCCAGGCTGATCGGCCCGACTGGTCAACACAAAGAAATTGGAAGCGACCGCGCCCTAAACGGGCGCGGTTCTTTTGTCAGCGGGCTATCTGGCCGGTGTCGCCGCTCCCGACCGGCTGGCGCGCGGTGGTGATCCGGAGGGCTTTCAGCGCGGCAATGTAGATCTCGGAAACGTAGGGAACGGCTGGATGGTGTCGCGCATCACCTCGAGCGGCACGCGCGCCCGGATCGCCAGAGTCGCTTGTTGCAGCCACTCGCCGGCCTCCGGGCCGAGCGCATAGGCCCCGGTCAGCCGTTCGCCATTACTGAGCAGGGTTATGAATCCGTTCGACTTGTCGTACGCGCGCGTGTAGGTGGCGGTCTTCGGCACCCCTGACACGAGGGCGGTCGCGCTGAAGGCGGCCTCGCCCGCGCCGACCGATGCGGCCTGCGGATCGGTGAAAGTCACCCGCGGCACGGCTTCGTAGATGGCTTCGCGCGGCTCGCCAAGAATGTTCGCTGCGACGACCCGGGCCTGATACTTCCCGACATGGGTCAGCTGCCAGATGCCGTTGACATCGCCGATCGCCCACAGGCGCTCGCCCGCGCGCAGGCGCGCGTCGACCGGGATACCGCGGGGGTTTGGCGTTGCTCATGACGGCAGCGGCTTGCCGGCCTGCTCCCGGATCATGTACTCGGCGTACCAGCTGGGCCAGTCTGTATCTCGCTTCCCGATCCGCCTCTCATGCTCGCCGTGGGCGGCCTCCGCACGGCGGAGCGCGCTCGCGAGCTCGGTTGACGAGGTGAATGTTGTGACGTCCGCATCGACGCGTCCGGGCAACCGCGCGGTGACTTCCTGCAACAGCCAACCATTGCCGTCCGGGTCGCTGAAGGAGGCGAACGAGCGATAAGTGCGACGTTCGGGATCCGGTCCACTGACCCGGACTCGCCCGAACAAGTAGGGCTCGTCCGGACCGTTGTACACGTCGCCAGCGTCGTGCAACACCTCGCTGACCTTGACACCGCGATGCTCATAGCGGCCGTATTCAAAAGCCGGCGGCGATGATGGTTGATATCTTCATACGTTTTGATTGTATTCATTTATAAAATCTCCATGCTTTGAAGATTCTTGCGCGGCCATCAGCCGCTTTGCGGGCCACAGGCCAACAAATTTCAGTTGATATCGCCGCCAGCGATATTGGACTAAAGGGCATTGCGACATGATGACGTTCTTCGGACGTCCAGTTTGGGCACGGACATCGCCAGCCTTGTTCGACTACTTCGTCAGCGCGGGCAAGCAACGACGGCTGCAGTGTAAGGCCGAGCGTTTTCGCAGTCTTGCTGTGATCCTCGGCTCATTCTTGATTTCGTTCGTTGCGTCCGCCGTCACGTTGGCTTCTTCAATACGGCAGGATCGACCGGCATTTTTCGCAAGCGCTTCCCCGTTGCCGCGAAGATCGCGTTAGCGATAGCGGGCACGATGGCCGACGTTCCGGTTTCGCCGATTCCGCCCGGCGGCTCCTGGCTGTTTACGATGTGAACTTCGATCGCCGGCGCCTCATTCATACGCAGCATCTGGTACGTATCGAAATTGCTCTGTTCGACACGACCGTCCTTCAGCGTGATTTCGCCATAGAGCGCAGCCGTGGTGCCAAAGATGAACCCGCTCTGGATCTGCGCTTGCACCGTGTCGGGATTGACCACGGTGCCGCAGTCGACCGCGCAGACCAGGCGTCGAACGCGGACAGCCCCGTTTTTAGAGACTTCAACCTCAGCGACTTGCGCCAGATAGCTGCCAAAGGCGGACTGGAGCGAGCCGCCGCGGCCGCTCCCATTGGGCAAGGGTTTGACCCAGTCGGACTTTTCCGCAGCAAGGTCCAGAACCGCCCTGGCGCGCGGCGACTTGTCGAGCAGCGCCCGACGAAATCCGACTGCATCTTGTTTTGCAGCGGCTGCCAACTCATCGACAAAGCTTTCCGTGACGAAGACATTGTGCGAGGGGCCAACGCTGCGCCAGAAAGCGGTCGGGATGCCCGGAGGCTCGACGCGTATATATTCGACACGGAAGTTCGGCAGGTCGTAAACCAGATCGATCGCACCTTCCGTCGAGTCGGGATCAAGGCCGTTCTTGAAGCCCGGCGGCAGCCATCGCGCGATCACCGAGGAGCCGGCGAAACGATTATTCCAGGCAACGGGCCTGCCCTTGGCGTCTAGTCCGGCGGAGATGCGGTCAACCCAATAAGGGCGATACATGTCGTGCTGGATATCCTCCTCACGCGTCCAGACGACCTTCACGGGTCCATCAACATGCTGTGCGATCTGGACCGCACGGACGGCGCCGTCAGCTTCCAGTCGCCGGCCGAACCCTCCGCCGAGCAGATGATTGTGGACGATGACCTTCTCAGGCGACAGGCCCGCGGCCTTCGCCGCCATCGCCTGAACGCGCGCCATGGCCTGACTGCCAACCCAGATTTCGCATTCATCCTTGCGCAGGTGCACCGTACAATTCATCGGCTCCATTGCGGCGTGCGCGAGGAACGGAGCGTGGTAAAGCGCCTCAACTTTCGTGACGGCACTCGCCATCGCCTTGTCAACGTCACCGATAGTCTGCGCCACCGCGCCGGAACGAAGCGCGGCCTGATCGAGTTCGCGCGCGATATCCTCGGTGGTGAGCTTTGCGTGCGGACCATCGTCCCATTCGATCTTCAACGCTGCCAGGCCTTTTTTCGCCGCGCCCATGTGGTCGGCCACGACTGCAACGGCGTCATCGAGCCGCACAATTTGACGGACGCCCTTGACGATTTTGGCCGCGCTATCGTCAACGCTCTTCACACGACCGCCGAAGACGGGTGATTGCGCAAGGGTGGCGATCTTTACGCCCGATGGCCGGACGTCGATGCCATACACAGCCGTTCCGTTGACCTTCGCCGGCGTGTCGAGACGCTTGGCCGGCGTGCCGATAAGCTTGAAATCCTGCGGCCGCTTGAGCGCAATCTTTTCGGGGACAGGCATCCCGGCGGCATCTGCGGCCAGTGCGCCATATTTGATGCTCCTTCCCGTTGGCGGATGAAGCACTTCCCCGCTTTGCGCGCGGCAGGACGCCGGATCGACATTCCATTTTTTTGCCGCAGCCGCTACCAGCATGGTCCTTGCAGCTGCGCCAGCTTGGCGCAACGGCTGCCACGCTCCACGGATTGCGTTCGAGTTGCCGGTTGCCTGCACCCCCAACAACGGGTTCGCATAGAGCTTTTCGTTCGGCGGAGCATGCTCCAGACGGACCTGCTTTAGATCTACCTCCAGCTCTTCGGCGATTAGCATCGGGATGGATGTGTAAGTGCCCTGACCCATCTCGACATAGGGCATGATCAGGACGATTTGCCCGTCGCTGCCGATGCGGATGAACGCGTTTGGCACGAAAGTGTCGGCCGCGTTGGCTTCTCGGTTACCGAACGGCAGACTGAGGCTTAGCATCAGGCCGCCGCCTGCGGCCGCTCCGACCTGCAAAAAGCCGCGCCGGGAAAGAACGTTCGCCGAGGGCACTTCACCGAGACGGGTGGTTCGGGAGGCGTGGTGATCGATGACCATGGCATGTCTCCCTTTCAACCTGACGCAGCCTGCTTGATCGCTTCGCGAATGCGGACATAGGTTCCGCACCGACAGATATTGCCGGACATTGCGTCGTCGATATCAGCATCCGTCGGATTCGGCTTGCTCGCGAGCAGCGCTGACGCCGACATGATCTGACCCGACTGACAGTAGCCGCACTGGATCACCTCTCGGTCGAGCCAGGCCTTTTGAATCTTGGCGCCGATCGCCGTCTTGCCGATTGCTTCGATGGTTGTGATCTCGGAGGTGCCGATGCTGTCGATTGGGGTGATGCAGGAACGGGTCGGCTCGCCGTTGACATGCACGGTGCAGGCTCCGCACAGCGCCATCCCACAGCCAAACTTCGTTCCCGTCAGGCCCAGGACGTCGCGCAATACCCACAGAAGCGAAGTGTCGCCGTCAACATCAACGCTGTGTGTGTTTCCATTGACTCTAATGGCTAAGGCCATAGTGCTCTCCTTTTCATAAGCCTGCGGATTGCCGACCCGATCCGCAGGGCGAGCACACCATTCAAAGCTTGGTGGCGTCGATGACAGCTTCGGCAAAGGCCTGAGGGGCTTCCTGGGGCAGGTTGTGCCCAATACCGCCCGTGATGGTCCGATGTTCGTATGGGCCCGAGAATTTCTTCGCGTAGGCGCTCGGATCCAGGTGCGGGGCGCCGTTCGCATCGCCTTCGAGCGTAATGGTGGGCACGGTAATTACAGGTAATTCGGCAAGCCGCTTGTCTAGGTCGGCATATTTCGGCTCGCCGTCAGCCAGAGCGAGCCGCCAGCGATAGTTATGGATGACGATGCTGACGTGATCGGGGTTGTCGAAGGCCGCCGCACTGCGATCGAAAGTGGCATCGTCGAACTGCCACTTCGGCGAGGCGAGTTGCCAGATGAGTTTTGAGAAGTCTCGCCGATATTTTTCGTAGCCCAGACGTCCGCGCTCTGTGGCGAAATAGAACTGATACCACCACTCGAGCTCGGCCTTAGGCGGCAGCGGCATTTTGCCGGCTTCCTGGCTCCCGATGAGGTAACCGCTCACGGACACGGTGGCTTTGCATCGTTCCGGCCAAAGCGCGGAGACAATGTTGAGGGTTCGCGCCCCCCAATCAAAGCCAGCGAGAACTCCGCTCTGGATCTTGAGGGCGTCCATGAAAGCGATTGTATCCGCTGCGACCGCCGACGGCTGACCGTTCCGGAGCGTGTTGTTCGAAAGAAAGCGCGTACCGCCGTAACCGCGCAAATAGGGGACGAGCACGCGGTAGCCCGCCGACGCCAGCAAAGGCGAAACATCGACAAAGCTGTAGATGTCGTAGGGCCAGCCGTGCAGAAGAATGACTGGCGGGCCATCGGGCGGACCTGCTTCGGCGTATGCCACACTCAGGACGCCGGCATCGATCTGCTTCAGCGGGGTGAACGAGGTATTCGTTCCTGGCTTGATCGCAGGCAATTGCGTCGCTCTCTTATTCCCTGACTGCGCGTCAGCCGAACCGGCAATGCCTAGCTGAGCAGCGGCGATAGTCACTGCAGCAGCGCCAAAAAAATGACGGCGGTGTTGATCGATCTTTTCCGTTTCCATAACGAGATCCCCGGGGCTTCAAGCGTTGAGGTTCCTTTTGTTTTCAAACAATGTTCTCACGTCAACGCACTTTCCATCGAGCGCAGCTTGTGAAAATGCATTCATTTACCGAGCGCATACGAGCGTTTGCTGTCTGCCGGATCGGCAATTTGGAGCAAGAAAAATTTGGAGCGCAACAAAATTAGCTTGTCTGTCGATTCTGCGAAGTCCCCAGACAAACTTCGAGTTGGACCAAAGTCCAATGTGCTTTTTTATTTTGGCTTTACCCTGTCTGCTCGACGGAAAGCGGCGTGTCGTCGGTTGCCAGGGTGCCGTGAATCACGGTCACAACCTGCGCCCCCTCCCCGACCGCAGCAGCAACACGCTTCACCGAACCTGCCCGCACGTCACCGATCGCAAAGACGCCGCGTCGGCTCGTTTCCCAGGGGCGTTGGTTGCCATCAAGTTCCGGGCCGGTAAGGACAAAGCCCTTCTTATCCAGGAGGATGCCCGATCCGGACAGCCAATCCGTATTCGGCTCTGCGCCGATAAAGAGGAATAGATGTCGAATTGATCGACGGACCTCTTGGCCTGAAGCGCCCTGCCGCCAGCGAATTGCCTCCAGTATGCCGTTGTGACCTTCAAGAGCAGTGACAGCTGCTCGCGTCAATACTTCTACGTTCGGCAGACCCGCAATCCGATCGACGAGATATCGCGACATCCGCGACGCCAGGCTGCGCCCGCGCACCAGGAGCCACACCTTGGCAACGTGGCTCGCGAGATAGACCGCCGCCTGTCCGGCCGAGTTTCCGGCGCCTACCAGGGCAACTTCCTGTCCGGCGCATAACTTCGCTTCAAGCGGAGAAGCCCAGTAGTGAACGCTTACCCCTTCGAATTGCTCAAGCCCGTCAACCGCGAGCCGACGATAACGTGCGCCGCTTGCAATCACGACAGAACGGGCAAGCGCACGTTCACTGTTCGACAGTTTCAAGACAAACGGGCCTTGTCTGGAATCACGCTGGCTGTCCAATCCGACCACCTCATCGGGGATCGCCATTTCGACACCGAATTTCTGCGCCTGATTGTAGGCACGTCCCATCAGAGCAATGCCGGAAATACCAGTCGGGAAACCTAGATAATTTTCTATGCGGGCGGAGGCGCCAGCCTGTCCGCCGAATGCGCGACAATCGAGCATCAGGACGGACAACCCTTCCGACCCCGCATAGACGGCAGCAGCAAGCCCGGCCGGGCCAGCGCCCACGATCGCGACGTCAAAGACACGGTTTGGATCGATAGGCCCAACGAGTCCGATGCAACGAGCGAGCTCAATTTCACCGGGGTTGCGCAGTAACTGTCCGGAAGGACACAAAACGATCGGCAATTGGCCGGCATCAATGTGAAAACGTTCGATGAGGGCCCTTGCTTCCTGATCAGTCTCTGGGTCGAGTTCTTGATGCGGATGGCCGTTGCGGCGGAGAAAGTTAGCCAACCGAAGGACTTCGCCGCTTTGCGACCGCCCGACGATCACGGGTCCACCAGTGCCTTCTTCAAGCAAACCAATGCGGCGCAGGATGAGCGAACGCATGATGCGCTCACCAAGTTCGGCTTCAGCGATCAACAACGCTCGTAGCCTGTCAGGTGGTATGACCAAGGCATCGACTGCACCCTGCGCGCGCGCATCAACGAGCGCAGGGCGACCGGCCAGTTGCGCCAGCTCGCCCAGGAACGACCCTGCCCCGTGTGTAACAATGAGCCGGCCCTGGCCGGACGAAACATGTCGGGTGACGTCCACGTTGCCAGACAATATGACGGTCAAGCCCTCATTGACCTTGCCCGCCTGGGCCAAAATTTCGCCAGGCTTGTACGACCGAAGCGTGCCGAAGCGGCGCATTCGCTCGATTTCCGAGTGCTCAAGGGTCGGGAACGCCTGCTCCCGCCGCGCTTCAATGATCGATTGCTTTTGTGGCGTCATGCTCGATGTCTGGGAGTTATGGCATTTCCCCGCGACTTTATCTGGACTGTTTCGCGACTTCCTGAGCCTTCTGATAGCTTTCGATCAGCGCCGCGTAGTTCGGCGCCACCAGAGCATAAAGCTTCGCAAGCTCCACTGCTTCAGGCCGATTCCAAGTTCGGTGAGTTTCGGAGAGAACTGCATTCGTCGATGTGGGAATAACGCCGGCCTGCGCGAAGCGGGCAAGCGTCGTGCGCGACGCCATTTCGCTCGGGTCTCCCGATGCATCGATCACCGCGTAGACCTTGAACCCCGGCGCTTTTGCGTCCAGCGCCGGGAACATGACGCATACGCTGGTCCAGACACCCGCCATAATCAGTGTTTTTCGTCCGGTCTCACGCACTGTTCAGACGAAATCCTCGTTGTCCCAAGCGTTCACTTCGCCTTTGCGTGGCACGTAGACGGCATCCGGCGCAAATTGTTTGATCTCCGGCATAATCGGTCCGTTCGGCCCATTCGGCTCGGACGCAGTCGTGATAACCGGAATTTTCAGCAGCGTTGCGAGCTTCGCGAGCATTATGACGTTCGCCCGCAGTTCGCTGACGCTGATGTCCTTTACGGTCTGGAACAGGCCCGATTGATGATCCAACAGCAGAATTACCGTATCAGACGGATCGATAAGCGCAGCACCGCCACCTGTCGGCAGCACGCTCGACGGTGCCGCCGGCGGACGTGCTTGAGCGAAAGCGTTCTGAACTGGCGCAAGGATTGCAAGCGCTAGCACCGCGGCGAGCGCACGCATGACATTGTTCCACACGATTGACATGGGATTTCCTTTCGTGACCCAGCACGGTAGACCATTATAGCGCGGTAACAGCATTAAACGGTCAGCAAGCGTCGTAAGCTCTTCGTCGCGCCTACCGGCATTTGATCCCAGAGGGACTTCAGCCTATCCATTCGGTCCGGGCATCAACTTTCCTTATCCGGACCGACCGTATGGCGATCCAAGTCGCCGGTAGGACGCCCATTCGGTCTTTAGGCGAAACAAAATGACTATCATGGCCGATCTCCGGGATTACCTGCGTGAATATTGGACGCACGTTTCCCAGTCATTGGGCCGCAAAGCCCTAGTGGCGTTTGTCATCTGGCTCGCAGGGATGTTTGCACCCCTGGGCGTGGGGGCAGTAGTGGTATTGCCGGAATGGGCAGCAATGACATGGATGATTGGTTGGGCCGCGCTAGGATATCTCTTCGCACCTTACGGAATCTGGAAGGCGCAACGAAAAAAAATAGAAGAATTGCAAAATCGCGCGCAAACGGCCCAAGTTTCGAAATAGCCCCGATCTTGTGCAAGCTCGTTGGCCGCTTCAGATCAACGACCCGGACCTACGTCGCGAAGCGCTAGTGCGATGGGGCTTGGAAGTTTGTTACGTTGAGCTTGGGCCGTTCGCCAGGGATCGTGCCGCCTTGCAAGATAAAGTGGACGCTTTCTGCGATGTTCGTAGCGTGATCGCCTATGCGCTCAATGTTCTTTGCGCAAAAAAGAAGATGCATTCCTAAGGTGATATTTCCGGGATCTTCCATCATATACGTCAGCAACTGGCGAAAAGTTGAATTATGCAGTCCATCGATGTCTTCGTCGCTTCTCCAAACCCGCAGCGCCTCTTCAACGTCGCGGTGCTCATAACTGTGAATGACGGAGCGAAGCTGCTGCAGGACCAGTTGTGTCATGTGTCTCAACTGAACAGAAATTTCATTGGCAAACGTTTTGCTTCCGATTTGTTCCGCGCGCTTGGCGATGTTGCTGGCAAGGTCGCCGATGCGCTCAAGATCGGTTGCAATCCTCAGCGCCCCGACAATCTCGCGCAGATCGATCGCGAACGGCTGACGCCTTGCAATGGTTTCGATCGCCTTGGTTTCGATTGCTCGCTCTAGTTCGTCGATGGCTCCGTCTGCGCTTTTTACGTCTCGCGCCAGGCTAACGTTCTTGCTGAGCAATGCATCCATGGCATTGCTGACCTGACTTTCGGTTCGATTGCCCATTTCAACGATTTCAGCGGCCAGCTCCCGCAAATCGTCGTCAAAGGCCAACATCGTATGCCGGGTCATAGGTTGATTCCGCTAAATAAACATGTGGACAGAGAGTCTAACGTGCTTACTTGCCATAATTCCGGCGTCCACTTGTTTGTCTAACTTTGCTCCAGGTAAACTCCACCCTGTCGGGTCAGGGGGTTGTCATGTGGATTACGCGTGAGGATGCCGTTGTAATGTATGCGAATTTCTGCCGCGCACATTACGGATTCAATGCTTACCAAAAGGTCAGAGAGCGCGCAAAACAGCTGGCTCACGATGGCGATCTGGAAGGCGAAGAGATTTGGAATCAAGTCGCTGTCGAAATTGAAAAATCGCCCGAGCCGAATAGGACCTGGTTCGCTTAGCATCGGTGGTCGTTTCGGGTTCCATGCGCGCGTCATAACCGATCCGGATTCGCGGGCCGGTCACTTGACGACAAAGTTATTGCGGTTTGATGACAGCGGCTAGCTCGGCTCAGGCCGCGGTAGCGAGCTGTTCCTGATCGCGCGCAGCCTTGAGCGCCTTCGTCCACCAAGCCAGCTGATCCAGCATGTCCTTGGCACCGGCCTGCAGATAGGCAATGTCCTTGAGCTCTTTGCCCTCCTTCCACACTGCCATGAAGTCGGCACCCTGGACGTAGATACCTGTGCGGATGGTCGCCATTTGCAACTCGGCGGCAACAAGACGCAATTGCTCGATGGCCCGCGCTCCGCCCACCGAGCCATACCCGACAAAGCCGGCGGCCTTTTTGTTCCATTCCGGGTAGGCATAATCGAGAGCGTTCTTCAGGACGGCCGGGATGCCGTGGTTGTATTCGGCGGTGACGAAAATGTAGCCATCGAACCCGGCAACCTTTTTCTGCCACCGTTGTGCAACCGCGTTTTGCGAAGGCACCCAGGCATTCGACGCTACCTCATCGAAGAACGGCATGGGGAAATCGCGTAAGTCCACGATTTCAATCTCCATATCATCACGCTTGGCGGCAATATCACGGAGCCACTGTGCCGGCTTGTGGCCGAAGCGGGCGGCACGTGTGGTGCTGATGACGATCGCCATCTTGAGTTTGCTCATGAGAGCCTCTATTTTTTGGTTACCAATAGTTACCCGGCCTAAATAGATGACTGGACGGCGCGCGCAAGAAGGCACACCGGTGATACCGGGTAACCTGCATGAGCCTGAGGATTGCCGCGCAGCGAGCGAAGTGCTCGCCCGCGTCGGTGACAAATGGACTGTGCTCGTCGTCTGGACCCTGGGAGGCGGGCCCAAGCGCTTCAACGAACTGCGCAAGGCTTTGGGCTCGATTTCACAACGCATGCTGACGCTCACACTGCGCGCGCTCGAACGCGATGGCCTCGTGACTCGCACCGTGTTCGCGACCATTCCGCCGCGGGTAGACTATGAATTGACCAAGCTCGGCCGGTCATTGCTCATTCCGGTCAGCGAACTGGGCTTATGGGCGCGCAAGAACCGTCCGGCCATCCAGAATGCTCGCCAGCGGTACGATACGTCCGGCCGCACTAGAAGCTGACATTGGCAGGTTTTGGGGTAGAGCGGTCAAGACGACAACGACGGCAAAACAGTCTTGGTGCCCGGCGGGAAACTCAAGCAAGCGCTTCGAGTCTATTCGCAAGTTGAATCAGTTCCCATCGTCGGGCGAGCGCGGCTGCCTTGTGCCACGTCGGTTTTTGGTTCCGAAGGCTTGGCAACGGGGCATTTCGGTTCATGGTGGCGAGCGATCTGAAAAGCCGCAAGCGTTCTGCCATCGCGGGAAATCGCCCAGCTTCAAGCGCGGCCTCGAGAGTGCCGTATCGCTGCAGCAGCATTGCAGCGCCCGTTGCCCCGACCCCCGGTGCGCCCGGTACCTTGTCGGAGGGATCGCCGCGCAAGGCGATAAAATCAGCGACCTGGGCCGGATCGACGCCATACCGCGCGCGAACCTCCGCGGGGCCGATACGCGCAATCTCCCCTGCCCGGACGGGATATAGGATGGTGGTGTGGTCCGAGGCGAGCTGGAACGTATCGCGGTCGCCGCTCGCAACAACGACACGACCGCCGCGCTTCTCTCCCGCTGCGGCGGCGGCGGCAAGAAAATCATCTGCCTCGAAGCCCGGTGCCTTCAGATTCCGAAATCCGCATACAGCAACAAATTCCGGCAGCACATCGAGCTGCTCGAGCAAGGCGTCGTCAAATTCACGGCCGCTTTGGTAAGCGGGAAATTTCTCATGCCGGTAGGTGGGGACGTCCAATGTGTCCCAGGCGACAAACACGGCACGCGGCTGCTCATCGCGATAGAAGTGGAGCAGCATATTGGCAAAGCCAAGGATAGCACCGGCAGGCTTATGGCCACGCCTGAGGATCGTTTTCGGGAGAGCGTGATAGGAACGATGTGCAAATGAATCCCCGTCGATGACCAACAGCGGGCGGCGGGACAGCGACGCGGGATGACTTGCGATTTGCTTGCTTGCCGGCGGCGATCGCTTTTCTGAATGTGAGGCCGATTTCCGACGCGCCGCCGATGCATCGCGAAGCACAATCCACGCCGGGGCGTGATCGCTCGCGCCTACTACCCCACGGACCTCCCGGTCGACACCCGCGTCGACCAGGCGCTTTGCGGCTTTCGGGTTCAACAGCAAATGGTCGATGCGGAGGCCGGCGTCGCGTTCCCACCGGTTTCGCTTGTAATCCCAAAATGTGAACATCGGCGCATCGGGATGAACTGTGCGGATGGCATCGATCCAACCCTGATCGATAATGCGCCGAAACAACGCCCGAGGTTCCGGCTGCACAAGAGCATTATTGGCGTACGATTTGCTGGGATAGATGTCGGAGTCGGTCGGTACGACATTAAAGTCTCCGGCAAGCACGACGGGAGCGTCAAGCGCGTAGAGCTCTGCAGCGTGCGTCAACAGCCGCTTCATCCAGGCGAGCTTGTATTTGAATTTCGGGCCTGGCTGGGGGTTCCCGTTGGGCGCATAGATACTCGCGATAAGCACGCCGTTGATGGCCGCCTCAATATAGCGCCGTTGCGTATCTTCGGGATCGCCAGGCAGACTGGTTCGCGTGACAACCGGCTCACAATCCTGACCCAGGATGGCGACGCCATTCCACGATTTTTGCGCGCACCAGATGGCGCCATAACCGGCTTTTTTGATTGCTGCGATCGGAAATTCGGCGTCTGTTGCTTTCAATTCCTGAAGGCATGCAACGTCCGGCCGAACTTGGCGCAGCCAGCCCAAGAGATTGGCGAGCCGCTTCTTGACGTCATTTACATTGAGGGTAGCGATTTTCATCTCCGGACTGAGCCATCCTTAGCGCACATCACTCAAATGCTGCGCATTCCGGCTTTGTTTCGGAAAGCGGACATTCGGCAGCGCGATTGGCATGTCGATCACCGATCAGAAACCGACACCCACAAAGTCTAAGGAGCTTTTCATTTGCAGGGGTCGGCGTGGTCTGTGGCCCTGTAGCTTGGAAAAATTCAATCTCTCGCTCCCGGCGGATTAGGCCGCAGATAAACGATCAGACAACAGATGCAAACTCCGAGGCCGACGAGCGGATATTTCAGCGCGACGAAACCGCAGCCGCCCCAACAGGCATAACGTCGTTATCGCTCGGAAGCGCATGATGCGCCGCACCCTCGGCGCGATGTCATCAACTGAGTCAACAAGCTCCCAGATCAAGCCGATGTAAGTTGCGTTTACGAGGAAGAATACTGCTGCATAAAAGGCAACCGGCTGTGGAGCCAGCCGGCTCACGGCCATCCAGGCTGTAGAGAGCGGAAGCAGCGACATAGAAAACAGATGGGCGAAATTGAACCACAGCAGACGAGGCGTCGCTTCCGTAGCGTAGCGCATGAGGTAATGGTGGTTAGTCCAGACAATAGCGATGAAAAGATAGCTCACGCCATAGCTGAGCCATGTGGGCCAGAGTGACATGAGCGCTTTGAAGGTGGGGAGTTCAGGCGGGTGTAGGTCCAAGACCAGCACAGTTATGAGGACGGCGAACACGCCATCCGAAAACATGCTCAGTCGCTCGGGTGTCGCTTTGTCAAGAACGCGCATTTCTCCTCACTCAGCGATACTTGCGAAATTGGCCCTGGAGGTTTTCATCCATGGTATTATGGGGAAATCGTATAGCGAAGAAAACACCATGAGCCTCTTGAGCCGGCGGGAATTCAGCGAACTCTGCGTGGCGTTTGGCTCGTTTACAGCTGCAACGGCACTTGATGCGGCTTGTAGCAAAGCCTCAGCCACCGCGGAGCGCACGGTAAAGTTTCGCGACGGCACTGTCGTGTCGGCCTTGGGTCAAGGCTCTGCGGGCCTCGGAAAGGGAAAACGCCCTCAAGCTGAGGAACAAGAAGCGTTACGCACTGGCCTTTCTCTCGGAATGACAGTGATCGACACGGCAGAAATCTACGGTTCCGAGGAATTCATTGGCCGCGCGATCGCCGGTCAGCGCGATCGCGTTTTCCTGGTGTCCAAGGTGTGGCAAAACCACGTGGCGGGAGACGGCGTGCCGCGCGCTTGCGAGGCAAGCCTCAAACGCCTCGGCACCGACTATCTCGATCTCTATCTGCTGCACTGGCCAAAAGGCGTCACCAATATTTCGGCGGTTGTGACCGCGTTTGAAAAATTACGCTCGGCGGGAAAGATTCGCGCGTGGGGCGTATCTAATTTCACAGTTAGCGACATGGAAAATCTTTTCCGTGTTCCACGAGGCGATCGCTGCGCGACCAATCAGCTGCCTTACAGTATCGGTGACCGAGACATTGAGCGTGACCTGCTGCCTTGGTGCGAACGGCACGGCATGCCGGTCATGGCTTACTCGCCCCTCGGCGGCCCCGGCGCCAAGTTGCTGCGTGATCCTACGCTTATACGCATCGCCGGGGAGCATGGCTGCTCGGCAGCCGCGGTCGCTCTGGCGTGGATCATCCGTAGCGGCAATGTCATTGCAATTCCCGAATCCGGTTCGGTTGCACACGTGAAGGAGAACGCGGTTGCGCTCTCACTGACACTAACAGCGCAAGATATTCAGACGCTGGAAGCGGCGCATCCGCTGCCTAAGTGCTAGGTTGAGGTTCGCTGTCCGCTTTACCGAAACAGCTAGGACTTGCGGAATGCTCGCCTCAGCGCTACTGCGGCGAGATCCAGCGCTGTATCGGCGGCACGGATGATTCGTCCCATAGTTAGAAATCCGTGCATCTGATCGCTCATGTGAAGCCACGTGACTGAAACGCCGTTCTCCTCCAAGAGGCCGGCATATTCGCTTGCCTCGTCCCGCAACGGATCGAAGCCGGCTGTCAGAATGAAGGCGGGGCAAAGTCCACGAAAGCTCTTCGCCCGCAACGGTGATGCCCGCCAGTCGGCCTGGTCGTCCTCGTTGCGCAAGTAATGGTTGTGAAAGTAGCGCACCGCGTCCCTGTTCAAAGGAAACCGCGTGTAATCAGTCTGAAATGACGGGTGGCGCATGCTCATCTCAAGGCTCGGATAAAGCAGAAGCTGAAAACAAATTGGCGGCAACGCGCCGTCGCGCGCCATATGCGATAGGAC
>Ga0075423_10002353_pt1 | contig 17120 bp, 20 predicted proteins | sample SoiMethybrSBSTD2_FD_80114 | JGI IMG/M metagenome (GOLD analysis project Ga0075423, IMG submission 80114) | Bulk soil microbial communities from a Populus tree surrounding site in Tennessee, USA - Soil MetaG P. TD hybrid SBSTD2 | ecosystem: Environmental > Terrestrial > Soil > Tree plantation...
AAACCAGCTTGTAGCTTCGTTCTCGGGTCGTCGAAATCCTCAACGTAGCTGAGAGGCTACGCCTCCGGTTTCGACTCGCCTGCGGCCTCACTACAAGACTGGTTTGAGCATCTCACGGGATGTTGAAATATCAGTTTGAGCATCCTCCAGATCGCATACAGGGGAAGATGAGTCACGAAGTCCAAATAGGAAACTTCAAAGTTGGGGCGGGGAACCGGCCGTTTTTGATTGCCGGGCCATGTGTCATCGAGAGCGAACAGCTCGTGTTGGAGACGGCGGGGCGGATCGCTGAGATTGCCAAGTCTCTTGGCATGGCCTATATTTTCAAATCGTCTTTCGATAAAGCGAACCGGACCTCTATCAATTCGTATCGCGGGCCGGGTCTCGAAAAAGGCCTGGCGGTGCTGCAGCAGGTCAAGACGCAGCTGGGTCTTCCTGTGTTGACGGACGTCCATACGGAGGAACAGGCCGCTGAGGCGGGGAAGATCGTAGACGTGCTCCAGATTCCCGCGTTTCTCTGTCGGCAGACGGATTTGATCATTGCCGCGGCGAGGACCGGAAAAGTCGTGAACGTGAAGAAAGGCCAGTTCCTCTCACCGCAAGAAATGGGCAATGCGGTGAAAAAAGTCGAGGAGGCAGGAAACAGGAAGATCATCTTGACCGAACGGGGGTCGTCGTTCGGCTACAATAATCTCGTCGTCGATATGCGGTCTTTTCCGGTTCTTCGGAATTTCGGCTACCCGGTGGTCTTCGATGCCACCCACAGTGTGCAGTTGCCTGGTGGAGGGGGAACGAAATCCAGTGGTCAGCGTGAATTTGTTGAACCCCTGGCCTGCGCGGCGGCCGGCGTCGGAGTCGATGGCTTCTTCATGGAGGTCCATCCCAATCCAGAAGAGGCCTTATCGGACGGACCTAATATGGTGCCGCTCCATCAGCTCAAAGCATTGCTGGAACGGGTCATGCGAATATGCGACGCGTCACAACCTCGAAAGTAACCAAGCCGAAAGGCAAAACCAGCCTCGACGTAGGCAGGCGTGTGCTGGACATCGAAGCGCGTGCCGTTCAGGCCCTCGTTCAACGTCTCGATGGCGGGTTTACACAGGCCGTAGACCTGCTCTATCAGTGTAAGGGAAAAGTTGTCGTCTCGGGCATGGGCAAATCCGGGTTGATTGGGCAAAAGATTGCCGCTACGATGGCTAGTACCGGGACCCCGTCGTTTTTTCTCCATCCAGCCGAAGGGCTGCACGGCGACCTGGGCATGTTGGCGCGCCGCGATGTGCTCATTGCCATTTCGAATAGCGGAGAGACGCAGGAGATCTTGCAGCTTTTGCCATTTATGGAGCGTATGGGTATTCCCGTTGTGGCGATTGTCGGCCGTAAGGGGTCGACGCTGGCCAAGAATAGCGCCGTCGCGTTGGATGTATCGGTAGCAGAAGAAGCCTGCCCTATGGGACTTGCGCCGACGGCGAGCACAACCGCCTCCCTCGCAATGGGCGACGCCTTGGCCGTCGCGTTGCTCGAAAAACGTGGATTCAAGGAGGAGGATTTTGCACAATTTCATCCAGGTGGAACGCTCGGCCGTCGTTTGCTGGTGAAAGTGCGGGATCTGATGCACAAGGGGCAGGAAGTGCCTCAAGTGGAGGAGACGGTCGTAGCCTCGGTGGCCATTCTCGAAATGTCGGCCAAGAAACTCGGCATGACTACCGTGGTTGATCGGGCCGGTGCGCTCCTGGGGGTCATTACCGACGGCGACTTGCGCCGCTTCGTCCAACAGGGCGGGGATTTCTCAAGGATTACTGCCGGGTCCTTGGCTTCGCGCCGACCCAAGTTGATCGGACCGGATGAGCTGGCAGCCAAGGCAGTCGAAATGATGGAACGGTATTCTATTACCACGTTGGTCGTCGCGGACAAGGTCAAGCGCATTGTGGGGGTTGTGCATCTGCATGATCTGCTCAAACACGGCATCGTCTAATCCAGGATGCTGAAAATGTCCGCCAGCTTCGTTCTCGGTTCATCGAAATCCTCAACGTACCCTCCGAGGGTACGCTTCCGGTTTCGATTCGCCTGCGGCCTTGCTGGACGAACATTTTGAGCATCCTGTTGGTTTATTTGTCTGTGTGGTACTGTAGGTTTTCCGAAACCAGCTAATAGAACAGGTCACCAATGAATCGCGTATTGGCGGCATGGAGATCGGTCGGGCAGGAATCGCTCAACCTGCCGAACCTCATTACGCTCACGCGTATCCTCTTGATCCCTGTCTTTGTCTTGCTGTTTGTCACGCCGACCCCGGATCGATCTCTTATCGCAGCGCTCATCTTTATTATCGCAGCGTTTACCGACTTGTTGGATGTCTACCTCGCTCGCCGCAATGGCCAAGTAACCACGCTCGGGAAATTGCTCGATCCCATCGCCGATAAGTTGCTGGTCCTCTCCGCCTTGATTCTCCTGGTCAATGTCGATCGTGTGAGTGCACTGGTTGCAATCTTGATCATCGCGCGCGAAGTCGCCGTCACGGGTATTCGCGCCATTGCGGCAGGCGAAGGAATGGTGATCGCGGCTGAGACGACAGGCAAGTACAAGATGGCGCTGCAAGTCGTGGCCATCGTGTTATTGATCCTTGAGGATACGTTCATGTCTGATTTCGGCAATCTACACCTCGCCGGAATCGTCACGCTCTATCTGTCGCTGGTGCTCGGCTATGTTTCGGGCGGTCAATATGTCTGGAGTTTCTGGAAGCAAGTCGTGGCCAAAGGACTCTAGCTCGTTTCTCTGGTCTGTTTGGTTTATCTCGTTTGTCTCGTTTGTCTTGTTGGCCGGATCGAAACCAACTAAATGAACCAGAAAAACGAGACAAACCAAATAAACCAGAGCAACCGGGTTTGCTCGGTGTTAGCACCTCCCCTCACAATCCCCTGATCCATGAACGAAGAACTCGTCGGTGCGTTAATGACGGTGCTTGGCTATCTGCTGGGGGCCATTCCCTTCGGCATCGTGGTGTCGAAGGGAATGGGTCTGCCTGATCCACGAACGGTTGGGAGTAAGAACGTCGGTTTCACGAATGTGCTGCGAGTGTCCGGCAAGACAGCGGGTATCCTCACGCTGCTCGGTGACATGGGCAAGGGGTGGGTGCTGAGTTGGGCCGCGATGCAGTGGCTCACCGTGGAATCGTTCATCATGATCGTGGCGCTGTCGCCGATTCTCGGGCACCTCTTCTCGCCGTTTCTGAGTTTCAGGGGAGGGAAAGGCGTAGCGACTGCGATCGGAGCGGTGTTGGGCCTCTCTCCTTCTATTGGGCTCCTCTTGCTGTTGATCTGGCTGGGAGCCGTAGCGATCTGGCGCTATTCATCCGGTGGCGCGTTGGCAGCCTTCGCGTGCCTTCCGGTCGTGGCGATCGTGAACGAACAACGGCAGGAATTTCTCGTCTTTTCCCTGATCGTCAGTGGGTTGATCTGGATCAAACACAAAGATAACATCGTTCGGCTGTGGAAGGGAACGGAGAGTAAAATAGGGCAAAAGAAGCAGAGAATAGAGGAATAGGGAGATAGGGAGTGGTGGGGATGGGGGGCAGCGGAAGGACTGATAGCTGTGTCGGTTTTTGCTCCCGGAGTATCTGCTCCGGGAAGGATCAGACGGGTAGCTAGTCATCCTGCTTGCGGAACAGAGAAGAAGATCGTCTCAATGTCTGTCCACATGCCTGCCGTTGACAGATTTCCTCGGACCGACTACCTTGTGGCGAGGCGTGTAGCGTTCTTGCGAAGGTGGGGCCAGCACTTGGTCAAACCGCAAACACTGTGGATTCTGCGGGGAGGGTGTGATGATGGACGGTAAAGCATGGCATTCGTATATGGTTAGGTTTGGCCTCCCGGTATCCATTGTCGTATTGGGTCTTTCCTTGACTGGCTGTCCTCAACCGATACCCAGGGTGGCAATTCCGGCTTCTGACGCCTCTCCTCCAAGCATGGTCTGGCAGACATACAATATGCTGACGAAGGAGAGTGGACAGATCGTCAAAGATGGCCAGTCGCTTGATGTGCCCGCCGGCGAGCAATACGTGTTGACGCTGGCTGTTGAAGATCTCAACAGTGGCGTGAAAGATGTCACCCTGAACGGCAACGTCCAGTACGCGTGTGAACAGGACGGCCAGGTCGAGAACAAGAAATTCGCTCTTGAAGCGCAGGAAACGAAGCCTACCCCCGACCAGGAGAACAAAGTGCCCGTTACAGCCTCACTGGTCTATGCCGTGGAATTCGGCAAGATGGGATGTAAGGAAAACTGGATGTTTGGCGGAGGGAAACTATCTTTGGTGGGGAAGGCGCATAATTTCGTTGGTGGAGCTGAGATGAGGACACTGCACGTGAACTTGAAAAGGCAAGTCTCACGATGAGTGTCTGACGAGGGCTTCTAATCCCATACTTCCTTTTGGCCCAAGGGATCCACCGGGCCGTCCGTCACTGCACGCGTCGAACGAGCACCGCTACATCATACCTGTTCTTCAAGGAAGATGGTCTAGTGGCTTCCTAATCTTTTAATATCGAAGTCTGCTTTTCATTATGCTACGTTTGTGACCTAGTTGATCATTCACACGGGGGCATGTTGGTGAAGCAGGGCTATCGGTTGATCATTGTCGATACAAACGGGGTGTTGGTTTCTGAGTTTCAATTGACGGAGAATGCCCTGGCTCAGCCGGAGGCCTTTGTCGCGGCACTCACACAGTCGATCGACGATATCGAAGAGGAGGAACTCTGAAAGGACAGCAACGATCCTTGTTGCTGGGCAGGCGCATTGCTCACCCGATGGCCCCGCTTTCCAGGTGAGGAGTTTGCTCGCGTAATACGCTGTTCCGCGCTCAAGATTGCTTCAAGACCATCCCCAGGAATGCTTGATCCTTTCTCCCTGCGTGGTGCGGAGCACCCGTACAGGGCGAAGGAGCATCTTTTTCATCAAGAATAACAGGAGTGTGTCCTGCCATGGCGATGATTCTGATCATCGATGACGAAGAGACAATTCGTGTGCTCCTCCGTTCCGCTCTTCAAGCGGAAGGGTACGAGGTCGCGGAAGCTGTCAACGGGCGTGAGGGGCTTGAGCGGTACCGCGGCAGACCTGCGGACCTGGTCATCACAGATATTCTCATGCCCGAACTGAATGGATTGGACATGCTCCTGGAACTGACACGTGAATTCCTCCATGCCAAGGTGATTGCGATCTCCGGCGCAGGAGAGGGGAAACATTTTTTGGATGTGGCGAAACTCCTCGGGGCACGGCAGACCTTCCAGAAACCCTTTAGCATGCCGCAACTGCTGAGCGCTGTGCGATACGAATTGCAGCATTAGCTCCCTATTAATACTGCTTGACCGGGCCCTTCATGGCGTCTAGCATAGAGACGTACTGTGTTGAGCCTCGCTGACTGCTCTATCCCTCGCGCCTCCTGCTTCCCTCCTGCGCGTTTGATTCCCCAGTCTCCGCCGCTCCTGTGCCAGAATGTTTCTCGCATGCTGCAATCGTGGGCTTCTCGATAGAAGATACCCAATTATGAAGGAGAGAGGCGATGACACCCGATGAACAAATCACAAAGATGAAGAAAGCCATTACTCAGGCCATCAAGGTGATGGGAGACCGGTTTGGATCGACGGAAGCAGACGTAGAGAGAGCGATTGATGAGTTGAAGGCGTCCATGCTGACGATGCCAGCAGCATCGGCCCAGCCTCCTCAGAGTTCGGCGGCCGTGACCGCTGTGGCGTAGTGGTCGCAGGTACAAATTGAGCAATACAGTGATGGATTCAAGTAATGGGCTCGCGGGCGTTCATGTCATCTGACAGTATGCGGGCGAGTCTGTGATGTATTGGTCGAGGAGCCGTCTAGATCATGGGCAACCAGCATCAGGGGGGATAGTATGAAGAACACCACGCAAGTCTATGTACTGACACTGAATGCACCGTCAAGAAAAGCCGTTCGACTCTGGACAGGATCCAGCATCCATTCGTTGCGGCACTGCTCCAGCAAGAAAATTGATCGTACGCTGGCAGAGATGCAGCATTGTGTGGATGACTTGCAGCGCACTATCACGGGCCTGGCGACCGGGGGATCGTATTCCATCAATCGCTCTCGCTAAAGTGCCGCTGTCAGCGGAATACACTCACCGAGAAGGGGGATTGCCATCATGCCGGACGATGAAAAAGAAAAAAAGATTCATCCTGTTGCCAAGCCGGTCAGCAATCCATTACGAACACCAACTGATGGAGATCTCACGTGTAGCGAATCCCAGATCGAGGACATCCTTTCTGAGGGCGAGTCCAGCAGGCCGATGAGCAAGAGCGACAAGGGCCTCCTTCCAAAACGCCAGCCGAAGTCCTCGCAATAGGACACCCGGGATAGAGTGCGGCATGCACGGTCCGGGCCCTGCCAGAATCTGCATTCACGTTCGTCGCTCTGCGCCCCACAGCGGGGTATGTTCCTGTTGTTCTAGACATACGGGCTCATGAAATTCTGGCGTGCCCACTCACTGTTTCCTCAAACTGCCAGTGCCGCTGCCGGTTCTGGGAAGGGCAGCGGAGTATGCTGTGCCAGCAACATGATCGAGGGGTAGTCGCGTGATCGAACACAGGACTGATGTCAGGCCTCGTTGGCCTCTTCCGACTCATGACTATTGGTCCACCCCGTTTGCTGAGTCGTTATTGCAGCATCTGGATCTTTACCCTGGGGCCTCCATTCTCGACATCGCTTCGGGCCACGGGATTCCGGCTTTCTACCTGGCAGAGCAGGTGGGGCCCATCGGACAGGTTTTGGCGATTGATCACAGTGAGCGTCAAGTTGAGAGTGCGCGCGCTATCCAAGGCGCACAACTCCCGTGGCTGCGGTTCGAATGCCTGGATATGCGCGCGTTGCCTTCGCACCTGCCGTGTTTTGATCGAATCACCGGCAATCTTTCCGTCATGTTTTTTCGTCCCAACCGTTTCGAGGTTGTCCAGGGCTTGGTGAAACATCTCAAGCCAGGTGGACAACTGGTATTGACATTCCCTTCCCTCGGTACGTTCGATTCACTCTGGCGTCGGATCGATCAGGAGATGGCTGTCCGTGGTCTCTTGGCGGAACGCCGCCGTCTTGAAGCCTATCTCGCTGAACGGCCGTCAGCAGGAGAGGCCCGCGGATGGATGGACAGGCTTCATCTCAGGCTCGTGGCCGTGACCGAGTATCCGTTGAACGTGGCGACTGACCCAGGCAAGGCATTTCTCCACCATCCATTGCTTCGAGGTGGTTTTCTCGACGATGCCTACGAATGTTTCGATGAACAGGGATTGGCGGATGAGATCATGACAAGAGTCTCGGAGGATATCGGGAGCTTCACGCCGCTGATTGCGCAGCGTTGTGTGTTGTCAGGGTGGAAACCATAGCAGGATGCTGAAAAAGTCCCCCAACGTCGTTCTCGGTTCTTCAAAATCCTCAACGTACCCCAGAGGGTACGCCTCCAGTTTTGACTCACCTGCGGCCTAGTTGGATGCCTTTTTGAGCATCCTGCAGGAGTGCACTTCGGCTAGCGCGCGTGTGAAGGCCTTAATGTTTTGGGGAAAAGATCGCTGGTTCGGCACGCCCAAGTTAAAACTGGTATCCAAGTTCCACGATGTACATGTCCACGCCGAGACTGGAAGATCCGTAGAGACCGGCATCGGAGAAGTGTTGGGCACGAAACCCGGCAAAGGCGTGTGAGAATGGATTGACGCGAACTCCTGCCGTCGCGATGATTTGAACCGGGCCTCCGAAGTCTTGTGCCCCGAATTTGTAGTTGCTGAAAAATCCTGCTCCCGCTCCGGCGTCGAAGGTGACGAGTCCTCCCCAGCCGCTCAGGGCGAGATCCGGTACGAGCGTCACGATCAGACCGCTCTCACCTGCACCTTGCAGTAGCCCCGCGCTTGTGATCAGTCGTGTCTCCAGACCCCACAAGTTTCCACCGAGCGGCCATGCCCAGGGGAGCTTGAACACCGCCGCGATGTCCATCATCTGGAAATAGTATTTTTGCTCTTTCCCCAATATCGGAGTTTTTCCACTGAAGCCAAAACGAGGGCCGATGCTTACGAGTGCCATGTCCCCTGCGAGACTGGGGGTGCAGAGTGCCACGGAAACCCAGAGAGTGAGCAGCAGAGTCAGAAGGCCTGGATAGTGATTGCGGCGCATGTGCGGTTTCTTGGTGACCAGGATCAGTGTCGCACGGTTCGACGATCCCTCCAAGTATTCACGTCTATTTATACAGCGCACATGGTGTGTGTGCGGCTTAGCGTGCCTACACTGAGGTGGGCCTATGCTTGCCTCATTGAGGTGTGGCCACAACAGATTTTGGACGAGACAATACTCCCATAGCTCAGGGTAGGGTGGGTGCAATCGGTCTGAGGTCCCGACCAGTAGAGTTGTGGCAGACTGGGGCCAATGCTACGACAAATTGAACGTGAAGTATGAGGGATGTGGTATGACGTGAAGGGGGCGCTTCGATTGAAGCGCCCCCTTCGTATCTGTCGATTCTCTGCGGTAACTTAGAAGCGACCGCGACCGCCGCGATCTCCGCCGCCACCGCCACCACCAAAGCGACCACCACCACCGCCACCACCGCCGGTGCGGGGCTCTTGTGGTTTGGCCTCATTGACCGTCAGAGGACGTCCATCCATCTGTGAGCCGTTCAACGCGGTAATCGCGGCTTTGGCTTCTTCTGGTGTGGCCATCTCGACGAAACCGAAGCCTCGTGATTGCCCGGTGAACTTGTCCGTGATCACACGCGCAGACTCGACGGTGCCGTGCGCGGCGAAGAGGGTGGTGAGCTGTGATTCAGTTGCCGCATAGGGCAACCCGCCGACATAAAGTTTTGAACCCATGGGGGTTCCTCCTTCTGAAATTGATATTGCATGAGACTCGAGAACGAACACACGAGGGGAAGGAACAGGCCGAAGACGCGAACAATGGAGCGGCTTGGGTCGAGCTTCCGATCAGATTCTCGGGACCAACAATATCGGTGATGGACCGTTCTATTTGCCGTTTCATGCGAGGTCCGCCGCGTGAAACATAAGCATCGTAACAGAGGCGCATGTGAAAAGCTATAGTTCCTGTTGTCTAATTTGTGGTGCCTGCACGATGAGAAATAGTGATATGGGCGGGTCGACAATCGCAGTTGATGCCTGGTGCGAGATGGTCAGCCCATTGTCCTAGACATCCGCATTACCTGTGGGCCCTGGCCCGGGCCAGATCAGATAGGGTGGCTTTTTCATCGTCTCAGCTGAACGCGGGTAGAGACGTTGGGCATAACTGTAGGCATCTTCCTGCGCCACCAAGCAGGTGGCTGCGGCAAGATGGTTGGACACAACGCGGAAGGCCCCTTGATCATCCGCTGCGATGGTCGCCATGTAGAGGGCACAGGAAAAGTTTCCTTCCTTTGAACAGGCGGTGCTGATCAAGAGATGTGATCCGTCTGGAAAGGTCATGATCGGGTCCAAGTTGGTACGGCCCATGGTGACTCCTTTTTCGTGACTGGCACGATCTCAGACCGTTTGGTTCGCGTAGGGGGTTACATACAACCTCAGGAGGTGTCCCTCCCATTCGGTTCCTTCAAGGGCGACCACGGCATTTAAGGCCTGTTCGCCGGACCCCATTTCGACGAATCCATAGCCGGCGGATTTTCCCGTATGTTTGAATCGGACCACGTAGGCTCGGGCGACCAGACCATAGGAGGTGAAGATGCCACGTAACTCGCAGTCCGAGACCTTGTCCGGGAGTCCTCCGACATACAGAACCCGTTTTCCCATCGAGGTCCCCTTCGTGATGTGTCAGTTGGTCCGAGTGTGCGACTCTTCGACAAACGAGCCCGTCCGCAATGATCGCGCAAGTCCCAGTGAGTAGAGCCCGAAGATGAGCCATTTCGAGGGGTCAAAGTGGTACCAGCAAGGACCGTTTCGGAAGTCGGTCGGATACATGTGATGGTAGTTATGGTATCCCTCACCAAATGTCACGAGGGACACCAGCCAGCTATCCCGGCTGGAGTCCGACGTGCCGTGTGGCTGCTGTCCCCACAGATGGCAGACGGAGTTGATGCAGAACGTCGAATTGAGCACGGCGAATGTGCGCCCCACACCGGCGAGGAGAAAGCAACCCACTCCACCCATGATGCCATTGTGGAGAAAGCCGATGAGAAACGTGCTGGCCAGGCCGGTGACGACCAGGAGGGGGTAGTACTTATTTTGCCAGATCGCGACGGGATCGTTCGCGACACGCGTGGCATATTTTTGGTCGACGTACTGATCTGAGTGAAAGAGCCATCCGCAGTGGCTATGCCAGAATCCCCGTTGCGCATTGTAAGGATCTTTTTCTTCGTCACAGTGCGCGTGATGACGCAGATGATCGGACGCCCATTTGATGGCTGAATTCTGAAGCGCCCAGGCACCTGCGATTAAGAGTGTGCCTTTGACCCAATTCGGGCAGTCAAAGCTCCGATGGGACGACAGTCGGTGGTAGCCGACCGTGATGCCCAGCCCACTGGCGACATAGAGTAGTCCAAATAGCGACCAATCCAACCAGGTGTAGTGGTAAAAATATCCATAGAGAGGGACCCCGATCACCGCACTCATGGTGATTGCGCAAAAAAGTATGACGGTCCAGGCCGTGTGGCGCCGCCGACCGATCGGGTTGGGGACACCTATGGGAGTGACGGTAACCATCGGTGCTTGTGGAACCATTTGGGGTTGTGCTGTTTGGGTCATAGATCCTCTTATCCGGGGTATGCGTGTTTTGGCCTCAACGCGCCGTCTTGTATGCGCTGCAGGTTCATTCGTTCAAGGCCTGTACCGTCATTCGTTGTCCGCCGATCGTGTGAGTGTGGCAGGGCCGAGTGCGGGACGGACTGGTACGACTCTGTAGTCTCGCGATAGAGACGTGCATGGGGCGCTAGGCGGAAACTAGAGCATCGATCGCGCAGAATCTAGAGGGAGGGAGTGAAGGCGCGAGGGATAGAGTAGTGACCGGACGTCATCTTTGCTCAGCATAGCACAGTCTCAATAGGATAGCGAACGCATCAGTGTGGTAGGGCATGATTATGCTCCAATGCCTTGAAAAGGATCAGTCTGTTTCTCTCTTTGGTACTACGGTGTCTTTCTTATTCAAGAGAGTTGACGTCAGAGGGGGCTTGCTGTACGATGGCCACTACATCGTTGTCGCAGTAGTCCGACGGCACGGATGTATACACCATAACGGACTTCGCGATCGCATCGCGACCAGGTCCTGTCGGAGTTGATGCCTTCCTGGTTTCTCTCCCCTCGGTTCTCTGATCCCGTTTTCATGCGATCACACTGAAAGGATAGTGCATTGCATACCTCTGTTCACACGAGTTTTCATACCCTTGGTCTGTCAGAACCGCTCTTGCGGGATTTGTCGGCAGCGGGCTTACTGGTTCCCACTCCTATTCAAGCTCAGGCCATTCCTCCCGCCCTTGAAGGCCGAGACGTCATCGGTTGCGCGCAAACTGGGACAGGGAAGACGGCCGCGTTTGTTGTTCCCATGATCGAACGGCTGGCGGTCTTGCCGAAAGGTCAGCCGCAGGCATTGATTCTTGCTCCAACGCGGGAGTTGGCGCTGCAGATTTTTGACTCGATTGAGAAACTCGGTCGAAGCCACCGCATCTCGGCCACTGTCATAGTTGGAGGGAGCGATATGCAGGCGCAGATCAGAGGTTTGCGCCAGCGGCCCGATATCCTGGTCGCGACACCTGGGCGTTTGCTGGATCACATGTGGAACGGGACGGTCAATTTGGCCCCAATGAAGATCCTCGTGCTTGATGAAGCAGACCGTATGCTCGATATGGGATTTGCTCCGCAGATCAATCAGATTCTTGACGCGTTGCCGGTGGAACGACAGACGTTACTCTTTTCCGCTACGCTTCCGACGGATGTCACCCGGTTGGTCCAGGCGAGCCTGAACAGCGCTGTTCACGTAATGGTGACACCTTCCTCGACGACGGCCGACGGTGTGACCCAGGCGTTGCATCATACGACCTCCCACGAAAAGACGAATCTGCTGGTGGCATTGCTTGGGTCGGAAGGAGGGACTGTCCTCGTATTTGCTCGGACAAAAAGTCGGGTCGATCGACTCGGGCAGACGCTTGAACGGGCCGGGCATCGTGTCGCGGTCATCCATGGAGACCGAAGTCTGCCTCAGCGTCTCCGTGCTCTTGACGGATTTAAACGAGGGCAAGTCCGAATTCTCGTTGCGACGGATATTGCTGCCCGAGGAATTGATGTGGCGAACATCGGCCACGTGGTGAATTACGATTTGCCGAGTTGTCCGGAGGACTATATCCATCGTATTGGACGGACAGCCCGGATGAAGATGACCGGGCGAGCCACCAGTTTTGTGACATCCGAAGAACGTGATCAGCTGCGGGCGATCGAGACATTGCTGGGGCATCCTGTGCCCTTGGCAGCGGGAAGCCCCCATCCCAGTGATCGTGGGCATTCAAGGGTATCTGATCGTTCCAGAGGTGACCATCAGCGGTGGGGGCGTCCAGGCGAGGAGCGACGTCAGCATCAGCCGAGTCTCGTTGTGCCGAAGGTGGGTTAGGGCCCTCCACTCAGATTAGACGGCTAGGAGGATGACAGCTATATCTGTCTCCTGACAGGTAAAGAGCTGTCAGCGATCCGTGAGTCTTCTCATGACCATTTCAGAACTGAGAAGGGATAAGCAGGTAAGTGAGAATTACTAACGGTACAAAGGCCACATGTCGCGAGGACGGACGCGGAGGGTCATCAACAGACTGAAGGAATGGTATGTCAGTCCCGGCTGTAATCCGGATAGCCGGACACACGATCAAATCAATGTCTGAGATCCGGATCGAATCCGGGCGATTGAGGGCGATGTGGTGGTCTTGATCGGTGAAAATGGCGTCGTCCCGATAGTGAAACAGAAGGGCGAGTATCGCAGCCTGATCACTCAGCAACTGTAGGCAATGTCGGCCGCTGAGCTGGTGTGTAAAGGTGTCGGAGACCGTAAAAGGGGATTCGTGTGATGCGTGAGGACGCACTCACGTCACACCTTAATACAGCGGCTCCTGTGGACCCCACTGAAGCCCTGCCAGATCAGGATCTTCTCCCTCTGTATTCGAGGGACGAGGGGGTTTCTCGGTCTTGCGCTGCTCTCGGCGGGCGTCTTTCTCACGCCGCTGAATTTGCTTCGCTTTCTCACGGTCTCGCTTTGCGATGGTCGTTTTTCCTGCTCGTCCGATGATGCCCTCCTTTGCGTGACGACTCGTATTGGGTCGTCAATCGCCTACCGTTTATGGTCCTATTTCCTTTTGGATTGCGGCGGCTCCGTGGCTCCACGATGTCTCTTTCCACTTGAGTCGGGAGCACGGTTAGGAGTCTTTGCTTCTCGTTCGGCCGTACGGGAACGAGTGCCTTGGCCGAACCCACAGCTGGCCATGTTCGACACCTGCTGACGAATGTCCTCCATTGAGGTTGTCAAACTGGTGTCTATAGGACCTGGAAGACCAAGCACCTCCCATCGGACTTTTGCTTTCCGTGTTGCCCGTGCTCGATTCTTTCTTGTCTTGTCGGCACGCCACCCAGGGGATAACTTCATACGTGCTCCTTTATAAGTCCTGGCATCTCCAACGTAAGAATATGCTTGATGGAGAGGGGGGGCGGAATGAAAGGCCCAAATCATCCCACCCACGTTCCTGCCAGATGTTCGAGTGCAAGAAATAAATGGAACGTTTGAGCAACATCTACTGCAAGATCGATCGCGCTGAGATAATCGCGTGCTTCTAGATGGGCGCGAGGGATAATGTTAACTCATACGAGACGTACAAATTACCATGACCCATGGTAAGAGTCAAATAGGGTATTTAGCTAATTGCATAAATGTGAATGCAAGACATGCCTCTCGACCGCGTTGACGCAACTGTCCTCGAACGAAAGCTCGTGTGTTGTGTATCATTATGCGGATGAATGTTTGACTGCATGAACCAATTCGATTGGTCCGTTTGAGGATTTGTATTTGTGAATGGAGCGTCCTGTTGTACGGTAGAAACATGATAGGGGTCCACAATGGAACAGACCTCGCATCGATCTTCTGTTTTGAATAGGTTTCGCCAGCATCCCCGAGTCCGCATCTCGGCTCCGTTTGTCTGCGCCCTGTCTCATCGCCAGTCTCGTCGTTGGTTGAGGAGGCCGGGTATCGATTTAGGCGTGGTCTACGATCTTTCGATAGGCGGTGCCCGAGTCAGTACCGAGGCAGAGATCAGGCTAGGTGATGAAGTCACGTTGAGCCTACGTCTTCCCAGACAGATCAAACCTGCCGATATTGCCGTCGCCACCGTGCGGTGGGCGAAGGACCGATTCTTCGGCTTGGCTTTCACGGAATTATCTCCTGCTGCGCAGAATCGCCTCAAAAAGTACGTGACGATCGCTTCAACGACTGCCGCGTAGCATTCCCCTCTCATCCGTCGTTCGCCTGATGCATGACGACACAAGAGTGCAATCGTCACATATTAGGATCAGTATGCATCGGGCTTTCTCGGCTCGCAGAAATCTGTATGCGAACGCTTCTATCACGTGCGCCATTGCGACAGAAATAGGCGCTTCTTTCATAAGGTCAGGCGGTAGCCGCGCGGTATAACGGGGGGAAAAGAGGTGGGCCCGTCCTGTGCCAAAGTGCCTGGCAGGGTCGATATGTCTGTTTCTATCGATCAAGTGGCGGAGGGTGAGACACATCTAATTGCATGGATAGCCTGAGGCTTTCATGGTTGCAGGGAGATAGGCAAAGAGGCGAGAGGACGTCGTGAGGTTGCAGTGTTCCGGCGCGAGCGGTGCTTTTGCGACAGATTACTTGATGGCCACAGCCTTCACTTCTTTGAAGGTCGTCTGGCCTAGCAAGACCTTCTGAACCCCATCTTGCATGAGGGTGGTCATACCATCTTCAATGGCAGCGTTGAGCATCTCTTCAGTTCTCGCCTTCGTCTGAATCATGCGTTTAATTCTGTCCGATCCCAGAAGCAACTCATGCAGGGCGACGCGCCCCTTAAAGCCGGTGCGATTGCAGGTTTCACATCCTTTTCCGCGGACCAGGCGGAACGTATTATCTTGTGGAATGGCGAGTTTGTCCCATTGTTCAGGTCCATAGCCCTGGCGAATTTCTTCGTATTCGACCGGTGTCCCGACATACTGCTCTTTACAGTCCTTGCAAATCCTGCGCGTGAGTCGCTGGGCAAGGACTCCCAACATCGCATCGGCAAAACTAAACGAGTCGCAGCCCATATCGAGAAGTCGAGTGACGGTTTCCACCGCGCTGTTTGTGTGGAGTGTGCTCATGACGAGGTGTCCGGTTAATGAGGCCTCAATACCGATTTCGGCCGTTTCTTTATCCCGCATTTCCCCGACCATAATCACGTCAGGGTCTGCCCGGAGAAACGCGCGCATGGCAGCGGCAAATGTGAAATTGATCTTTGGCAGAACCTGAACCTGCCGGAGCCCATACTGCGTGATTTCGACGGGGTCCTCTGCTGTCCAGATCTTAATATCTGGCGTGTTGATAAAACCGAGGACGGAGTGCAAAGTCGTGGTTTTCCCCGATCCGGTTGGTCCGACACAGAGAATGATGCCGTAGGGTTTTGCGGCGATCACCTTGATGGCTGCGAGATTCCGATCCGAGAACCCCATCTTGTCGAGGGGCAACGGCTCGCTGGCCGCAAGCAGGCGCATGACTACGTCTTCGTTATATCCGGCGGTCGGAATCGTCGCGACGCGCAACTCGATTTCCTTGCTCTCCGACAGCTTAAATTTAATTTTGCCGTCCTGGGGTTTACGTCGTTCTGCAATGTCGAGGCTGGCCATAATTTTCAGACGCGACACGATGGCGCGCCGATAGCTTTGCGGAATCTTCATATATTCAAAACAGTCGCCGTCGACCCGGAAGCGGACGAGCGTTTCACGCTTTTCGCCATAGGGTTCGACGTGAATATCGGAAGCGCCTTGTCGGTAGGCATCGGCGATGATCTGATTGGCCAGACGCACGATGGCATTGTCGTTTTCGTCGAGCCCACCACCGGACTCCTCCGCCGCCGCCTCTTGGGCTTCGCTGACAAGTTCGCCGAGAATGTCGGAGACATTTTCATCTAACTTTCGTGTGCCGGTATCGCCCTGTCCTTGCCCTGTGGCGGAACTGAGGAACTGGGCGATATCGCGACGGAGACTGATCGCAAAGCGAATGTTCAGGCCGGGGAAGGTCCGTTTAATATCCGCCACGCGATCGAGATCGCTTGGGTCGTCCGTCAATATTTCAATGGCGGTTCGGTCCCGCTTGAGGGGCATCCAGTGATTTTTCTTGAGGTAGTCGACATTCAGGTTTTTCAAAAGTTCAATATCGACAAGTGTTCGATCGCTGTACTCGATGTAGGGGCACTTGTGAAACAAGGCGAGCGACTTGCCGATCTCGTGTTTCGGCACCTTGTATTTTTCAATCAGGATGCTTTCGAAGTCCGACACACCTTTCCTGGACTCCGCAATCGCATGATCCAACTCGTTTTGCGTAATGCGGTTGTTTGTGACCAGGAGATCAAACTTGGTCGGGGCTTTTTTGGCGACCTTGCGCAGATTGAAGAGGGCGATGCCGAGCGCCTTCGAAATTTCCGCGACGGATTCTTCATCTTTCCGTGTGAAGCGTCCGCCACTCTTCTTGTTGAGTAGTTGTAGCACGCCCATCAAATACTTGTTATCCGCCACAATCGGGTAGGTGAGGACCTGTTTTGTCCTGAAACCGGTTCGCTTGTCGTAGGAGGTGTCATGGAGGAGTGAGGGATGGACGCCTTGCAGCTCGGCGAGGTTATACGCATCGGCAATGCTCACTGGGCGGAGATACTTGGCGCAGAAACCAGCCAAGCTTTGCTCGGTGATGGGAATGCGGATCTCCTCGACGCTGTCGATGTGAGGGACTTTGGAGAAGATTTCTTTCTTTTCCGAATCGAACGCGAAGATGGTCAAGTCTTCGGCGTCGAAAATGCTGAGAATTTCTTTACGCAGATCGAGGAGAATATGGTCAAGATCGTTGGCCGCGTGAATTTGTTCCGTGATGCGTTTGACGTTTTCGGCGAATGCCACTTTTTG
>Ga0075423_10002354_pt1 | contig 17114 bp, 15 predicted proteins | sample SoiMethybrSBSTD2_FD_80114 | JGI IMG/M metagenome (GOLD analysis project Ga0075423, IMG submission 80114) | Bulk soil microbial communities from a Populus tree surrounding site in Tennessee, USA - Soil MetaG P. TD hybrid SBSTD2 | ecosystem: Environmental > Terrestrial > Soil > Tree plantation...
TAAGGAAATGGCGGAGCTGATTCGGCGTTACGACGGCGAGCCCATCGCCGCGCCGTCGATGCGCGAAGTTCCGCTCAGCGAAAACCGCGCAGCGCTCGAGCTGTTGCCGCAACTCGAGGCCGGCAAGTTCGACTTGCTGATTCTCATGACCGGCGTCGGTACGAGGACACTCAATCAGGCGCTCCTCACCCAATATCCTCAGGAAAGAATCGTATCGGCGCTCAGGAAAACTCAACTAGTCGCGCGCGGTCCAAAGCCCATCGCGGCACTTAAAGAGTTGGGGTTGGTTCCTGCGGTGACCGTCCCCGAGCCGAACACGTGGCGCGAGGTGCTTGCCACTCTCGACGCCGCTACGACTATGCGCGGTAAGCAGATCGTCGTTCAAGAATACGGCATTCCCAACCCGGAACTTATTTCAGGTCTGCAGCAACGCGGCGCCGGCGTCAAAACGGTTTCGATATATCGCTGGGCTTTGCCGGAAGACCTTGCGCCACTGCGCGCCGCGATTCAAAAAATGCTGCGCGGCGATGTAGATGTCGCGCTTTTTACCAACGGCGCGCAGGTCGAGCATTTGTTTCGAGTCGCCGCCGAGGACAGCGCCGACGAAAAGCTCCGTCTCGCCTGTAAGAGTATCGCGATCGGCTCTGTCGGTCCGATTTGCACACAAGTGCTGCAACAATATGGTCTCACGCCGGACATCGAGCCCAAGCATCCTAAAATGGGTTCTCTGATTGCCGAAGTTGCCGCTTCTGCTCACCGTATCTTAACCGCAAAGCGCCCCGTTTAGTGCTACGCCGCCAACATTTTTCACCACGAAGGGACACGAAGATCACGAAGGTTTTATCGAATCGGATTCATCATTGAAGAATAGTAGGCAAAGCAGGGGCGACCGGTGGTCGCCCTATTCGCCTCGGCGTCCTCAGCGCCTCAGCCTTGGAAATTGGGGCTGATCCGTCCTTTGGCGGACCCGCAGTGAATAGATATTGCTCAAGGCACCGCAGTATTTTATAAGCCATTGAATCACACCCTATGAGTGACGCTATTTTTTCCGAGCTGGAGTCGGAGTCGATCGAGATTATTCGTGAAGTCGCGGCTACCGCCGCCAAGCCGGTGATGCTGTACTCCATCGGCAAAGACTCCTCGGTGATGCTTCGCCTGGCGCAAAAAGCATTTTACCCTGGAGCGATCCCGTTTCCTTTGATGCACATCGATACCGGATGGAAATTCAAGGAGATGATCGCGTTTCGAGACCGCACGGCGACTGAAGTCGGGTTCAAGCTGATTACGTACACCAACCAGCGCGGCGTTGCCGAGGGCGTCGGGCCGATCACTCATGGCTCGGCCTATCACACCGATGTCATGAAGACGGAAGCGCTCAAGCAAGCGCTCGATCTTCACGGCTTCGATGTGGCCTTCGGCGGCGCGAGACGCGACGAGGAAAAATCCCGCGCCAAGGAGCGCATTTTTTCATTTCGCGCTCCGGGCCATCGTTGGGAACCAAAAGCTCAGCGTCCCGAACTGTGGAATCTTTACAACACTCGAATCAATGCCGGCGAAACGATACGGGTATTTCCGCTCTCCAATTGGACGGAAGCCGACGTCTGGGCGTACATCCGCCAGGAGAACATTCCGATCGTGCAGCTTTACTTTGCCGCCAAGCGTCCGGTGGTCAAGCGCTTTGGCCAGTGGATCATGGTCGACGATAATCGGCTGCCGCTCGAGCCTGGCGAAAGGCCGAAAATACTTATGGTCCGGTTCCGCACTCTTGGTTGCTATCCGCTAACTGCCGCAATTGAGAGTAACGCGACGACGCTCGATGAGATTGTCGCTGAAACCCTGGGAGCCATAACTTCCGAACGGCAGGGACGCATCATCGATCACGATGGCGCTGGATCCATGGAACGCAAGAAGCAAGAAGGCTATTTTTGATGGATACCCTGCGGTTCATTACCTGCGGCAGTGTTGATGACGGCAAATCGACCTTGATTGGTCGTTTGCTCTACGAGACTAAGCTGATCTTTGAGGATCAACTGGAGGCGCTCAAAGCCGATTCCAAAAAATTCGGCACTCAGGGCGAGCGCTTGGACTTCGCACTGCTGGTCGACGGATTGCAGGCCGAAAGAGAGCAGGGCATCACCATCGATGTCGCCTACCGCTTCTTTGCCACGCCCAGGCGCCGCTTCATCGTCGCTGATACCCCAGGTCACGAACAGTACACCCGAAATATGGCGACTGGCGCATCGACCGCTCAGGCGGCGGTGCTACTGATCGACGCGCGCAAAGGAGTGCTCGTCCAGACCAAGCGCCACAGCCGCATTGTCTCGATGTTCGGCATCCGCCACGTGGTGCTGGTGGTCAATAAAATGGATCTCGTGAACTGGTCACAACTGGTCTTTGACGAGATCGAACTCGCCTATCGTCGCTTCGCCCAGGACCTGGGCTTTGAGACGATCACGGCGATTCCGTTGTCTGCGCTCGAGGGCCACAATATTGTTTATCGCGAGAATGCCGCAATGCCTTGGTACCAAGGCTCAAGTTTGTTGCAATGGTTGGAAACCGTCCCGAGCGAAGCGCGCCAGGCTGCCCAACCCTTTGCCATGCCGGTGCAGCGGGTCAACCGACCCAACCACGGCTTCCGGGGATTCTCCGGGCGTATCGGCAGCGGCTCAGTCAAGCCTGGCGACAGTGTGCGCATCAGCCCCTCGGGAGTGGCCAGTCGCGTCAAGGAAATCGTCGTGGGGAATGGTCCCACGGCCGAAGCGAGTGCCGGGCAATCGGTGACTTTAGTACTCGAGAATGAGATCGACGCGAGCCGGGGCGATGTGATTGCAACAGCGTCACATCCGGTGGAATCTGCCGATCAGTTCGAGGCGGATCTTTTGTGGATGAGCGAGCACGCCTTGCTGCCCGGTCGCCCCTATGCGGCCTTGATCCACAGCAAGTCCGCGAGCATCAGCGTCACCCACATCAAGCATCATCTGGACATCAACACCGGGGCGCATCTAGCCGCTAAGACGCTAAGCCTTAACGAAATTGCGACGGTCAATGTCAGTTTCGATCGCTCCGTGCCGTTTGCGCCGTATCACGAGAACAAGAGATTGGGCGCGTTTATTCTTATCGATAAGCTCACCAACGAGACCGTTGGCGCCGGCATGATTCGTTTTGCGCTCCGCCGAGCCGTGAATGTTCATTGGCAAGCACTCGAGGTAACCAAAGTCGCCCGCGCCGAAATAAAGCATCAGCGAGCCCGCTGTCTCTGGTTTACTGGGCTTTCGGGTTCGGGAAAATCGACGATAGCCAACCTGTTGGAAAAACGATTGCATGCAGCCGGCAAGCATACCTACATTCTAGACGGCGACAACGTTCGCCATGGACTCAACCGGGATTTGGGATTCACTGAAGCCGACCGCGTGGAAAAAATCCGCCGGGTCGGCGAGGTGGCCAAACTTCTCGTAGACGCTGGACTGATCGTGATTGTCGCTTTCATTTCGCCGTACCGCGCGGAGCGTCAATTGGCTCGCGACCTATTTGATCCCGTCGAGTTCATCGAAGTCTTCGTCGATACGCCGTTGGCGGAGTGCGAGCGCCGCGACGTGAAAGGGCTCTACGCTAAAGCACGGCGTGGGGAACTGAAGAACTTCACGGGCATCGACAGCGAATACGAGCCGCCGTTATCGCCGGAAATTCACCTACGAACGATAGAGGCCGAGCCGGAAGCCTGCGTTGATCAAATCGTTCACTTGTTAAGGTCGTATCGTTGGACTTGATGATGAGAACGGTTACGCTTACTGACCCCATGATCGGGCTAACAGCTGTGTGCGATAAACCTAGAAACATCTTGCACGGAAAGAGGCGCTCGGCCGGCGACGGGAAAAACTTGACTGGCGCCACGTTTGGAAATATGTGTCAGTCATTTAGTGCATGGAATCATGCCTATGCGCAGACGCAGCGTTCAACTCATTGTGGCCATTCTCACAGCGGCCGTTTCTCTCGTCCCGTTAGAGCTTCACGCCGCGTTAACTAACAAGGTTCGTTTCGCCCTCAGCGCTCTGGCGTACGCCAATCCGCCGTTCGGCAGTTTCCGCCAGCATGCGACTTCGAGCTGGCTGCGCAAGCCGGCACACGCGAAGCTGGTTCAAGTCGACATCGATCCTGCGGAGCTGCACAAGAATGACAATGCGGATCTAGCGATTCTTTCCGACGTAAAGCTCTTTCTGCAGGCACTCCTGCAACGCGGACAACAAACACTGGGCAATTGGCGGAAGGGAATGACCGGTATCCGCGAGACCTTGCACGATCGCTTCAAAGGCCACGAGATCGGCGTCTCGCTAAAGGGCGGCAACGACGCCGCTATGGCACGGGCGTTGGGAGCTTTCGGTGAACAGGTCGTTGAGCCGCAGGGATTACGCGGCGCAGTGGATCGGGCACTGGCGCATCCCGGCCCCTCGCTGTTGGACGTTGCGGTCAAGCCGTTGGAGGCGAGGCCGTGGAGATGAAGAATGGAGTGATGGAATGTTGGAATAATGGAGTGGTGGGCGGTGCGAATCCCGCCAACACTCCAGCACTCCATTATTCCAATTGTGAAGTCTAGAATTTTCAGAGGAGGAACTGAAATCATGCTGTTCAATAAAGAACGATTGCTCAATCTCATGGACCGTCACGATCTGGCCGGTGTCGTCGCTGCGACACAGGAAAATATATTTTACCTAAGCGGCCATGCGTCGTGGAGCCAGAACGGTTATCGCTACGGTGGCTCGCAGGTTTATGTCGTTTATCCGCGCGACCCTGCCCAATCGCCTGCCTTACTAATTCCTAGCGGCGATGCCGCCTATGCGACGCTGGACGAGGTTTGGCTCAAGGAAGCTTATATTTACGGGCGGCCGCGCAAACCTGTGGTCCCCGACCCGAGCAAGCTCGGGAAGGAGGAGAAACGCACCCTCGAGCTCACCGAGAGCGCGCCGAAAGGCGCGACGCCCGAAAAAGCTCTCGCTCAACTGATCAAAGACAAACGCATGGACCGGGGCCGGATCGGCATGGACCATTTCGGTATTCCGCTGACGATTTATCAGAAGATCAGCGCGTATCTTCCTGGTGCCAAGCTACTGCCGGCGTCGATGTTTTTCCGCTACGTGCGCATGATCAAGACGCCGGAGGAAATCCAACGGCTTCGTGAATCCGCCGCACTAAACGAGCGGGCGATCAACACTATGTTGCGAGCGGCGAAACCGGGAGTCAAAGAAAGCGAGCTCGCCGGTATCTACAAGGGCGAAGTAGCGAGGGCCGGCGGACAGGTTTACTGGATGCATATGAACATTAGCCGCGGTGGAAACTCCCCGGTCATCAAAGAAAATGTTTTACAAAAAGGGGATATCTTCCGCATCGACATGGGCTGCGCCGTCAACGGCTATAACGCCGACGTTTGCAAATCCGGCTGTGTGGGAGCGGAACCCAGCGACGAGCATCACAAGCGCTACAACGCCGTTCAGGCCGGCGTGCTCGCGTCCATCGAGAAACTTAGGCCCGGTGTTTTGTCTCAGGATCTTTTTGAAACTATGGTCGCCGGAGTGCGCGCGGCCGGAATACCCGACTATGCGAATTTTTTCGCCGGCCACACGATCGGTGCGGAGGCGAGGGAATTTCCATTCATTATCGGACCCGCGGAGGACGTCGACGATCCATTTCTGCCAAATACAACTAATATTCCGATGGAACAGGGCATGACCGTGAACCTGGAGGCTTCCAGTCAGGTCATGGGCTGGGGCTCCGTGCAGGTCGAGTACACTCTCGCCGTCACCGAGAATGGCCATGAGCATCTGATCAAGCCGGATCAGCAGTTGTTTACGTTGCCGTTGAACTAATCCCCTCGCCCATTCCGATGGCATTCCGATGGGAGGGGCAAGGGTGAGGGTGATGGCTCTCAGCGAGGATCATGACCTATGAGTACGCAAGTGGTCAGGTCCTATATTTGGGACGACGTCGAGAGCTTGCCGTCGCGCGAGATGGAACGACTTCAACTGGAACGTCTGCGCGCCGGTGTCGATCGGCTGTCTCGAACCGTCCCTTTCTACAAAAACAAACTGAGTGAAGCGCGAGTTACTGCCGACAGCATCCGCTCTCTCGAGGATCTCGATCGGCTGCCATTTACCACCAAACAGGATCTTCGCGACAATTATCCGTTCGGTCTGGTTGCCGTGCCGATGAAAGAAGTCATTCGCGTGCATGCTTCCAGTGGCACGACAGGCAAGCCGACAGTCGTTGCCTACACGCGCAACGATATCCACCTGTGGTCCGATTTGATGGCTCGCACGTGCGCAGCAGCGGGCGTAACTGACGACGATGTGGTTCACAACGCTTATGGTTATGGTCTATTCACCGGTGGATTGGGTTTTCACTACGGCGCCGAACGGCTTGGCGCTACAGTAATTCCAGTCTCCGGCGGCAATACCAAGCGCCAATTGATGATCATGAGTGATTTTGGCGGCACGGCCTTATGCTGCACCCCGTCCTACTCTTTGTTGATCGCCGAGGTCGCTGAGGAAGATGGAGTCGATATAAGATCACTCCCGTTGAAGGTAGGAATGTTCGGCGCCGAGCCATGGTCGGAGCGCATGCGCGAGGAGATCGAGTCGCGTTTGAACATTGTCGCGATCAATGTCTACGGCCTATCGGAGGTGATCGGCCCCGGTGTTGCTATCGAGTGCACCGAAAAGCAGGGCATGCACATCTTCGAGGATCACTTCATTTCCGAGATCATCGACCCCAACACCGGCCAATGCCTGCCGGACGGCGAAATGGGAGAGCTTGTCTTCACCTGTGTGACGAAAGAGGCGTTGCCGTTGATACGCTATCGGACCCGTGACCGCACGCGCCTGATGCGCGGCAAATGCGCCTGCGGCCGTACCACGGTCCGAATGGAAAGAGTCATCGGGCGAACGGACGATATGATTATCGTCCGCGGAGTGAATGTCTTTCCTTCCCAGATCGAGACGGTGCTGTTACAGGCAGGCGGAGTCGAGCCGCACTACCAGATTGTCGTCGACCGGAGCGCAGACTACATGGACGAACTGGACGTGCTGGTGGAGACGCCGGCCGAGATTTACGACAATCAAGAGCGCCTCGTCCAGCTTGAAAACCGATTGAGCTACAACGTGCAGAGCACTCTTGGAATCACCTGCAAAGTGAAACTCGTCGGCCCGCGGGAAATTGCCAGAAGTGAAGGCAAGGCGGTGCGCGTGGTCGACAAGCGAACGATATAGCCCGACCATTTTCCAACGTCCGATTGGCGTGTGAATCAGTCCATTTTTGTGAAAAGAGGTGAGCGATGAAATTCGATACGATGGTTTTCGAGAAGGAAGCTAGATTCGGCCGTCTCATACTGAATCGTCCGGAGCTGCTCAACGCGATGAACTACCAAGGCTCGCTCGACCTGAACCGGGCCGCCGAACTCATCCGTGATGACCCGGATGTCCGGGTTGTGCTCATTCGGGGTGCCGGTCGCGCCTTCTGTACCGGCATAGATCTCAAGCAACTCACAGCGGGAGAAACCCCGCACCAATATTATGAGAACTGGGACAGGGCGCTGAGAATCCTCGAGCAGTCGGAGAAGCTTCTAATTTGCGCCATGCATGGCTACGCCCTAGGCGGAGGGTTGCAATTGGCCTTGGCCTGCGACATTCGTGTCGCGACCGAGGAGTGCCAACTAGGAATGCCCGCGATCAAAGAAGGCATCGTGCCCGGACTGGGCACGTTCCGGTTGCCCCGTTACGTCGGGCTCGGCCGGGCAAAGTGGCTGACATTGTCCGGCGAGAATATCGATGGCCGGCGCGCCTATGAAATCGGGCTTGTCGACCACCTCGTCATGGCCGATAAGTTTGACGAGGATGTCCACACTCTGGTCGAGAAATATTCGCGCGTGTGCTCCGAGGGTTCGCGACAGGCCAAAATGCTCCTGAATATGTCCTTCGATATGCCGCACGGCCAGTTCTTTGAAGAGTACCTTCGCCGCCAGCGAGTCGCTCTCGCGTCGCCAGACCACCAGGAAGCAATGACCGCTTACCGCCAACGGCGCGATCCTGCTTTTTCAGCTTGAGTCGACCGTCATGCCAGCGAGCCGAGCGCTGGCGGGATCCACTCGTCCAACTGTCAATGGCTTGAACGCGCTTCACGACTTCTCACACGCGCTTGGCACACACGTCCACAAGAAAGGAGACATTATGATAACCAGGAGCCAGCTGTTTGCTTTAGGCAAGATTTTGCTCGCGTCTACCGCCGCGATCATGCTTTTCAACGACGGCATCGTTGCCCAGGAACGGCGCGACGAATTCTATTATTTGGGCGAGATCAACAAGGCTTCCTCTGTGATGGTGGTCGAGCAGGGGATTGTGCCTAAGACGCTTGGCAAGACCATCGCTGATTCGGTGTCTCAAGTCATCGCCGACGGGGACAGACCGGGAGCGAAACGGTTGGGTGATTACCTCGAGCTCGAGAAATTGCTCATCGCAGCAGGCGGGCCTGATGTAACGCGGATGCATTCCGGCCGAAGCCGGCAGGATATCGGCGCGACGAGAAACCGGTTGTTCCAACGCGCGCAATTGCTAGCGACCCTCGCGAGCCTCAACAATGCGCGCGCAACGCTCCTCGATTTTGGCGCGAAATATCCCGATGCGATTGTTCCCGCCTATACCGTCGGAGTTCAGGCGCAGCCGATTTCCTTCGGCCACTACATGCTTGCCTATGTCGAAGCACTCGAGCGGAATGCTGAAAGGCTACGTCGAGCCTATGCCAACGTAAACCGATCACCACTCGGCGCGGCGGCGCTCGGCACATCGAGCTTTCCGGTCAACCGCACGCGGCTCGCCGAGTTGCTCGGTTTTGACGGCATCGTCGAAAACTCCCTCGACGCAAATCAAATTTCACCTATCGACACGGGCGTTGAACTGATCAGCGTGGCAAGCGCGGCGGCGCTGACCGTGGGAACTTTTATTTCCGATCTCGAAGCGCAATACCGCATGACCACTCCTTGGCTCACGCTCGAAGAAGGCGAGCTGACCGGTACCAGCAGCATCATGCCCCAGAAACGCAATCCTAACGCGCTGCATAACGTGCGTGTGGTAGCGAGCGAGGTCTTGGGAGTTAGCACGACTTATCTTTTCAAGGCGCACAACGTGCCGCACGGCCTGAGCGATTACAAAGGCAGCGATCCACAGAATGCGCTGGGGCGCACGGCGCAGATGCTAAACAATCTCACCGCCGTGGTGAAGCAGCTCAACTTCAACGCGAAGCGCGCTCTTGACGAAGTGAATGCAGACTATTCGACGACCACTGAGCTGGCGGACATTTTGCAGCGCGATGCCAACGTGCCGTTCCGCGTCGGCCACCATTTCGCTTCCGAACTGGTGAATTACGGCCGGGGCAACAGCCTCAGGCCAATCGACATTCCTTATGATCAGGCGAAACGAATCTATACCGAAGCGGCCAAGCAGTTCAAAATGGATAACGCGCAATTGCCGCTGGGCGAAGCGCAATTCCGCAAGTCGTTGACCGCGGAGAATATGGTTCAGTCGGCTCGCGTCATTGGCGGACCGCAGCCGTCCGAAGTCGCGCGCATGCTTGCCGTTCAGAGAGCAAGCCTGAAGGCCGACCGCGAATGGTTGGATACGACGCGGCGAAAGTTGGATGATGCGTCTAAGAGGCTCGACGCGGCATTCACGCAATTAAAATCGGCAAGCTCATTCTAATTGTTCTGTCTTGTGACGATGACAGACGGTGATAAGCTGTTCTTTATGAAAACCGACGAACAACAAATTCGCGACCTGTTCGCCGAGTGGCACCAGGCGGCCGGCGCGGGCGATGTGTCCAGGCTTGTTCCGTTGATGGCCGAGGACGTGGTGTTTTTATTGCCCGGGCAGCCGCCGATGCGCGGTAGGGAAACTTTCGCCACGGCGTTTCGCGCCGGCCTCGATCGCAATCGCATCCAATCAACGGGGAAAATCGAAGAGCTGCGGATCTCCGGAGACATGGCGTACTTGTGGAGTTATCTTGAAGTGAACATGACGCCGATTCAGGGAGGATCGCCGATGCGCCGTTCAGGATACACGTTGACGCTCCTACGCAAGGAGCCTGATGGTCGCTGGGTGCTATTTCGTGACGCCAACCTGCTCACTCCCGAAGGTTCCAAGACCTAACTATATCCGCAAAATCATTGCGGGGTGGGGTTATCCAAGACTGGGACTTCGCGGCAGGCTTATTCGATGAAGCATTTCGCCAAGCTTCTCGCTGCGGCTCTGTTTAGCGCGGTAGTCAGCGCCAACGTTATTGCCTTCATGCAGGCCCGAGCCATGACGAACTTCACCGGGGGTGGTGAGCGCAGTGCGGGGCCTGAACAGTTGAGTTTACTCGACGGGCTTGCCGTTATTGTTTCCGGCGTCAACATACCGCGACCGCAGAACCGCCGTACACCCGCCGATTTCGGTCTTTCGTTCGAGACACATCGCTTTCCGAGCGGCAATGGGTCGACCCTTGATGCCTGGCATGTGCCGGGCAAAGACGGGGGAGTGATCGTCGCACTCTTTCATGGTTATGCGGCGAGTAAGTCGACGCTATTGCCGGCGGCGCGTGTCTTTCATGAAATTGGGGTTGGCACACTGCTGGTTGATTTCTACGGGTCCGGAGAGTCTTCCGGCAACGATACCACTCTGGGAGTCGAGGAGGCGCGGGACGTAGAGGCGACTATTAATTTCGCGAGGCGTACGTGGCCCAATCGAAAGATTGTCCTGTATGGCGCGTCGATGGGCGGCGCGGCGATCCTTCGTGCCATCGCCGCCGAAGGCGCAAAACCGGATGCCGTTATCCTCGAGTCAACGTTCGACACGCTTCTGAATACCGCCAAGAACCGTTTTCACGCGACCGGCTTGCCGAGCACGCCGTTCGCTCAGCTTCTGCTATTTTGGGGCAGTTTGCAGCGGCAGTTTAACTTCTTTTCCCACAATCCCGTCGTGTACGCGCATGCCGTGAATTGTCCGGCGCTTGTGCTTCACGGCGAGAAGGACGCACGTGTGTCGATCGAACAGGCTCGTGGTATCGCGCACGCTATCGGGGACAAAGCTCGATTCATTGCCTATCCGGATGTGCCGCACATGCCGATCGTCGATGCTCGGCCTTCCGAATGGAGCCGCGATATGCGGGTCTTTTTGCAGCAACTGCAGTAGACAGTGCGACCGCCGAGGCTGCCATTCCAACTTGACGATTCGTTCACGAGGTGACGATCAGCTACGGCACGAAGTAGTTTTAGGGTTGTTTGATATTGGCGCAAGAGCCGGGCAATTTCCTTAACTGTGGAAAGGGGGCTTTAATATCAACCGGCCGTGCGATAGATAGAAGGTAAGCTTTTTGCTTCCCTTGACGGTTAAGTCGGTGCGCCGCGGCGGATGAACCGGATGGGCCGCAGATGAAACGGGTAACACTTTACAGCTCCAGCCGTTCGTCGATGACCGCTCGGGCAACCCCGACCAACCATCGGAACCCACTCACTAGTCCCGATCAGGCGCGCGCGAACTCTTCCGCTCATGTCGCGAGTCAAAAACTCCGCTCACGGTGGCGAAACCTCTGGGTACGCTATGAACGCCCTCTGTGGGTTGGAGCCGCCGGACTGCTCGCGCTGCTCGTGGTGTTTACCCACGCATTAATCACGCCTTCGAGCCGTGAAATTACCCAGGAGGATATCAGTGCCGCGGTGCTTCACACACTCGAGACCCATACTCTTCCGTCGCCTGCGGCGAAGGCGTATGAAGTCATTCGACCGTCGATTGTTCGCGTGCGTCGGTTGGAACCGGACAAAGACGGGGGCGAGGACAAAGAAAGAGGCGTCGGCACCGGAGTCGTCATCGTCGACAAAGGCATCATCCTGACAAATCTTCACGTCGTGCTCGGCGCCAAGCGGGTGCAAGTGGTTTTCGCCGACGGGCTCGAATCCGACGCGACGATCACTGGCATGCGGCCGGAGCACGATTTGGCTGTGCTTCAGGCGCACACAATTCCCGACGATCTGGTCGCGGCCACCATGCGATCCACCGCGGACCTGGCATTGGGCGACGAGGTCGTTGCCGTCGGCTTTCCGTTCGGCATCGGACCTTCGGCGACGGCGGGAGTCGTGTCCGGTTTGCGGCGCGAATTCCGCTCCCCCGAAGGCAAACAGCTGCTGACGAATCTCATCCAATTCGACGCCGCGGTCAATCCCGGCAGCTCCGGCGGACCGCTGGTGACCGCGCAGGGCGAAGTCGTAGGCATCGTCACCGCCATTCTGAACCCGACAGATCAGCGCTTCTTCGTCGGCATCGGCTTCGCGGTCCCCATCGAAAATGCCGCGGCCGCCGTCGGAGTGCCGCCGTTCTAGTGCCCATTACGATTCGAACTTCAAAGGGCGATCTATGGACAACCACGAAACAAATCACAGCGAAATTGCTTCCCTCATGGAGCGCATCCTTTACGAGGTGAAGAAAGTCATCGTCGGCCAGGATCGTTTTCTGGAGCGCGTGCTCGTGGCCGTCCTGGCGCAGGGACACCTGCTCGTCGAGGGCGTCCCAGGCCTCGCCAAAACCCTTACTGTCAAGACGCTCGCCAGAACCATCCGCGGCTCGTTCAAAAGAATTCAATTCACGCCGGATCTGGTCCCGGCGGATCTGGTGGGAACCCGCATCTACAACCAGAAGAGCGGCGAATTCGCCACCTCGTTGGGACCTGTCTTCACCAATCTTTTACTTGCCGATGAGATCAACCGGGCTCCCGCGAAAGTGCAAAGCGCGTTGCTCGAGGTGATGCAGGAACGCCAGGTTACGATCGCCGGAGAGAGCCACCGCGTTCCCGAGCCGTTCCTGGTGATGGCCACGCAGAATCCCATTGAGACGGAGGGAACCTACCCGCTGCCCGAGGCGCAGGTGGACCGGTTCATGATGAAGGTGCTCGTCGGCTACCCAACCGAGGAAGAGGAATTCGTCATCGTCGACAGGGTGACCGGCGTTCCCAACGATCTCGTCCCCATGGCCACAACCGAGCAACTGAGCGCGCTGCAGCGCGAGTGCCGGAACGTATATGTCGATCCTTCACTCAAGCAATACGCGGTGCGGCTTGCCTCCGCGACGCGGGAACCGGCGCGCTACGGTGTCGACGACGTCGCCAAATACGTGTCATTCGGCGCGAGCCCTCGCGCGTCGATCAATGCCATCGAAGGCGCTCGTGCGCTCGCATTCTTGCGCGGTCGCACTTATGTCTTGCCCGAGGACGTGACGGATCTGGTGCCCGATGTATTTCGCCACCGGCTCGTGCTGACCTATGAGGCGCTTGCCGAGGGCATGACGCCGGATCAGCTGATCCGGCGGATCATGCGCCACATATCGGCTCCCGACAAGCCGTTGGAGACCCATGTCAAAGTCGCCGCAAGGTCGTAGGAATGGAGTGTTGGAGTACTGGAGTAATGGAGTGTTGGGTTCTAATCCATCAATCCATTACTCCACCACTCCAGTACTCCAATTATCTTCATTGGAGCGGAGACCTTGAGTCTTTTCCAACAGCCTGCTAGCGCGGAGAACATCCTCCGCCGCTTGGAGTGGACCGTGATTCGTCGCCTGGACGGGCTGCTTCATGGCGATTACCAGACTTTGTTTCGCGGTTTCGGCCTGGATCTCGCCGATCTGCGCGAATATCAATATCACGACGATGTTCGTTACATCGATTGGAACGTCACCGCCCGTCTCATGACGCCCTACGTCAGGGTGTACAATGAAGATCGCGAAGTGACGGCGTGGTTCCTGCTCGATCTCAGCCCGTCCGTGGATTTCGGCTCGAATGTGAAGAAGCGCTCTGTCTCGACCGAGCTCGTTACTGTGCTAGCGCGTCTCTTGACCCGCCACGGCAATCGCGTCGGCGCCCTCTTCTACGGCGACAGGGTCGATACGGTGATTCCGGCGCGGAGCGGCCGGCGCCATGCGCTCCACATTCTACACAGAATGCTTTCTCGGCCTGAGCCTACCCGCTCGTCCGCCACCAACCTGTGCGATCTTCTGCAGACCGCTTTTCGTGTCATGCAAAGACGATCTCTGGTTTTTGTCGTCTCCGATTTCATTAGTACGCCGGGCTGGGCGGAGCCGCTCGCCCATCTTGCGCAGCGCCATGAGATCGTCGCGGTGCGGCTCTACGATCCATTGGAGATGGAACTGCCGGATCTCGGACTTATCATGATGCGGGACGCCGAGACCGGCGAGCAGTTATTCGTCGACACCCACGATCGCAGTTTCAGGAAACGCTTCGCGGCGTTGGCCGAGCGGCGCGAGCAGGAACTTCGATCGGCCTTCAACCACGCCGGTGTGGACACGCTGGAGTTGTCCACCAGCGATGATCTTGTCGATGCCATTCTGCGGTTCGCCGACCTGCGCAAACGGCGCAGTCAGTTGGCCGCGGGCGGCAGCCTGCCGCAGCACCTAAGAGGAAGTCATGACCTTTCTATGGCCTGAGATGCTTTGGCTGCTCCTGATCGTGCCGCTGCTCGTTGCCGGATATTTTTATCTGTTGCGCCGCAAGCAGGATTCAGCACTCAGGTACGCGAGCTTGAGCATGGTGAAAGAAGCGATCGGCGCGCAGCGATTTCGCCGTCACATTCCGCCGCTGCTGTTCCTGCTTGCGCTGATCGCGATGCTCGTCGCCGTCGCCCGACCCGCCGCGGTTGTTACGCTACCGTCCCAGCACCAAACCATCATTCTCGCCATGGACGTCTCCGGCAGCATGCGTGCCGTCGACGTCCAGCCCAACCGAATTTCCGCGGCCCAGGCCGCTGCCAAGGCCTTTGTCGCCGAGCAGCCCTCGAATGTACGGATCGGAGTGGTGTCCTTCGCTGCAACAGCGTCGGTGGTGCAAACTCCCACCCAAAATCGCGACGACATCATTGCCGCGATCGATCGGTTCCAGCTGCAACGCGGCACCGCCATCGGCAGTGGCATCATCGTCTCCCTGGCGACGATTTTCCCCGACGCGGGCATCGATGTGAGCGCGTTGATTTACGGGCGTTACGGCTCGCGTGGCGTGCCGCTCGATCAAGCCGGCAAAGCGGAAAAACCGACGTTCAAACCGGTCCCGCCCGGCTCCTACACATCCGCCGCCATCATTTTGCTCACCGACGGCCAGAGGACCACGGGCCCCGACTCTATGGAGGCGGCGCGCATGGCAGCCGACCGCGGCGTTCGTATCTTCACAGTGGGAATCGGCACGACAAAAGGGGAAACCATCGGCTATGAAGGCTGGTCCATGCGTGTGCGCCTTGATGAGGACACGCTGAAGGCAATCGCGGAGGTGACACGCGGACAGTATTTTTACGCCGGCACTTCGACGGATCTGAAGAAAGTCTATGAGTCGCTCAATGCCCGATTCTTACTTGAGAAGAAGGACATGGAAATCAGCGCTCTATTTGCCGCAGCGGCGGCGCTCACAGGGCTGGTTTCGGCGTTGCTCTCACTCCTGTGGTTCAACCGGATCTTATAGCTGCGCACACGCTCGAAGAAAATTCCCGCGAGTTGAGATCGCCGATCTTGATCCGCCACCGACCGTGATATGTTCTCGGTCGATGCATCGGAGTTGGGTGACTGAGGAGGCCCGGCCCCAACACTTTTTATCGATTCGAGCTTGACGAAGATGGCGCTTTCAGGATCTTTTCATTCGAAATTGAGCACCAGCGATCAAGCGCGGGTAAGCAACTCCAGCAAGTGACCGTCGAGGTCGTGAAAGTACACGCCACGGCCGCCTTTGCGGGAATTCAATTGACGGTTCGCCGTGCTCCTGGGATCGCTGCCCCAAGGGATGCCGGCCTCCTGCACGCGCCGGAAGATCGCATCGAATTCGTCCTCGCCGACGTGAAACGCATAGTGATGCGGCTCGAAGGATTCGGCGGTATCAAAGTCCAGTGTCAGCTCCTCGTTGACGTGCACCGGTGCGAAATGACCCATCGGCCCATCGTAACGGAGACCAAAAATCCGCGCGAAGAAACGCGCCGCGGCGTCCTTATCCTTTGCCGGTACAATCGTGTGATTTAGCGTTATCGACATAGTCCCTCCTTCAACCGTTTGACTGATCAGGAACGATTAGGATCGCGATTGCTTTAGCAAAATCTTAGCTCTTATGCTTTAGCTTGGGAAGAACGCTCGGTGTCGAGTGTGGGTCGAGGGTATCGCGCAGCGCGTGGCCAAGCGATTGAAGCTCATCATCGATGGATTCTGAGTTCGCAAATGCAACGGATCCGTGAGACGAAATAATTGTGACTCAGCAAAGAGATCTTCTTATGATTGACACGACTCTCGTTAACACGTACAGTGAGGATCCTACTTCAGTATCAGGCCTTCTGAAAGAGGATGACACAATCGTTGAAGGCCTCTAATCCGTCTCTCTCCTTGCGGACTACACTAGCGGACAATCCGACCAGAGCGTGGTTTCAGTAATTGACTAGCCCATGTTCTGCCCATTGGCAGTCTAATTCTCAGGGTCAAAGACAGCAATTCTCTCATAGGAGGAGAACATGGGTAATAAGTTATATGTTGGCGGTCTGCCTTATTCCGTAACCGACGGGCGACTGCAGGAAATTTTTTCCGCGCACGGTGCCGTCGAATCGGCCAAGGTGATCTCGGACAAGTTTACGGGACAGTCCCGGGGCTTCGGCTTCGTGGAGATGAGTTCGGGAAGCGAGGCCCAAAAGGCCATCGAATCGCTGAACGGCACCCAACTCGACGGGCGCACGCTGACCGTCAATGAAGCCAAGCCGATGGCGCGCCGTGATAACGACGGTGGCGGCGGTCGCGATGGCGGACGCAATCGCTGGTAGTCTTTCCATTTCATAGCTAGTCACCTGGGGCAACAGGTCGGGTTGCCCCATCGTTCCTGCACAAAACGCGTCGGCTAGTGCCGATCCGGCGGGAGGAGAGGTTTACTTCCGCGATTCCGTCGGTTCCCTCTCACGCACGCGGGAAGCGAGATGTTCTTACTGTACGTTTTTCACGACCCCGAGGACATTCGCTAACCTTGGAGGTTTTTATTGGGCCATAAACAAGGGAGGTTTCATGATCGAACGTGAAGCGGCTAAA
>Ga0075423_10002355_pt1 | contig 17111 bp, 15 predicted proteins | sample SoiMethybrSBSTD2_FD_80114 | JGI IMG/M metagenome (GOLD analysis project Ga0075423, IMG submission 80114) | Bulk soil microbial communities from a Populus tree surrounding site in Tennessee, USA - Soil MetaG P. TD hybrid SBSTD2 | ecosystem: Environmental > Terrestrial > Soil > Tree plantation...
CCGGCAACGCGGGTGATTCGGCCGATCCCGATCGTTTGTCCGAACATTGGGTCAAGATTGTGGGCGAGGCAAGTCGTGTGCGCCGATCCCAGGGCGGCGCCGATGGGGCGCGCCGCTACCAGGCCGCTCGCGCCGCCGGCGCGGCGCTCAACAGGATCTGCCGGCGGCCGCCTTCCGCGGCTGGGCCGATGACGCGTTCGCGTTCCATGCGTTCGATCAAGCTTGCGGCCCGGTTGTAGCCAATCGCGAGCCGCCGCTGCAGATAGCTGGTCGAGGGCTTGCCCTCGCGCATGACGATGCCGATCGCCCGGTCATAGAGTTCCTCGCCGGGCTGGGCAGCGTCGGCGACCTCGGTGGCATCGGTGTCGGGCAGGTCCGTCACTGCGGCGATGTAGCTGGGATTGCCCTGCGCGCGCAGATGCGCAGCGATGCCTTCGACCTCCTCGTCCGACACGAACGGGCCATGCACCCGCATCAGCCGATCAGCGCCGCCGGAGAATAGCATGTCGCCTTGGCCTAACAGCTGCTCGGCCCCTTGGTCGTTCAGGATGGTGCGGCTGTCGAACTTGGAGGCAACTTTGAAGCTGATGCGGGTCGGAAAGTTGGCTTTGATGGTGCCGGTGATGACATCGACGGAGGGCCGCTGCGTCGCCATGATCAAATGGATGCCGGCGGCCCGCGCCATCTGCGCCAGGCGTTGCACGGCAGCCTCGATCTCCTTGCCGGCAACCAGCATCAGGTCGGCGAATTCGTCCACCACCACAACAATGAAGGGCAGCGGACCGTCGTCCTCGTCGCGCCGCTCACCGCTTCTGCGCCTCAGGCGCGCGCGCTGATTGTAGGTTTCGATGTTGCGCACCCCGAGCTTCGCCATGCGCGCGTAGCGTTGCTCCATCTCGCGCACCGCCCAGTTGAGGGCGGCGACCGCCTTGTTGGGATCGGTGACCACCGGGGCGATGAGATGCGGAATGCCGTTGTAGACGGAAAGCTCCAGCATCTTGGGGTCGATCAACAGCAAGCGGCACGCGTCGGGCGACAAACGGTAGAGCAGCGACAGGATCATGGCGTTGATGCCGACCGACTTGCCCGCGCCCGTGGTACCGGCGACCAGGAGATGTGGCATGCGGGCGAGGTCGGCTACCACCGGGCTGCCGCCGATACTCTTGCCCAGCACCAGGGGCAGATTGGCCGCGGAGAGACGGAAGGCCTCCGTCTCGATCAGATCGCGCAAAAGGACCTTCTCCCGGCGCGCATTCGGCAGTTCGATGCCGATGGCATTGCGCCCAGGCACGACCGCCACGCGCGCCGAGACAGCGCTCATGGAACGGGCAATATCATCGGCCAAGCCGATGATCCGCTGAGATTTGGTGCCGCGCGCAGGCTCGAACTCGAACAGCGTCACCACGGGGCCGGGGTGGGCACCCTTGATCTCACCCTTGATGCCGAAATCGGCGAGCACATCGCTGAGAAGCCGGGCATGGCCGAGGAGGGTCGATTGTGAGAGCTGATCGCTTGCCTTGGCGTGCGACTGCCGCTTCAGGATACTGAGCGGGGGGGCCTGGTAGCCGACGCTGCCGGTGCGCGCGCCGGTTGTGCGCGCGATCGGGGTCGGCAGCGGGCTCGCATCATCGGCTAAGTCGCGCGTGGGCTGCTTGCCAGGTGGTGCAAAACGCTGCGCGATGGCGCGGCTGCTGGGATCGATGCCGTCCTCGAGCGCCGGCGTGCGCGGTTCGAGCGCATCGAAGGTCGGTGCGGTGGGCGCCGGCGGGGCCACGGCGGGGGTAATCGAATACATGGGCGGTTCCTGCCGGCTCGCCAGGGCGAATGGCGGCAGCGACGGCATGCGGGCGGGCTGCGGCAGCCAACGCGGCAAGGTCCGCCACGCCGCCGCCACTGCACCGAGCCGGGGCGCGGGCGGATAGGCCAGGATCTGGCGCCACTCCTCGCGCGAGAGCCCGAGGCTGCCCATAAGCGCCAAGCCGCCTCCGGCACCCAGCAGCAGGCTGGCGGCGAGCGCGGCCTTGTCGGCGCCGAAGGGTGCAAAAGCGCTCGCCAGCAACGTGAAGGTGAGATCGCCGATCATGCCGCCGTTGCCGTGGTGCAGCGTCCAGCTGAGCGAGGTTGGAAGCGCCGAGAGGGCACCGGCGACCGCCACCACGGCAATGGGTGCCAAGGCCACCTTGCCGCGCCACGCCGGCAACGCCCGCCCGCTGCTCAAGGGGAGAGCCCACAGCAGCGGCGGCAAGAGGATGAGGACGCCGGCAAGCCCAAGCAGCTGCATCACCAGGTCGGCAAGGATGGCGCCCGGCGACCCCAGCAGGTTGCGGATGCTGCCGTTGGTGACATGGGAGAGGCTGGGGTCGGCAGCCGACCAAGTCGCGAGCGCGAGACCCGAGGCCGCACAGGCGACGATGACGCCGGACCCCGTGGCGCGCATGAGCCCGCGTCCCAAGCGATGGCGCAGGGACGCCGGCAGCAGCGGGGTATGATCAAGACGCTGGTACGCCATGCCACAACAAACAAGGTTACGCTGAGACCGCAACGATCCGTTCGAGCGCTTCCCTGATCGTCGCCGCGTTGTGCACCAGCGCAACGCGGATGTAGTCGCGGCCGGGATTGACGCCGTGCCGGTCCTCGTGCGCCAGGTAGACGCCCGGGGTAACCTTGACACCGCAGCGTTTCCATAGGGTTAAGGTGGCTTGCTCGGCGCCACCCAAATGGCTCATATCGAGCCAAAGAAAGAACCCACCGGCCGGCCGCCGGTAGCCGAAGCGCGCGGCCAGTACCTCATCACAAATGTCGAATTTGACGCGGTAGGCCTGGCGAATGACCGTGACGTGCTGCTCCTCCGACCAAACGGCCGTCGAGGCATGCTGGACAATGCCTGGCATTTGCGGCGCCGTCAGGTTGCGGATCTCGGCCAGCGTCTCCAGGAAATCGCCATCGCCCGCAGCAAAGCCCGAGCGCAGGCCGGGCAGGTTCGAGCGCTTGGACAGCGAATTGAAGACAATGAGATTTTTGTAGTGCTCAGGGGTGGCGGCGGCAATCTGCAGCGCGCCCGTGGGTGCGTCCTCGCCGGCGTAGATTTCCGAATAACACTCATCGAGGAACAGCATGAAGTCGTACTGACGCGCGAGCGCCAAGGCCTTGCGCAAAAAGGCAGCCGATGCAACCGCACCTTGCGGATTGGCTGGGGAGCAGAGGTAGAAGGCGGCCACCCGGTGCAAAATCTCGGGCTCCTGTGCCAGGGCGTCGAGGTCGGGCAAGTGCCCCGTCTCGGCCGTGGCATTGAGGTAGAATGGTTCGCAGTTGGTGCCGAGCGTGGCCCCGAGATAGGCTTGATAAAACGGGTTGGGCAACAGCATCAGCGGGCGAGTGGGGAAAGACTTGCGGCCGACGGCGGGTAGCGCGGCAAAAAATAGACCCTCGCGCGACCCGTTGAGGGGATGGATCTCGCGCGATGGATCGATCTTGCCCGCAATGCCGTAGCGGCGCCCAAGCCAGCTCGCAATCGCTCCACGCAGGTCATCCGAGCCGCGGATCTTAGGATAGGTCGAGAGCAGGGCTTTGGCCTCGACCAGCTTGTCGGGAACGAATCCGGGCATCACCTCCTTGGGGTCGCCGGCCGTCATCTCGATGACGCGGGCGTGGCCAGGGGCAAGACCGGCGAGCAGGCGATTGATGCGCGTGAACGGCGACAGAACGGCGCCCTGGGCGAGGGTTTCAAGGCCGGTGGCAGCGTGCATGGGTGTTCCGCTCGAAAAAGGAAGGCAAGTCGGCGCGAGCTTAAAACGCCCGCGCGCCGATCGGGAAGCCATAACAGGGGCAAGGCGGGCGGCGAGGCGCCCTAGATGCGGCCCATGCGCACATCTTCTTCCGGATTGGCGCCAATCTTGTGCACGGCGAGGTCGGCGCCGCGCCGCTCGTCCTCTGATGTCAGCCGCAGCCCCAACAGCATGTCGACGGCGGTATAGATGACGTAGCCGGCGAACGCACCGAAGGCGGCACCCAGGAGGCTGCCGATGAGCTGCGAGGAGAAACTGACCCCACCCATGCCACCCAGGGCCTTGAGGCCAAAGATGCCGCAGGCAATCCCGCCCCACAATCCACACAACCCGTGCAGGGGCCACACCCCCAGCACGTCATCGAGTTTGTATTTGCTGCTGGTGGCGATCTGAAAGGCATAAACGAAGATCACGCCGGCAACCCCGCCCACGATCAGCGAGCCCACGGGGTGCATGACGTCGGAGCCCGCGCACACCGCAACGAGACCCGCCAGCGCGCCGTTATGGATAAAGCCTGGATCACCGTCGCCGGCGAGCAGCGCCGCGATGATGCCGCCCACCATGGCCATCAGCGAGTTCATGGCGACGAGCCCGGTCACGGTTTTCAAGGACTGCGCGCTCATCACGTTGAAGCCGAACCAGCCGATACACAGGAGCCAAGAGCCCATGGCTAACCAGGGGATGGAGGAGGGCGGAATGCCGGTGGTGCGCTTGCTATCATAGCGGCCAATGCGCGGCCCCAGGACGAGCACGGCCGAGAACCCGATCCAACCGCCGACCGCGTGCACTACGATCGAACCGGCGAAGTCATGGAATTCCTCGCCCAGCAGATTTTTGAAAAAAACCTCCTGTAGGCCAAAGTTCTTGTTCCAGACAATGCCCTCGAAGAAGGGATAGAACAGACCGACGATGACGCCGGTGGCAACGCATTGGGGCAGGAAGCGCGCGCGCTCGGCGATGCCGCCCGAAACGATGGCTGGCGTGGCGGCGGCAAACGTCACCAGGAAGAAGAATTTCACCAGCGTGTAACCCTGGGGATCGAAGCCCTTGCCGCCCCCGCTCAGAACCTCGGCACTGACCAGAAAGGTTGTGCCGTAAGCGATGGCAAAGCCAAGGAAGAAGTAGGCAACCGTGGAGATTGAAAAGTCGACCAGGATCTTGCAGAGCGCATTGACCTGGTTCTTGTGACGAACGGTGCCTGCCTCCAGGAAGGCGAAGCCGCCGTGCATGGCAAACACCAAGATGGCGCCGACCAAAAGGAAGAGCACGTCGGCACCAGCCTGCAGGTTTTCCATGCCTTTCTGAATCTCTGGCATCGCCATCCCCTTTTCGGACCTGCCCATTCCCTGTGCGCCATTGGCAAATCTGTGGGCGGGCCTGTCAAGAGGACGCCCAAAGCTTGCGCACAATCTGGCGCATATTCCGGCAGCGGCGTGATCGAGAAGCACAAAAGAGGATCAGTGAACCGGGGGGGCCCCGCCGCGCGCCCGGGATCCGCGGGCCAGGACGGCGCCCGCCCAGAGCCTGGTGGGCCGGCAGGACTGGCGGTGGTCCGCGGGGCCGCGGCGACAGGGAGGAGCGGCGCGCGGCGACACCTGCTGCCGAGAGGCGCTTCGGCAGCCATGGCCTGAGTGAGGTCAGGTCAAGATCGCCAACCGCTTGGCATCAGGCCGGTTCTTTGAACGGGCGCAGATCGACCTCGTGCGTCCAAGCCGAGCGCGGCTGGCAATGGATCTGCCAATAGGTCTCAGCGATTGCATCGATGCCCAGCAGGCTATCCTCGCCGCGCGCTATGCGAAGGTCCGGCGCACGGCTGAGGAGGCGCTGGCCGTTAATGCCCCCCCCGATCACGACGTGGGCAACGTGCAGCCCTTGCGGCCCGAACTCGCGAGCCATGCTCTGTGCCAGCATAGGGGAGGCCCGCCTTTGCCGCGGCAAAGTGGGCGAAGCCCGGTTTGCCGCGCAGGCTGCCGGATGCGCCCGTGAAGATGAGCGTGCCGCGCCCGAGCGGCGCCAGCCGGCGGGCCGCCTCGCGGCCGACAAGGAAGCCTGCAAAACACCGACCCGCCAGAAATCCTCGAAGGCTTCGGCACTCAGCTCACGCAAGTCGATGCGCTGATTGTTACCGGCATTGAAAACGACGACGTCGGCAGGCCGACGCGAGTCGCCGGGCGAAAGGGCGCGATCGAACAGGCGTAAAATATAGGTTCGCTGGTCACGTCGGTTGAGACGGGGTCGCTGCCACCGGCGGCGACAAATGTAGCCACGACCGCGTCGAGCTTGGCCGCAGTTCGCCCGGCGACGAGAACGCGGTGGCCGGCCTTAGCAAAACGGCGACTGAGCGCTGCACCGGGACCCTAATCGGCGCCGACGCCAATCACCACAGCCGTAGGTTTGCTCATGAGCTCGCACCAGTGGAGATTATCGGGTGAGGGCAGAACTCACTCGCGGTGCCGCCAGCCTTGCGACCGGCTTCTCCCGGATCGGCCAGTTGATCAGCGCCGCTATCAGGCCAAGGGCGATCGAGATCCACCACATCGCGTCATAGGAGTGGGTCAGATCGTAAAGCCGCCCGGCGAGCCACACCCCGAGGAAGGAACCGATCTGGTGCGAGAGGAAGACGATGCCGAACAGCATCGACATCCACTGCGTGCCGAAGAAGGTTGCGACCAGGCCGCTCGTCAGAGGAATGGTGGCGAGCCACAGCAGGCCCAGCAATCCGCACAGCGTGATGACGCTGATCGGCGTCATAGGCAGCACCAGAAAACCGACGAAGAGCAGGGCTCGACCGAGATAAATGACGGCCAGACCCTGCCGCTTTTCGACGAAGCGGCTCGACTGTCCGGCAAGAAAGGTGCCGGCGATGTTGGCAATACCGATCACCGCCAAGGCATAGGGGCCGACCCAGGTCGGGAGCCCCTGGTCGGCTGTGAAAGCCGGCAGGTGCACCATGATGAACGCCACGTGGAAGCCGCAGACAAAAAAACCTGCCGTCAACAGCCAAAAACTCGGATGACGAAAGGCCTCCGCAAGTGCCTCCCTGAAGCTCTGATCGCGAGCTAATCCCGCCTGCCCGGACGGTTTGCCGCTGATCGGCCAGGCCAGCGGAATGAGCAGCGCCGTAATGGCCATCAGCCAAATCAGGCTCTGCTGCCATCCGACCAGCTCGATCAGCAGATGCATCACGGGCAACGCCACAAAGCCGCCGATCCCCGCCGCCATTCCGATCGAGGCGATGGCGGAGAGCCGCTTTTCGGCAGGCGCCAGGCGACCGATGGTCCCCACCAGCGATGTGACGCCGGTACCGCTGACGCCAATGCCCATCAAGACGCCGCTGATCAGAAGATCAGCACTCGATGTCGCCGCATACATAAAGTAAAGCCCGGCAATGGTGGCAAGCACGCACGCAATAACCACGCGGCCGGCGCCGAACCTATCGATCAAGCCTCCTGAGAGCGGAGCCCCGAAACCCATGAGGAGTTGGGCAAGTGCCATGGCGAGACCAAAGGGTTCGCGTCCGATGTCGAGTGCCTTGGTCACGGGAGGCAAGTAGAGGCCCATGGACTGGGCGCGGCCCATGGAGACACCAACAATACTGCCGATGATGAGAAGCAGCAGCCAAAGCGGCAATGCCGGTCTTGCAGTGGATTGGCGCATCTACGGCTGTCTCCTCGCTATCGGCGAAAAATTGCTTCACTCGCCTTTGAGCGTCTTCACCAGGCATGTCTCGGAGCCATGCGCAATGAGCGCGCCCGCCTCGTCCCATACGCGACCTTCCGCGGTGGCAATCCGGGCTCCGGCGTGCACGATCTTTCCTTCGCATTTGAGCTTTCCGGTTTTTTCGAATACCGGGCGCACGAAGCTCACGCTCATAGCCACGGTGGTATAGGTCTGTCCTGGCGCCAATACCGAGTGCACGGCGCACCCCATCGCCGAGTCGAGCAGGGTCGAGATCCAGCCGCCGTGCATGGTGCCGAGGGGGTTATAGAATCGGTTGGAAGGTATGGCTGCGAACACGACGCGGCCGTGTTCGACCTCGTCAATCCAAATGTCCGTTTCCACCGCAAAGGGTGGGGCAGGATAGGAACGATCGGCGAGGCGCTGCAAGAACTCCAGGCCCGCAAGCTTCCCCAGTGCGTGCGTCGCAAAACTCGGCTCTCCCGCCCGCACCGTCACCTTCTCGGCATTGACCATTTGCATGCGTCCCACAATTAGCTGCACTTGCAGATATTGGAATGTGCGTCCATCAGGTGGCCAGCTTCTCGAGGACACGGTCGAGCGCGGCATTGAGCGCCGGTGTCTCGAGCTCCCCGAACAGCTGTTCGACATGGCGCTGGGCACGGGCCCATCCCGGCTTTGCGCTTGCAAATACCTCGTGCCCGCGCGCCGTCAGCTCGAGCGTGCGGGCCCGCCGGTCGCGGCGGTCGGTTTTCACGGCCAATAGCCCCTGGCGCTGCAGAGGACGAAGATTGCGCGTGAGCGTGGTCGGATCCATCACCAACTTCTCCGCCAACTCGCCGATATTGAGGCCATTGAAGGTCGCAAGGTGGCCCAGCACGCCATACTGCGTCACGGTCAACCCGAACGGCTCAAGGTGCTGGTCGTAGATTTGCGACACGCGACGGGACGCCTTTCTTAGGCGGAGGCACGTGCATCCGCGTGATGTCGGTGAGCTGCGATGGTCCGCACGAGCCATGCGGCTATTTAGCTGCATATGCAGATAATCGCAAGATGCTGCCGATCACTTGCCCGTCATCGGCTCGAGATAGACCCTGGTTCCGGGTTGGCCCCAACAGGGCGAATGTCGCTCAAGTACAGCAAGCGGCGCAAGGCGTTGATGACCCTGTCCACGAGCTCAATCGACACCAATCGACAAGGCCACAGGACCTGAAAATCGCCGCGCGCACGATGCTGTTCAGCTCGCGCTTTGTCTAACTGCGAACTTTTCAGATTGCCATCGTTGCAGGAAATTGGCTGACGAGCTCCGGAAAGGATAGACCAATGCGCCAACCTGCCGCCGACACGCGCTCCGTCGTTGTCGAACGGGAAATCTCTTTTTCGCCTGAGAAGATCTGGCGAGCGCTGACGGAACCACAGCTGATCGAGCAGTGGCTTATGCAGACCGACTTCAGGCCCGTCGTGGACCACCGTTTCCAGTTTCGGGCTGACTGGGGGGCTGTCGAGTGTCGGGTTCTGAGCGTGAAGCCGAATAAAGCGCTGTCGTACACGTGGGCAGCCTATGGCCTCGAGAGTGTCGTGGCCTGGACGCTGAGCCCAACCAGCGCTGGCACGCGCTTGCGCCTGGAGCAGTCGGGCTTTCGGCCGGATCAGCAGCAAGCCTACCAGGGTGCCACGGCCGGATGGGCGCAGTTCCTTAAACGCCTAGAGCAGGTCTTGGGGCGGAGGCCTTAAGCGCTCCAGTCAATCCAAGGCCATGGCGCGACGGAGTACAGGCTCGCTTCCGGATCTTTAGACGCCGCTTAGGTAGTAAAGTCTGAATTCGCTATCGAAGATAGTGGTACACTGCTGTGGGGCCAGCGCTTTCGTCAGGCTATAGAGAATTTTTCTGGCCGCCGTTAACGACACGAGGTCTGGTATCATGAGTAGCGCTATTGAGACGATCGTGCTTCATCGCGCCAAAACTCTCTTGGAATGCGAAGAGCACTGGACTTTTGGGGCCTGGGCGCGCGACGAGAATGGCAGGCCGTGCGACCCCTTGTCGAGCTGTGCAAGACGGTGGTGCGCGTGGGGAGCGTTGCAAAGATGCGCTTACGACCTCGTAGGAAACAAGCAGGCGGCACGCAGGATCGCCAATGCAATTAGCGCGAGTTTGGTTCCGGCTGCGGGAGGCCTGCCGTTTGTTAATGAACGCGGCGGCTACGCGCTAGTGCAAGCAGTATTGGAAACTGGCGGCCCCGCCCTTAACGCGGGCAAGACCTGGCCCTTCACCGATTTCCACACTCGGGAAGGATTTGGCGCCTTCGCTCGCGAAAATGAGCTTCGGCGCTTGCAGCTAGAGCAGTTAGCATGACAGGCTCTGGGTCGCATCGATCGTTCGCTGAAGATCACAGCTCCGACGGGACGAAATCGGTCTAGCCTGCCTCGCAGTTAGACTTACTTGGAGGAAGAAAGTGGGACGACTATTGGGCTTCAGTCGTGCTGTCGATCGCTTCAACATCCGCATTGGCCATGTCGTCGCCTGGGCCCTCCTCATCGCGGTGGTCGTCAGCGCAGTCAACGCCATCATTCGCAAAGTCTTTAATACGTCATCGAACTCTTGGCTTGAACTGCAATGGATCCTGTTCGGCGCGGTCTTCCTGCTCTGCGCGCCCTGGACGCTTCTGTCCAATGAGCACATCCGCATCGACATTGTGAACAATGCGCTTCCTAAACGCGTTCGCGACTGGATCGACGTGCTTGGACACCTGATCTTTTTGCTGCCTATGACGGTTGTCATCGCGTGGCTAGGCTGGCCATTCTTCTGGCTCTCGCTCATGCAGGATGAACAATCGACCAATGCGGGCGGATTGCCGGTCTATCCATCAAAGTTTCTGATCCCTCTAGCGTTCACACTGCTGTTCGTGCAAGGCGTCTCCGAGCTCATTAAGCGGATCGCCATCATCAGGGGTGATCTCGCCGACACCGTCTCAGGAGGTGGCCATCATGCAGCTGCAGAAGCAGAAGCCGAGCGCGTCATACAAGCGGCCAAGGCGGAGGCCGAGCAGCGCGGTCCCACTTGAACGAGTTTAGTCAGGATGCTGTCAAAACCGCTAATCTGCCGGAGCTTCTAGGATGGCCGAATTCATTGCGCACAACATGGCGCCAATCATGTTTGCGGCGCTCGTTGTGTTCCTTCTACTCGGCTACCCAGTAGCCTTTTCCCTTGCTGCTTGTGGCCTAATTTTTTTCGTGGTTGGTGTAGAGCTAGCGCCACTTTCACACGGCGAAATCACCCTATCCTGGCCATTACTCGGATCGTTACCACATCGTCTCTACGGCATTATGAACAACGACGTGCTGTTAGCGATTCCATTTTTCACCTTGATGGGATTGATCCTGGAACGGTCGGGCATGGCAGAAGACTTGCTTGACACTATTGGTCAGCTCTTCGGTACGGTGCGCGGCGGTCTGGCGTACGCCGTTATTTTCGTCGGTGCATTGTTGGCGGCGACGACCGGCGTCGTCGCGGCATCCGTCATTTCTATGGGACTGATCTCGCTGCCGATCATGCTGCGATACGGCTACGATCGGCGCGTCGCCTCGGGAGTCATTGCCGCGTCAGGTACGCTGGCCCAAATCATTCCGCCCTCGCTGGTGCTGATCGTCATGGCCGACCAGCTGGGGCGCTCTGTTGGCGATATGTACGAGGGTGCCTTCATTCCCGGCATTGTTTTGGCGGGACTCTATGCGAGCTATATTTTTGTGGTCACCAAGCTCTCAAAAGATGCTGCCCCGGGCCTCCCTCCCGATGCGGTCGGTTTTCGTGAACCGGGCGGCAATCGTGGATTGACGTCGCTTGCAATCCTGACCTTTGTGTCAGGTCTGATCGGCTATCTGGTGATGCGCGACCAGCCCTATCGCGGCGCCGATTTCGTCGTTCTGACCATGGCTGTCGCGATCCTGTTCGCTTTTTCCGCCGCCGTGCTGAACTGGATTTTGGGCAAGGTTACCGGCTTTAGGTTTCTGTCGTTGCTTGCCCAGCAGGTGACATTTGTCATGGTGCCGCCGCTCTTTCTCATTTTTTTGGTGCTTGGGACGATTTTCATCGGCGTCGCCACCCCGACGGAGGGTGGCGCGATGGGGGCTAGTGGGGCAATATTGCTTGCTGTTTTCAAGCGTTGGCTCGATCGCAACCCCAATCGATTCAATTTGGTTTTACTGAGGTCCGCAGTTGAAGCCACTGCAAAGCTCTCTGCCTTCGTTGTTTTCATTCTGATTGGCGCGCGAATCTTCTCGCTAACTTTCTATGGTGTGAACGGCCACGTTTGGGTCGAGCACCTGCTCACCTCGCTACCCGGTGGGCACATTGGCTTCCTCGTCTTCGTCAATGTGTTGGTCTTCCTGCTTGCCTTCTTCCTTGACTTCTTTGAGATCGCCTTCATCATTATTCCGTTGATTGGTCCAGCCGCCGAAAAGATTGGCATCGATCTCATCTGGCTCGGTGTGATGCTCGGCGTGAATATGCAAACCAGTTTTATGCATCCGCCGTTCGGGTTTGCCTTGTTCTATTTGCGATCCGTGGCGCCGCGCGTGCCTTACAAGGATAGAACTACGGGCACACTAGTGGAGCCCGTTACCACCGGGCAAATCTATTGGGGTGCCGTACCGTTCGTGATCATTCAGTGTGTCATGGTCGGTTTGGTGATCGCTTTCCCAGGCATGGTGATGCACTACAAGTCCACTGGACCGACCATCGATCCCACTAAGATCGAGATTCAATTGCCACCTTTTGGTGGTAGCGGGCCTGGTGGTCTCAATCTGCCATCGGGACCAGGCGGTCTGCCGCCCGGGCCTTCGGGCTTGAACCTTGGGCCGCCACCGTTTGGCCTTCCGGGTGCCGACTCTTCATCCGGCCCGGCGGGTTTAACGACACCACCGCCTCTGCCCCAGGGCGCAGACACTACGGGAAGTGCACAAACGCCAGCACCGCCAGCCATCGAGGTCGGCAAGCCTAGTGAACTGCAACCCGGGGCATCACCAGACGCAGCAAAGAAGTAGAAAGGCGCCATTAACGCGTCAATTCACCAACGATCGGTGCTACCCTCTCGGTAGGAACGGCAGCCGACTTCCTGTGTGGCGGATCGGGATGCCAGCCGAGCACTGAAAGCATGACAAAAAATCCAATGATATAGGCTAGCGTGACGTGCCAGCCGTGCAGCAACCAGCGCCCGGCAGACTTCGCCTCCGGAAACATATTGGCCAGGGCCACGCCCGCTGAGGATCCAAACCAGATCATCGAGCCGCCAAAACCGACCGCAAACGCCAGGAAACCCCAGTCATAGCCGCCCTGCTTGAGTGCCAACGCCGTGAGCGGGATATTATCGAACACGGCCGAGACGAATCCCAAACCAAGTGCCGTCTGCCAGGACGCCGCGGGCAGCTTCTCGACGGGCATCATTGAAGCGCAGGTGACCAACGCGAGCAGGAACACCGTGCCTTTGAAGGTTTCTGGCAACACAGTCCAGTCGGGTTGCCGCAACGGCAGCGCCAGCAAGATGGCGGCCCACACCGCCAGGCCAATGACCGGCCAGGTAGCCAACACTTCGGGATAGCGCAGGTTGGCAACCACGTTGGCGACGATCGCCGCCACCAGGATGAGCACTACGATCGATACCCTCGCCCATTCGATGCGCAACCCTGCCGGCGCATCCTTGATGATCGGCGAGTGGCGATGCTGCTGGATGGCGGCGGGAATACCAAACAGCACAAGCGCTACCGAAGCCGCAACAAAGGCTTCCAGTACGCTCAATGGGCTCACACCATCGATCCACATCATCGTGGTGGTGGTGTCACCAACCACGCTGCCGGAGCCACCAGCATTGGACGCTGCGACGATGGCGGCGAGGTAGCCGATATGGACTTTGCCGCGAAACACTTGCTGTGCCATGGCACCGCCAATGAGCGCGGCGGCGATGTTGTCGAGAAAGCTCGAGATCACCGCCACGATGACGAGCAACACAAAGCCACCCTTCCAGTCGTCGGGGAGAAAGCGCGGCATTTCCTCAGGCAGCCGGCTCTCCTCGAAGTGCCGCGACAACAGCGCAAACCCCATCAGCAAGAGGAACAAGTTCGCAAGCAGCACGGCCTCATGCGCCATGTGTCCGATAAGGCCGGGCAAGCCGGTACCAAACTTGAAACCGGTGAAGGCAAGTTTATAGCTGGTGATGGCAGCAAGGCCGACGAGCGCCACCTGCAGCGTGTGCCGATGGAACAGCGCCACACCCAGCAGCGTCAGCGCAAACAGCACGAAATCGATCGGAATTCCAAGCACAATACTAAGATCAAACGCCTGCATGTGATGGCTCGCGTCGCAACTTCGAGGTTTGTAATCGTCTTTTAGCCGAACATTGCAGGCTGACAAGTGTCTTGGCCCTTAACGACACCGTCCAAGCCAAAATCTCCGCCCGGGCATACTTTGCGGGTCTGCTTCCCTCGCTCGACGTGCAGTACCGCACCTGCAGGCGAACTTCTGCGAAAAGTATGTCGTGACAACTGCGCGGTGGGAATGGTGCGTTCGAACGATGTCGCGTGCTCAAGCGTTATGCGGCTCCGCTCGGATGCCCGTATTCGTGTCACTCTGCGAGGCTGGAAGCCACGAGCGGCTCGGACGGCTTACGTAGGGGCGCGTCGCGCGCTTCGAAACCACGCCCACTGCCGAGCACCCGCTTCGCTCTGTGTGTCTTAACCGCTGGGCTGTGCTGGGTCATCGAATGCTTCGGGCGTCCAATTGCGTCTTCGCCGCCCAAGGCGGTCATGTTCCGTCTCGCCTTCGAAATTCATGACGTCTTGGGCGAGCTCCGACTTATCCACGTCTTCGAAAGTGTTGACATTGACGACGGCATAGCGACGACCTTCGATCGTGCATGTTACGATCGGCGGCACCCCGCACGTCGAGCAGACGTGGAAGTCAGCCGTCTTAGTTCCAAATCGATAGTGCGCCACCCTCGTCGGATCGGCGACGCGCACGCTGAATTGCCCCTGTGGGTTTGAAGTCCAAGCAGCCCCGTGCTTCGTGCAAAAACCGCAACCACAGGCGCGAGATTGTATGGTCAGTTCTTTATCGGGCCAGGTCAACGTGAAGCGGATGTTGCCACAATGACAGCTTCCGTGAATGGTCCGTTGAGAAACAGGATCGTGCATGGCACAGTCCGATTGCAGCCATTGGCAGTCCGACAGAATAGCATGGGCCGAGAGCGCCATAACTATCGGATTGTCGAGGAATTGTGCGATAGCGACGGTTTCTTCGTCCCGCCTGCGGCTGTGCGTGCATCGCAAGAAAATCAATATCTCGACCGTTCTTGGCGGACAGAGGCTCGGCATCAAGGAAGTCGACCAGGGAATTTGGCTCGTCAGCTTCATCAATTATGATCTGGGATATATCGACCTGGAGCGGAGAACTGCAAACCCTCGACAACCCCTTCGGGCCAAGGCTGTCACCTATGCCATAGGTACGCTTTGTTACCTATGTCTCCGGGCCGGACAAAGAAAACATTGGAGCGGGCGAAGGGAATCGAACCCTCGACACTCAGCTTGGGAAACGGGTCAAAGCGCGAACACGCCGAACGTCGATGGACGGCATTGGACAAATAATACGCTGAAACGAATGAATTTATTGCCTTCTCGGCGTCCAGGCCGGTACGCTGAAATCTGCCCTAAGCCAATGGTTTTGCGTACCCATGGCGTACCCATAAACCGGCTTCCGCGGGCAGCTTTCAGCCACTGGCGCAACGATGCACAAACGCCAAGTCGAGATGACGGACCTGTGGGTGCGCAACGTTCGCACCGTCTGCGTGCGCGAGGAGTGGCGCGACGTGCGCCAGCTCAATCTCGAACTCCGCGTCACAGCCAACGGTGCAAAGACGTGGCGACTGCACTACACGCGCAGTGACGGCCGGCGCAAGGCCATGAAGCTCGGTCGCTACTCTGCGGACGGCAGCAACGGCCTGACGCTCGGTCAGGCACGCAAGAAAGCGCGCGAACTGAGGGTTGACGTCGATCACGGCAGCGATCCGGCCGGCGTGAAACGCGCCTTAAGGGAGTCACCGACCTTTGCGGAGGTGGCGGAGGAGTGGGTGTCCAATCGAGAGCTCGATCCAAACCACAATCCGAGTTCGCTGAACGATGATCGAGGGATGCTCAAGCGACACATCAACCCAGTCCTTGGTCATCTCTAGATTCAGGAGCTCCGGAAGGCGGACGTCTTGCGGCTCAATCGTCTGACGCGCGGCAAGACTCATGCTCGCAAGTACAAGGACAAGAAACCACGAACATTGTCCGTGCGTATCAATCGCGTCTACGAACGCGCCCGTGCGATCCTGCGATGGGCGCTTGCAGAGGACATCATATCCTCGGATCCGTGCGCCGGGATCAAGAAGCCAGTGTCAGTGGAGCCGTCGCGCAACGTGGTGCTCAATGAAACGCAGCTCAAGGCGTTTTGGGCCGATCTCGACGGTGCGCCCATGGCGCCCGCCACGCGGATTGCGTTGAAGCTCTCTCTCGTCACCGCGCAGCGTATCGGCGCAGTAGCGTCGATCCGAAACGCCGACGTCCACTTGGCAGACGAACGGCCGCACTGGGTGATTCCTTGCTTGCGAAAGGGCCGCGCCCGCAAAGTTCGACGCCATTGTGTTCCCCTCACTCCTCTTGCGGTCGAGTTGATCGAGGCCGCACGTGCAATTGGTGGCAACGGCGAATTTCTTTTTCCGACAACCAGTAAGGGCGGTGCTCTCATTACCTCGGGAGTAGAAGTGGCATGGAACCGCTCGCGCCTAAAACTCGGCCTCGTTGGAATCAATATTCACGATCTCCGTCGCACCGCGTCGGAACGGATGAGACGGCTAGAACACCGGCATGTCGTGGGCCTTGTCCTGGGCCATGCACCGCGCGGTGTTACAGACATTCACTATGATGCCGACGACCTGTGGGCATACGAGTCAGAGAAGCGTTCAGCACTTGAGGCCTGGTCAGACTATCTGGGAAGAGCTGCCGCGGATGAAAGGCAGTTGTGCTTCGATCTGCTCAAGCCAGCCGCATAGGTGCGCTCCGCCTTCTCGCGGCAGCCCGGAGGTCTGAACAAGAGTAGTTCGACGGCGCGGCGGAGAAGAGCGGCGTCGAACCAGGAGGCCCATGGCGGCTAAGCTCGGAAGGTCGGCAAAACGTCCTCAAGCGTATCCAGCCTAAGATAGGCGAGATCAAAGCCCGCGATGCGAAGAGTAGGCTTACCCAATAGACCTTGCCGGCGCGGGATGCTTTCGCGACAAGGCGGCTTCCCTCTCAGCGCTCGTTAATCAAGCCTTTGAGGCTAGGGGTCTGCGACCGGAGCCTGGTCTGACCCTCTACTCGCTGCGCCACACCTTCGAGGACGGTTGACGGCTATCGAAGCGCCTGAGAAGGTAGTGGCAATGTTAATGGGTTATAAATGGCATCGGCCTCGGTATGGGCTTGGCCCATCGTTAGGGCAGAGGCGCGAATGGCTCAATCGTATTGCGTTTTGATCGTCTAAGGCCGTGTACCCATAAACGCATTGGTAGGACGCGGTGAGGCTACATCCGCTTTACTCCGTTAGCGACCAAGTTAGCGCGGCGGGACGCTGCTATCGTCAGTCGC
>Ga0075423_10002359_pt1 | contig 17090 bp, 12 predicted proteins | sample SoiMethybrSBSTD2_FD_80114 | JGI IMG/M metagenome (GOLD analysis project Ga0075423, IMG submission 80114) | Bulk soil microbial communities from a Populus tree surrounding site in Tennessee, USA - Soil MetaG P. TD hybrid SBSTD2 | ecosystem: Environmental > Terrestrial > Soil > Tree plantation...
CCGGGCGAAAGGTCGAGGTCGTCCTGGAGGACAACGAGGGCAACCCGGCGATCGCGCTCACGAAGCTCCGCAAGCTGGTCGAGAACGACCGCGTCCACATGGTCGCGGGCGTGATCCTCTCGAACGTCGCCTACGCGCTCGTGCCGTTCATCGAGTCGCAGGAAATCCCCACGATGTATCCGATCAACTCGGCCGACGACCTCACCCAGCGCAAGCGGCCCAAGTGGCTGATCCGGACCGGCTTCTCCGCCGGCGGCAACATGCATCCGTTCGGTGAGTACGCGAGCAAGGTGCTGGGTTACCGGAAGATTGTGACGGTGGGGCTCGACTACGCCTTCGGCTGGGAGACGGTCGGCGGCTTTCACAAATCGTTCGAGGACAACGGCGGCCAGATCGTCCAGAAGCTCTGGGTGCCACTGAACGTCCAGGACTACTCGCCATATCTCACGCAGATCAAGAAGGACGCCGACGCGGTGTTCGTGGTGGCGCTGGGGCGGTGGACGCTCCTGTTCGCCCAGCAGTATGCGGCGAGTGGGCTGCGCGGCCGCATCCCGCTCATCGCGGGGGGCACCTACACCGACGAGCACGTGCTGCCGCAGCTGGGTGACGAGTCGCTCGGCGTGGTGAGCGCCCATCACTATTCGGCCTCGCTCGACACGCCTGCCAACCACCGCTTCCGGGCCGCCTTCGAGAAGGCCTACAACCGTACCCCCTCCTTCTATTCGGAGAACTGCTATACCGGCGCGCGGATCATCAACGAGGCGGTGCGGGCGATCGGCGGCAAGGTCGAGGATCGCGCAGCCCTCATGGCGGCGCTGCGCAAGGTCGCCGTCACCGACGCGCCGCGCGGCCCGGTGGAGATGGACCCGTACGGCAACCCGACCCAGAACATCTACATCCGCAAGGTGGAGCGCGTCGGCGGCAAGCTCCAGAACACCGTCGTCTACACGTATCCGCACGTCAGCCAGTTCTGGAAGTACAACCCCGAGGAATTCCTGAAGCAGCCGGTGTACTCGCGCGACTTCCCACCCTGCTGGCACTGCTGAGGTCGAGGCCATGGCCCGAATCGCCCTGAACGGAATCGAAATCGACTACGCGGTGACCGGCCGCGGGCGCCCCGTCATCCTGAGCCACGGCTACGGCGCCACGCGCCGCATGTGGGACGGCCAGCATGCAGCCCTGAGTGATCGCTACCGGCTCATCACCTGGGATATGCGCGGACACGGCCAGACCGAAACCCCGGACGATCCGGCGCAGTACTCGACCGAGATGACCGTCGCCGACATCCGGGCGCTCCTGCAGGCCCTGGGAGTGAGCCGTGCTGTGGTCGGCGGCCTTTCGCTCGGCGGCTACATGTCCCTTGCCTTCTATCTGGCGCACCCCGAGATGGTCGAGGCGCTCGTCATCTGCGACTCCGGTCCTGGCTACCGAAACGCTGAGGCCCGCGCGGCGTGGAACGAGCGCGCCCATCAGCGCGCCGCAAACCTCGAGGCGCGCGGGCTTGACGCGTTCGGCGGCAGGAGTCGCGAGGTGCGCGAGGCCCTGGCGCATCACCGGAGCGCTCAGGGCTTGGCCCACGCTGCGCGGGGAATGCTGGCCCAGGCGAATTCGCGCGTCATCGACGGCCTGGCGTCGATTCGTGTGCCTACGCTCATCGTCGTGGGCGATCGGGATGAGCCGTTCCTGGCGCCCTGTCAGTACATGGCGAAGAAGATTCCGGGCGCGCGGCTGGAGATGATCGCGGGGGCCGGTCACTCGTCGAACCTCGACGAGCCCGCGGCCTTCGATCGGATCCTGCTCGACTTCCTCGACTCGCTCCCGCCCGGCCCTGAGTCCGACCGCGAATCGAGCCCGGCGGCCTAGCCTCGAGGCAACCCGAGGACGCGCTCGCCGATGATGTTGCGTTGGATCTCGCTCGTGCCGGCCGAGATCGTGTACTGCCTCGCCGCCAGCACGCGGTTGAACCATCGCGGCGCGTCCGGCACGGTGTCGGACGCCTGATTCACCAGGACGTGCATGCCCAGGAGCTCGCCGGCCACGTCCGCAATGCGCACGCCGAGCTCGGACCCGCTGAGCTTCAGGACCGAGCCCTCGGGTCCGGGCGGCTCCCCGCGTAGCTGGCGCGTGAGGGTCCGCAGCCGCGTGTACTTGAGCGCCTCCGAGTCGATGGCCAGCTGAGCCAGGCGCTGGCGGATCCCCGGATGGTCCCACGCGGGCCGTCCGTCGATCGGCAGCCGCCGCGCGAGCGCGATCAGCCGCGCGATCTGCGCCGCATGGCTCCGGCCGCCGGCCGAGTGACGCTCGTACATGAGCGTGGTCGTTGACACCTTCCAGCCCTGGTTGAGCGGTCCGAGCAGGTTCGCTTTGGGCACGACGACGTCGGTGAAGAACACCTCGTTGAAGTGATGGTGGCCCGTCATCAGGACCAGGGGCCGCACGGTGACGCCCGGCGTCGTCATGGGTACGAGGAGGCAGCTGATCCCCTGGTGCTTCGGCGCGTCGGGATTCGTGCGGACCAGCAGGATGATCCAGTGCGCGAAGTGCGCGCCTGACGTCCACACCTTCTGGCCGTTGACCACGAAGCGGTCACCGTGGTCGACGGCGCGCGTCCGGAGGCTCGCCAGGTCTGAGCCCGCCCCCGGCTCCGAGAACCCCTGACACCAGATCTCGTCGGCGTTGAGGATGGCGGGAAGGTGACGGCGCTTCTGCGCGTCAGTGCCCCAGTGGATAAGCGTGGGGCCCACGAGGTTCAGCCCCATGTTCCCGGGCAGTACGGGTGCGCGCGCCGCCGTGTACTCCTCGTCCCAGATGACGCGCTCGATGAGCCCGGCGTCGCGTCCCCCGTACTCCCGGGGCCACGTGTTGCCCACCCATCCGGCCGCGTGCATCACTCGCTGCCAGGCGCGGCGGCGCTCGAACGTCTCTCGGTCCGAAGCGACGCGATCGTCGGAGGCATCATCCAGGCACAGGTCGGGCGGGAGGTTCGTCGCGAGCCAGTCGCGGAACTCTTTCCGGAACCCTTCGTGCTCGCCGGCAAATTCGAAGTCCATGGCGGAAGCCAATCCGAGGCTAGTTGGGCCGTGGCGCCGGTGTCAAGAGCATCAGCGGCGGCGCGCGCGAGGCCGACCGGAAAAAATTTTCACTGTCGACCGTGGTCGCGACGCGCGCGCGTCGAAAAAAGATCACTTCGCGCTTGAATGTTCACGAGCGGCCGTGTAGAGTCCGCTCGACACCGAATGAGAGTTCGCAGCGTGGAGAGCGTAGCGGCACCGTAATGCATCTCTTGCTCCTCCGTTCGCTGTTCCGCGAGATGGTCACAGACCTCGCTGGACGCGCGCCCACGGCGGACGAACCGACCCGAGGCGGCATGACGCGCTATCTGATCGTCGTCGCTCGAACGGAGCCTGCGGTTTACGAGCACCTTCGCAATCGCCATTCCGGCGATGCGAAAGTTCGCGTGATGCTGGACCGGCGCGGTGCCAGTGACGTGGACACGATGGAGCGCCCGCCGGCGGAGCGCCGGCGTCGCCGATCGTCGCTGATGGCGGGAGCCTCGCACGAGCTCGTCGCCATCGCTCCCGAGTACACACCGGAGCCCCGGGCTCCCCACCCGCAACCCCTCGACTCCCACGAGGAGGCACCACGCCAGATGAGTCAGATCGAGACGATCGACGACGCGCAGCGAACGACCCGCTGGCTAGCGGAAAGCCAGTATCAGCTCAGTCACGTGATCCCGTTGCTGGTCGACGAGCGTGATCGCCTGCGGCGCGCGCTCGAGGAGCGAGAGCAGGAATGCGAGCGGCTCGGTGGAGAGCTGGGCGAGCTTCGCCGGATCCACGGCGCCCTCCAGGGTGAGCTCGATGCCCTGCGCAGCGAGCGCTCGGCCATGGCCGAGGCGTTCGGCGGTGTCGTGGGTCTGCTGGGGCAGCTCCAGCGGCCGCTGTCCGACATCGCGCATCGTCTGCAGACCGCTCAGCCCATCGGTTTGGCGCGGGACTAGTCGCGCGCGCGGGCCACGCGCCCGAGGACGCGACGCGAACGCGGTTCGTCGTCGGTCCTGAACGCGGGCGCTGCCGGTGTCCCTGCCGACCTAGTCGGTCGCGCGTCTGTCCCGTATGATGCGGGGCATGGAACGAAAAAAGGCCAAGCGGCGCCCGCGCCGAGCGGCCGAGAAAGCGGCCCGGCCCGGGCCGGCGGTCGAGACGGTTGTTGTCGAGCCGCCGTCGGCGCCCGCCGGCGGCCCCCTCGTGGTAGTCCAGGCGCCGGAGCCTCTTTTCGCCGCCCGTGTTCCCCCGCCGGCGCCCGCCCGATCGCGCCCCACGACCCGCCACGCGATCTTCTTCGACGTCGAAAACACGAGCCATCCCGGCCACATCCAGCGCGTGATCGAGCGCATCGCGATCGATCACCTGGGCGAGAGCACCGAGTTCTACGCGGTCGGCAACTGGCGCGTGATCGGCCATGAGACAGCGCGCATGCTGGCGCGTCATGGCGCCCAGCTCGTGCACAGCGCGCCGTCGACCGGCGTACGCGATTGGAGCGATCTCCGCATCGCAGTCAGCGCCGGCGTGTGGCTCGCCGGCGCGCATCCGGGCGACGTGATCGAGATCGTCTCCGAGGACCGAGCCTTCGACGCGGTGGGCGACGTGGCGGCGGCGCTCGGCATCACCTTTCATCGGCTCACCGCGCGCACGCTCGGCGGCGCCGCGCCCGCCGAGCCCGCCCACGCCGCGCCGCCAGACCGGGGACGGCGTCGGGGAGGACGACGGCGCCGTCACAGCGACCGTGCGCCCGCGCCCATCATGGAGGTGCGGCGGCAGACCGATGGTGTGGAGCCGCCGCGCCACGACCAGCCGGCCGAGGCACACACGGCGCCCCACGACGAGCTCGTGGAGGTCGTCCGCGAGCTGGCCGAGCGCACCCCGAACGGCGCCGTCCTCATCGATAACGTGGCGCGCACGCTCAAGGCGCGCGGGTTCAGCCGCCCGCCGGGCTCGCCGCGGCTCGTGACGCGGCTTCGGCGCATCAAAGAGCTGATGGTGAGCCCGACCGGGATGATCACGCTGGTGTCCGGCGCGTCGGAGCACGCCGCCGAGCCCGCGGCGCCCGAAGTCGTCGACGCGCCCGTCGAGGCTACGCCGCCGTTGCCACCTGCGCCGGGTCGCCGCCGTCGATCGCGCCGCGGCGGACGCCGCCGGCGCCGGGCCGCCCCGGCCGCTCCGGCCGTCTAGCCCGCGGCCGCGCGAAGATCTAAACGACCAGCACTGCTTTCGCCCGCTCGCGGATCGCCTCGGGCAGGGGGCTCGGCCGGCGCGCGTCCATGTCGAGGTGGACGCCCAGCTGCTCGAGCGTCGAGATTCGCTCGCCGGTGCGCTCGTTCGTCATCACGTGTAGGAGCCGCATCGACGAGCTGCCGACATGAACGAGCGCGGAGCGCACGCACACCGGGTCGCCCGCCCGCAGCACGCCGCCGAGCTCGAGCTGGAACTCGAACGTCGAGAAGCCCCGCCGCTCCGCTCGCATGTAGCCCGGAGTGATCCCGAACGCCGCGATGACGTGGCCGTTGGCCGCCGAGAAGCGATGGATGTAGTGCGCGAGCGCGACCTGGCCGAAGACGTCGATCTCGTCGGGCTTCACCGTGTCGCGGGCGCTGTCGCGAAAGCCCTCGACGCCGGCGGGGCGCGGGCGCCGCTCGCGGGCCGGGCCGTCCCAGTCGACACGGCGCGCCTCGGCGGCGCGCCGCTGCGCGGCGGTCAGGGCCCGGGCCGTACGGCGCCGGGCGTCGACGTGACGCAAGCGCTGCTCGACCGTCGTGCACACCTCGCCGGTCTCGGTGTTGAAGACCTTGTGTGCCAGCACGAGCCCGTCGGGCTCGACGGCGAGCACGCCGCTGGCGATGTGCATGATGTCGCCCACGCGCAGCTCGTGCTGGTAGCGCACGTAGCAGTCGGTGCTCAGGCAGAGACGGCCGCGGCGGCGCGTGTAGTCGAGGCCGACACCAAGCGCGTCAAGGAGCCCGTGCGCGGCGTCGCCGAGACGCGCGAAGTAGAAGGCGACCGTGAGGTGATCGTTGTGGTCCACCTCCCAGCGACACACGATGCCGCGATACGTCTCGAGCCAGCCGCTCACAGTGTTTCCTCCTCAATTCATAGGCGCGCACAGCGGATCCGCCGGTTCCGGGCGCCCACGAGCCGATCTGATTTCCGGCAGGCGGTAGCGTACACGAGTCCAGGCGTCTGCGACCGGGTGTAAGCTGGAATCGTCAGGTTGTGACGGCCCGGGCCGCAGGGGCCCGACGAGCGGGCGTGGTATCGGGTCGACAATGGTAAATCTTCGCAAGCCGCTCGCGATCTGGTGGCTGACCCTGCTGGGCGTCGCCTACTTCGTCGCGGGCAAGTTCGGGCTCAGCCTGGCGATCGTCAACGCCAGCGCCTCACCGGTATGGCCGCCGACCGGCATCGCGCTCGCGGCGTTCCTGCTGCTCGGATCGCGCGTCTGGCCCGCCGTCCTGGTCGGCGCCTTCCTCGTCAACGTCACGACCGCCGGCTCGATCGCGACCGCGATCGGTATCGCCATGGGCAACACCCTCGAGGGGCGAGTCGGCGCCGACCTGATGAGGCTGTTCGCGAATGGCCGCCGCGCGTTCGACCGGGCGCGTGACGTCTTCAAGTTCGTCGTGCTGGCGGGGCTCTTCGCGACGACCGTGAGCGCGACGATCGGTGTGACCAGCCTGACACTGGCCGGCTACGCGAACTGGGTCGACTACGGGCCCATCTGGTTGACATGGTGGCTTGGCGACGTGGTGGGGGCGCTGGTCGTCGGGCCGATCCTGATTCTCTGGAGCGCTCCCAGCACCGTGCCGTGGACTCGCACGCGCATGCTGGAGGCCGCGGGCCTCCTGGCCGCCATGATCGCGCTGGGCGTCTTCGTGTTCGGCCGGGCCAGCGGCGATGCCCTCACCTTTCTCTGCGTCCCGCCGCTCATGTGGGCCGCGTTCCGGTTCGGTCAACGCGAGACGGCGACGATGATCGGTGTGCTGGGGGTACTGGCGACCTGGGCAACCGTGCGGGGTCTCGGTCCCTTCTCGGACGGTCCGGCGAACGAATCGCTGCTGCTCCTGCAGGGATTTCTGGGCACGATGGCCGTGACGAGCCTCCTGATCGGCGCCGTGGTGGCGGAGCGCCGCCGGGACGAGGCCACGCTGGCGCGGTTGGCGTCTATCGTCGAGTCGTCGGACGACGCGATCATCAGCAAGACGCTCGAGGGCGTGATCACGAGCTGGAACGGGGGAGCCGAGCGCCTCTACGGCTACACGGCCGCCGAGGCGGTGGGCCGACCGATCTCGTTCATCATTCCACCCGATCGCCCGGACGAGATGCTGCGCATCCTGGCGCGCCTCGAGCGGGGCGAGCACATCGAGTCCTACGAGACAGTGCGCATGCGGAAGGACGGGACGCGCCTCGAGGTATCGCTCACCGTGTCCCCGATCCGGAACGCGTCCGGCAAGATCATCGCCGCCTCCGCGATCGGGCGGGACATCACCGAGGAAAAGCGCGCGGAAGCGGCGCTCCGAGAGGCGACGGCGCTCCGGTCCGTCGCGAGCCTGGCGGTGGCCGCGGCCCACGAGATCAACAATCCGCTCACGGTCGTCTCGGGCGAGGTCCAGCTCCTTGCCCGGGCCAGCAGCGGCGTCGCCGAGAGCCGCATCGCGTCGATGCTCGAGGCGCTCGAGCGGATCCGCGAGGTGGTGGCGCGCATGAGCCGTATCAACCGGCTCGAGCGCGCCGATCCGGTGACGAGCCTGCCAGAGATGCTGGATCTAAAAAAGTCCAGCGATCGCCCGGACCGTTTCTAGATGTGCACGCCCTTGAGCTGCGCCTCCGGGTAGCGCGTGCCGGCGGCGGCGCCCGCCGGGATCGCCCCCGCGATCCGCTCCACGTCGCGGGCGTCGAGCCGCACGTCCGCCGCCTTGATGTTCTCGTCGAGCCGCTCCCGCCGCTTGGTGCCCGGGATCGGGACGACGTCCGGCCCCTGCGCCAGGAGCCAGGCGAGCGCGAGTTGTCCCGGCGTGCACCCCCGCTCCTTCGCGATCGGTTCGATGCGGTGCACAAGGTCGAGGTTCTTCGCGAAGTTGGACTCATGGAAGCGAGGGTGGTCGCGGCGCCGGTCATCCGACGGAATGTCCTCGAGGCGCTCGACGCGGCCCGAGAGCCAGCTGCGACCGAGCGGTGAGTAGGCGACGAACGAGATGCCGAGCTCGCGCAGCGTAGGCAGCGTGGCCTCGGCCTCGACGCGATAGAGCAGCGAGAACTCGCTCTGGAGCGCGCTGATCGGATGAATCCGGTGCGCGCGCCGGATGGTGGCCGGCGCCGCCTCGCAGAGCCCGAGATAGCGGACCTTGCCCTGCTCGACCAGCCGCTTCATGGCGCCGACCGTGTCCTCGATGGGCACGCTCGGATCGACGCGGTGCTGATAGTAGAGGTCGATGACGTCCACGCCGAGCCGCTTGAGGCTCTGGTCGCAGGCCTGGGCAACGTACTCGGGCCGGCCGTTGACGATCGGGCGCCCCTCGGGCGTCCGCGCCTGGCCAAACTTGGTGCTGACCACCACCTGGTTCCGGCGTCCGCGGATGGCCCGGCCGAGTAGCTCCTCGTTGTGGCCGAAGCCGTAAGCGTCCGACGAGTCGAGCAGGCTCACGCCCTGGTCCAGCGCGTGCTGAACGACCCCGATCGACTGTGCGTCGTCGCCCTTGCCGTACGTGCCCGACATGGACATGCAGCCCAGGCCGAGCGCCGACACCGAGAGCGAGCTGTGACCGAGCGTACGGTGTTCCATGGTCCCCCCTTGTGCGTTGTCGCGCGATTCTACTACTTCTGGGGCGCGCCTCGGCCGGCGGGGCCCCAGCCCCGCGACGGCCTGCGGCGCTCACTGACCTCATGACCGGTCCGGGCAGGCGGCTGGCCCGGCTTGCTACAATGTCGTCATGCTCCGCTTGACCGGAACATTCACGCCGCGTTCGGCCGAGCTGCAGGTGGCGCTCAAGGGCGGTCCGGACGGGTTTCCGTTCAAGAGTGAGCTGAGCCTGGTTCCCCTGCTCAGGTTCTGGGAAAAGAAGTTCGGCGACGACACGTCCTCAAAGGGGGTCTACGTCCGGACCGTCCGCGACCAGGTCACCCAGGTGCCGGAACTCCTGGGCCCCATCACGGATCTCGGCGTCATCGACCGCCATCGCAAGCTCATCGAGGTCGTCATGGCCGGCATCTTCGCGCCGGCCTTCTTCGAGCAGGAGTTCTCGGCCGTTCTCGTGCCGTTCCAGCTGAGGAGCTTCTACGCCACGCCGCCCTTCGAGCAGTACCTGCGCGGGGAAGACGGCATCCTCCGCGGCCGGGTGAACCTCGACGCACCCATGGTGAGCGCGCTGCGAATCTTCTTCGCCTACGAGCTGGTCCTGGAGCGGATCTACGGGATCAACCTGGCCGTGGACTATCCGCTGGTGCTCACGGTTCCCGATCCGGACACGAAACTAGACCGCCACTTCAAGATGGAGCTCGACTGGCGGTTCGTGGACGTCAAGACCGTCGGCGACGTGCCGCCCCTGAGCGACGAGATCCGGCGCCGGCTCCGCAGCGATCTCTTCGACCCGGACCTGCTGCGCGACGTGCTGCCGCCCGACCGGTTCATGTTCAGCGGGTTCACGATCCTTCGGGCCATCGAGGTGACCGACCAGGAGGTTCTGTCCTCGCTAGAGCGCGACCTGATCGACAAGGAGTCGATCGTGTCGCACGCGCGTTTCGGCGCCCTGCAGGACAAGCTGCGCACGCTGTTCCGGCGGCCCGAGCTGCGGTTCGGCCTGGCCGCCCTCGACGGCGACCAGGTGCTCGTTCTCAACTACGGCTCCGAGTGCGAGCATGCGTGCATCTTCACCGACTCGCGTCACCACACCGTGGAGGAATTCCGCGGATCGGTCTATGAGCGCGCGGTGAAGCAGGGGAGCCCGGTGATCATCGAGGATCTGGCGGAGATGCCGAACCGGACCCCTGCTGACGACGAGATCATGGAGTGGGGGCTCCGGAACATCATCGTGGCGCCCCTCCTCTACCAGGACCGCGTCATCGGCACACTCGAGCTCGGCTCGCCCAAGGCGGGCGACCTGGACGCCACGCACCTGCCGAAGCTCCACCAGATCCTGCCGCTCTTCTCGATGGCCGTCCAGCGCAGCATGGAGGAGCTGAACTCCCGAATCCAGGCGTTCATCAAGGAGAAGTGCACGGCGATCCATCCGGTGGTCGAGTGGCGGTTCCGCAAGGCCGTCCTCAAGAGCATCGAGCAGCGGGCCGAGGACGCCAACGACGCGAGGGCTGAGCTCGAGCCCATCGTGTTCGATCGGGTCTATCCGCTCTATGCCCTGGCGGACATCCGGGGCTCGTCGACCCAGCGGAGCCTCGCCATCCAGGCTGACCTGCTCACGCAGCTCCGGCTCGCCCGTGACGTGATCCGCTGGGCGCGCGACGCGCGGCCGCTGCCGGGGCTGCACGAGCTCCTCTACCGGCTGGACAAGCACGTCGCCAAGATCCAGACGAATCTCAACTCCGGTGACGAGGTCTCGGTCATCGCGTTCCTGCGGGCCGACGTCGAAGCGAAGTTCGATCACCTCCAGACGTTCGGCCTCGGCGTGCGCGAGCGGATCGAGGCCTACCGCGCCTCGCTCGACCCGCGGCTCGGCACCGTGTACGACCGGCGCCGCCTGTTCGAGGAGAGCGTGATGCGCATCGCCGACGGGATCTCGTCCTACCTCGACCTCGAGGAGCAGACGGCCCAGACGATGTTTCCGCACTACTTCGAGAAGCAGAAGACCGACGGGGTCGACCACCAGATCTACGTCGGCGGCTCGCTGCTCGAGGACGGCCGCTTCGACCCGCTCTATCTGAAGAGCCTTCGCCTCTGGCAGCTGATGGTCACGTGCGGCGTCGCGCTGCGGGTCAATCGGCTCAAGGAGAAGCTGCCGGTGCCGCTCGAGGTCACGCACCTCGTGCTGGTGCAGCACGCCCCGATGTCCATCCGGTTCCGCTTCGACGAGAAGCGCTTCGACGTCGACGGCGCCTACGACATCCGGTACGAGATCGTCAAGAAGCGCATCGACAAGGCACTCATCAAGGGAACGAACGAGCGCATCACCCAGCCCGAGAAGATCGCGATCGTCTACGCCAACCCGGCCGAGGGGTACGAGTACCGGCACTACATCGAGTATCTCCAGTCGCTTGGCTACCTCGCCGGCGAGGTCGAGGACGTCGAGCTCGACGAGCTACAGGGCGTGCACGGACTCCGGGCGCTCCGGGTGGCCATCGATCTGCGCAACCCGCGGATCGATCGGCGCATCGGCCTCGCCGACCTGCAGTCCACGGCCGGCGGCCCCTCGCGCAACTGAGGGCCGCCGCGCGCTCAGTTGCGCGGCTTCATTCCTTCACGCGTTACGCCTTCGGCCACGAGCGTCTCCACCTCGGCGACCGAGAAGCCGAGGCCGCCTAGGATCTCACGCGTCTCCGAGCCGAACGGCCCCGTCACCGGCGCCGAGACGAATCCGCCGCCGTCCAGCGACACCGGTGAAGCCAGGACTCGCAGGCGGCCGAGCGCCGGATGCGTCACGTCATGGAGCATCCCGTTGGCGAGCGGCTGCTCGTCGTCCAGGAGCTCGATCGGCAGTCTGACTCCCGCGGCGGGAACGCCGGCGGCCTCGAACGCGGCCTGCCAGTCGGCGGTGGTGCGCGAGGCCAGTGCCGCTTCCACGGCCCGGCGCAGCGCCCGGTAATGCTGAACCTCCTTCGCGCGATCGGCAATCGGGCGGTCGAGCGCCTCGTCGGCGAGCCCCACGGTCCGCATGAAGGCGCGCCGCAGTGCCGGGCTTCCACACGCCACGGCGAGCGCGGCGTCGCGGGTCGCGTAGGTTCGGTAGTAGACGTGCACCGTCCCCGGCGGGCGGATCTGTGGCGTGAGCGCCGCCTGCTCGGCGTACGGCCGTCCGCTCGCGCGCATCTCGGCGAGCCGGTCGAGGATCGCGGTGTGCGCGGCGCCGTCGGCCGACTCGATGCGCACCATGTTGTTGTTCTGCGCCATGAGCGCCGCCATCAGGAGCGACACGTCCACCTCGCCGCCGCGCCCGGTCGCGGTCCGGCGCAGGAGGGCCGACGCGATTCCGAACGCCAGGGTCATCGCGCACATGTAATCGACCACCGGGTTCTCGCCGCCTGTGGGCACGCCGTCCTGGATGTTGCCGCCCGCCGCCATGAGCCCGCTGCGCGCCTGGACCACCAGGTCCATCCCAGCGAGTCGCGCCGCGGGACCGCGGCGACCGAACGCGCTTACGTTGCCGACGACGAGGCGCGGATAGCGCGGCGCCAGGCTCGCCCAGTCCAGACCCAGCTCGGCCGCCAGGCCGGGACGGAAGTTCGTGAGCACGACGTCGGCGCGGGCCAGGAGGCGGTCCACGACCTGCCGGGCTGACGGATGGCGCAGGTCCAGCGGGAGCGAGTGCTTGCCGCGGTTCCGGGAGATGAAGTGGCGCGTCTCGCCGGGCGCCAGCGGCGCCAGCTGGCGCACCGGGTCGCCGTCGACCGACTCCACCTTGATGACGTGGGCTCCACCCTCCGAGAGAAGCTGGGCGCAGAAGGGAACCGCGATGAACTGGCCGAACTCGACCACCTCGATGCCAGCGAACGGGCGCAAATTGTCCATAGCGCGCTAGGGTAGCATTCGGGCATGAGCATCGAGGGTGTGGTGTTCGACATCGGCGGCGTCGTGCAAGACTCGCCGCTTCACGCGATCGCGCGGTACGAGCGCGAGCACCGCATCGAGCCAGGCTCGATCAACCGGGCGGTCGTCGAGGCGGGCGAGCGCGGCGCGTGGGCGCGGCTCGAGCGGGGCGAGCTCACGGTCGCCGCGTTCTGCGCGCCCTTCGAAGCGGAATGCGGGACGCGTGGTGTCGCCGTCGACGCGCAGCGCCTCATGGCCGCCATCGCCGACGCGAGCGTGCCGCGGCCGCGCATGCTCGAGGCAATCCGGCGTATCCGCGCCCGCGGTCTGGGGGTGGCCGCCCTCACGAACAACTGGGTGAGCGACACGCCCGGCTCCGCCCCGGCCCGCGGCGCGCGTGCGCTATGGGAGCACTTCGACGTCGTCGTCGAGTCCGCGGTCGTCGGCCTCCGCAAGCCCGATCCGCGAATCTACTCGCTCGTCTGCGAGAAGCTCGCGCTGGCGCCGGCGTGCGTCGCGTTCCTCGACGACATCGGCCGCAACCTCAAGCCGGCGCGGGAGCTCGGCATGGCGACGATCAAGGTCGACGAGCCGCACGCGGCGCTCTCCGAGCTGGGGGCGCTGCTCGGATTCGACCTGATCGGTTGACCAGGGCCGCGTGACCGCGCCCGCCGCGGCTACGCGCGGCGTGCCGCGTCGATCTCCTCGGCGGTGTAGCGAAAGGCGCGGAAGACCCAGTTGTTCAGGCCGGGCGCCCCGGGCGCGTGGGAGAAATGCGGGCTCACGAACTCCCACACTACCTCCCGCTCCGGCGTGACCTCGAAGATCCGGCCGTGGCAGCCCTCGCAGATGAGCGTGTTGCCGTTGGCGAGCCGCTGGGCGCCCGAGATGTACGGGCTGAAGAACTCGAAGAGCGACGGGTCGGTGTACTCCCACACGATCGCGCTCGTCCTCGGGTCGACCTCGATCACGCGCGAGAAGGTCGCCGGGTGATCACGCCGGTGCGTGCCGTTGTCGAAGATCAATATATTTCCGTTGGGCAGCGGGCGCGGATCGTGCTGCTGCGCCAGCGGCGGGCTGCTGAGCGCCCAGACGACGTTCCCGGACGCGCGCTCGATCATGACGACCGTCGAGATGTTGCGGAAGCTCACGACGATGTGGCCGTCGGCGGTCTCGGCCACCGTGTTGCCGTGGGTCCACTCGGCGCGGCGGTCCTGGAGGGTGACCGGATAGGCGGCGGGATCCAGATGCTCCCAGCTGCGCCACTCCCACACGACGTCGCCCTGCGTCGTCATCTCGACGAGATAGTCGGCGTAGATCTTGCCGTCGGCCTCGGTGCCGGGGAGCCCACCGCGAACCTGGCCGGCGATGGGCGCCGGCAGGGGAGCCAGGCACAGGAGGAGCACGTTTCCGTTGCGGAGCCGGCGCGCGTCGTGATGATGGTCGGGGTGGCGAAGCTCCCAGAGAATGCGGCCGTGCCAGTCGACCTCGAGCACCACGCCGCCCTTGAAGCGCGGCCAGGCCTCGAAGCGCCCCAGGTCGTCCATGACCTTGCCGCCGTAGAAGAGGTGGCCGTTGTCGAGCAGATAGCCGTAGAGGCCTGGCCGGAACGGCGGCCGCCACGTGTGGGCGACCTTGCCCTCCATGTCGACCAGAAAGACGGTGCCGTCGCCGAGCATCGGCGCGAAGAGCGTGTAGCCCGCCAGCGCGCGCGCCGGGTCGTGAGCGATGAGGCCCGTCCGGGAACGCCGGATCTTCTGCTGGTCCACCAGCGCCATGGAGCTCTCCTAGAAGTGCACGCGCACGCCGCCGCGGATGATCCGCGGCTCGCCGATCGAGATGACACCCTCGCTCGTGCGGCCGGTCGTGTAGGTCTTGTCGAGGAGATTGTCGATGGCCAGGTACGCCTCGAACCACTTGCCGAAACTGCGTGACAGGAACAGATCCATGACGAAGTAGCTTCCGAGCGGCAGCGTGTTCAGATCGTCCTCGAACTGATCGCCGACCCAGCGCCCGGTGATGTTCAGGTTGAACCAGTCCGGGTTCGTGAAGCGGAGCGAGCCGGTGACGGTGTTCATGGGCACCTGCGCCAGGCGCTTGCCCTCGAGGCCCGGCTGCTGGGGCGCGTCGATGACATGCGCGTCGGTGAAGAGGTAGCCCAGGAGGAAGCGCCAGTCGCGGGCGATCCGTAGCTCGAGCTCGGTCTCGACGCCGCGTATCCGCGCCAGGTCGAGGTTCTGGCGCTGCCGGCACGTGGTGCCCACCGGACAGTCGGGCAGCCGGGACGTGAGCGTCACATTAGCGACGAGGTCCTTCACGTCGTTCCAGAAGCCGGTCACGCGGCCCGCGAACGGACCCCACCGCTGCTCCAGCCCCAGCTCTCCGCCCGTCATCCGCTCCGGGTGCAGGCCCGGGTTGGCCACCGTGACGTCGTTCCGCACGCGGAAGAGCCGGTACAGCTCGTTGAGCGTCGGCACGCGGTAGCCCTGGTAGATCGACGCGCGCAGATCGGTGGTGGACGTCGCGTGGAAGAGCGCGGCGCCGCGTGGGCTCGTGAGAAACCGCTCGCTGTCGCCGAACGTTTGCCGGGCGGGCACGCCTGCCGGCGGCGGCGTGTCCGTCCGGTTGCCGTTGTAGTTCGACCAGTAGTCGACGCGGACGCCGCCGACCAGCTCCAGCACGGGCAGCGGCGTGTACACGTCCTGGACGAACACACCGGTCAGGAGCTGCTTGCCGCCGGCGACGCGCGTCCGCAGGAAGACGTTGTTGTTGAAGACGTCCTCGATGGTCTCGCCGGTGACCCAGCGCGCGTCGCCGCCGGCGGAGAACAGGTTGTTGCCGAGCTGGCGGCTCCACTGGAGCCAGCCGCCCGTCGACGTCGTAGGCACCTTCTGATCGAGCGCGAGCGTCTCCGAGTTGCGATTGAGCGCCTGGGTCGAGAACGTGCTGCCGAACTGCTGGTTGTCGGCGTAGAGCGCCAGCCGGAACTCGCCGGCCCCCGACGTCGTCGTGCCGAGCCGGCCCCCGAACGCGCCGCCGCCGTAGGTCGTGCCGTTGTTCTGGAGTGGCGTGCCGTTGCCGCGGTCCTCGTCGAAGTACGTGCCAGAGATGAACAACGAGGCCTCCGGCGAGAGCACCATCTCGGCCCGGCCGTTGAAGGTGACATGGCGCGAGTCGGCCTCGATGTCGATGGCGCCCCGGCGCGAGTCTTTCACGACGAAGTAGCCGTCGGTCTTGAAGTAGTTGCCCTCGAGCGCGACTCGGAATGGGCCCTGCACCTCGTGCACCAGCAGATCGAAGTTCATCGTGTTGTGGGTGCCGTAGCTGCCGTCGAAGAAAACCCCGCGCTCGATCGGCCGGCGGGTGAGCACGTGGACGACGCCGCCGATGGCGTAGTTGCCCCAGGCGCTCGAGCCGCCGCCGCGGACGACCTCGATCTGCTCGATCCCCTGCAGCGGGATGCGGTCCCAATAGACCCAGCCGCCGAAGGCGTCGTTGGCCGGCACGCCGTCGACCAGCACGAGCGCCCGGCTGGTGCCGCTCGGGCCGATGCCGCGGAGCGAGAGACCCTGGGTCGTGGGATGCGTGACGAGACTCGACGAGCGCCGGAAGAGGCTGAAGCCCGGGACCTGGCGCAGGAGGTCGTCGAGCGTCACGCTCGGCGACAGGCTGATGTCCTCGCGGGTCAGCACCGTCACGCTGGCCGGAGCCTGGCCGGCCGGCTGCTCGGTGCGCGTGACGGTGACCACGACCGGCTCGAGCCGCGTCGGGTCGTCGGGCTTCGGCCCCGGAGTCTGCACCATCGGCTGCGGCTCGGCGGGTTGATCGGGTGGCGATGGCGTCGGCGTCTGCGCGTCCGTCGGTGCCGGCGGCTGGGCCGACACCGGCAGGACGCCCAGCAGGCCGAGGAGCACCGCTGCGAGAGCGCGCCGCATCACTGGGCGTGCATGCTTACACGCACGCCATAGCCTTGACAAGCCGCGGTTCCGGGACGTATCGTCCGCCCGCAGCGAAAAATCCGTGCGGATTCTCGATTCGATGTCCAAAGGGAGGCTCCCATGCTGCGCATCACGCTGACCTCGGTCGCGGTCCTCCTCGCGCTCGCCCTCGGCCCGCTCGCCGACGCCCAGCAGGGCCAGCCACAGCCGCCGCCGCCCTGGAAGCAGGGCCAGCCGGCCAGCATGGCGGACTCGATGCTGGCGCCCATTGCGCAACCGCCGGCGCCCAAGGCGCCTGGCGAGATCCCGGTCGACAAGATCAAGGTCCCGGCAGGCTTCAAGGTGTCGCTCTGGGCGCACGGGATCAACAACGCGCGCGAGATGGTCTGGGGCGACAAGGGCACA
>Ga0075423_10002360_pt1 | contig 17089 bp, 16 predicted proteins | sample SoiMethybrSBSTD2_FD_80114 | JGI IMG/M metagenome (GOLD analysis project Ga0075423, IMG submission 80114) | Bulk soil microbial communities from a Populus tree surrounding site in Tennessee, USA - Soil MetaG P. TD hybrid SBSTD2 | ecosystem: Environmental > Terrestrial > Soil > Tree plantation...
CGAGAGCAACAGCACTGAGAGGACTTGGGACGGCACGCCGATCAGGAACGCCACGCCATGCATCTTGCCGGTGAATGACATCTCCGCCGGCAGCGTCGACACCGGATCCATCGGAAACAGTGCCGCCATCGCGAGGCCGACGGCAGCGGCACAGAGAAAGGCGAGCCCGACCAGGCCATGACCGGATGGCGCGCGCCCGAAAAGCGCGATGCACAGAGACGCGCTTGCGACCGAGAATGCCGCGAAGCACAGCGCCATCACCCAGCCAAATCGCCCGAGCGCGTATTGACTGATCATCGTCCGTGATGGATGGATGTCCGGCTTGAGCACGTGCAGAGCCGCGAGAGCAGTGATCGCAAGCGCTGCCGCTGCGATCGCTGCGCGCGCAGCAAACAAGGGATACATCAGCGAAGCCCGCGGGGCGAGACCTGGGTCCTCACCTTTGCCCTTTGCCCTTTGACTTGTGACCTACGTAAGCCAAGAGCCCCTCAACTCGCTCAATCACCGCCGGCCACCGGTACTCGCGGTCGACATAGGCGCGCCCCTGTGCGCCGATGACGCGACGCTCGGCTTCGTGCGACTGAAAGTACGCCATCGCCTCGCAGAACTCCTCGCACGATCGATAGGGTAGACCGCCGTTTGCGCGTCGCACTTGACCCTGCAGCACCGCGCATCGCGCGTTGACGATGGCCGGCACGCCGTCATTCCATCCCTCGAGGAGCGCGATGCTCAGGCTTTCGTACGGGGACGGCACGATCAGCGCCCTGGCATGCGTAAGCAGCGCTCGACGCAGATCGTCGGCGACGTAGCCGAGCGCCTTGATCCTCGGATGCTCCGGGATGCGCATCTTGGTGGGCCCTGCCAGCACCAGCGTCACATCATCTGACGCGAATGACTCTCCATACGATTGAAAGTGATCCAGCAGCGTGTGACAGCCTTTGTTGCGATCGACGCGGCCCAGATACAGCACGTAGTCGCGGGTGATGCCGTGCGACTGGAGCAGTGATCGATCGGCCGTCGGCGCGACCGGATCGAGGCCCATGCCGATCACCGCTGATGGACCGAGTGGAGATGCGGCGCGCGACGCGACGAGCGTCTGTTCTTCCGGCGTCAGGAACAGATACGCCGCCGGCAGCGTGAAGAACTCGGCGAGGATGTCGAGATCGATCGCGCGATCTTCTTCGGCGGTCGGCACCAGCACCGCACGGTCCTTGACGATCGGTACGCCAAAGAACGACGGAGCGTAGCGATAGGTCCAGAACAGCACGAGGTCGTAGGCGGTGCCGCGCTGACGCAGGTGATCGAGCAGTTCCGGAACGTCGGGCCCGTTGGCACGGAACCATGCCTGTTGTCGATCGCGCGATGCGGCGCCATCGAACACCTCGTCGCTGAGATCGGCGAAGGCGTGCAAGTCGCGCGGCTGACGGACGGCGAAGCGAACCACCCGCACGTTGTCGTCACGACTCTCGCCGGCCGCGTAGGTATTGCGCCACGAGACGTAGTCGCTCGCGCACGACGTGAGCACGGTGATCTCGTGGCGGCTTGACAGGTGGTGGGCAATCGCCCGGCAGTGTGCTTCCGAACCACCAGCGATCTCGGCGCCGTATCGCTGGACGACGAACGCGAGCTTCACCGAGCGTCGAGCGCCCCTGGACGGGCGCCCTGGTCGGTGGAGTGCAGGCGCATGTGCTTGCGCAGCGCGGCGTTCTCGATCGCCAGCTCCTGGATGCAGGCGAACAGCACCTGATTGACGCGCCGCTGGCGCTCGAAGTTGTCGCGGCTGTACTCGAACAACCAGCGGACGAACGGCATGATCACGCGTTGCTTGAAGAAGACCACCATCGCACCGGCGCCGGCACTGCGATGGGATTGATAGTGCAGCGCCGTCTGCACACGCCAGGTGTCCGGATCGCCGAGCAGATCGGGAAGCAGCAGCGCATTGCCGTCGCCTTCGGCGATCGAGGTTTGAAGCAGCCGCTCGACTTCGGCAAAGAGCTCCGGATCGTCGAATCCCGGCGAGGCGTGATGGAGGGTCAGCCGCTGTCTGAGTCGCGCGCGCACGCGCTCGCGCAACTCCGCCGTCACAGCGTCGACGGAGATCTCACTGGCCAAGATCGTCGCGGACGCCCGGTCGGACCTCGACGTTCGCGCTGATCGCGGCAACCACGCGATCGCGCTGCTTGAGGCGGAAGAACACCTGATATGTCTGCGCCTGGCGGAACACGTGCTCGACGGAATAGCGCCGTCTGATCTCGCTCTTGCCCGCCTGATACGGATCGCAGTCCTCGGAATTCTCCGACACCGTGCCGTCGCCCCAATCCCATTGAACGCCTGGGCAGTAGTACTCCTGGTAGTCGTTGGGGCCGTTCTTCAGGTCAACGACCAATCTGACACGCAGCGGCGAGAACCCAACGGGCGGGTTCGCCTTGAGTGATAGACTTGGCTTCCGATCGTCGCCGCCCCGTTGCGCACTCAAGGCACCAACCGACGCGATGACGGATGCGAGCGCGACGAGAAGCGCGGACACCGCGCGTCGTGAGTACTTCATTACCTTGTCTCAGAGCAGGGTCGTCTGATTCTAAGCCCGATTCTGCAGACGAACAAGCGACACGACGATCGTCGGTTCCCCACGCGACACACGCCTGGAGCTCGATAGATGACGACGGTTTACCGATCGCCCGCGCTCAGCGCGCATGCCCAGTCGGCGAACGAGATTTCCGCAGACCTCCTGGTGATGCCCGTTTTTGCCGAGGACGACCTGGCAGATGAGCCTGGTCTGGACGCCGCCACCGGCGGCGAGCTCGGGCGGGCTCGCGAGCGCGGCGAGTTCACGGGCAAGCCGTACGAGACGATGTCGGTGGCCACGTCGGCGTGGAAGAGCCCGCGCACACTGCTCGTCGGCCTCGGCCCGCGAACGGACGTCACCACCGATCTGCTGCGGCGGCTCGCCACCATCGGCGGTCTTGCCGCCCGCCAGCGTCGTCTCACGCGCGTGGCCATCGTCCATCGGTCGGGCACGTCGGTGACGGCCGATCGGGCAGCGCAGGTCATGGCCGAAGGCATGCTGCTCGCGAACTTCGAAGGCGCCTCACTCAAGACCAGCGGTCCGGCCACGAGCTGGATCGAATCCGCGGAGCTCCGGATCGCGGGCGATCGTCAGAGTGTCGAGCAGGGATTGGCCCGAGGCCGCGTGCTGGGTGAATACAGCAACGAAGCGCGCAATCTCGCGAACGCGCCGGGCAACGATCTCACGCCTCGCGTGTTCGCAGACAAGGCGACGGCGCTCGCGAAAGCTGCGGGCCTTGCGGTGGAGGTCCTCGACGAGCAGCGCATCGCATCGCTCAAGATGGGACTCCTGCTTGGCGTCGCGCGTGGCAGCGTGGAGCCGCCGCGTCTCGTCGTCCTCAAGCACGAACCAGCAGGAGCGCCGTCAGGTGTGGTGCTCGGCCTGGTTGGCAAGGGCATCACGTTCGACACCGGCGGCATCTCGATCAAGCCGGCCGAGAACATGGACAAGATGAAGGACGACATGTCGGGCGGCGCTGCGGTCATCTGCGCCATGGCAGCCATCGCGCGGCTCAAAGTGCCGGTGCGCTGCGTCGGCATCGTGCCGATGACGGAGAACATGCCGGGCGGGAAAGCGTTCAAGCCTGGCGACGTGCTGACCAGCGCGTCGGGCAAGACCGTCGAGATCCTCAACACCGATGCGGAGGGCCGTCTGATTCTCGGCGACGGGTTGTGGTACGCGAAAGAGCTTGGCGCCACGCATCTCGTCGATCTGGCGACGCTCACTGGCGCGTGCGTCGTGGCGCTGGGAAAGACGACGACCGGTTTGTTCGGCACGCCCGACACGTGGGTGCAAACAGTGCTGCACGCCAGCGCGCGCGCCGGCGACAGGTCATGGCCCATGCCGGTGTTCGACGACTACAAAGAGCAACTCAAGAGCGAGATCGCCGACTTCAGCAACACCGGCGGCCGTGCCGGCGGCGCGATCACTGCAGCGCTCTTCCTGAAGGAGTTCAGCGGCGACACCCCGTGGGTGCACCTCGACATCGCCGGGACCGCATGGGCCGAAGAGCCGAAGCCGTATCAGCCCAAGGGGGCAACGGGTGTCGGTGTCCGCACGCTCGTCGAGCTCGCCATCGACGCCGCATCATGGAGTGCCGGGTCACGGTGATGACCACCTGGCTTCTGATGCTGCTGCAGCAGAAGCCGATCCTCGTCGACGTGAGCAAGCAGCCGACGCCGACGCGCGATGTCACGTTCGACTTTCTGGCCGGAATGTTCGCGATGGCTGGCATATTCCTGCTTGCCGCGCTCATCGGGAGCGCCCTCGTGGCAGGTGGCATCATCATCTACAAACGCCGGCACAGCTCGACCGACACAGGTCAACACCCCCACACCACCCTTCGTATATAAGTGAGTCAGACGGGGTGCCTGACCCTGTCTAACCCCAACAAAGGAGATTCGATGTTCAAGCGCGTTGTTCTTGCGGCACTCGTTGCGTCACTCGTGGCTCCGCTGGCGGCGCAGGCTCCCGCCGGCTGGAAGATGCGGCTCGATCACAGTAAGAGCGCTCAGGATCCCGACGACAAGTCCGGCGTCACGTTCATGGCGATGGGCAAGGCGTTCCATGTCGCAGGTGGGCCGGCGGGCGTGTATTGGAATCCGGCGAACACCGCGTCCGGTAACTACACGGTGAAGGGAACGTTCACGCTGCTGAAGCCGAGCAGCCACACGAATTACTACGGCCTGGTGTTCGGCGGCAAGGCGCTCGAGGGCGGCGACCAGCAGTACACCTACTTCACGGTGGCGCAGAACGGCACGTTCCTCATCAAGCAGCGCAAGGGTGAGGCGACGAGCGACATCAAGGGCTACACACCGAACGCGGCGGTCAAGACGCCGGACGCGAGCGGCAAGTCGGTGAACGCGCTCGAAGTGCGTGTCGCCGGCGACACCGTGTCGTACGTCGTCAACGGCACGGTCGTGCACACGACGCCGAAATCGGCACTGAGCGGCACCGACGGCACTGTGGGCTTCCGCGTGAACCACGTCACGGAAGTGCAGGTCGACGGCTTCGAGGTACAGAAGTCGTAGAGGTCGATGAGACTGAGGCCAGTTCTCCTGCTGCTCGTCGCGGCAGCGACGCCGCTCGGCGCGGAGGATTGGCCGCAATTCCGCGGTCCCACCGGCCAGGGGCACGCCACCGAACGCGGTCTGCCGCTCGAATGGAGCGAGCAACGCAACATCATCTGGAAATCGCCCGTCAGCGGTCTCGGTTGGTCATCGCCCGTTGTCGCAGGCGGCAAGGTCTGGCTCACGACTGTCGTCGAAACCAAAGACCCGCGCGATCGCGTGACCGGTGCGTCGCTACGAGCGCTGGCGTTCGACGCCGCCAGCGGCCGCGAGATCGTGAATGTCGAGATCTTCCAGATCAAGAATCCGATCGTCATCAATCCCAAGAACAGCCGCGCATCGCCGACGCCGATCGTCGACGGCGACAAGGTCTTCGTCCACTTCGGTGCCGACGGAACCGCGGCGCTCTCGACGACAGGCCGGATCCTGTGGACGACGAAGCTGCCGTACGAATCGCAGCATGGCAACGGTGGATCGCCGGCGCTCTATCGCGATCTGCTGATCGTCAACTGCGACGGCAATGGCGGCGATGCCTACGTCGTCGCGCTCGACATCGCAACCGGCAAGCCGCGATGGAAGACGCAGCGGCGGCGCCCGGCCGATCAGGCCTATTCCACGCCGCTCGTGATCACCGTCGGCGATCGCGATGAAGTGATCTCGGTCGGCGCATATCGCGCCGCGGCCTACGACCCGCAGACCGGCCAGGAGATTTGGCGGGTGAGTTATGGTGACGGGTTCTCGAATGTGCCGCGGCCGGTGTTCGGGCGCGGACTGGTCTACATCGCGACCGGGTTTCAAACTCCGTCACTGATCGCGGTTCGTCCCGATGGCAAAGGCGACGTGACCCGATCGAACATCGCGTGGACGATCACCCGCGGCGCTCCCTATACGCCGTCGCCGCTGCTCGTGGACGACGATCTCTACTTCGTGAGCGATACAGGAGTGCTGTCGCTTGCCGATGCGACGACGGGTCAGGTCCGTTGGCAGCAGCGACTCGGCGGCAACTACTCGGCGTCACCCGTGTTTGCTGACGGCCGGATCTACTTTCAGAGTGAGGAAGGGGAGACGACGGTGATCGCGCCGGGGAAGGAGTTCAAGAAGCTCGCCGTGAATCGTCTCGACGGCTACACGCTCGCGTCGATGGCCGTATCAAACGGATCGCTCTTCATCCGCAGTCATTCGCATCTCTATCGGATCGCAGATCGGAAGTAATTGGACGATCGCGCCGGGCTTACAAAACCAGCCCGGCCTACACCGTCGATTAGGGCGTTCGGACAGTGTAGGCCTGGCCTGTTCTGTAGGCCCGGCGTGATCGACTTGTTATCGTATAATTACACGATATATGGGCAAACGTGCTATATCGGTCACTTTGCGGACCGAGAACCTCACCTGGCTCAAAGCGCGGGCGGGCGCTGTCGGATCGCGCAGTGTGAGCGATCTGCTCGACCAGTTGGTTGCGAGCGCGCGGAAGGCAACACCTGGTGGCGCCATCCGCTCCGTAGTCGGCACCATCGACATCGCGGCGGACGACCCGCTGCTCGAGGGAGCCGACGAGGTGTTGCGTTTGCTGGTCGACGACTCGCTAGGGCGAGCGAGCGTGGCAAAGAAGCCGCGGCCATCGTATCGCTCGCGCCGACGTGGGCTGCCTCGTGGCTGAGCAAGCGGCCGTCACCGATACACACGCCCTGATGTTCCATGCCCGAGGCGAGGGCCTCGGGCCGAAGGCGGCTGCACTGTTTCAGCGATGCGAGCTGCAGCAGGCGGTGATCTACGTGCCGGCGATCGTGATGTGGGAGGTCGGTCTGCTGGCCCGGGTGGCACGCGTGAACTTGCGTCGTACCGGGCGTGGCTTCTTCGACGATCTTTTCAGCAACCCCTCGTTCCAGCCGTTCGACATGACCGCCGAGCAAGTGTTCATCGCCGATGAACTGCGATTTACCCGCGACCCGTTCGATCTGCTGATTTGCGCGGCCGCGAAATCGCTCGCCCTGCCGCTCGTGACACGCGACGCCGAGATCCGCGCATCAGGCGCGGTGCGCGTGATCTGGTAGGCGCGACGGACAGTGTAAGCCGGGCCTGTCTTTTAGGCCCGGCGTGATCGTCCCTCCGGCAACTACTTCCGAATTCTGGGATGGAGCGTCGCCACGCGGTACATGTATCCACCCGCATCGGCGAAGCGAGGCGAGGCTGCTGCTGTGAGATGTTCGCGCGCGCGTGAGGCGTCGTTGAGCGCGTCGTAGTAGAGGCCGACGTACAGCTCCGCAAAGAACTGCGATGACGACTCGTTGCCTGCGGCCTTGATTACGGCCTCGGGCGTCATCGTGCCCCTGAACATCTGATAGATCTCGCGCATCGGCGAGCGCTGGTCCGGGCCAACCGGCAGCAGCGCGGCACGTGCCTTCTCGGGCGACTCGGCGCGGGCGACACACAGGAAGTGCCACGCCGGGTTCTCCACGTCGTTGGGATTCACTGTGCGATGTGATTCGAACTGCGCGCGGCAGTCGCGATAACGTCCGGCGTAGTAGAGCGCGATGCCGCGCTGCCAGAGCTGTGGCGCCGCGTCGGGCGCGAGCTTCACGACTTGATCGAATCCAGCCACGGATTCCGTGATCCGCCCGGCGAGGAAGTCGTCGATCGCGCGATCGAGGATCTCTCGTGCGTTGGGCGCGCGCTGGGCGCCGACAGCGATCGCGCTACTGACGACGAAGATCCAGACAGAGCAGCGTGTTCTCATTCCGCACGTAGAGGATACCGTCAGCCAACGCGGCGTAGGGGCGCAGCACACCGTTGAGGATCTGTGCCCGCGCGATCGGCTTGAACGCCTGTGGCGATGCCGGGGCCAGAATCATCTCGCCAGCCTCGCGCAGGATCAGCAACCGGTCGCCAGCCAGCAGCACGCTGCCGGCGCGGAATTGATCCTGACTCCATTTGACCATTCCAGTCTTGAAGTCCACGGCGCGAAAGCTCGGACCGTATTCCTGCCGGCCGTGATAGCCGTAGAGAAACCCGTCTTTGTAGACGCTCGTCGCGTAGTGATTCGACAGCACATCGTCAGACGTCCATACATCCACGAGCTTGCCGCCGTCGACGCGCAGCACGCCGGCACCAGGCCCGTACTCGGCCGACACGAAGATCGAATCGCCGATCACGAGTGGAGTCGCGGCGTTGACCGATGCAGCAAGCCGCGCGCGCCAGCGGCGCTGGAACAGGATCATCCCATTGGCAGGATCGAGCCCGACCAGGCTGTCGCGCGTGAGAAACACCGCCGTGCGATGCCCGCCGATCGTGGCGGTCACCCCAGATGAATAGCTGGCGCTGTCCTCAGTAGCTTTCCACACCACGTTGCCCGTCTTGGCGTCGAACGCGATCACACCCGCTTTGACGCCGCCGACGTTCGCCATCACGCGGCCACCTTCGACCAGCGGTGAGCCTCCCTGGCCGAAAAAATTCTTCGGCACGTTGAAGGTCTTCATCGTGTCGACGCTCCAGACGCGTGTGCCCTTCATGAGATCGACCGCGTGGAGCTGTCCCTGCGCCCCGAACGTGTAGACGATGCCGTCGGCGACGACCGGCACCGCGCGCGGGCCTTCGTCGAACCCGAAGTCATCGCGGTACGTGGTGGGGTAGGCGTATCGCCACGTCGAGTTGCCGGTCTTCGCATCCAGCGACTCGAGCACTTCTTCGTTGCCGACCCGATGGAAGAGCAGCACGCGTCCTTGAACGACTGCTGGTCCAGCGAAACCTGGACCGACTTGCTTGCGCCACACGACCTTTGGTCCGGTGGCGCCCCAGGTTTCGGACAGCGGCGGACCCGAGTAGGTGCCGTTGCGATCGGGGCCGAGGAACTGCGGCCAGTCGAACGGCGCCGCATGGATGGCGGACGCGCACAGAAGAGCGAAAACGGCGACGATCAGCCGGCGCATCCGACGACTGTACTCCAACCCGCTTGCTTTGTAGACGCGCGGCACACAAGATATGCGCCCTATGTCAGTCGAGCGAATCCTTCTGAAGGGCGGCTGCGTGCTGACCCTCGATCCCGACATCGGCAACTACCGTCAGGGCGACGTGCTCATCGAGGGCTCGAAGATCTCGTCGGTCGGTCCGCGCCTACGCGTCGCCGATGCCGAGGTGATTGACGCCACCAACATGATCGTCATGCCGGGGTTCGTCGATACACACCGCCACATCTGGGAGGGGATTCTCAAGAACATCGCACCCGATGCGCTGCTCGATGAGTACTTCCGTGACATCCTGGGGGTGCTCGCGCCGGCGTACCGTCCGCAGGACGCGTACGCTGGCAATCTGGTGAGTGCGCTCGGTGCGATCGATGCCGGTGTGACGACGCTGCTCGACTGGTCGCACATTCAGAACACTCCCGAGCACACCGACGCAGCGATCAGCGCGCTCCAGGAATCGGGGCTGCGCGCCGTGTTCGCATACGGCACGCCCAACCTCGACATGGCAGCGTGGTGGCACGACAGCAGCCTGAAGCATCCGCATGATGTGAAGCGTGTGGCCACGCAGTACTTCTCGTCCCACGATCAACTGCTGACGCTTGCGCTGGCGCCGCGTGGCCCCGAGTTCACCACGTTCGAGGTCGCCAAACACGATTGGGAGCTCGCGAGAGCACTGGGGCTGCGGATCAGCGTTCATGTGGGCGTCGGCGCAGCCGGCAAACACCGCAAGCTCGCGGCGATGGGGAAGGCCGGCCTCCTCGGGGATGACACGACGTACATTCACTGCTGCACCCTCAGCGACGAAGAGCTGCAAATGATCGCCGACACCGGCGGCACCGTCTCGATCGCGTCGCCGGTGGAGATGCAGATGGGTCATGGCCTGCCACCGATCCAGCGTTGTCTGGACCGCGGGCTCCGGCCAAGCCTCAGCGTCGACGTCGAAACGACGGTGTCCGGTGATCTGTTCGCGCAGATGCGATCCGTGCTGACACTGCAGCGCGCGCAGGTGAACGAGCTGCGGCTCGCTGGCAAAGACAACCTGCCCGCGATGTTGAGCAGCCGCGACGTGATGGAGTTCGCGACGATTCAAGGAGCCAAGGCGAACGGTCTCGAAAGCGTGGTCGGCACCCTCACGCCCGGCAAAGAGGCCGACATCATCACGCTGCGCACCGATCGCATCAACGTGCTGCCGATCAACGATCCCATCGGCGTCGTCGTGCGCGGCATGGATTCGTCCAACGTCGACTCGGTGTTCATCGCCGGGAAGGCTCGGAAGCGGCATGGCCAGCTCCTCGACGTCGATCTCGCGCGTGTCAAGCGGCTCGCCTACGAATCGCGCGACTACGTCGTACAGAAATCAGGATTCACGCTCCCGGCGATCTGACCGATGGCGGCGAAGGACTACCTCCTCTCGCTGCCGGAGCGCCTGGTGCGCTCGCTGCTCGGCCTCGGCGCCGGCCTCGCGAGAGAGACCGGCGAGGTGATGCTGCCGGACCGCATCCGCAAGACGCAGCTCTATCGCACGCTCGTCGACACGACGCTCCGCGTGCTGATCGAACACGTCGGCGGCGTCGAAGGCGTCTATCCCACCGACGAGGCGCTTCCCGACGACGTGATGGTGCGTCGAACCGCGGGCAACGCGATCGAAGCGCTCGGAATTGTGGCGTTTCACGCATCGCCCGTGTGGGTGCTCGCCGCCCTCGCTGACGTGTGCGGTGCCGGGCGTCAGCTGATTCCTGAAATCGCGCGCGCGCTGAAAGAGCGGCAGCTCCTCGATGCGAACACCGAGTTCACCAGCGTCGATCAACTGCTCGATGGTCTCGAGAAGACATCGGGGCAGCTGGCGGAAACGATCAACACGCCGCCGCTCGACGTGCCCGCGCTGCGGCGCGAGTGGGATGCGATTCGCACCGCCGCCCGAGGGCTGCAGCCCAATCGTCTGCCGTCGCGCGAGACGCTGTCGTCGCTATGGGGTCAGCTGCGTGCAGAGTCGGCGCGTCAGGAGCGGTCGGTGTTCGAAACCTCCTCCATGCTGGCGATGTCGGCGCTGCGAAGCGTGCCCGACCAGGCACGGTGGCTGTCGTCGTCGGCTCGTGTTGGTGCGATGAAGACCGGGCACGTGATTGCGACCGGTCTGCTCGAGCACTATCGGACGACGCTCGGGGAGATCCGCGATGTGGGCTACGGCACGTTCGCGAAGCGGCAGCTCGGTCCGTACGTACGCGCCGCGATCGGCCAGTTCTCCCCCAGGCGCCGCACGCTGACCGAGCGCATCATCGATCGCGGAAAAAAGATTCGCGACGTGTGAACCATCGACCGCTTCGGCCGGTCTATAGGTGACGAAGCGGAGGTCTACTCGTGGCCAATATCTGGCAAGACGTTCGACACGCGGCACGGACCCTGCGCGCCAGCCCGCTCTTTGCCCTCCTGTCGGTGCTGTCGCTGGCGATCGGTATCAGCGGTACCTCGATCGTGTTCAACATCGCGGATGCCTATCTGTTTCAACCCAGAAGCGGCATGCGCGACGTCAGCCGACTCGTCGAAGTCGGGCGTACCGACAGCACCGTGAGTTCGGGACGATACGGCGGCGGCGACTTCGACACGTTTTCGTACCCGAACTATCTGGATTACCGCGCGCGGCAGACGAGCTTCGAGAGCCTTGCGGCGATTCGGGTGAACGCAACGTTCGGGCTCGGGGCCGAGGGAAACAATCCCGTCCGTGTCAGCGGCGCGTTCGTATCGGCAAACTACTTTTCCGTGCTGGGCGTCGCCATGCAACTCGGACGCCCGTTCCGGCCGGATGAAGAGGCGGTGTCGAGTCCGGTCACCGTCGCGGTGTTGAGCGATCGTCTGTGGCGGACCTCGTTTGGCGGCGACCCGTCGATCGTCGGGCGTACGATCCGAGTCAATGGCAGGCCGTTTACGGTGATCGGTGTCACGACTCCCTCCTTCAGCGGACACTCGCTCGAAGTGGCGAACATGTGGATTCCGCTGACCGCCTATCCCGACGGCGACGATCTCAGGCGATTCGGACGACGCGGACAGCAGTGGCTGTATGGGGTCGGCCGGTTGAAGGACGGAGTCACGGGTGCGCAAGCACAGGCCGAGCTGACGCGAATCGCCAAGGATCTCGAGCGCGACTACCCGGAGGACAACGCACGTCATGGCCTTGGCGTGGCGCCGATCGGCCCGGTCCCGCCGGCAGGGCGTATCCTCATCACGCGATTCGTGTCGATGCTCTTTGCGCTGGTCGTCGTCATCCTGATCGTCGCGTGCACCAACGTCGGCGGGATGGTGCTCGCACGCGGTGTCGGCAGAACGCGCGAGATCGCGCTCCGGCTTGCATTGGGCGCGGCGCGGCCACGAGTTGTGCGTCTGCTGATGGCCGAAAGCCTGCTCATCGCCGTGCTCGCCACGATCGCGGCAACCGGCGCGACGTGGGCCGGCATCCGTGTGCTCGAGCGTGCGATCCCGACCCTGTACCTCGATATCGTGTTCAATCTCGGGATCAATTGGCGAGTGATCGCATTCGCGGTGCTGGTGGCCACGATCGCGAGCGTCACGGCTGGACTCCTGCCGACGCTGCAGACCTCGCGCATCGATCTTGCCGCAGCGATTGCTCGCGACATGCGTACGCCCCGTCACCTCCGCACGCGGCAGCTCCTCGTCGTTGCCCAGGTCGCGATGTCGGTGATCCTCGCCGTCTGCGGAATCCTGCTGGCGCGGTCGCTCAGCAACGCCAATGCGATCGATCCTGGTTTCACGCGTGAGGGTGTCGAGGTGGTCGGGTTGAACCTTCAGCTTGGCGGCTACGACGTGAAGACCGGTCCGGCGTTTGCCGAAGAACTGCTCGCACGAGTCGAGGCAATGCCGTCGGTGAGGTCGGCGGCGTTTGCCCGAGTGGTGCCGCTGACGCAGGAGGCCGAGGGCGGCCGCGTGTGGCGCATTGACGATCGTGCCGACGATCGAGGGATCGCCGTGAATCGAAACTTCGTCTCGCCCGACTATTTTCGAACCATCGGCCTGCCGCTGCTGGCGGGACGCGCGTTCGATGCGCGCGATCGTGCCGGCGCCCCGCTTGCAGCGATCGTCAACGAGACGTTTGCCCGGCGCGTGTGGCCGGGTCAGAACCCGGTGGGGCAACGGCTGCTCGCCTATGCGAGCCGGCGGACCCTCGAGGTGGTGGGCCTTGCCCGTGATGCGAAGTACCGCAGAATCGGCGAAGGGCCGCAGCCGTTTGTCTACGTGCCGGCAGCACAGGCCTACGACCACGTCATGTGGCTGTTGATTCGACCTCGCGATCCTCGTGCGATCGCCGACGTGCGATCGCTGGTGACGTCGATGAATCCGAACCTGCCGCTGGTCCGGACCGCGACGCTCACGGAGATGCAGGCGTTCACGATGTTTCCGCAGCGTCTGGCGTCGTGGATGACTGGCGCGATGGCGGTGGTGGGATTGTTTCTCGCCATGCTGGGTCTGTACGGCTTGATGGCCTTCGACGTCGGTCAACGAACGCGAGAGATCGGCATCCGCATGGCGCTGGGCGCACTGCGATCGCAGGTCATTACACGAGTTGTTGGCCATGCCGCGACGCTCACCGGAATCGGAACGGCATTGGGACTGGGCGGTGCCGCGCTCGTGACAGGACTGCTCACCGGGATCCTGTACGGTGTGCAGCCGTTCGACCTCGTCTCGTTCGCGGGAGCGGCGGCATTACTAGCTGTCGTCACGTTCGTCGCCGGCCTCGTCCCAGCCCGCCGCGCCGCATCGGTGAATCCTGCCGATTCGCTCCGCGCGGAGTAGGTTCCGTTTGCCCGCCGAGCGTATGATGTCCGTCAACCTCGAGGGGACATCATGCAGATCGGCTCGATACGAACGGCGGTGACGACAGCCCTTGCGATGCTGTTCGTCGCGTCGGCATTGAACGGCCAGATTGGCGGGCAGCCTCCCGGTGGCGGCCGTGGTCGTGCGGGCGGCGCGCCGCCACCGTCAGCGAATCTCCCATCTCAGCCAACAGCCGTGGCGTTGCCATCGGTGTCGGCCGAAGTGACCGGGCCGGGCCCGATGTTCGACTCGTCTCCGTCGCTCGCACCAGGCAAGGGTCTCGAGGCGTTCGGCTATGAGGCTCACGAATACATGATCTCGGGCACTGCGAACGGCGAGCCGTACGTGACTCGTGTCGTCGTCCGGAAGCCGCGCGATATGTCGAAGTTCAGCGGTCTGGTGCTGGCCGAGGCGATGCACGGCAGCGGTGCCGCTCACATGTTCGAGTTCACGTCGATCTACACGATGTCGTCCGGCAACATCGCCGTCGAAATCCTGACGACTCCGCCGGCGCAATTCGTCGCGATGAACGAGCCGCGCTACCGGACGATGAAGCTCAATGGCGCGCAGACCAACGAGATCCTCGCGCAGGCAGGCTCGCTCGTGCGCGAAGGGACGTTGATCGGAGCGCCCGTTCGCAAGATGGTGATGGGCGGCACGTCGATGACCGCCGGCGTGCTGATCAACTACCTGCCGGCGCACATGGTCTATCGCACACCGGGCATGCAGCGGATTTACGACGGGTTCCTCCCGATGTCGAACGGCGCCTTGATCCGCGATGTCGACGTGCCCGTCATCCACGTGCCGACGATGCACGAAGTGAGCGGGAACATTACCAACAAGCAGGACAGCGACGAAGCGGGCAAGCAGTATCGCTTGTACGAATTCGCCGGGATGGGACACATCGACACACGCGACAGCGTCCGCCTCAAGCCGAATCCGTGTCAGCTGCCGCTCAGCACGTTCCCGGTGCAGGCCTACATGTCGGTGGCGCTCGATCACCTGTTCAAGTGGGTCGACAAGGGTATCGTGCCGGCTCGTGCCGATCGGATTCTGCTCGACCGCAACGAGTACAACGACGGTTCGATGATGGCGCTCGACGAGCACGGCAATCCGCGCGGCGGCATCCGCACGACGTATGTCGATGTGCCCACCGCGAAGTACACGATCCGGCCGCCGGCGCTGAACCCTGTCGTGGCCAATGCCGCCGCCTACATCGCGGCTGGAGGGCAGAACGCGGCAAACCTGATGTGCGGGCTCAGCACGTCACAGGCCGCGTTCGATGCGGCCACGCTGAAGGGCCTCTACAAGAACAAGCAGGGGTACGTGAAGGCGGTCGAGACGCGGCTGTCGCAGCTCGAGAAGGCTGGGTGGTCGCTGCCAATCTATCGCGAGATGATTCTCGCCGACGCGGCTCGCGTGAGCTTCTGAGTTCACGTTCTTCACGGAGAGCCCAGGCTTCAGCCTGCGCGTGAACGCGGGGCGTCAAGCCCCGCTCTACGGACATATGAATCGGTGCTACAGCATCGATTTGATCTTGGTCGGGTACTCGGGAAAGTAACGCTCGATGATCGGCAGCGCGAACGATGAGAGGATCGAGCCCGCCGGCTCGCGCTCGAGCAGAAACTCGAACGACGCGTGTATCAATCGCTCGGGGGTTGTGCCGTCGGGCGCATAGCGAGCGACGTCCTCGGGAGTGGCGGTGACGGTGAATCGTCTCGTCTTGCCGCGGTCGTCGAAGCTCACGCGATACTTCGAATTCCCTGCAGGCTCGATGTGGATGGTGGCCATGATGTCTCGTTACGTCTGCGTGATTCTGGTTGCGTGTGTGATGGTCGCACAATCGGGCCGCGTTGTTGCGCAGGGAAATGCGCCAGCGCCCTCATCGCCCAACGCCGTCGTACCTGGTGAGCTGGTCATCGAGCCGCCGACGCTGATCAATCTCGGCTTCGAGTGGTTCATCCAGGGCGACGCGAATCGCAACGCGAGAGTCGACGTCGCCTTTCGCAAGCGGGGAACGGATGCCTGGAAGCCGGCGCTGCCGTTGCTGCGGCTTCAAGGCGAGCGCATCTACGCCGAGTCGCGCATCGACCTGATCGCTCCGAACATGTTCGCCGGCAGCATCCTCGATCTCGATCCCGACACTGAATACGAAGCGCGCTTCGTGCTGGCCGATCCCGACGGCGTGCAGGGTGTCGCGCAGCGCACTGTATCCGTGCGGACGCGGCCAGAGCCACAGCCGTATAGCGGCGGCCGCACGTTTCACGTCTACCCGCCTGGACACAAGGGCACCAAGGTCGAGCCCGCATTCGAAGGCCTGATGTGCGCGTACAACTTCTGGTGCGCGGGCACCGACTGGGCGACCTCGGGCCGCCCGCGCGTGGTGCCGGGCGACACGATCCTCGTCCACGCCGGTGTCTACAAATACAACCGCTACGAATACACGAACGACCCGACGGTGAATCGTACCGTGCCGCTCGATGGCACCTACTACCTGACCGCGAAGGGCACGCCCGAGATGCCGATCGCGATCAGAGCCGCGGGCGACGGTGAAGTGATCTTCGATGGCGACGGCAACTTCGCGCTCTTCGACGTGCGCGCCGCCGACTATACCTACTTCGAAGGGATCACGTTCCGCAACGCCGAGATCGCGATACAGGCGGGGACGCAGTTCATCGCCGGCTCGAAGGGCCTCACGGTGAAGAAGAGCCGCTTCGAGAACGTCGGCGCCGGCGTGTTCACCAACTACGCCGGCTCGAGCAACTTCTACATCGCCGACAACACGTTCATCGGCCGCAACGATCCGAGTCACCTGATCGGCTGGGCCGGCGACATGTGGACGAAGTTCAACGGCGTCGACGGTCAGATCTATCCACCGAGGATGGCCTCGTACATCGCCATCAAGCTGTACGGCCCCGGCCACGTCGTCGCCTACAACTACATCGCCGACTTCCACGACGGCATCAACGTCGAGACCTACGGCAATCCCGATGGGTCATACGCTAGCGGGCCTGGAATCGTCGAAGGGCCGCACTATCCGACGCGCGAGTACTGGGACAAGCGCCCGGTGGCGATCGACTTCTACAACAACTACATCACCAACTCGCACGACAACCCGATCGAGGCCGACGGCAGCATGCACAACATCCGCATCATGCGGAACATGCTGATCA
>Ga0075423_10002363_pt1 | contig 17082 bp, 11 predicted proteins | sample SoiMethybrSBSTD2_FD_80114 | JGI IMG/M metagenome (GOLD analysis project Ga0075423, IMG submission 80114) | Bulk soil microbial communities from a Populus tree surrounding site in Tennessee, USA - Soil MetaG P. TD hybrid SBSTD2 | ecosystem: Environmental > Terrestrial > Soil > Tree plantation...
CAGCCCCAGCGTCATCAGCGCGAGCAGCGCCGCGCGCGAATAGCGCCGCCTGGCCCAGCCGAGCGCACACACGCCGGCCACCAGCAGCGACCATGGCACGATCACAATCGTGCTGCGGCGGGCCCAGAACGCCAGCGCGGCCATCAGCACCGCCCCGACCGACGCCGCGATCGGCTGCTTGCCACGGAGCGCGCGGACCGCCAGCAAGATCGCCGCCGCCGCCAGTGGTGCGCCGAGGTTGTCGGGGTTCACGGCGGCACCGATATATTCGTACATCGGCAGAAAGGCCACCAGCGCCGCCGCCGCCAGCGCCATGCCCGCGCGCTCCGCCGGCAAGATCTCGCGCGCGGTCGCATAGATCAGCGGGATCGCCAGCATGCTCAACAGCACCGAGAGCCAGCGCACACTATAGAGCTGCAAGATCAGATCATCGGTCCAGCTCGCGACGCGCGCTCCCAGCCAATAGTACAACGGTGTCTTCTCGATCTGCGGCAACAGTCGCAAGCTGGGCGCGGTGAACGATGTGGGGATCGCGGATGGGGCGGTCGTGCCGCCATATTCCCAGAAACGAAAGCTGTAGAGCGAGGCGATGATCGGGCGCTGGGCTGCCGGCGCATCGCCGGAGATGCCGAGCTGTAGGTTGCGAACATACGCGAAGTGCGGCGGCTCGTCGGGTGCCTGCCAGGGCGGGATGAACAGGCTAGCGGCGAGCCCGATCACCAGGTAACAGCCGACCAGCGCGAACAGCAACTGATGGGCGCGCAGCGCGGTCAGCATCCGCCCGGAGAGCGCGAGTCGAGCACTGCGATGCAGAAGCCGTACATCTGGCTGGTCGGTCAGCTGGATGCGGCGGGCCATCTCAATAGGCTCCCTGGCCGCTGAACACGACCACGACCGTGCGCAGGAGAATCTGAATATCCAGCAGCAGCGAATAGTTCTGGATATAGTACAGATCGTCGGCGGTACACAGATGCTGATGCTCGTAGCCACGCCGGTTCACCTGCCACCAGCCGGTCATCCCCTGCGGCACGGTGAAACGGCTCCACTGCCATGGCTCGTACTCCTCGCGCACGATCACCGGCAGCTCGGGGCGCGGGCCGACCAGGCTCATATCACCGCGCAGCACGTTAAACAGCTGCGGCAGCTCGTCCAGACTGGTGCGGCGCAGCCAGCGGCCCATGCGCGTGATCCGCGGATCGCCGGGCTGCTTAAAGGCGAGCTTACCGTCCTTGCCGCGCGTCGTGACCTCGTTCCAGCGCGCATCGGCGTCGTGTACCATCGTGCGAAACTTATACATCCGAAAGAGCCGGCCGTTCTCGCCGAGCCGCTCAGCCTCGTAGATCTCCGAGCCGGGCGTATCGAGTCGGATCAACACAGCGATCACCAGCATAATCGGCGCGAGGATGACCAGCAGCAGCGCGCTGACGGCGATATCGAACAGCCGTTTGACGAAACGCGCCTCCTCGCTGAGCGCAGGCACGCGCAGGCCGACGACCGGCAGCCCTTCGAGGTAGTCCACGCTGGCGCGCATGACCGCGAAATCAAGGAAGTCGGGCACCAGCCGAATATGAACCGGTGCAGCCTGGAGCTGACGGACCAGCTTGACGGCGTGGGGATGCGCTTCGAGCGGCAGCGTAATCACGATCTCGTCGATCATGCACTCTTTGATGATCCTGAGCGCATCATCGAGGGTGCCGAGAATCGGCCAGCCATCCAGTTGAGCGCCGACGCGCGTGGTATCGGTGTCGAGGAACCCGGCGATTGGCGTGGCGCTATGCCACTGCCCCGCGATCGCGCGCGCGATCCGCTGGCCGGTGCGCCCCGCGCCCGCGATCAGCACGCGACCGTGTACTTGGGTCTGATAGGTGCGCCGCCGCACGATCAGGCGCATCACACCATAGAACAGCAGCAGCGCGATCAGGTCCAGCCCGACGAAGTAGACCACGTAGAGCCGCGAGATAAAGCGATAGGAGAAGAACAGCGTGCCCGAGGTTGTGAGCGCCGCCAGCGCGACCGCCGCCAGCAGCCGCCAGAGCCCTTCAAGCAAGTGCCCCATGCGGACCAGGCGCGGCACCGAAAAGATTCTGAGCATCACGAACCAGATTGCACCGACGATCAGGTAGAGCGGCCACGGAAGCACATTCCCGCCGGGCATCAAGGGCAAGCCAAACGGCAAGACCTGCCGCAAGGTCATCGCCAGCAGCAGCATGGCCTCGGTCGTGAGGATGCTGCCAAGCATGATCAAAACGTCGAGATTGGTCGTCGTTCGTGGTTTCATGCGGTGACTTTCAGCTCCATTTTACGTTTCACGTCTCACGCTTCACGTCTCACGCCTCACGCTTCACGCCTCACGTCTCACGCTTCACGTCTCACGTTTCAGCTATCGTATGGTGCCACTGGACGTTCGGCGTGTCGTGCTGGCCGCACTTGTCGCAGTGTCTCGTAGAGCTGCGTCGTCTCCCTGACCATGCGCTCGATCGTGTAACGCTCAATCGCACGCGCTCGACCACGCCGACCGAGTGCGCGCGCGTAGTCGGGATCATGCAACAATGCGAGTGTGGCGTTCGCGAGCGCGCGCGGGTTGCGCGGCGGCACCAGCACGCCGGTCTGCCCCGGCACGACGACATCGCGTGTTCCGACAACATCGGTGGCGACGACGGGCCGCTCCAACGCCATCGCCTCGGCGGTCGCCATGCCGAAAGACTCATAATCGGAGGTCAGCCAGAACAGATCGAACGTCGCCAGCACCGCCGCCGCATCCTCGCGATGGCCCAGGAAGTGGCAGTGATCGGCGATACCGTTGGCCTGCGCGCGCGCTTCGGCCTCGGCGCGCAGCTCGCCGTCGCCGCACCAGATCATGTGCGCAGCCGGCAGCTGCTGGAGCACGAGCGCGGCAGCGTCGACGAAGAGCTGCGGATTCTTCTGGGCGGCGATGCGCGCGACGGTGCCGATCAGCGGAGCGTCGAGCGGCAGGCTCAGCGCGCGCCGCTGATCGGCGCAGTCGGCTGCGGAGGGCAGCGGATCGACGGCGATGCCATACTCGATACAAGCGACCTTTTGTGGCGGCGCGATGCGGTGATCGATGATCGTGGCGCGCTCGCTCGGCGATGTCGCGATCACGCGATCACACAGATGCGCGGCGAACTGTTCGAGTCCGAGGTAGAATCGGCGCTTGCTTGGCGTATGATCGGCCAGGAAGAACAGGCCGTGCGGGCTGTAGACGACCGGCGTTCCAGCGACGCTGCGCGCGGCCAGGCGACCGAGGAAACCGGCTTTGGAGCTGTGCAGGTGGATCAGGTCGAAACGTTCGCGCCGCACGAGGCCGATCAGCTGGCGCAGCGCCGCGAGATCGCCCGCAAGGTCGATCGTACGCCGCATCGCCACTGGTACTACGGAAATACCGGCTCGCGTGAGATAGCTTACGAATTGGTCATCGCCAAAGGATTGGTGACGGCGTAGCGGGCAGGCAACGACGACCTGAAAACGATGTCGATCTAGCCCAGTCGCCAGGTTTTGCACATGAGTGCGAACCCCGGCGATCGTCGACTCGACGACATGGAGGACTCGCATATAGCAACCAGTATATATTGCCGAACCAGGGCACGCTAGTATTGCACGGGCATTGTTGAGCTTGCTGGGCATTATAGCACATCTCCCGCATCGTCCGGCTGTTAACGGACTGTGATCTATTCGCAACTAATCTGCCGCTTGTCAAACGGCCCTGATCGGCTATAATCGGCTTAAAGTGATTGATCGTACCGAGACGTATTCAGTCTTTTCTACCGGTATATTCTACATACTATGAATTCAACGTCTCTTCTGCGCCCTTTTCGCATCTGTGCAGCGCTCGGCATGCTGCTGATCAGCATAGCGGCCTGCCCGATCGCCGCCCAGCCGACTCTGGCGGATGATAGTCCGTACCAGATCTTTTTGCCGTTGGTCACTATCCCGGCACCGCCGAATCCATTCGGCTTCGATCTGAGCGTCTTCCAAACCGATAGCGTGATACCCTATGTGCAAAATGCGCGACCGAAGTGGGCGCGCGCCGGCGACGTGCTCTGGTCGGTGCTGGAACCGGTGCGCGGTGGCGCGTATCGGTGGGAGCGGCTGGCCGCAGTGGAGGCCAATATTCGGCGGCTGCGCGCTTCAGGGATCGAGCCGACGCTGATCGTGCAGCAGTCGCCGAGCTGGGCGCAGCTCGTGCCTGGGCATATGTGCAGCCCCATGAAGCCCGAGAACATCGCGGATTTCAACCGCTTTCTGGCGGCGCTGGTCGCGCGCTATGCGGATGGCCCGCTGAAGGTCAACTACTGGGAGATCTGGAACGAGCCCGACCACGGCACGGGCCGACCGGACGCGGAGGGCGTGGGCTGCTGGGCCGACCCGACCCTGCCCGGCTATGGCGGCACGTATTACGGCACTGTGCTCAAGCAGATCTACCCAGTGATCAAAAATGCCAACCCCAACGCGGTCGTGCTGGCCGGGGCGCTGGCCTATTTCTGGCCCAACGATTTCGTGAGCCGCGGCTTTCTCCAGGCGATGCTCGACACTGGTGCCGGCAATTCGTTCGATGTCCTCAGCTTTCACGCCTACGGCGAGTGGGGCGCGGGCGACTTACTGATCAATAAGACCGCGCGAATCCGCCAGATCCTGGCCAGCTACCAGCTCGCCGATAAGCCGCTCATGGCGACCGAGACAGCCGCGACGTGCTATTCCAACACCGACTGCCCGGAGAACTTTCCGCAGGCACAGGCCAATTATGCGGCACGCATCTATGCTGAGGCGATCGCGCTGGACCTCAAAGGCGCGTTCTGGTTCACACTGGTGAACACGAACCCCGGCTTTGCGTTTAGCCAGCTGATCGATCAACAAGGTGCGCAGCTCATACCACGGTCGGCGTACTTTGCGTTTCTCAACTCGTCGCTGTTGCTGAACGGCGCGCACTACACCGGCGCGCCGCTCCAAGAGCCGACGCCCGACCAGATCGATAAGGTCCAGGTGTTGACCTTCGAGAAGCCGAAAAGTATCGTGTATGTCATGTGGGTGCCCAAGACACCCGATGGCTTTCCGCAGCCGTACAATCTCTCGGTCTGGCCCGGCGCGACGGCGGTCTGCACCGATCATCTCGACCGGACGCCGTTCCTGCCCTACGAGCAGGGCGGGCGAGCGAATTATCTCTGCTCGGATACGAACGGCGATGGCATGATCCCGCGTGCAGTCGGCGAGCTGCCGATGTATGTCGAGGTGTTCTTTTAACACGAGTGTTTGTGCTAACCGCAGATTGTTTCCTCTTTGTCTGTCGGAGATTGAGCCCTGCAGAGCTCAATCTCCGGCAGACAAAAAATGTAAAGTACCAGTAAAGCATCTGTATGGACGACAAAGAAACACATTCACTAGCCAGCGCGGGACACGACCCGTATGCTGCGCTGCGCTTTCGCGATTTTCGCTTGCTCGTCGGTGCCACCTTTTTTGTCGTCGTTGGCGAGCAGATGCTGAATGTCGCGATCGGCTGGGAGCTGTACGAGCGCACGAACTCGCCGCTGGCTCTGGGACTGGTCGGGCTGGTGGAGCTGCTGCCGGTGGTGCTGCTGGCGCTGCCCGCTGGACATATCGCCGATCGCTTTGATCGTAAGTGGATCGTCGTTGTGACAATGCTGCTGCTGTCGCTCTGCTCGCTGGGTCTGGCGCTGCTCTCGTCGATGCGTGGCTCGTTGCTGCTGATCTACGTCTGCCTGCTCTTGATTGGGATCGCGCGGTCATTCCAAAACCCGGCGGCGAACGCGCTATTGTCGCAGGTCGTGCCACCGGAGCATTTTACGAACGCGGCGACCTGGGAGAGCAGCGTGTGGCAGGCAGCCTCGATCATCGGCCCGGCGCTGGGTGGCTTCATTGTTGCCGCGCAGCGGAGCGCAGTGCTGGTCTATGCGATCGATGCCGGGATGCTGCTCGTGCTGGGGCTGATACTGCTGCTGCTACGCCCGCGCGCAGTCGCATACGACGAAGGGCCGCCGACGCTCGCCTCGCTGCTGGCCGGGCTGCGGTTCATCTGGCGGACGCGGATTATCCTGGCCGCGATCACACTGGATATGTTCGCGGTGCTGCTCGGCGGCGCGACTGCGCTGTTGCCGATCTTCGCCAGGGACATCTTGCACGTCGGCGCGGCGGGCCTCGGCGAACTGCGCGCCGCCCCGGCCGTCGGCGCGCTGCTGGCCGCGATCGGCATCGCCCATCTGCCGCCGTTCACGCATGCGGGCCGAACGCTGTTGCTGGTCGTGGCCGGGTTTGGGGCGGCGACGATCGTGTTTGGGCTGTCGCGCTCGTTCGGACTATCGTTGGCGATGCTCGGTCTGCTGGGCGCGCTCGATAACATCAGCGTGGTCATCCGCAGCACGCTGCTGCTGACTCGCACGCCCGACGAGCTGCGCGGGCGCGTCAACGCCGTTCACTCGGTCTTCGTCGGCGTCTCGAACGAGCTTGGCGCATTCGAATCGGGTGTGGCAGCCGCACTACTGGGCGCGATCGGCGCGGTGGTCGGCGGCGGAATCGGCACCATCCTGATTGTGGTGCTGATCGCGCTGGCCTGGCCCGAGGTGCGGCGGCTGAGAGGGCTCGGTCTTCCGTGAAGCGTGAAATGTGAAACGCGTCCCCATCACGTTTCACGTTTCACGTTTCACGCTTCACGTTTCAGACTAACGCCAGCGGCTGATCGTCGTGTTAAACCCGGCTAGCGCCTCGGCATAGCGCACATGGCGGCCACCCTCGACGATCAGCTGGCCGGCGACCTCCACTCGATCGACTGCGCGCGGCGTGGCACCGAAGACGACCGCATCGGCCAGTAGCTCATCGTCGGCCCCGGCGATCGCTGCGTCTGAGGCGTTCAGCCACACACGATCAGCTGACCATGCCGCGTCGAACCCGATCGCCTGGTAGCCAACCCGCGTGGCCGCGTCGAGCAAGCGCGGCGCTTCAGCCGCAACGTGGCGCGCCTCGGCCTGCACGCGCATGTCCAGCTCCGCCGCACGCGCCTCCTCGAAGGCATCGCCACTCGCGTGACTATCGACCCCAAAGCAGAGCCGCGCCCCAGCCTGAATCAGCGCCGCCGCCGCGGGTGTGCCGTCGCCCAGATCGCGCTCGGTCGTGCGACAGAGGCCGATATAGGCGCGCGCCGCGCCCAATGCCGCGATCTCGGCGGCGCTGAGATGCGTGGCGTGGATCGCAACAAATCGCTCATCCAGGATGCCGTGGTGTGCCAGCAGCTCGACCGGCGTCGTGCCGTACTCGCTCTGGCACTCGGCCAGCTCGCGCCGCTGCTCCGCGACATGCATATGAAAAGGCAGCTGCTGGGCGCGGGCGTAGGCTGCCAGCGTCGCCACATGCTCCAGCGGCACCGCGCGAATGCTGTGCGCCGCCACGCCGATCCGCACCAGCGGGTCGTCGGCGTAGCGGGATTGCAAGGTCGCGACATCGGCGAGGATCTGATCGACATTCGTGTCGCAAAAGCGCGCCTGACCCGGCACCACCGACTGCTGATACCCAGCGCGCATGTAGCCAGCGCGGATCAGCGTGATGCGAATACCCGCCGCCCGCGCGGCCTGGATCATGGCTTCCGAGAGCGCAACCCGGTCGGCATACGGGCGTCCATCGTGGTCGTGATGCAGGTAGTGGAACTCACCGACGCTGGTCACGCCCGACATCGCCAGCTCGACAAACGCAAACCGCGCTATGTTGAACAGCGCCTGCGGGTCGAGCCACTCGGCCAGCGCGAACATCAGCCCGCGCCAGCTCCAGAACGTGGCGGCGCTGGTGCTGCGCCGCTGAGTCCGCCCGCGTAGCGCGCGCTGAAAGGCGTGCGAATGAACCGTGGCCATGCCCGGCATCACCAGATGCTGCCCCTGGCGACAAACCGCTGGCGCGCTGTTGCGCTGATCGGCCTGAGTCGTAGCGGTCACAGCAGCTCCTCCAACTGCAACAGCCCGGCCAGCAGCACGCGCGCCCCGTTGACGCAATCCTCCGGCGTCGTGTATTCGTCGGGTGAGTGGCTGACGCCGCCCTGGCTGGGGACAAAGATCATGGCCTGTGGGCAGAGCGTCGCCAGAGACATCGCGTCGTGGCCGGCGCTGCTAACCATCGGTATCGCAGCGATGCCCAGCGCTTCACAGGCGGTGGACAGCGCCCCGACCACGCGCGCATCTGCCCGCACCGGCGCTTTGCTGACCACCGTGGCAAAATGCGCGCCCGCGCCGCGCGCCTGCTCGGCCAGCGCAGCCTCGACCCGATCCAGCACGGCTGCGTCGATCCCACGGATCTCGACGATCAGTTCGACCCGGCCCGGAATCACGTTGGGTGCGCCAGGGGACACCGTCAGCGTGCCGATCGTGCCAACAATGCCGTGCGCGATCGCCAGATCGCGGACAAAGGTGATGAAAGGTGCCGCCGCGACCAGCGCGTCCTGTCGGCGCTGCATTGGCGTCGTGCCGGCGTGATTGGCGTAGCCCGGAAAGGCGACCGTATAGCGCCGGATGCCGACGAAGCCCTCGACGATGCCGATTGGTACAGCGGCAGTCGTCAAAAGATCGCCCTGCTCGATGTGCAGTTCAAGATAGGCCGCCAGACTGCCCGGCGCGCGCTGAGCAGTGGTGAAGGTCGCGGGGTCGAGCCCGGCCGCGAGCAGATGTGCGCGCACCGGGCGACCATCCCAGGCGGGTTTGTCAAAGATGGCAGGGTTGAAAAGCCCGGCCATCGCCTGACTACCGGTCGTGCCGCCGGCCATCGTAGCTTCCTCGGCTGCGAAATTAATCACTTCCAGCGGGTGGCGCAGGCGCACGCCGGCAGCGTGGAGTGCGCGCACACACGCCAGCGCCGCCACGATCCCAAGCGCGCCATCGTAGTTGCCGCCGTTTGGCACGGTGTCAGTATGCGAGCCAAGAGCGATCGGCGGCTGATCACGAGTGCCGGCGTACCAGCCGATCATGTTGCCGGCGGCGTCGGTGCGCACGCGCAGCCCCAGCGCCTGTAGCTGCGCCGCAACCCACGCGCGGCCAGCCTGATCCGCCGCGCTATAGGCGATGCGATTGAGCGAGCCGTCACCGTCGCGACCGATCTGCGCCAGCGCGGCCAGATCAGCCAGCAATCGCGCGCCATCAATGGCTGGAGCTGAACGCATATGATCACTTTCAAATAGAAGAACACGACTGATTGTAGCACAAGCAGCGCTGCTGCGCCGCACTGAAATCGCAACCACCGCGCGGTTGCAATTGTTGCATATTAGTATCGAGTCGCTACAAAATCGCTTACTTGTGATCACTAGATATACCAAGTGGCGTGTTACAATCCGGTTAGGGCCATGATCACGCACGCCACGACCGCAGCCGTGTCGCCAAGCTGTTTTTGGGGGCGACCAATTGTCAGCGCATCTGCTGCCAGACGGAACCGGTCGTGTCGCTCGACAACAGCTGCCACCCACAACTGTCGCGCAAAACGCGGCATGTAAGTGGGAATGGCGGAGTTACAGAGGAGCGTGCAATGGCACCTATTCTTCATCCCACCCTCTATTGCCCGTTCCCGTCGAGCATCAACGTCCATGCGGAAACAGTCCAGCGTGATACCCGAGCCTGGGCTCGCCGCTTTCAGCTCATTCGCGATGACGCCGCATGCGCGCGCCTCAGCTGCCGCCGCTATACTGAACTGATGTCGCGGGCCTATCCGCGCGCCACCTCGGTGACCTTGCAGCTGATCTCGGACTGGCACACTTGGTTGTTTCTGCTTGACGATCAGTTCGATGAGACCGCCTGGGCAAAGATCCCCTGCGGTTGACGCAGTTCAGGCGCGTCTGCTCGCGATCTTACGGGGCGCGCTGTATAGCGACCAGGCCGAACCGCAGATCTGCGCCTTACACGAGCTGACGACCCGGCTGCTGGCGCGCGACGGCGACTGCCCGCTACCGGCCCGCAGCTCAATCGCCTCAGATTAGCCGCGATAGCCGAGCAGCGATGGTTGAAGATAGCCGTCGCATCCTCAAGGCATGATTACAATTAGGAGAGCACGTAATGCAGATGGCCTCACAGCTTCCAACTGACCTGACAACACAGAGCAGACAGCTGCGACAGTTTTTTCGCTGGCTCACGCCAATTATCTTCGCCTTTGCGCTGCTGTATGGTGGCACTGCGTTTTTCTTCAGGGATTGGCCAACCGCTGTGAACGCCGCGGTCATCTTCGCCTACAGCTGCCTCGTGCTCGTCGCCTGGGCACAGCTCCGCCGCGATCATATGCAGAGTGCCATCTGGATCACATGCAGCGGCCTCCTGGCTACTGTGCTGATTATGGTGATCCTCCAGCCCGACATGTACCCAAATCTGGCGGTTGTTCCGGTGCTGGTGGTCGCAGTCGCGCTGCCCTATACGCAGGGACGCCAGCTACGCTGGCTGATCATTATATCCTGGCTGGTCACGGTCCTAATTGCCTCTATCGGCGAGTTCGCCCCATCCCAATCGCAGCTGCCGGCCTGGTTGTTCACCGTCTTCCGCGTGAGTTCGCTGATCGCAACAATCGCCTTTATGTTGTTCCTCTTATGGCAATTCAGCAGCCGGCTGACCGAGACGCTGTTGCGAACCAAAGAGATCAATGTTGCCTTGCAGAGCGTGCTGGCCGAGGTTGAGACACGCGCCTCGACCCAGGAACGGCTGCTGGAGGAGAACGAGGCCCAGCGCACGACCATCCGTGAGCTGAGCGCCCCCGTGCTGCCGCTCAGTCGGACGACGATCCTGCTGCCGCTGGTCGGCGCGCTCGACAGCGATCGGCTGATGCTGGCGCAGGAGCAGGTGCTGAACTCGCTGTATCATTCGTCGATACGGCTGCTGGTGCTGGATATCACGGGCGTGCTCGTCGTCGATACACAGGTGGCGCGCGGCTTGATCTCGCTCAGCCAGGCGGCGCGGCTACTCGGTGCCGAGGTGGCGTTGGTTGGCATTCGCGCAGAAGTGGCCCAAACGATCGTCGATTTGGGGCTCGATCTGCAAGGGCTGCACACCTACCGCGACCTCGAGATGCTCCTGACGACGCGGACCGATACATAAGGAACGTGTATAGAACCTACGCTAACCACAGCTTGTTTACGTCTTGTCTGTCGGTTTTCGCCCCGCAGGGCGAAAACCGACAGACAAAAAACATAACATCCCAATCCTCCAGCGGATCGATTCAATCGGGCAGGAATCCGCTAATAACCACCCCCTGATCCTTTTCAGCCGCACGTTCGAGCACATACTTACTGACCGCGAGATCGAGCACGCCTAGCCCGAACGGGCTGAAGACTGCTATGCGATCAGGCGTTGGTCGCGCGGGCGCTGCGCCGCTGGTAATGTCGGCCAGCGTGCAGCGAATGAAGCTGCGATGCTGAACCAGCTGCTCGGCGAGATGCACCGATGTCTGCATGCGACATACGTGAGCGACATCGTCGACGATATTATCGCAGGCCAGGATCAGCTCGGGCGTCAGGTCGCGCAGCGAGATGTGCAGGATCGTGGTCCCCGCAGCACAGGCCGACAGATCGCTGATATACGGCGCGATCGCCGTCGTCGCGAACGAGATCAGCGTCGCGCTGCTGAAGATGCCGTCGATCGCGCTGGTGGTGGCGACCTGCACGCCCGCCCGCAGGCCCCGGCATTTATCCGCAAACTGGCGCGCGCGCTGTGCGTCGATGTCGAAAACGACGAACTGCTCGATCATTGGGAACACCGCCAGCAGAAAGCGGGCGATCTCAAGATTGATCACGCCACAGCCGACGAGCCCAACAGATTGGGCCGACTCAGCGCGATGCAGCTGTTGGGCTGCCAGCGCTGCGCTCGCGGCGGTGCGCTTGGCACTGATGATCGAGCCTTCGAGGATCGCCTCGGGCTGCCCGGTCACGGCCGAGTTGACGACCACCACTGCCGACGCGCGCTCGATCCCTCGCTCGATGTTCGCTGGAAAAGAAGCGATCCACTTCATCCCAGCGATCGCGAAATCGCGCCCCAGGTAGGCCGGCAGCGCGATGATCCGATTGCGCTGGTCGTTGGGGAAGCGCAGGAAGGTGGAGTGCGGCAGCGAGCTTTCACCGCTGGCGTGCGTCTCGTATGCGGCGCGCACCGTGTGAATGATCTCCTGCTCGCGACCACTCAAGAGCACGCCAACATCGCGTGCGCCGAGGATACGTATAACTCCATTCGTCATTGATATCTGCCTCTTTCTGCTACTGCTCATATATCAAAGGGCCGGCGAGCCGATCTCTGGACTTTTCGCGGTTTCGGCGATGGGCTCGCTGATCGCATCCGTCAATTCATAATCGACCTCGCGTAGTGGTCGATACAGATAGCCCGCGACGACGGTGAGCACAATCACCAGGCCCAGCACGCTGAACAGCAGGCCAATACCCCGCCCTGGCCCTGTGCCGATCAGCTGCCCGATGCTGCCGCGCAACGGCCCTTGGTCGGTGAGCAGCGGCTTAAACAGATTGTCGGCCAGCGGCCCCGCGATCAGGTAGGCCAGCGGCAGCGTCGCCATGCTGAACATCTGCTCCATCGCTAAAACGCGCCCTTGCAGATCGGGCGCAACTTTGCTCTGCCAGATCGCCTGACTACAACCATTGATGAATGTCGAGCTGAATAAAAACATGAAGGCCGCGCACGCGATCAGCGGCACGCTGGGGCGCAGCCCGCCAATGAACATGGCCGCTCCCAGCAGCAGCGAGAAGCCTAGAACGCCGTAGATGCGGCGCTGCGGCCCGCCCCACAGGCTCATCAGAATGCTGCCGATCACCATGCCACTGCCGCCGATCGATAAGATCAGGCCAAGCTCGGTGACGTTGGCGAAGCTCAGCACCAGCGGCGTGATCAATACGTCGATGAAGCCCACGCTGAAATTGATCAGCGCAAAGAAAATCAGCAGCGACAACAAGCCGCGCCGTGCGACGATATAGTTCCAGCTGTAGGCGACTTCGTGCCGCAACGAGCCCTTGCTCGCCGCGCCTTCGGTTGTGATCTCTGGTCTTGGAAACCGGACCAGCAGCAGCATCACAATGGCAAACAGGAAGGTCGCGAAATCGACCAGGATCACGCCTTCCACGCGGATGAGCGCGATCAGCAGCCCGGCCAGAAATGGTGCCACGATCTGACCGAGCGCCGGCCCAAGCTGCATCATGCCGTTGGCCCGGCCCAGGTGCTGCTTTGGGACGAGCAGCGCGACACTAGCGGCGAACGCCGGCCATTGCAGCGTATTGAAGAGCGAGCTGACCCCGGTGGCGAGATAGATGTGCCATGGTTCGAGCTGGTTTGTAGCGAACATCAAGGCGACGAACAGGACGCTGAGCGCCGAGCCGCAGTCGCTTAGGATCAGCACCAAGCGTCGATCCATGCGGTCGATCAGCGCGCCGGCAAGCGGTGAAATGATGATTCCCGGCAAGAACGTGAATAAGTAGACTAGCCCCAACTGCATGGCCGACCCGGTGCGCTGGTAGACCCACACGCCCAGCGCGAAGCTGGTCAGACCTGAGCCAAGCAGCGAGACGAGCTGCCCAAACCAGGCCAGGAAGAAGATCCGCATACCCCAGGCCGTCGAACGCTGTATCACCGCGACCTCCTCGGTTATGAGCCCGATTGCGCCATCTGATGAGCCATGCGGCTGCTCAAAGGCTGTTCGAGTACACGATCCATGGTCTCTACGATAATCTGCGCTAATTCAGGCGCATGATGTTTGATAAAATAGTGCCCGCCGCCGGGAACGACAGCCAGGCGTACCGAATCGCTGAAAAACTCCCACTCGCGAAATCTGCGCTGGTAATTCTTGGTTTCGGGGTCTTTATCGCCGGCTACGAAGATGATCGGCGCTTTTAGTTTCTGCTGCTTCAGCTCATAGACGCGCGTAAAATAGGCCAGCGCGCAGGTGCCGTCGTGCCGAAAGTTGCGCATGATGAATTTCAATTCCTGTGGATCGACCACATCCTCAAATCCTCCTAGCGATTTGAGGTAGGCATGCGTTCGCTGATCCGATTCTAGGCGCTCGAATGGGATGATCCGCGAGAGCTTGATGCCCAAAAAGCTTTTTTCGGGGAATGGGAACGAGCCACCTAAAAAGATCGCTTGAATCGCTATATCGGCCTGCTCCAGCAATCTGGCGATTTCGACCGTGAGCGCAACGCCAATGCAGTGCCCATACAGCGCGAGCGGGCCACGTATCGTCTGTTTGATCTCTGCGACACATGCGCTCGCTATTTCTTCGATCGATTTCAGCGCTTCAGCGCTGCCGGCATCGTGTCCGGGCAACGCAACCGCATAGAGCGCATACTCTTTTGGTAGCGCGCGCGCCAAGGGCTGATAGGCGATCGCATTCCCGCCGCCATAGGGGATGCAGACGAGCGAAAGCGCTTTATCGACGGTCGATGGCGTTATTTCGTGGATAAGACCGGTATCTTTGCCGGCTTTGGCAGCGATAAACGCAGCTAGTTCGCGAATAGTCGGATTTTTAAACAGATCGATCGCCCGAAACTCGCTAAACTGTCGGGCCAGGCGTATCGCCTTGAACGAATCGCCACCAAGGTCAAAAAAGTTGTGATCGATGCCTATTCGTTCGATCCCCAGCGCCTCGGACCAGAGCGTCGCCAGCCGCGCTTCCGCTGCATTGCGGGGCGCTACAAAGATTTCCGCCGGCTCGCGATCGGCCTGCTCGGGCTCGGGCAACGCCCGCCGATCGACCTTCCCGCTCGGCAACAATGGCATGGCAGCGAGCAGCACGAAGCTCGACGGCAGCATGTAGTCGGGCAGCCGCGTCTGCAAGAACGCGCGCAGCTCAGGGATCAGGGATCGGGGATCGGGGATCAGACGATCCTGATCCCTGCCTCCTGTCCCCTGATCCCTGACCCCGGACCCCTGGACCACATATGCAACCAGCCGTTTATCGCTCGGGTCGCGCGGCGCGGCGTGGGCCAGCACCAACGCTTCGGCCACCGCCGGGTGGTGCCGCAGCACGGCTTCGATCTCGCCCAGCTCGATCCGAAAGCCGCGCAGCTTAATCTGCTGATCGAGCCGCCCCAGGTACTCAATGTCGCCGCTGGCGAGGTAGCGCACCAGATCGCCGGTGCGGTAGAGCCGATCTGCAAGACAAGGAGACAAGGAGACAAGGAGCTTGGAGTTCTCCTTGTCTCCTTGTCTCCTTGTCTCCTTGTCTCGGTCACCGGCGAAGGGATTGGGGATGAAGCGCTCAGCGGTCAGGTCGGCGCGGCTCTGGTAGCCACGCGCCAGCTGCACGCCGCCGATGAATAGCTCGCCCGGTACGCCGATCGGCACTGGCTGCATGCGCGCATTGAGCACATAGATCTGCGTGTTCGCGATCGGGCGACCGATCGGGACGGTTGGTCGCTCGATGCTGCGATTGCAGTTCCAGAATGTCACGTCAATCGCGGCTTCGGTCGGCCCATAGAGGTTGTGCAGCTCGGCATCAAGCTGTGCGAAGAACTGCTCTTGCAGATCGCGCGGCAACGCCTCACCACTACAGATCACGCGCTTCAGACGGTTGCACGCTGCGAGTCCGCGCTCTTCCAGGAACAGATACAGCATAGATGGCACAAAATGGAGCGTGGTGATGCATTGCTCGGCGATTGTTTTGATCAGATACGCGCTGTCCTTATGGCTCTCGGGTTGCGCCATCACCAGGCCAGCACCGGTCGATAGCGGCCAGAAGAACTCCCAGACCGACACATCGAAGCTGAACGGCGTCTTTTGAAGCACCCGGTCGTCGGCAGCTAATCCGTACGCCGCCTGCATCCAGAGCAAGCGATTACATACGCCCGCATGCGTGTTCATCGCGCCTTTCGGTCGGCCCGTCGATCCCGATGTGTAGATCACATAGGCGAGGTTGCCGGGCTGCACGGCAGGTGCCGGACTGATCGCCGGCTGCCGCACGATCATCGGCCAGTGGGCATGCAGATCGACCAGCCGGTCGAGACAAGGAGGCAAGGAGACAAGGAGCGTATCAATCTCCTTGTCTCCCGGTCTCCCGGTCTCCTTGTCTAGAGACGCTGTGATCAGCACCGCGATCTGCGCATCTTCCTGCATGAAGGCTAGGCGCTCGCGCGGGTAGGCTGGGTCGAGCGGCAGATAGGCCGCGCCGGCCTTGAGGACGCCCAGCAGCCCGACGACGAGTTCGAGCGAGCGCTCCATGCAGACGCCCACGCGACTCTCGGGCCCAACGCCCAACGCCCGCAGCGCGTGGGCCAGCTGGTTCGAGCGGCGATTCAGCTCCTGATAGCTCAGGTGCGTCGCTTCAAACACGACCGCGATCGCTTCCGGTGTGCGCGCGACCTGCGCCTCGACCAGCTGATGGAGACACAGCTCGCTTGGGTATGCGCTTTGGGTGGCGTTCCAGTCGAGCAGAATCTGGCGTTGTTCTGCCTGGGTCAGCATCTGCACATCCGCGAGGCGCTGGTTGGGATCAGCTGCGATGCTTTCAAACAATGTTTGCAGGTGCCCCAGTATGCGGCTGATCGTGGCGCTGTCGTAGCGATAGCAGCTGTAGTCGAGCTGGAGCACCAATTCCCGCTGTAATGTTATCAGCAGGCTCAACGGGTAGTTGGTCTTCTCAACCGAGCGCGTGTCGGCGATCCGCAGGCTCGCGCCAAGCTGCTGCACGCTAGCGTCTACCGGGTAGTTTTCGAAGACGACGATGCTCTCGAACATCGGCAGGCCGCGCGCGATCGCGCTCCAGCCCTGGATCTGCACCAGCGAGCTATACTCGTATTGCCGTACTGTTGCCTGCCGGGTCTGAAGATCGTGCAGCCAGGGCAACAGCGACGCCTGCGCAGCCACCTGGACCCGCATCGGCAGGGTGTTGATGAACAGGCCGACCATTGCCTCGACCCCGATCAGTGAGGCCGGGCGACCAGAGGAGGTGATGCCGTAGACTACGTCTTCTGTGCCACTGTAACGGCTTATGAGCAGACTCCAGGCACCTTGCACCAGCGTGTTGATCGTCAGCTGGTGTTGCTGCGCCAGCACCTGGAGCGTTGCGGTCAGCGCTTCGGGCAAGCTAATCTGCTGGCTCGCGTGGGCATCGTATTCG
>Ga0075423_10002364_pt1 | contig 17076 bp, 18 predicted proteins | sample SoiMethybrSBSTD2_FD_80114 | JGI IMG/M metagenome (GOLD analysis project Ga0075423, IMG submission 80114) | Bulk soil microbial communities from a Populus tree surrounding site in Tennessee, USA - Soil MetaG P. TD hybrid SBSTD2 | ecosystem: Environmental > Terrestrial > Soil > Tree plantation...
AGGCCTTCCTTCTTGTGGACATCGACCGGGATGCCGCGGCCGTCGTCATCGCACTGGACGCTGCCATCCGCGAAGAGGGTGACGACGATCCGGCTGGCGTGGCCGGCCAGGGCCTCGTCGACGGCGTTGTCCACGACCTCGTAGACGAGCTGGTGAAGGCCCTTGGTGTCGGTGCCGCCGATGTACATGCCAGGACGCCGCCGCACATGCTCCCGGCCTTCCAGGACCTGGATCTGCTCGGCGGTGTACGCGACGTCTGCGCCCAGGGATTGGGGCCTGACGCCAGGGTGCGCCCTGCGCGCGCCCGGCGTACCTTCTGGAAGCGGTTTGCGGACCGCCACTAGAGTGTTTTGGGCCCTCCCAGCGCGCGTGTCGGATGGAGGTCAACTGGGCAGAGGTTCAGACCCTCAATTCTACCGGATTTTGAATACGAAAATGGCCCCCGCGGGCCTCTTAACAGGAGGTCTCGTGGGGGATTCTTTCAGCGGCCTCAGCGGTCTGTTCGGAGGGTGCCTTCCAGCGGAGGATCGGGTCCTGGCTCTGGCCCGTCAGATACGCGTTGATCCGCCGCGCTGCGGCCACTTCGTCGAGCCTGCCGACGGGCAGCCTCGCCGGCTCCCGGTGCAGAGCCTGGGGATCGGTTCGGGCCAGGCCGACGATCTCTTTGACCGCCCCGGCAAACGCGTCCAGCGTGGCCTTGCTCTCGGTCTCCGTCGGCTCGACCATGATCGCTTCGGGGACGACAAGCGGGAAGTAGACGGTCGGCGAGTAAAAGTCGCGATCCAGCAGCGCCTTGGCGATGTCGAGCGCCCTCACTCCCTGGTCGTGCAGGTTGTGGGCGCTGGCCACGAACTCGTGCATGCACGGCCCTTCGTGGGGCATCTCGAGGTCGTTCTCGACGAGCTTGCGGAGGTAGTTGGCCGACAGCACGGCATCCTGGGACGCCTGGCTCAGGCCGTCGCCGCCCATGGCCATGATGTACGTGTACGCCCGCACCAGCATCCCGAAGTTGCCATAGAAGCTGCGGACGCGCCCGATCGACTGCGGCCGCCGGTAGTCGAACGTCAGATGGCCGTTGCTGCGCTCCACCGTCGGAGTCGGAAGGAACGGAACCAGGTCGGCCTTGACGCCGACCGGGCCCGCCCCAGGGCCACCTCCGCCATGCGGCGTGGTGAAGGTCTTGTGGAGGTTCATGTGCACGGCGTCGAAACCCATGTCGCCAGGCCGGCAGATGCCCATGAAGGCGTTGAGGTTCGCGCCGTCGTAGTACAGGAGGGCGCCCGTCGCGTGCACCATCTCCGCAATATCCAGTATCTCTCGCTCGAACAGGCCCAAGGTGTTGGGGTTCGTCAGCATTAACGCGGCTGTCCGCGGTGACAGCTTCGATTCGAGGTCGCCGAGGCTGATCCTTCCGTCGGCGCCGGATTTGACCTCCACGACATGGAAGCCGCTGAGCGCTGCGCTCGCCGGGTTGGTCCCGTGGGCCGAATCCGGTACGAGCACCTCGGTCCGGTTCTCCTTGCGGGAGTCGTGAAAGGCGGCGATCATCCGCAGCGCGGTCCACTCCCCATGCGCGCCCGCGGCGGGCTGGAGGGTCACCCGCTCGACGCCGACGATCTCGCAGAGCGCGCGCTCGAGGCGCCACATCAGCTCGAGCGCGCCCTGGATCGAGTCCTCGTCCTGGTACGGGTGGAGAGCTGCGAACCCGGGGAGCGCGGCAGCGACCTCGTTGGCGACCGGGTTGTACTTCATCGTGCAGCTTCCGAGCGGATAGAAGTTCTCGCTGATCGAGTAGTTCAGCGAGGCCATCCGGCTGTAGTGGCGCATGATCCCCGGCTCACTCAGTCGCGGGAGGCCCGCGGGTCGTGACCGGAGCGCCGCTTGCGGCAGGACGTCGGACGGCCCGGGCGAGTCGACCTCGGCTTCCGGGAGACGGGGCGGGTCGACCGCAGGCCGGCTGAGCTCGAAGCTGAGCGGCTCCGTCATCCGGCGAGGACCTCCAGCAGCTGGTCGATCGCGCGCGCGTCGTTGACCTCGGTGCACGTGAAGGTGAGGACGCCCCTCAGCTCGCGGAACCAGCGGCCGACGTCGAGGCCGCCGAGGATTCCCTTGCGGGCCAGCTTGCGCAGGACCGCCGGCGCCTTCGGGACCCGCACCGGGAACTCGTTGAGGAACTGGCGCTCCGGAAATGCAAGCTCCCAACCCGGAAGCCTGGCCACCCGCTCGGCGAGGTGATGGGCGCGGCGGAAGCTCACGTCGGCCACCTGTCGCAGGCCGTACGGGCCCATGTAGGTGAGGTAAACAGAGGCCGCGAGGGCGCACAGCGAGTGGTTGGTGCAGATGTTGGAGGTCGCCTTCTCGCGGCGGATGTGCTGCTCGCGGGCGGCGAGCGCGAGGACGAAACCGCGGCGGCCTTGCGCATCGTGGGCGGTGCCAACGAGGCGGCCCGGCAGCTTGCGCACCAGCTCCTTGTGGCAGGCGATGAAACCGACGTGCGGTCCGCCAAGGCTCGGTTGCAGACCGAGCTGCTGGCCTTCGCCGACCGCGATGTCCGCGCCGTACTCCCCAGGTGGGGCGAGGATGGCGAGGCTGATCGGGTCGACACACGCGATCGCCAGCGCGCCGGCGTCGTGGGCGGCCTGGGTGAGCGCGCGTGCATCGACCAGGAGGCCAAGAAAGTCGGGCTGCTGGAAGATGACGGCCGCCGTCTTCTTGCCCGGGTCGACGCCCTTGCGAACCTTGATGCCGCGTCCCTCGCCGAACGCCTTGAGGACCTGGACGTACTCGGGATGGACGTAGCCGGCCACCAGCACCTCGTTCCGGCCGGTGTGGACGTAGGCCATCATCGCCGCCTCGGCGACCGCCGTCGCGCCGTCATAAAGCGATGCGTTCGCGACGTCGAGTGCTGTGAGCTCGGCGATCAGCGTCTGGAACTCGAAGATCGCCTGCAGCGTGCCCTGGCTCGCCTCCGCCTGGTAGGGCGTGTAGGCGGTGTAGAACTCGGGCTTCGACGTCACGGCGGCAACCGCCGCAGGGATGAACCTCCGGTAGACACCACCCCCGCGAAACGTCAGCCGGTCGGGGTAGACGCGGTTCCTCGCCGCCAGCGCCGAGACCTGCGCCATCGTTTCGAACTCGGACAGTCCGGCGGGCAGCTGGAGAGACTCCAGACGAAGCGACTGCGGGATGTCGACCAGCAGGTCTTCCATCGACCGCACGCCGATCGTCTCGAGCATCGCGGTCCGGTCTTCGGGGGAATGGACGAGGTACGGCAACTAGTGCGAGGACTCCTCCGCGACCTTCTTATACGTGGCTTCGTCGAGCAGGTCGGAGGGCAAGTCCCCGCTGAGGTCGACCTTCAGGATCCAGCCCTCGCCGTAGGGATCCGAGTTGATGAGCTCGGGTTTGCCAGCGAGCTTGTCGTTCACCTCGACGATTCGCCCGGCGACCGGAGAGTACAGATCGCTCGCCGCCTTGACGGATTCGATGACGCCGAACGCCTCGCGCTCGGCGAGCTTTCGGCCGGCGCTGGGAAGCTCGAGGAACACCACGTCGCCGAGCTGGGACTGCGCGAAGTCGGTGATGCCGACCGTGGCGTGCTTGCCATCGACGGTGACCCACTCGTGAGTCTTCGTGTAGCGCCGTTCAGCCATGGCGACTCTCCTTCTTCTCGCTGAGTGAGCGGGCGGAGCCTCGATAGAAAGGTAGCTTGACCACCTCGGCCGGGGCCTCCCTGCCCCGGACGTCGACCACAGCCCTGTCTCCGACCTGCAATGATCGCGCTTCCACCATCGCCAGGGCGATCGGGTAGCCGAGGAAGAACGAGTGCGTGCCGCTGGTGATGGACCCCAGCCGGCGGCCATCGAGGCTGACCGCGGCCCCGTGCCTGGCGATGCTGCCCGGCTCCAGCTTCAACCCCACGATCCGGCGCGCCGGCCCGGCCTCTTTGATGCGGAGCAGGGCGTCCCGGCCCACGAAGTCTCCTTTTTCGAGCTTGACGGTCCATCCCAGGCCGGCCTCGTAGGGGTTGACTGACTCATCCATATCGTTGCCCCACAGGCGAAGTGCCGCCTCGAGCCGGGCGGCGTCGCGGGCTCCCAGGCCGGCGGGCAGCACGCCCTCGGATTTGCCTCGCTCGAGGATCGCGTCCCAGGCCTCGCCCAGGCGGTCCGCGCTGATGAACAGCTCGAAGCCGTCCTCGCCTGTGTATCCGGTGCGCGAGATGAGCGCGTGGATGCCGGCCACGTTGCCGTGGCCCCAGCCGAAGTACGGGATCGCGTCGAGATCGGCGTCGCACGGCAGGAGCTCCTGCGCGCGAGGACCCTGGAAGGCGATCAGCCCGAGCTCCAACGTGCGGTCCTCGACCTCGACTCCGCTGGGCGCGTGCTCGCGAAACCACGCGAGGTCCTTCTCGCGGTTCGACGCGTTGACGACGACGAACCAGCCCTCGCTGCCCCGATACACGACGAGGTCGTCGACGACTCCGCCCTCCTCGTTCAGCATCAAGTTGTACTGGGCCTGACCATGGACCAGGCCGGACACATCGTTGGTGACCAGGCGCTGGATGAAGTCGGTGCTCGAATCACCGGCGACCCGGAAGCGACCCATGTGCGAGACGTCGAACAATCCCGCGGATCTGCGCACCGCGACGTGCTCGTCGCGAATCGAGGTGTACTGCTGCGGCATCTCCCAACCGCCGAAGTCGACCATGCGACCGCCGAGCGCTACGTGGCGGTCGTAGAGCGGGGTGCGGTTCGTCTTGCTACTCGCGGTCGATGAGGTCGTCGATGTCTATCGAGTCCGGGTCGATGAAGGCGAGCAACTCCTCGTCGTGCCGGCGGCGCGCATCGGCGACGACCTGGGCGACGTAGCGCGTGCGCTCCACCGTCCACTCGAGCTTCTGCGCGATCTCGGCCTCCGTCGCGGCACGCCGGAGTGTCTTGCGCAGCATGATCTCGACCCGCTCGTAGTCGCTGGCGGCGGCCACCAGCTGCTCGCCCTCGCGGACGGCGGCGGCTTCAGCCTCGATCGCCGCATCCATCTGCGCGCCCACCTTGCTTTCCGCAAAGGCGGCGAAGTCGGAGCTGCCTTCGGTGGCGAAGGTCCGCACCGCCTCGACCAGGCCCAGCGATCCCTCCTGCACGAGGTCGGGCACGGACAGACCACGCTCCTGGCGCGCCTCGGCAAGCCGGATCACCATGCGGAGGTTGGCGGCGACCAGGCGATCCTGGCTCACGCGGTCGCCACGGGCCGATCGCTCGAGCAGGGCCTCCAGCTCGCCGGCGCCCAAAGATGGAGCGGTCCGAGCCTGCTGGCGGAGCTCACGCATGGCTGCGTCGTCTTCTCGTCCGCGCGCTGAGGCGCGCTGCGGCCCCTCAGTGGGTATCGGCTGTGCCCCCATCGCTCGTCCGATTCTACGCCCGGCCTTTGCGGCCACCCGCGCGGCGGCGGCGGGCAATGTTCCACGTTTTACAACGCCGCTCGGTTGCCATACTCGGAGCATGCGCGGCCGATGGTTGTGGAGGTTGGTGCTCGCGGGAGCGGCGGTGATGCTGCCCGTGAACGCAGCCGCGGCGACGCCCAGGGTCGAGCAAGCGGACCTGAACGGCGACATCAACACCATCACCGCTTCTTACATCGAGACTTCTGTCGATCGCGCCGAGGCTGACCACGCCGACGCCCTGCTGGTCGTCGTCAACACTCCGGGCGGCATCTCGACCTCGATGGACGACATCGTGACGAGCCTCGTCAACAGCACGGTGCCGGTGGTCGTCTACGTGTACCCGTCGGGTGCGCGCGCGGCTTCGGCCGGATTGTTCGTCTCCCAGGCCGCCGATGTGCTGGCGATGGCGCCGGGCACCAACATCGGCTCGGCCCATCCGATCCAGTCGACCGGCGAGGATCTCACCGGCGACCTCGGACAGAAGGTGCTCAACGACGCCGTCACCCGCGTCCGCAACCTCGCGTCGATGCACGAACGCAACGCCGACTGGTGCGAGGACGCGGTCCGCAACAGCGTCAACATCAACGCCGAGGACGCGGTCCGGCTGCATGTCGCCGACCTCGAGGCGACAAGCGTGTCCTCCCTCCTGCAGGAGATCGACGGCCGCGAGCTGACGCGTCATGGGGCGACGGTGTTGCTGCGCACGGCAGGCGCCGACCTCAACGACTTTCCGATGCCGTTCTGGCAGGTCTTCCTGATGTTCCTGATCGACCCGACGATCGCGGCGCTGCTGATCCTGGTCGCGGGCTACGGGATCGTCACCGAGATGTCGAACCCGGGCCTCATCCTCCCCGGGGTCATCGGCGGCATCGCGGCCATCCTCGCGATCGTGTCGCTCGCCAACCTTCCCGTGAACATCGCCGGAGCGCTCTTGATACTGCTGGCGGTCATCCTGTTCATCGCTGATGTCGTGGCGTCGACGCATGGGTTCCTCTCCGTCGGCGGCGTGATCGCGCTCGTGCTCGGCCTGGCCTTCCTGATCACCACCGGCCCCGTCGGGCTGGGAGTCAATCCTGTCGTCGCGGGCGGCGCGGGCCTGGCCACCCTTGCCTTCTTCGTGTTCTTCATACGCAAGGTGTGGATCGCCAGGCGGCAGCCTGCCTTCATGGGCGGCGAGGGCATGATCGGAGCGGTGGGCGAGGTGCGGGAGGCGATCGCGCCGGAGGGTCTAGTCTTTGTCCAGGGCGCCCTGTGGCAGGCCACCGCCTCGTCTCCGATCCCCGCGGGATCGGCTGTCCGGGTCGTCTCGCGCCAGGGTCTGCACCTCGAAGTGGCGCCCGAGAACGGTCACCCTAAGGAGAACGGTTAAGTGGACTTCGGGGCTGTCGCGATCATCGTGGTCATCCTCGTCATCGCGCTCATCGCCATCTTCTCGAGCCTACGGATCGCCAACGAGTACGAGCGCGGGGTAGTGTTCCGCCTCGGCCGCTTGATCCCGCTGAAGGGACCAGGGCTCTTCTTCATCATCCCCTTCGGCGTTGATCGCCTCGTCAAGATCGACCTGCGCACGATCACCCTCGAGGTGCCCCCGCAGGAGATCATCACCAACGACAACGTCACCGCCAAGGTCAACGCTGTCATCTACTTCCAGGTCGTCGACGCGCGCCGCGCGGTGACGCAGGTGTTGAACTACATCAACGCGACGTCGCAGATCTCACAGACCACGCTTCGCGCGGCACTCGGCCAGAGCACGCTCGACGAGCTGCTCGCGAACCGCGAGAAGATCAACCAGAACCTGCAGCGCATCATCGACGAGCAGACCGAGCCGTGGGGCATCAAGGTCGCCGTGGTCGAGATCAAGGACGTCGAGCTTCCCAGCACGATGCAGCGCGCGATGGCCAAGCAGGCAGAGGCCGAGCGCGAGAAGCGGGCCAAGATCATCAACGCCGACGGTGAGTTCCAGGCTTCCCAGACGTTGGCGAACGCAGCGCAGGTCATCTCATCCCAACAGGGGGCGCTGCAGCTTCGCTTCCTGCAGACGATGGTCGAGATCGGATCGGAGAAGAACACCACGGTCATCCTTCCGCTCCCCATCGAACTCTTCAAGCCGCTGATCGAGTTCGGCCGCTCCCAAGACGGGGCCCCGTCGCCTTCACCCTCGGACAAGGGCGTCAAGACGGGCTGACCGGGCACCTCCCGCTCGACGCGCTCGACGCGCTGCTCGAGCTCTCCCCGGTGCCGCTCATCGTCGCGGCCAACGTCGCGGTGGGCAAGCGGTGGGCCAACGTCGCCATCGCCGTGCTCGGCGGTTTGGTGAGCTTGATGGCGGTCCTTTTCGGGACGCTCCTCATCGGAGACATGCTCCTTCGCTCGCACCTGGACCAGGCACGGTTCGCGCTGGGCGCCGGCTGGGTGCTGAGCGGGGTCGCCGCGGCCGGCTTCATCATCCCTGGCGTCCGGAAAGACGCGGCGGCGTGGCTGCCGATCGATCCCAACAACCCGGTTCATGCCATTGCGCTGATGTTCGCGGTCGTCCTCTTCGGCACCAATCTGGCGACCTTCCTGTTCACCGACGTTTTCGCCGCGCTAGCCGCGCAGCCGCCCCAGCACCTCGCGGATGTGTTCTTCGGTGAGCTGCCCCTCCTCGTCATCGCAGCCACAGGCGTCGGGCTCTACATCCGCCGCTCCGGCCGCGAGTCGTTGGATCGCCTGGGCGTGGTCGTCCCCTTGTGGTGGCATCCCGTTCTCGCGCTCGCCGTCGCCGGCATCTTTCTCGCCGTCCTCACAGGGATCGACGCCGCCAACCATGCGCTTCTGCCTGGCACCGCCGAGCGCGTCGACTCGGTGAACACCCATGTGTTCGGCGAGATCATGCGAGCGTGATTGCTGGGCACGGCGTTGATCGCGCTGCTGCCCGGCATCTGCGAAGACCTCTTGTTCCGAGGCGCGGTCCAGCCAAGACTTGGCCTCGTGCCGACGGCGCTGCTGTTCACATCGATCCATCAGCAGTACGGCCTCTCGCTGGACCTGGCGGGAATCTTCATCGTCGGCCTGGCCCTCGGCCTGATCCGCAAGCACGTCAACACGACGACATCGATCCTCACCCACGCCTCCTACAACTTCATCGGTGGCGTGCTGCCGCTGGTAGGAGCCTGGCTCTTCGCGGCGCTGGGGACCGAGGTCGTGCTGGTCGTGATTGCGCTGGCCGCGATCTGGCGCCACCGTCGAGTTAACGCGGTGGCCAACTCGCAACCATAAGGCTAGAATCGCCCAATGGCCCCAGATGTGGGATCAGCCAGCCTGCTGAGACCCCACATATTGTCCACGATCACGATTCCCGTCGTGGCGGTCGTAAATCAGAAGGGAGGCGTCGGCAAGACGACGACGGCGATCAACCTGGCAGCCGCGATGGCGGAGGTCGGACACCCCGCGCTCCTCGTCGACCTCGACCCGCAGGCCAACGCGACATCAGGCCTTGGACTCGACCCTGCGCGGGCACGCATGACGTCCTACCAGGTGCTGTCGGGCGAGGCGTCGGTCACCGAGGTCGCGCAGCCGACAGCCCTGGCCGGCCTGACGCTGGTGCCTTCGCACGTCGACCTCGCGGGCGCCGAGATCGAGATCGCGACCATGCCGGACCGCGAGTCGCTGCTGCGCCGAGCGCTGGAATCGCTCCCCGCCGGCACCGAGATCGTCCTCATCGACTGCCCGCCGTCGCTGGGGCTCCTGACGCTGAACGCGCTGGTCGCCGCGACGAGCATGCTGATCCCCACTCAGTGCGAGTACTTCGCGCTCGAAGGCCTGCGTCACCTGATGTACACGCACCAGCTTGTCCGCACGCGGCTCAACCCACGGCTTGCGATCGCGGGCATCCTGATGACGCAGTTCGACGCGCGCACGACCCTCGCGTGGGACGTGCTCGAGTCGGTGCGCCGCACGTATCCACATCACGTGCTCGAGACGCTGATCCCGCGCAATGTTCGCCTCAGCGAGGCGCCGAGCCACGGCAAGTCCGTGCTCGAGTACGACACCACATGCCGCGGCGCGGCCGCATACCGCGCGCTGGCCAAGGAGCTGCTTGAACGATGAGCCAACAACGTCCTCGAGGTCTCGGTCGCGGGCTGGACGCATTGATCCCGATGTCGAAAGAAGGCGACGCGCTCGTGCCGCAGATGATCGCCGTCGACCAGATACGGCCGTCGCGTCAACAGGTGCGTTCGCGCTTTGACGCGGAGCCGCTCGGCGAGCTCGCCGAGTCGATCCGCATGCACGGCGTGCTGCAGCCCCTTCTCGTCCGCCGGCTCGCGGATGGGTATGAGCTGATCGCCGGCGAGCGGCGGTGGCGCGCCGCGCGGCTTGCGGGCCTCGACCACGTGCCCGCCGTCGTGCGCACGGACGCCGGCAACGACGAGCAGCTCGTGCTTGGACTCATCGAGAACCTGCAGCGCACGGACCTCGATCCCATCGAGGAGGCTCGCGGGCTGCGCCGCCTCATCGAAGAGTTCGGGCTGACACACGAAGACGTCGCGCATCGTCTGGGCAAGCACCGCGTCTCGGTGACGCAGTCGCTGCGCCTGCTCGGCGGCTGCCCGGCCGTGCAGTCGGCCGTCGCGTCGGGTGTCATCTCGGCGGGCCACGCGCGGGCGCTGCTCGCGCTCGACGCGCAGGCGGCGCAGGAGCACGGGCTCAAGGTCGTGATCGCGAGGCACCTGTCGGTGCGGCAGACCGAGAACTGGGTCAGGACGTACCGGCCTCAGCGTCGCCGGCACACCGAATCCGCGGCCGAGCTGCGCGCGATCGCGGCGGACGTCGAGTCGAGCCTCGGAGTGCCGGTCGCGCTGACCGGCAGCCTCAATCGAGGACGCATCGAGCTCCGTTACTCAAGTCGCGAAGAGCTGGAACGGGTCTGCGCTAAGCTCACCTCTTAGCGCATGGCGGCCCAACAGGAACGAGCGGCTGGCGCCGCCTCTGGCGAACGATCCACGGCCTCGTCGCTCCTTCGTGAGGTCGCAGAGGTCGTCGTCCTCGCCGTCATCCTCTACTTCGGCATCAGCTTCGTCGTCCAGGCCGTGCACGTCGAGGGCCTGTCGATGTGGGCCACGCTCGACAACGACGACTACCTGATCGCCAACAAGATCGACTACCGGCTGCACGCGCCGCAGCGCGGCGACATCGTCATCCTGCGCCCGCCGACGAACAACTCGACCGACTTCATCAAACGGATCATCGCCCTGCCCGGCGAGAAGCTGTTGATCCGCAGTGGCGAGGTCTACATCAACGGTCATCACCTCGTCGAGCCGTACAGACCCGATGCGTGGACGTTCCAGAACAACTGGCCGGCGGACGGATCGGACGGGGAGGTGATACCTCCGAATCAGTACTTCGTCATGGGCGACAACCGCAACCGATCGCAGGACTCGCGTTTCTTCGGACCCATAACCCGCGACCGAATCGACGGCAAAGCGTGGTTTCGGATCTGGCCGCTGGACAAGTTCGGCAGCATCTACGACAAGATGCCGTCGCTCGAAACCGGGACCCTTGCCGTCGGCTCGGTCGCGCTGGAGACGAACGCGGCCTAGGCCCTACTGGGCCCCGATCGCAAGCCGGAACGCGCTGTCGCGTGAGAACGGCCCGATGACGGCCATCTTCAACGGCCCCGCGAGGATCTCTTTCGCGACGCGCTGGATGTCCGCGGCGGTCACCGCGTCGACCAACGCGATCTCCTCCTCGACGGTCTTGATCTCTCCCAGGAGCATCTCCTGGTAGGTCAGCCAGAACGCGACGCCGTTCGTCGTCTCCAGCTCCAGCCGAAGGCGGCCCTTGGTGAACTCCTTCGCCCGCGTCAGCTCCTCGTTCGAGACCTCGTGCTCGCCTAGCGCCCGAAGCTCGGCGAGGGCGGCGTTGACGGCCTCGACGGCCTTGTGCGGATCCACGCCGATGTAGACGCCGAGGTATCCCGTGTCGCGGTGCTTCTGCGTGAAGCTGTGCACGTCGTACGCGAGGCCCAGCCGCTCGCGGATGTTCAGGAACAGTCGCGCGCTCATGCCTTCGCCGAGGACGGTGTTGAGGAGGTCGAGCGCGTAACGGTCGGGGTGCAGATAGCTGAACGCGCGCAGCCCCAGGCAAACATGCGCCTGCTCTGTCTCCAGGCGTCGCAGTAGGACCTGCGGGCCGCCGGCGTCCGGTGGCGGCTCTTCCTCAACGTGACCGTCGAGGCCGGGCCTCAGTCCGAGCGAGGCGGTGACCGCGCGAACGGTGTCGGTCTCCTCGAGCGCGCCCGCAGCGCCGACCACCAGATTCGGCAGCCGGTAGTGGGCGTCCGCGTACTCGAGGATCTCGTCACGCGTGATCCTCGACACCGATTCCTCGGTTCCGGCGATGTCGCGACCAAGTGCGTGACCCGGCCAGATCAGCTCTTCAAACAGATTCTGAACGTAGTCCTGAGGCTGGTCGCGATACATACGTAGCTCTTCGAGGATGACCGTGCGCTCGCGCTCCACGTCGGCGAGGTCGAGTCGCGAGTTCGACACGATGTCGAAGAGCACGTCCAGTCCGAGTCCCATGTGCTCGGCCGGCACGCGCGCCCAGTAGGCCGTGAGCTCTTTGTCCGTCGACGCGTTGACGAAGCCGCCGACGCCTTCGATCGCATCCGCGATCTCTTTCGAGGATGCCCGGCGCTGCGTGCCTTTGAAGAAGAGGTGCTCGATGAAATGCGAGACTCCTGCGACACGGGCGTCCTCCAGCCGGGAGCCGCCGCCGAACATGAGCACGATGCTCGTGGAGTGGCGCTCAGGCATCGGTTCAACGACCAGGCGGGCGCCTCCAGGCAACGTGTGAACCCTGTGCGGGGAGCCCATGGGAACCGAAAGTATAGGAGCGACCCTAAGCAGAACCCTCGCGTAACGCGCCGAGCGCGGCGTAGAGCGTCATCGCGACGAAGTCGGCGGGCATGCCGTCGGAGACCGCGTCCAGCGCCTCACCCAGGTAGCGGCGGACGTTGGGCACCGCGTCGACCGCACCGAGCTCGAGGCAGTCACGGATCGCCTCGGCGATCTCGGTCGGTGTGATCTCCTCGTCGCCGGCCTCGTCGGCCACCGCGTTGACGAGCGCGATCGCCCTGCGGATGCGCTCGGCCGCAGAGGGCCAGGCGGTGGAGTCGCCGTTACTCGTCAGCCGGCTTGCGCGGTCCCACGACGACGCGGCGATCCGGCTCCTCGCCGATGCTGGAGCTGGTCACGTCGGGATCGCCCTCGAGCGCGAGGTGGATAGCCCGCCTCTCGAACGGCTGCATGGCATCCAGCGTGATGGCGTCGCCGGTCATCTTCACCTGGCGCGCGGCGCGCATCGCGATCTCGCGCACGGTGTGCTCGCGACGCTGGCGGTACCGCTCGACGTCGACGATCACGCGCTCGCCTTCGTCGAGGTGCTTGCCGACCATCACGTTGGTGACCGCCTGCAAGGCGCGCAGCGTCTCGCCGCGCCAGCCGATGAGCGCGCCCAGGTCGCGACCGCTGATGTCGAGCGTGATCGGCTCGGCGCCCGAGCGAACCGTGACCTGAGCGCGAACGCCCATGTGCTTGAGGAGGCCTTCGACAAGCCCACGCGCCACCTCGGCCTTGCCATTGGAGGCCACGGGTGCCGCGGCAACGGCCGAGTCGCTCTCGCCGATGACGGTGACCTCGACCACGGTCTCCTCGGCGGTCTCGCTCAAGATCTTGACGTCGACGTGACGGCGGCTCTCCTGCAACTCGATCAGGGCTGCGTCAACCGCCTCGTCCAGGGTGCGGCCTCGGCCTTCAGCGGACTTCAATTGAGATCACTCCTCGGTTTGTCATTCGACTTCTTGGACTTGGTCGGCGCGGTCTGCGGCAGCGACTTCTGCGACGCCGGCGCCGTTCCCTTGCGAGTTGGCGGAGGACCCTTCTGGCCGTTGGATGCGGCCCTGGCGGCCGGCGCAGCACCCGCTGCGGCGGGCACGGTCCTGAACCGCGACGGCAACAGCATTCCCCACCCGACGACGAAGCTCTGCTGAATGATACTGACGAGGTTCCCGACGAACCAGTAAAGGCCCAGGCCGGCCGGCACCTGGAGCGCGAACCAACCGATCATCAACGGCGATATCAAGAGCATCGTCCGCTGCATCTGCTGTGTCTGCTGCTCCTGCTCGGTGGGGTTGGGCGTGGGCGGCATCTGCAGCATCCGCGACTGGATCAGCGTGGTGAGCGCCGCGAGCAGCGGGAAGACCAGGTAGACCAGCGCCGGGATGCCCACGCCCGCGATCGCGAACATGGGGTCGTGGCTCGGGTTCTGGTTCAGGTTCGGGACGAACAGGAAGTGCGGGATGACCTTGTTTTCGCGGGCGAAGCCGGTGAACACGTAGTACAGCGCGGTCAGGATCGGCAGCTGCACCAGCAGCGGTAGACAGCCGAGAAGCATGCCGTACGGGTTGACGCCGTGCTCCTGCATGAGCTTCATGCGCTCCACGTTCAAGCGCTGTGGGTCCTTCTTGTACTTTTTCGCCAGCTCGGCCATCTGTGGCGCGAGCTTTCGCTGTTCGACCATCGTCTTGCGCTGGTTGACGAGCTGGAACTGCTGGAGTGGGGCGAGCAGCAGACGAATGGCGATCGTGGTCAGAACGATGGCGACGCCGTAAGGCCCGATGACGTCAAGGAAGGGCACGGTGACGACGTGGGCGTACACGAACGAGAGCGCCGACTGCAGGGTGACGCCGAAGATGCTCCACCACAGCGAGTGGATCGGCTTGAAGATGTCGAAGATGCTGCTCAGGAAAAGAATGGCTGCCGTCTCCTCTCAGGGCACCGGGTCATAGCCGCCGGCGGCAAACGGATGGCAGCGCGCGATCCGGGCCGCGCCCATCCAACCGCCTCTCCACCATCCGTATCTCTCGATCGCCTCGTAGGTGTAGTGCGAGCAGGACGGGTAGTAGCGGCAGGACGGCGGCAGGATTTTCGCAAGCGTGAGCTGGTAACCGCGGATCATCAGCAAGAACAGCTTCGTCATGGCTTCAACTGGGCGAGCCTGAGCGCAGCCAACGAAGCCTCCGCCCTGAGCTCGGCAAACGTGACCTCGAGCGCGGCAGGGCGGGCGATCAGGACCACGTCATATCGTATTCCCACCCGGCGGACGGGCGAATCAGCACCGAGTACCTCCGTGCGCGCGATCTCTCGCAGCCGCCTTCGGGCGCGGTTGCGCCCGACCGCGCTCTTGATGGAGCGGCTCACCGACACGCCGACGCGGGTCTGGTCACCGCCGCTGGGGACGGCAAAGCCCACCAGGGCCCGGCCCGAGTGAAAGCGCCTGCCCTTGACCGCCGACTGAAACTCGGCGCGCCGGCGAAGGCGCGAGTCGCGCTGGATCTACGCCAGCCGCGCGCGGCCCTTGCGGCGCCGGTTGCGAAGCACCCGCGCTCCGCCTCGCGTGCTCATCCGGCGCAGGAATCCATGGACGCGCCGGCGGTATCTTTTCTTGGGTTGGTAGGTGCGTTTGATCGCGCCAGTCTACCAGCAGCCGGGCCGTCGCCAGTTGATCTCACTTATGACACCGCGTCTATAACGTCATCACGCGGCCATATGCCTTGCGGTATCCACAGGCCGGTGATATAGTCCGCGGCCGGAAGCAGACCATTTAACGCAAAACTCCCCGATCCAGTACGAACTCGACACCACGTTTAACTAATTCTTACAAGTAAGCAACACTTAGTCGCACAACACCGCTTCCATATTTCGGGATCGAACGGATAGCGGATTTCGGACGGGCCGGCGCCGCCAGCCTGTGGAAATCCCATCTGCTCTTTTCCACAGGCACCAAGGAGGCGGAGCTCGTGCTGGAAGAGCTTCGGTTGAGTCCGCGGGTCCTGTCGGGGCGAACTCGAGGTCCCCGGCCGGGCGTCGACGCGGGCGCCGACGGAGGCGTGGATCACCCCAGTTTGTCCACAGCTTTTGCAGAGGGCGGTCGCCAGGCCTCCACAGGTGCGCACAGCGAATTCCACAGGCTCGCGGGCACCACGAAAGAGGAGGGGGTGGCTTGAATCAAGACCAGATCTGGTCGCAAGTCCAGGAGGAGCTGCGCTTTCAGCTCGCCAAACGGACCTACGACATGTGGCTCAAGAACACGTCGGTCGTGTCAGCCGACGGCGGCACGTTTCGCATCGGCGTGCCGAGCAAGCTGGCGAAGGACTGGCTCGAGGATCGGTTCTCGGGACTGATCCAGGAGACGCTGCAGGCGGTCACCGGCTCTGAGGTCGACATCGATTTTGTGATCGCTCCGTCCGGACACCGGCCCGCGCACGCAATGTTCGACGGCGACGAAGACGGTCCGGAGAACGGGCACGAGAACGGCGCCGACCCGGTCGCCGACGTACGCACCGTGGCTCCATCGGAGCTCAACGCCAGGTTCCGTTTCTCGTCGTTCGTCGTCGGCCACAACTCGCAGTTCGCGCACGCAGCGGCGAAGGCGGTCGCCGAGGCGCCAGGAGACAGCTACAACCCTCTCTTCCTGTACGGAGGCGTGGGACTCGGCAAGACGCACCTCATGCACGCGATCGGGCACGAGGTCCACGACCGCTTCCCGCGCAAGCGTGTCGTCTACCTGACCTCCGAGCAGTTCACCAACGAGGTCATCAGCTCCATCGCCACCGCGCGAATGGGCGAGTTCCGGCACAAGTACCGCACGGTCGACGTGCTTCTGATCGACGACGTGCAGTTCCTGGCCGGCAAGGACCGCACGAAAGAAGAGTTCTTCCACACGTTCAACGCGCTCCACGAGATCAACAAGCAGATCGTCATCTCGTCTGACCGCCCACCCAAGGAGATCCCGACCCTGGAGGACCGTCTCCGCTCACGCTTCGAGTGGGGCTTGATCGCAGACATCCAGCCGCCTGACTTTGAGACGCGTCTTGCCATCCTTCACTCCAAGCTGGGTGATGGCGGAAGCCTCATCCCTGAAGAGGTGATGAACTTCATCGCGCATAAGGTTCAGCGCAACATCCGCGAGCTGGAGGGGGCACTTACAAGGGTCCAGGCCTTTGCCGCGGTCCACCAGCGGCAGGTGGACGAGGAAGAGGCGGCGCGCCTGCTGTCGGACATCATCCCGGCCGGCACTCGCAAGCCGATCAACGTCGAGAGGATCCAGGTCCTGGTGGCCGATTACTACAACGTCACGCTTGACGATATGAAGGGAAAACGACGGGACAAGCACATCGTCTTTCCGCGCCAGGTCGCCATGTACCTCGTGCGCGAGGAGACTCCTTCGTCGCTGCCCGCCATCGGCAAGGCTTTCGGAGGACGCGATCACACAACCGCGCTGCACTCCATCGAGAAGATCGCGAACGAGCTCAAGGAAGACGAGCGACTTCGCTACGAGGTGCAGTCGATTCGCGAAAAGCTCTACGTGCAGTGACGGTGTCCACAACTTATGAGAAGGGCCTTGGGATCAGGCTTGGATGGACGGCCCAAGGTCACTGCCTCCCCACTGCATACACAGCCGGCTTCGACTTGCGGACGGGTTCCCCAGACGTTATGCACCTTCCGTTTCGATCTGTAAATGATCTCGACATCCACACTCCGCACAGCGCTTACTGTTATCGGTTACGAATGATTTCAATCAAAAGAATC
>Ga0075423_10002365_pt1 | contig 17074 bp, 13 predicted proteins | sample SoiMethybrSBSTD2_FD_80114 | JGI IMG/M metagenome (GOLD analysis project Ga0075423, IMG submission 80114) | Bulk soil microbial communities from a Populus tree surrounding site in Tennessee, USA - Soil MetaG P. TD hybrid SBSTD2 | ecosystem: Environmental > Terrestrial > Soil > Tree plantation...
CGACGGCGAACCGTGGCGGTCCGCGATCAGCCGCCGCGTCCGCTCGAGCACCGGACCGGCGTGCGCCGTCGTGGTGACGAGCGAGAGCATGCGCACCGGCGGCAGCGGGTGGGCGTCGATGAACTGCCGCCGCTCGTCGTAACGCAGCTCCCAGAAGGCGCGCGCCGAGCCGCGGAACAGTCCGCCGACCACGGTGCCCACCGCCGTGCGCCAGAAGCGGGAACCGTGCGCTTCGTCGGCGAGCGGCGTCCCGGCGTACGGCGCCTGCAGCGAAACCAAGGCGCGCACCGACGGCGCCAGGTCGGGATGCAAGGACAGCGCCGCCGCCACGTCGTTCGGTCCTTTGCTGTGCCCGATGAGGATGGCGCGGCGCCCCTCGCGCGCCACGGCGCGGATCGCGTCCCGCACCGCCTTCGCGTTGTGCACGGCGGTCATGTCGGTGTCGATCGGCGCCCACGACACGTCGAGCCCCAGGGAGCGGAGCCGGGCGGCGGCGCGGCGCAGGTAGAACGGATACCGCTCGGTGAAGAGGCCCGGGACGACGATGATCGCGTCCCGGCCGGCGATTCGCGCCAGCCGGCCGCGCCCACCGCGCGCCTCCGCGTACAGGGCGAAGAACGAGGGAGTGACGTCGTGCGGCCGCGGAGCGCCGCGCACGAGCCAGCCCGTCGCGGCGTTCACCAGTGGACCGCGGGAAAAGCGCGCCCGGGGCGGGCGAACAAGAAGCCCTGCTGCAGATCGCAGCCGAGGCCTTCCAGTGCATCGCGCTCTTCGCGCGACTCGATCCCCTCCGCCAGCACCGTGATGCCCAGCTCCTTGCAGAGCGACGTGATGGTCCGGACCAGCTTCCGCTTGGTGGGCTCGCGGTGCAGGTTGCGCACCAGCGCGATGTCGAGCTTCGCCACCTGCGGGTCGAGCTGCACGAAGCTGGAGAGCCCGGAGTAGCCGGCGCCGAGGTCGTCCACCGCGACGGAGAACCCCATTCTTTTCAGCCGGTCGATCCGGGCGCGCACGTCGGGCACCCGGTCGAGACCGGCCCTCTCCGTGATCTCCAGCACTGTGCGTTTCGCGATGAGCGAGAGCGGCGCCTTGGGGTCGTAGAGCGCGTCGTCGAGCAGCTCCTCGGAGTGCAGGTTGACGAACAGGCGCATCGGGCTGCGCTCCATGCGCTGCGCGGCGCGCGCCCGGATTGCGCGGCCCAGTTCGTGAATCCTGCCCAGCGTCTCCGCGGCGTGGACCAGCTTCTCCGGCCGCGGGAAGCTGGGCTCGCTCGTGCGCAAGAGCGCCTCGTACGCGACGAGCCGTTTCTCCGGCCACCGCACGATGGGCTGGAACGCCAGCTCGAGCCCCTGGAGCGCGCGCGAGAACCGGTCGGCCAGGCCGTGGTGCTCACCGTCCTGCTCCTTGTCGAGGTACGCCTTCGCCTGGCGCTTGATGTCCGCGAGCTTGTGGAGGCGGACGGCGCGCTCGACGACCTCGATGAGCTGCTCGGGATCGACGGGCTTGAGCAGGTAGCGGAACGCGCCGAACTCGACCGCCTGCATCGCGGTCGACAGGTGCGGGGAACCGGTGACGAAGATCACCGGCAGCTCGAGTCCGCGGTCGCGCACGGTCCGCAAGAGGCCCATCCCGTCGATGCCGGGGAGCGCGAGGTCGGTGATGATCGCGTCGTACGGCGAGCGCTCGAGCAGGGCGAGCGCATGACGGCCGTCCGCGGCCGTGTCGACCGCGAAGCCAGCGTCGTGCAACACGTCGGCGAAGATCCGGTTCAGCTTCGGATCGTCGTCGACCACGAGCACGCGACCGTGGGTGCCTGGGCGTCCCTCCAATTGCGCTCCCGCGTCGGAAGATGGGGGTTGGCTATGGCTTCCGGCAAGAGGCAAGCGGACGGCCGTCTGCCCGAAACCGGGAAAGGCCGGGCAGTCAGCGATACTTCAGCCCCGTTCCGGTGTTGAATATAACGACCCTCTCGCCCCGGCGGACGAAACCCTCCTGCCGCAGGCGCCGCAGCGCGGCCCAGGCAGCGCCGCCTTCCGGACAGACGTCGACACCGCTCTTGCGCGACAGCTCCGCTGCTGCCGGCCCGATCTCGCTTTCCGGCACGGTGACCGCGGTCCCCGACGTCTCGCGCAGCGCGCGCAGGCAAAGGAACCCGCCGATGGGCGACGGCACGCGCAGGCCGTACGCGCTGGTGTGTGGATCGGGCCATGGCTTGGTGGTCGCTTCTCCGGCGCGAAACGCCGACGCGACCGGAGCGCAACCCTCGGCCTGCACCGAGACGAGCCGGGGACGTTTCGACGTCCATCCCAGATCGCGCATCTCGCCGAACGCCTTCCACATCCCCACCAGACCCGTTCCGCCGCCGGTCGGATAAACGATCACGTCGGGCAGCTCGCCGAGCTGATCGAACAGCTCGTACGCCATCGTCTTCTTTCCCTCGACGCGATACGGCTCCTTGAGCGTAGACACGTCGAAGACGTCGCGCGGCCCGTTCGCTTTCAGCCATTTTCCCGCGTCGGCGATGCTGCCCGGAACGAGGTGCACTTCGGCGCCGTAGTGGCGGCATTCCTCTGCGAACGGGCGCGGCGTGTCCTCCGGCATGGCGACCACGACCGGCATGCCGGCGGCGGCACCGTAGGCGGCGAGTGCTCCCGCCGCGTTTCCCGCGGACGGCGCGGCGAGCGATCGGGCGCCGAGAGCGCGCGCCAGCGACACCGCCATCGTCATCCCTCGCGCCTTGAACGATCCGGTCGGATTGCGCGCCTCGTCCTTGACGAGCACGGCGTCGACCTCGACGAGCGGGGTGAACCCTTCCGAGAGCGTGACTGCGTCCGAAGCGCGGATGGGCAGCACTTCCTCGTACCGCCACAGCGAAGGCGCACGCGCCCGGACCGCAGCGAGGTCCACGGCGCCCGGGCGGAGGCGATAGTCGACGCGCAGCGGAAGCCCGCAGCGTGTGCAGACCGTCTGCAGCACGGCGGGATCGTGCGGCGCGCCGCAGGAGAAGCAGGTCAGCCCGGCGAAGTTGGGCCCGAATCGCATGCGCCGCGGTTACCCGACCGGGACACGATGCGCAAGTGCGATGCGCGTCACGGAACGCTCTGCAGGCGCTCGGTCACCCGCCGCGCCCACTCCGGCTCGATCTCGATGCAGGCGGCGCGCCGCGCGAGGCGGACTGCGGCCGCGGGGATCGACCCGCTTCCCGCGAACGGGTCGAGCACCACATCGGCGGGGCGCGTCCACGTGCGCAGCAGCGCCTCGAGGACGCTGAACGGCTTGTGGTTCGGATGGCTGCCCCAGCGCGCGGCTTCGCCGTCGTCGTCGTACCCGGCGGCGACACACCAGGGGCGCGCGGCGTCTTCGGGCGAGGCGGCAGGTAGCGGCGCGCGCAGGAACACCAGCGCGGTTTCGTAGACGCGCAGGAGCTGCTCGTTGCCCTCGCGTTCGGTGGTGCGTTTGGCCCAAGCGAACTCGCCCGCGCCGAGGTAGCCCAGCGCGCGCGCTACGGCCGAGATGGGCTCCTTGCCGAGGAAGTTGGTCCAGATGAGCAGCGGAGCGCCGGGGCGGAGGTGTGAGATCGCGCGCTGCAGCCACTCGTCCGTGAAGGCGCGGTAGTCGCGCACCGTTTCGAACCGCAGGACGGGACCACGGTCGATCTTGCGTCCGGCGTGCGCATCCCGCAGGTCGCCGCCTTTGCGCCGGCGCGTGAGCAGGCAATACGGAGGATCGGTGACCAGCGCATCCGCGCTCGCACCGCCGAGTGCAGCGGTGTACGCCTCCTCGCGCCGGGCGTCGCCTTGCACGCATCGGATCATCGCGGCGCAGGGTATCGCACCGTGGCGCTGACCTGGTGCGAAGCAGCAGTTGCATCACTGAAGATACAGTTGTATCCCCAAAATCATGACGGCATCCATGGAGCTGCTCTCGGCGTGGAGGAGCTTGCGGCGGCGGCCACGATTCGCGGCGATCTGCGTCCTGGTTCTCGGCGCCGGGATCGGCGCCGCCTGCGCGGTCTTCTCGCTCGTCGACGTCGCGCTGCTCCGGCCGCTGCCGTTCCGCGATCCCGATCGCCTGGTCTGGATCTGGTCCACCCGCACCGACCGTGCGAAGGCGTTCTTCTCGCTACCGAACCTGGCCGACACGCAGGCGCAGGCGCGAACGGTGCAGATCGTCGGGTTCGCTCCCTGGGACGCGACGCTGACGGGGAGCGGCGATCCCGAGAGGCTGCAGGCAGTCCGCGTCTCGGCCTCGGCGCTGCAACTTCTCGGGACCCGGGCCGCGCTGGGTCGGGTGCTCACGGCAGACGACGGCGAACCGTCGCACGCCCGTGCCTTGATGCTCACCGATTCGCTGTGGCATTCGCGCTTCGGCGCCGACCCGGGCGTCGTCGGGTCGACGCTGACGCTCGACTCGCAGCCCTACACCGTGATCGGCGTCCTGCCGCGGGACTTCGTCTTCCCCGGATGGGACGCCGAGCTCGTCGCCGCGATGGTTCCGGCGGCCGAGCCGCGGCGAGACGACCGCGGGACGAACTTCCTGCGCGCCTTCGGGCGCCTTGCACCCGGTGCGACGCTGCAGGCCGCGCGGGACGAGCTCGCCGCCATCACGCGCCGGCTGGTCGAGCTGCACCCGGACGACAACGCGAAGTTCACCTCCCCGCGCGTGCTCGATCTCCACGAAGAGCTCTCCGGCGAGCAGGGCCGGCCGCTGCTGCTCCTGCTCGGGGCGGTCGCCTCGGTGTTGCTGCTGGCGTGCTGCAACCTGGCGAACCTGATGCTCGTGCGGGCGTCGTCGCGCCGGCAGGAGCTCGCCGTTCGCGCTGCGTTGGGCGCGACGCGCGAGCACCTGCGCCGGCTGCTGCTCGCCGAAGCGGCGCTTCTGGCCGTCGCGGGCGGCGCCGTCGGCGTCTTGCTCGCTGCAGTCGGGACCGACTTGCTCGCGGCGCTCGCGCCCGGCGACTTGCTGCGCGCGCGCGGCGCCTCGTTGGGACCGCGGCTCCTCGCCTTCGCCGGCGCGTGCACGGCGGTCGCCGCGCTCATCGTGGGGACAGCGCCGGCGTTCCAGGCAGGGCGCGAGAGCACCGCTGACGAGCTGCGCGGCGCGCAGGCCGCGGGATCGGCGGCGCGCAGCGCTGCGCGGCAGGCGCTGGTCGCGCTCGAGGTCGGCGTCTCGCTTGCATTGCTCGTCACCGCCGCGCTGTTCGCACGCAGCTTTGCCCGGCTGGTGGCGGTCGATCCGGGGTTCGATCCGCGCGCCGGTCTCGCCATGCGCCTGTCGCTCCCGGCCGCGGCCTATCCGACGGTCGAGCACGTTTCCCGCTACGTCGATTCGCTCTTGCCGCGCATCGAGGCGCTCCCTGGCGTCCGCGCGGTCGCCGCGACCTCGGTGTTGCCGCTCAGCCGCACGAACAACCGGCTCGACTTCACTGTATCGGATCGGCCTCCTGCGACGGCCGCCGACGTGCCGGCCGCGCAGAACCGATTCGTGACGCCCGGCTACTTCGCCGCGCTGCGGATTCCCATCGTGGCGGGGCGCGAATTCACCCGCTGGGACGCGGCCGACTCGCCGCCCGTGGTCGTCGTCGATCAGGAGCTCGCCCGGCGCCATCTGGCGGGCCGCTCGGCGGTCGGGGCGCGTCTGCGGCTGCAGGTCGCCGCGGACCGGTGGCGCGAGGTCGAGATCGTCGGCGTCGCCGGCCAGGTGAAGCACGACGACCTCAACGAGGCGCCGGCAGCCACGCTCTACATCCCGATGGCGCAGGTTCCGCCCGGGTTCCTGGCCTTCCTGACGCCGAGGCTGCACCTCGTCGTACGCGGAGGCGGGAGGGCGATCGCCGATCTCGTCCGGCGCGAAGTCCGCGTCGTCGACGCGCAAGTGCCAATCTCCGGAGTGCGCCAGCTCGAGTCCCTGGTCGATTCCGCGGTTGCCCCGCGGCGGTTCGGCGCCGGGCTCCTGAGCGGGTTCGCCATCGTCGCGCTGATCCTCGCGGCAACCGGTATCTACGCGGTCGCCTCGTACTCGGTCTCGCTGCGCACGCGCGAGTTCGGCGTCCGCATGGCGCTGGGCGCTCGGACGCGGGACATCGCGCGGCTGGTGCTGGTCGATTCGGCGCGCCCCATCGCGCTCGGCCTCGCTGCCGGACTCGCCGCGGCCGCATTCTCGGCGCGCGCGCTGTCGGGCCTTCTCTACGGCGTCGCTGCCTTCGACGCATGGTCGTTCGCCATCGCGGCCGCCGCGCTCGCGGGCTCGGCGCTGCTCGCCAGCTGGGTGCCGGCGCGCCGCGCCACCCGGGTCGACCCGGTCATCGCGCTGCGCGCCTGACGTCAGGCCGCAAAGGACCGCCGCGCAATCCGGTACAGCACGATCCCCATCACGGCGAAGCAGGCCACCCCGAGCAACTGGAACCCGCCGGCCCCGAGGGCGTTGGTGAGCGCAGTGCTGACGTCCAACGGATCGAGCCAGGACGGCTTCCCCGGCTCGTCGGGCCAGTGCAGGAACGCCACGATGGTTCCGGTGATGGTGCCGCCGGCGACGAGGCCCGTCGCGAAGAGGCTGCCGGGACCGACGTCTTCTCCGCCGTGAGCGCCGGTGACCGTGGCGCCGGACCGGCGGTCGACGAGCCCCTTGATGACGCCGCCGATCCAGATCGGCAGCGTGGTGGACAGAGGCAGGTACGCGCCGACGGCGAAGCTCAAGGGCGAGACGCCGCACAGCTCGATCGTCGCGGCCAGGAACACGCCGACCAGGACGAACTGCCAATCGAGGTTGTGGGAGAGCAGGCCGCGGATGAGCGTGGCCATCAACGTGCCTTGCGGCGCGGGGAACGCCTCGCTGCCGATCTGGTGGCGCACCAGGCCCGTGGCGGCGTCGAGCGTGGGCTTGTCGAGCACCTGGATGGTGAACCCGATGACGAGCGAGGCCGCGACGACGCCGATGAGCAGGCCGACCTGCTGCGCGCGCGGAGTGGCGCCGACGAGGAAGCCCGTCTTGAGGTCCTGGCTCGTCGCACCGGCGTTGGCCGCCGCGATGGCGACCATCCCGCCGACGCAGAGGACCATCGGCTGGTAGAGGTCGCCGGTCCAGCCGAGGGCGACGAACAGCAGCGAGGTGGCGAGCAGCGTCGCGATGGTCATCCCCGAGACCGGGTTCGAGCTGGTCCCGATGATGCCGACGATGCGCGACGACACGGTGACGAAGAAGAAGCCGAACACGATGATGAGGACGCCCAGCAGGATGCGGCCGCCGAACGTGCCCGGCAGGAAGGGAAGCACCGCCAGGATCGCGATCAGCGCCAGGATGCCGCCGAGGACGACCCCGATGGGCAGGTCCCGGTTGGTCCGCGACGTCGAGGTCGCGCCGACCCCGCCGCGCAAGCTCGCCACGCTGCCTTTGAACGCGGCGACGATGGTCGGCATCGTCTTGAGCAGGGTGATGAAGCCGCCCGCCGCGACCGCGCCGGCGCCGATCTGTCGCACGTACGCGCGGTAGATGGCCTGGTTCATCGCAGCGAAGGTGTGCGTCGTCGGGTTCCAGCCGTACGCGCCCGGCCGATGGATGTCCGCGAGGTAGCCGAGCTTCACCAACTGCTCGGCGATCGTGTCGGGTGGAACGAGGGCCGCGATGAGCGGGATGATGCCGAGCCAGCCCAGCACGCCGCCGGCGACGAGGACGCCGGCGATGCGCGGGCCGATGATGTAGCCCACCCCGAGGTACTCGGGGGTGATCGCCGCGTTCACCGTCGCGGCCGGGAAGATGCGGCTGGTGGCGCGCGTCACGTAGCCCGGCGTTTCCGCGATGACGCGGAAGATCTGCTGCAGCGCCGCATACGCAAGCGCGAAGGCGAGCCCGATGTAGGCGGTCCGTGCCATCTGGCCGCCCCGCTCGCCGGCGATGAGCACCTGCGCGCACGCGGTCCCTTCCGGGTAGGGAAGGTTGGCGTGCTCCTTGACGATGAGCGCGCGCCGCAGCGGCACCATCATGAGGACGCCGATGCATCCGCCGAGCAGCGCCAGCGTGAAGATGGTCCAGTAGCCGAAGTAGGTGGCGCCCACGCTCTCCCGGGTGCGGGGATCGGTGGCGAGGAAGAGGAAGCCGGGCAGGGTGAACACGACGCCGGCGGCGATGCTCTCGCCGGCGGAGCCGATCGTCTGGACGATGTTGTTCTCCAGGATCGTCGAGCCGCCGAGCTTCTTGAGCAGCGAGATGGAGAGGACGGCGATGGGGATCGACGCCGACACCGTCAGGCCCGCGCGCAGCGCCAGGTAGACCGTCGACGCGCCGAAGATGAGCCCGAAGATGGCGCCGGTGATGACCGCCTTGGGGGTGAACTCCGCGACCCGCGCGTCGTCCGGCACATACGGCTTGAAGTCGGCCGCCGTGTCGGGCGCCTGCAACTCGGCCATTGGTCCCTCCCGGATTTCCGCGCTCAGTACTGTTTTCCAGGATCGGCGTCAATAAACGGACGAAGTTGCCCGATCTACCTCCCTAGCGGTCCATGATTAATGTTCCGACGGGAGGTGCCGCTTGCGCATCTACGCTCTGATCTTTGTCGTTCTCGTCGCGTGCGGTGACCGACCCGAGCCTGGAGCGGGCGAAGCCACTTCGGCCCAATCGGCAGTGCCGCCCGATTCCCGGTCCGCCTGGCCATGTGGCGGCGGCCTTGGCGCGGCACCAGCAAAGTGCGACGCGCTCGCGCGTGAGTACATCGCCGCCATGACGGATGCGCAGCAATGCGATGCCGCGGCGTCCTGCGCGCCGAGAAGGCCGGTCGGCGGTTACGACACCAGCGGCAACGCGTTCCTGTGCAATTGTACGAGCGCCGTGAACGCCGGAAGGACCGAGGCCGTGGATCGCGTGCTCGCCGAGTTCGAGGCGCAGGGCTGCGTGATCGCGTGCTGCCCGTGTCCGCTAGCGCCGCTATCGGCACCGGCTTGCGTAGGCGGAGCGTGTCGCTGAGGAAGCGTCGGTCACACGAGTCCGGCGACGCCCGCTGCGGCGCCGGCGGCTATCACCCAGACCGGATTGATCCGGGTGCCTAGCACCGCCGCCGTTGCGAGCACGGTCACGGCCACGGCGCGCCAGTCGGTCGCGGCGCCGCGCAGGAGGATCCAACCGGTCGCGAGGAGGAACCCCACCGACAGCGGAGCGAGACCCTTGCCGACGGCGCGGGCGAATCGGCCCGGTGTGCGCCGGGAGGACGCGTGCATGAGGGCGAGGGTCAGCACCATCGGCGGCGCGACGATCGCCGCGGTCGATGCGAGCGCGCCGGCCCAGCCGGCCACCTCCCAGCCGACGAGCGTCGCATAGAGAAGGTTCGGGCCGGGAGAGGCCTGCGAGATGGCGTAAGCGGCGGAGAAGCGCTCGGCGGTCATCCAGTGGTGCGAATCGACGACGAATCGCTGCACCTCGGGCGCGACCATGATCACGCCGCCGCCGATCGCCATCAGCGAGAGGATGGCGATGTGCGCGGAGAGCTGGCCGGCGACGCTCCAGTCCGGATCAGGCGACATCGCTTTCCTTCCAGGCGACGAAGATCGCCACGGGTCCGAGCACCGCGATCACCGCGATGAGCGAGAAGCGCACGAGGCCGACGCCGACGAAGGCCAGCACGCAGAGCGCGGCGGGGAGCAGGCGGCGGGGCACTGCCCGGGCCATCTTGATCGCCGTCGCGAGGATGAGCCCGGCCGCGACTGCCGACATGCCTACGAGCGCGCGCCGCACTGCCGGAACGTCGCCGAAGCGGTCATATACTGCGCCGAGCCCGAGCACGATCGCGACGGGCAGGGCGACCATTCCGGCGAGCGCAGCGCCCGCTCCGGCCACGCCGCTGCTGCGGTATCCGAAGATGACCGCGAGGTTGCAGATGGTCGGTCCGGGCAGGACCTGGCCGAGCGCGAGCAGCCGCGCGAACTCCTCCCGCGTCACCCAGGCGCGGCGCTCGACCATCGCGCGATAGGCGAACGGGAGCACTCCGCCGAAGCCGGACAGCGCCATCCCGCTGAACGCGACGAACAACTCGAGCGGAGCGATGCGCGGCGGTGCGACATCGCGCGGCGGGGTCGCGATCAATTCGCCTGGCGCAGCTTGAAGCGCTGGATCTTGCCCGTCGCCGTCTTCGGGAGCGCGTCGATGAATTCGACCCAGCGCGGGTACTTGAACGGCGCCAGGCGCTCCTTGACGAAGCGCTGCAGCTCCTCGGTAGTCGCCCGAGCCCCGGGTTTGAGGACGACGAACGCCTTGGGCTTGTCGAGCTGGTTCTCGTCCTTGTGGGCGACGACGGCGCATTCGAGGACGGAAGGGTGGGCGACGAGCGCGGACTCGACCTCGGCCGGCGACACCCACTGGCCGCTGGCCTTGATCATGTCGTCGGAGCGGCCGCAGTACACGTAGTAGCCGTCGGCGTCCTGCATGTACTTGTCGCCGGTGTACGTCCAGCGGCCGCGGAAGGCGCGGAGGCTCTTCTCGCGGTTGTTCCAGTAGCAGATCGCGCTCGACGGTCCGCTGACGCGCAGCTCGCCGATCTCGCCCGGCGGCAGAGGGCGATCCTGCTCGTCGACGACCTGGATCTCGTACCCGGGCACGGGCTTGCCGGTCGTGCCGTACTTCACGTCGCCGGGGCGGAGCGAGAGGAAGATGTGCAGCAATTCGGTCGAGCCGATGCCGTCGAGGATGTCGACGCCGTACCGCTCGCGCCAGCGCAGGCCGATCTCGCGCGGAAGGGGCTCGCCCGCGGAAACGCAGAAGCGCAGCCGGCCGCCGAGGTCGGTCGCGGTCTGGTCGGCCAGGATGCCCGCGAACAGCGTCGGCACGCCGAAGAAGAACGTGGGCTTCTCGGCGCGGAGCAGCGCGACCACGGACTGCGGCGTGGGCCGGTCGGCGAGCAGCACGATGCTCGCTCCGGCGGCGAACGGGAACGTCATCGCGTTCCCCAGGCCGTACGCGAAGAAGAGCTTTGCCGCGGAGAAGACCACGTCGTCCGGGGTCAAGCCGAGGATGCCTTCGCCGTAGAGCCGCGCGGTCGCGGCGAGATCACCGTGGAGGTGCACGGCGCCCTTCGGCTGTCCGGTCGACCCGCTCGAGTAAAGCCAGAACGCCACGTCGTCGGGGACGGTCGGCGCCGGCTCCAGCTGCGATCGCGCCTGCGCGAGCAGCTCGTCGAGCGCCAGATGGCTGCCAGCCGGCCCGCCCGAGACCACCACGGACTGCAGGAACTGCTGCCCGCGCAGCGCCGGCTCGAGCTTGGGCAAGAGCGCGGCGCTCACCACCAGCACGCGCGCGCGGCTGTCGCGCAACAGGTACTCGTAATCCGCCGTGGTGAGCAGCGTGTTGACCGGCACCGGGACGAGCCCGGCCTTCATCGCTCCCCAGAAGACCGCGGCGAAATCGGGCGTGTCGAGCATGCAGAGCAGCACGCGCTGCTCCATCTGCACGCCCAGCGCCTTGAGCGCGTTCCCTGCCCGGTTGGCGCGCTCGCACAGCGCGCCGTACGTGGTGATCCTGCCGTCCTGCCGGAACGCCGGCCTGTCCGGATGGGCCAGGTTCCGCTCCAGCACGTCGACCGTCGCGTTGTAAGCGTCCGCCATGGGCCGGAGCCTACTCCGCCGCGGCGCGCGGAGACCAGCCGCCCCGTCCTCCTCCTTACTTCGCGTCCACCCAGGAGTCCGACCCGGACAGCTTGACGGCCACGTTCGAGAAGAAGAGGCGGAACGGCTTGCCGTCCGCCGTTCCGCGGTGATCAGCCGAGACCAGAAGCGGGCCCGCTTTCTTGTAGTCAGCCCAGGTCACTTTGACGACGCTCGGCTTCGCGGCGCCTCCGTGGCGGAAGAGCATCTCGCGGACGCGGCCGTCAGCGCCGAGGTAAAGCTCCCACGTGTCACCCGGCGTGTAGCCGACGTTGGAGGGGTACTTCACCGCGACCTTCTTGGCCGAGCCTTTGCCGAGCGGGAGTTTCTGCATCCCCGCGTCTTCGATGGTAGCGCCGCCATCCCAGACGAGGTGGAACGGAAACACGAGCCAGTACTGATCGTTGATGAAAGCAGGATCGACCTGGTCCTTCACCGTCGCGCTCTGCGAAGCAAGCTGAGAACGCGAGTAGGTCACCTTGACGGGCTTGCCGTCCTTGTCCTTCGACTCGTAAGAGACCTGGCCGGTCTTCGGCTCCCAGATCCACGATCGCGACAGCTTCAGCTTCAACGCGGCCAGATCGACGTTGAACGTGTAGCGGATCGCTTCGATTCGATCCCACGAGTCGAGACCGTAGGTCTTCGCGATTTGATCCGCGATCGCCGGGCGCTGCTGCGCCGACACCGGGGCAGCGGCACAAAGGACTGCGAGTAACGCAGCACCAATCACGCTGGGTTTCTTCATCGATTGCCCTCCTCGGGGCAGTTCAGCTCCTCGCCTGGACCGCGACCGCCGGCGCCGGGTGCGAGTGGTGCCGCGTCGGGTGCAAAGGGTAACCGAGCGCGCGCCATCCGCTCACGCCGCCGCGCAACGGGACCGCCCTGCCGTAGCCGCGGTCGCGGAGTTGGAGCGCCGCCCGGGCGCTCGAGACTTCGTTGGGTCAATCGCAGGTGAGGATGATCTCCCGCTCGCGCGGGACCCCCTCCGCCCAGAGCAGCAGCTCGTCGGGTTTCACGACGACGGCGCCCGGCAGCGACGTCGGATTCGCCTGCAAGTCGACGTCGTGGCGCAGATCGACGACCAGCGGCGCCGAATCGGAATCGAGTCGCGCGAGCACCTCGGCGGGCTCGGCGCGCGGGACGGCCACGCTGCGCAACACGGCCTGGCGCTGCGCGATCTTCCACCCGAGCCAGAGTCCCAGCGCGATGCCGCCGCTCAGCGCGAACCACGTCCCGTACTGCAGCGCCGCGTTGAGGGCGACCGTGAGCTCCGGACCGAACACGTAGCCGAGCACTGCGAAGATGCTCGACCAGATCAGCGCGCCGAGCGCGTCGAGCGCCAGGAACCGGCGCCAGCTCATCCCCGACATCCCGGCGAGCGGCGGCGCGACCACCGCCAGGCCCGGCACCCAGGGCGCGGCGACCAGCGCCCGCGCTCCGTGCCGGCCGAAGAGGTCCTCCGTCCGGCGCACGCAGGAGTCGGGCTCGATGGAGATGCGGCAGATGAGGCGCAGGACCGATCCGCCGCGCTTGCGTCCCGCCCAGAACCAGACGGCGTGACCCAGCATCGAGGCAAGGACCGAGAGGACCACGATCTGCGGGAGCGCCATCTTCCCGGACTTGGCCAGCACCCCCGCGCCGATGAGCAGCGGCGACGACGGCAGCGGCGCGCCGAGCTGCTCCATGAGCGAGGCGGCGAAGAGCAGCACGTAGCCGTTTCGGATGAGAAATCCGGTCACGAGAATCGTTGGATGCGCGAGTCGGCGGGACGTCGCGCCGCCGTCTCACCGACCGAGCATCCGATCCTTCAAGTCCGAATCTACCGGATGGTCCCCCAGCCAGACACGGAACAGCGCGTCAGCGAAGTCCTTGCCCTCGATCCGCGTGCGCGCCTCGCCTTCGCCGACGACGACGCTCGTCCCCTGGCCCGGCGAATAAAGGATGCTGAGGCGCTGACCCTCCTTGAGGTCGGGGATCTGCTCGACGAAGCGGTCGAGGCGCTCCTGCAGCTTGGGCATCTGCTCGCGCGAGTTCTTCTCGAACCCTTCGCGCACCGCCTCGACGATCTTGCCGCGGTCCAGGTCGCGCAGCATCCCCATGTCCACCCGCTTCACCTGATCCGAGTCGACGACGCTGCGGGGATCCTGATCAGGCGCTTTCTCCAGGTAGAGCGACGCGACGTACACCTTGAAGATTGCCTTCTTGCGCAGCCCCGTGCCGTTGAGGAAGAGGAGCTTGCCGCCGGCGAAGACGCTTTCGGGGACTTGCACGCCGTAGACGTCGCGCACGGCCGGCGCGGCCAGCGAGAGCAGGGCGACGATGGCAGTGGAGGCAATCACGGCTCCCTCCTCAAGTGCTGGTCGAAGAACGCGAAGATGCGCTGCCAGTCGCGCGCCTGCAGCGCGGGCTCGGCGATGATGTGAGTGGTCCCGGCCAGGGGCACGAACTCGAACTTCTTTCCCGCGCGGAAGAGCGTATCGGCGAGGAGCAGCGATTCGCTGAAGTGGACGTTGTCGTCGGCCGTGCCGTGGATGATGAGCAGCGGGCGCGAGAGGTCTTTCGCGTACGCGAGGAGTCCGTTCTGCGGGTACGCGTCCGAGGTGCCCGCCGGCGCCGGGATGCCGAGATAGCGTTCGGTGTAAGCCGTGTCGTAGTTCATCCAGTCCACCACCGGGGCGCTGGCGACGCCCACGCGGAAGACGTCGGGGCGGCGCAGCACGGCGAGCGCGGACATGTAGCCGCCGAAGCTGTGGCCGTAGATCCCGACGCGCGACAGGTCGAGCGCCGGGTCGAGCTTTGCGAGCGCCTGCAGCGCCGTGACCTGGTCCTCCAGCGGCACCTCGGCGAAGCGGCCGAGGATCGCGCGCTCCCAGGCGCGGCCGCGGCCGGCGGTGCCGCGGTTGTCGACGCGCACGACGATGTAGCCGTGATCGGCGATCCACTGGTCGACGATGTAGCGAGATGAAAAAGGAACGACCAGCGGGTTCGTGGGCCCGCCGTAGACCTGCAGCCAGACCGGATACTTCTTGCGCGCGTCGAAGTCGCGCGGGCGCACGAGCGCGGCGAAGAAGCCGGGAGCGGGGCCGACCTTCTTGATGTCCACGCGCGGCAGGAATGGGTAGGGCTCGTTGACGGACGGCAGGTCGCCGACCGCGTTGCCGCCGCGCAGCACCTCGTGGCGCACCTGTCCGTTGCGCGGCGATCGGACGCGCACCCAGACGGTCGAGTCGCGGGAGAACTCGCCCGAGTGCAGATCGGGGCCGCGCGTGACGGCGCGCGGCGCTCCGCCGCCGAGCGGCACTTCGTAGAGCTGGCGGTCCTGCGGGTCGGCGCTCCGCGCCACCACCACGACGCCGTTGCCCTCGTCGACGTGCTGCAGACCGGCGTAGCCGAAGTCGAGCGGCGTGAGCGTGCGGAGCACGTCGCCGTTCGACTTGCGCAGCTCGAGCTGCCACTCGCCGCCCGCGTCGGTGCTCCAGAGGAATCCGCTGCCGCCCGCGAGCCAGTGGTAGTCGCGCACGGAATCGACCCAGGCGTCGTCGTGCTCGCGCAGCAGCTCGCGGGTCCTGCCGGACCTCGGGTCGGCGGCGACCAGCGCGAGGTCCTTCTGGTCGCGCGAGAGCAGCTCGAGCGTGAGCGGCGCGCCGATCGGCCATTCGACGCGCGCGACGTACTCCCACTTCTGCCGGTCGACGTCGATCCAGGTCGTGGGCCCGCCCTTCGCGCTGGTGATGCCGAAGCGGACGACCGCGTTCGGCTTCCCGGGTCGCGGGTAGGGCGAGGGCGAGACGGGCTTCTCGGGATGCGCGGGATCGCCGATCCAGACCTTCTCCACGCCGCTCGAGTCGGCTTCTTCCCAGACGAGCCAGCGCGAGTCGCCCGACCACCACCATCCGGTGTATCGGCGCAGCTCCTCCTGCGCCACGAACTCCGCCTCGGCGTGCGTCACGAGCGGCGTCGCTCCGCTGGTGATCTGGAGCTCCTCGTCGCCGTCCAGCGCAGCGACCCACAGCTCGCCGCCGCGGACGAAGCCGACGCTCTTGCCGTCCGGGGACAGGCGCGGATCGAAGACGGGCTCGCCTTTTTCCCCGGGACCGGCGACCTGACGCGCGGCGCCTCCCGCGAGCGGCACGAGGTAGGCCCGGCCGGACAGAGTCACGAGCGCGTTCTTCCCGTCCTCGGAAAGCTGGTAGCTGGTGAACCCGCGCGAGGTGACGCGCATCCGCTCGCGGCGGGCGGCTTCGGCCGGCGACAGCTGCTCCGATGCGCCGCCCAGCACCTGCTCGGGCGTGATCAGCTCGCGCGTCTTCCCGGACTTCACGTCGAAGGAGAAGAGGCGCAGCTCCGGATTGCGCGGCAGCGCGCGCAGGAACAGCACGGCGCTGCCGTCGGGCGTGACGCGGATCGAGGTGGGCCGGCCCAGCTCCCACGAGCGCGTCTGCGTCAGGCTCTGCAGGAACTGGAAGTCCGGGTCTTCCTGCGCAGGCGCGGCGATCGGCAGCGCCACGCAGAGGAGCAATGCGGTCCTGTGCATGAGTCCGTCCACCTTGCCACGGCTCGCGGTCCGGCGCACTCCATTGTCCCCTGCCGTGGTACGCAGATGCCTCACCTCGACGGAGACGCCATGCTGCGGTCGGTGCTGCTCGCCCTGGTCGTGGCTGGTCCATCGCTTTCGGCGACGCGCATCGAGATACCGGACAAGGAAACGCTGAAGTCGTTCCGTTTGACGACCGACAACGTCCGCAAGGCGGCCGCCGTTTCCCTCCGCCTCGCCTCCGAGGCTGCAAAGGATCCCGCCCTGGCCCGCCTCCTCGCCCGCCACGGCCCGCGCACCGCATCCCTCGACGAGCGCGCCAAGGTGCTCGAGCGCGACCCCCGCATCGCTTCCTCGCTCCGCGCGGAGTCGATCGCTGCGCGCGAGTACGTCATGGTGCAAATCACCGTCGTCCAAGCCCGGCTGGTCGCGGCGCTACACGAGCGCGGCGTGCAGCTCGATCCGGCGGACGTCCGCGAGGCGCTGAACCCCGCCAACGTCCAGTTCGTCGAGTCCCACGCGAAGGAGATCGACGAGTTGGTGCGCGCAGACGAGGAACTGCGCAAGGTCACTGACGCATCGATTGTGCCCGAGCGGCAACGTTCTCAAAGCCCCGAGCAGTAACGCATCGCGTCCCGTCTCGAGACGGATTCGCGTAATCTTGTCTATCCCGTCATGCAGGCGCCGCCTCCAGCGCTCGGCAACTACCGTGTCCTCGAGTACGCCATCCTGGACGCGCGTGTCTCGTACTCCGGGAGGAGCGGCCTCTTCGTCGGGAACGAGGAACTCGGACCGGTACCCGGCCTCGCCGTCGGGCAGGACCTGACGAATCGCGAAATCAGGCTCCTGCATTGTGACGAGGAGTGGGACGTGCTCGGTCTCGGTGCCGATTATGAATCCGTCACCGACGCCAAGGCTC
>Ga0075423_10002366_pt1 | contig 17071 bp, 16 predicted proteins | sample SoiMethybrSBSTD2_FD_80114 | JGI IMG/M metagenome (GOLD analysis project Ga0075423, IMG submission 80114) | Bulk soil microbial communities from a Populus tree surrounding site in Tennessee, USA - Soil MetaG P. TD hybrid SBSTD2 | ecosystem: Environmental > Terrestrial > Soil > Tree plantation...
ACGCCCGTACCGTATACGTCGAGTGTGGCACACGGTGTCCGCACCTGTCTGAGCTCGATTGTCGCGCTGCCCGCACGAAACCGCTGCCCGGCCCGGAGCGCGCGCCGGTCGAGGCCTCGAGTCGTGACGTTTTCGCCGAGCGCGCCGGGATAGAGCGGAAATCCCTGCGCGATCAGTTCGTCGATCCCTTCAATCGTGATCAGAAGGATGGCCTTGCGCCGGCCGCCGTGGAACGGAAAACGCCACGCGTCCCCGATGATGCCGGTCGCCGTCAATTCGGCCGATGGGATCGGTGACTTCGGAACACCACCGCGCGACACCGCGACCTGCACCACGGTGCCGATCACGCATTCGACTCCGATTGAATCACGCCCGCGACGTTGCCCTCGGTGTCGAAGAAGTAGGCGACCGTCCCGACCGTGGGTATGTGGAATTTCGGCGCCGCGATGCGACCGCCGTTCGCCTCGATCGCGCGAAGTGTCTGATCGATATTCGCGACCGATATCGTGCACTCGAATCCGATCATCTTGTGCCCGGCGGCGAGCTCGCGCCGCTCCTGCAAGGCGCCGCGAATCGGCGCAATCTGCTCCCGGCCGGTCTCGATCAGATAGAAGCCGGGCGGTCCCCACGGCTCGAAGCTCCAGCCAAAGACCATCTCGTAAAACTGGCGCGCCCGCGGCACATCGTCGGCGTTGATCGCGAAGAACGACACGTTATTGGGCATGCGCCGACTGTACGACGACGCAACGGAGCGCGTCTTGCGCTAGATTGACAATGAATGTCGCCAAACCGCCATTCTGCACGGCGCCGCCTGACCGCGGCGCAGGAGCCGTTTCTCGTGGCGCGTGCGTTGAGCACTACTTACAGCGGCGGGTCGTGTCTGCATCCGCACGCGCATGCCTCGCATCAGCTGTTGTTCGCGTCGAGCGGCGCGATGACGGTGACGGGCGATCGCACGTCGTGGATGATTCCGCCAGGGCGTGCGGTGTTGATCCCCGCCGGGATTCTTCATTCCATCCGCATGTGGGGCGAAGTGGCGATGCGGTCGTTGTACTTTCCCGTCGACGCGCCCGCGCCCGTGTTTGCGATCAAGACCTGCCGCGTGATCTCGGTGAGTGCGCTGCTGCGTGAATTGATTCTGCGAATCGCCGACCTGTGCGCCCTCGATTCGCGCGTCGCCTCAGAAGCGCGCTTGATGAGCGTGTTGATGGATGAACTCGAGGCGGCCGACATCGAGCCGCTGCTGCTTCCGCTTCCGGAAGACCCGCGCGCGCTGAAGGCGGCGGAGTGCGTATTGAAGGAACCGGCGAACACTGCAACGGCAACGACGTTGGCGCGGAGCTGCGGACTGAGCACTCGGACGCTTGAACGCCTGTTTCGCGCTGAAACCGGGATGCGATTCGGCGTGTGGCGGCAAAAGGCGAAGCTGCTCGAATCGGTACGCGTGCTGGTGAGGGGCGGCTCAGTGACGGATGCGGCGATGGAATCGGGTTACTCGAGCGTCAGTGCGTACATCGCCGCGTTCAAGCAGACGTTCGGCTATACACCAGGCGCAATTTCGGAACGAGCAACAACGGGAAATGCGACGACAGGAAACGTCGCGGTCGGCGGGTGAAATCCTCTCCCACTCATATTGTCCCCGAGACCTCGGATCGCTTCAAGACTGTTTCTTCGTTGAAAGGGCCGCTATCATCCGCGGTCTCATGGCGAAATCGCGCGGTCTGCTCGAGCGCCTGCTGAATACCCCCGATCTCCCCGCGATCGTCCCGCGCCTCGAACCCGAACTGCTGCATCGTGTGATTCAGGCATTCGGGCTCGAGGACTGTGTGGACGTCGTTGCGCTGGCGACGCCCGAACAAGTCGCGCGCGTCGTCGACTCGGACGTGTGGCGCGCCCACGCCGCAGGCCGCGATGAAGAATTCGACGCCGGCCGCTTCGGCATGTGGCTCGAGGTGCTGATGCAATCGGGCGCCGCGGTCGCGGCCGAGAAGCTTGCCGGACTCGACATCGACCTCGTCATCGCCGGGCTTGCGCATCACGTCGCGGTGTTCGACTCCGCAGCCGTGTCGTCGTACACGACCCTCGACGGAGAACAGACGCGAGGGCGGGACGTGCACGATGGTCTCGCGCGAGAGCTGGGCGGCTACCTGATTGAATCCGGGCGCACATCGGTCTGGGATGCGATTCTCGATCTACTCGCGTACTTGGAGTCCGATCGCCCCGAGTACTTCCATCGTGTCATGCGCGGCTGCGTCCGCTTGTCGAGCGGTCGGCGCGAAGAGGACGGATTCCACAACCTGCTGGACGATCGCGCGCAAGAGCTCCTCGATCGAGCCGGCGACCGCGACGCCGGTCGCGAGCAGCGCGGCTACATCGCACCCGCGCAGGCGCGCGCGTTCCTGCAGGACGGACGGGCGATCAGGTTCGACGTCGATCGCGCGCCGCCGAGCGCAATCGCACGCGCGTACTTTCGCGCCATGCAGCCGACCGATGTTCCCGCGAGCGCGACACATGTCGAATCCGATGTGACCGTTGATGCATCGCACACGCAGACGATGACCAACGACGGCGAAGGCGTTGCGGCGATCGTCGAGATCCTCGAAGAAGCGGGGCTGCTCACCACGCAGCCGCGAGCGCTGCTCGGTGCTGGGAATGAAACGTCGACTGGGCTCGCATTCATACAGGCTCACGCCGCATCCCATCCGGAAAGCGAAGAGGAGCTTGCCTATCTCGCCAACGCGCTGCTCGCGGGAGGCGTCGTCCAGGGGCGCGCCTTTACGCCGCGCGAGGCGTCGGATTGCGCCGTCGCCGTCTGCAATCTCGGTCTCGAGAACTGGCCCGCGCACTGGGCCGAGCGCGATCTGATTGCGGCGTTTCAGATCGGGTGGACGATTCTTCACCGCGACGTCGGCATGTACGCCGCGCAACGGTTGATCGACGTGCTCGCCGACCTTCAGTGCGGCGATCGCGACACGCAGCTGCGCCTCGATGGGTTGCGTCGCGGATTGATTCGACACGTCGCGAACGGTGAGCCCTGGCACGTCGGTGACGCGCTCGATGCGCTCCTCGTTCTGGACGCCACCAGCTGGGCTGCGCTTCGGGCGCTCATCGATGAATGCCCTGTGCTGCATGCGGCAGTCAGCGCGACCCGAGACGCGCGCCGCACGATCAATCCGCACGAGTTCGCCTTCATCTCACACACCGATCAGATCGCGTCCATCCGCGAATTCCTAGAGGCGCTGCCGTCGATGCTGACCTAGCGTGGGGTCTGCCCCGGGCCTGCCCCGGGCCTGCCCCGGGCCTGCCCCCGCCCTGCCCCCGCCCAACTCCGCGCCGCGAGCCGTTTGCTGCCCGATTGCACATTAGGGAATAGGAGGTGGCTGAATGATGCGACTCTTCGGGCGCGCGTTAACGGTAGCGGCAATTTTCGCGATCACGGCGTCACCGGCTGCAGCGCAGCGATTGCTTCATGCGGAAGCCTCTGGCGGGGGAATGTTCACGACGATCGCCCCGGCTGGTGGCCTCTATCTGGATGGGGCCTGGGCGTTGCTGCCCACGACGAGTGCCGTCGGCGAAGTCCAGTTCGGATGGATGGGCGGCGAAGTCGTCGGCCTCGGCGGCGTGCGTCAGCAGTTCTTCCGCAGTGCGAAGGGGGACGTGTACGGACAGCTGTTGCTGGGACTGGCCGGCGGATACCCGAGCCGGTGCGATCTGTGCGACCCGCGGGTCATGACTTTCGGTCTCGGTGGAAACGTCGCGCTCAACGATCGATGGGCCCTGCGCGTTCGTGCGGACCTGCGCGTCGGAGGCGGCGCCGCCGACTTGCCCTTTCCGACGCTCGGCGCCGGCATCACGCGCACGTGGCGATGATCGCCATCAACGTTTGATACCGAGCCGCTGCATCTTCGACTGCAGCGTCGTTCGCTTGAGGCCGAGGCGCGCGGCGGCGCCATGCGGTCCGGCGATGACTCCGTTGGCTTCCTTCAGGGCTTTGAGGATCATCGCTCGTTCCCCCGACTGATAGCTTGTCTCGCCTGTAGCGGGGGCAGCTGCCGGCTGTCGTCGACTGGTCTGCAGCGCCGCGTGCGGCACCTGTAGAACCGATCCAGAGGACAGTATCACCGCGCGCTCGATCACGTTTTGCAACTCGCGGATGTTTCCCGGCCAATGCCACCCCTCGAGTGCATCCATCGTCGCCTTGGAAATCGTGGTGATGTGACGGCCCATCGCGCGCGAGGCCTTGTGGACGAAATGCCGGACCAGGATCGGGATGTCGCTGCGGCGCTCTCGCAGCGGCGGCACGTGAATCGGGAAGACGCTCAGCCGGTAAAACAGATCGCTGCGAAAGGATCCCGCCGCGACCATCTCTTCGAGGTTGCGGTTGGTGGCGGCGACGAGACGCACGTCGACGCGTCGCGTCTGCGCGCCGCCCAGCCGCTCGAACTCGCGCTCCTGCAGCACACGCAGCAGCTTTGGTTGCACTTCGGCTGGAATGTCGCCGACTTCATCGAGGAAGAGCGTGCCGCGATGCGCGAGCTCCAGACGTCCGGCTCGCGCCTGCACCGCTCCGGTGAAGGCGCCCTTCTCGTATCCGAACAGCTCGCTCTCGATCAGACCAACGGGCAGCGCCGCTCCGCTCAGGCGGATGAACGGGTGATCGCGACGGCGGCTCGCTTCGTGGAGGGCGCGGGCCAGCAGCTCCTTGCCGGTTCCAGTCTCGCCGAGCAGCAGGACCGTGGCGTCGGTGCTGGCCACGGTCTGGATCTCGTGCAGGACATTCTTGAGTGTGCGGCTGGCGCCAATGATCTCCTTGAAGTCGTGTTGCGAGATGATCTCGCCTTCGAGATACAGCTTCTCTTCGGTGAGACGGTTCTTCAGATCGGAGATCTCGCGGAAGGCGAGCACGTTTTCCACCGCGATCGCGATCTGCCCGGCGATATCGCCAAGCAGATCGAGATCGGCCTGCGAGAACGCGCCCTCCTGACGACTGGCCACGTTCAGCGCGCCGACGGTGCGTCCGCGCGTGACCAGCGGGATGCAGCAGGCGCCTCGCATGCCCGCGCTGCGCAACGTCGGTACGCCGTCGAAGTCGAGGCGATCGATCTCTTCGCCTTCGAAGATACGCGGCGCGCGCGCGTCGAGCGCTTGGGCGACGTGCGACCGTTCCACCATCGGCGCTTGCAGCTCGAGAACGCCGCGGCCGTCGTAGTAGGTCGCGGCCTCGAGCTGCAGTGTGCCGCTCTCGCGATCGAGCACGACCACGCTGGCATAGTCGTGGTGAAGGTGACGTCGAAGCGTGGTCAACAGCGACGTCCAGAGCTCGTGCGGGTCGAGTTGCGACACCAGAGCGTTGTTCACGTCGAGCAGCAGCTTGAAGCGATCGCGCTCGGCGTTGGCCTCGAAGCGATACTGTTCGGCGCGATCGAAGTAGATCGCGTTTTCCAACGCCAGTGCCAGCTGCCGGGCGATCTGCCACAACAGCATGATCTCGGTGAACGAGAACGCGTCGGGTTCGGGACTGCCGACGTTCAGCACACCGTACTTCCCGCGCGGCGTCTTCAGCGGCAGGCACACGCCCGACTGCAGGCCGCGCGCCACGAGCGGCACCGTCGCTGCGGTCTTGAGCTGCCCGAGCGACTCCGCGGTGATCTGAATGACGTCGCCGCTCTCGAAGGCGAGCCACGGCGGTTCGTTGCGATCGAGCAGCACGCCCTCGGGCAGCGGACTGCCGCCGCCGGGCTGCACCGCCGCCCACCGCCGCAGTCCCTGTTCCGCTTCGTCCCAGATCGACAGACTCGCGTAGTGGTGCGGGATCGCCTCGCGTAACAGCCTCGAGATCGTCGCCAGAAGATCGGGCACGTGCCGCTCGGAGGTGACCGCGTTGGTCAAGCGCAAGAGCAGCTGCGTGCGATCGTTCGACGGCGAGGCCGCGATGCCGGGATCGGGCGCGACGCGCGTCGGAGCGCCGCGCACGCGCGCGACTCGCTCGGCGATCTTCTTCAAGACCTCGATCGTGCGCGGCGAGTAGTCATCGGCGTCGGTACTGGCGATGCCGACGAGACCCCAGGGGCCCCTCGACGTGGATGCGGGCACGGCGCACAGCAGGTGGAAGCCGGCTTGACGGACCAGCACCACGACCGGCGGCGCCGGCTCATGTCCCAATCGAAGCGTGATCGGTTGCTGCGTGAGGAGCGCGCGACCTGCGGGCCCGAAGTCGACCGGCACTTCAGGAGGCAACGCCTCGAGCGCGTGCGGCACGTGCCACACGACCCTGCGGAGCATCTGATCGGCAGCGTCGTACCGCCAGATCGAGAAGGCGTCGAAGGCCACTGTCTCGCGCGCGTAGGCGGCGACCCGATCGAAGAACGCATCGGCATCGCTGCTGTCGTCGATCTGCTCGATGCGCTCCAGCAAAGAGGTGTACGCCACGAGCCGTCGATCGCCCACCATCGACGTCAGGTCATGAGACATGACACAGGGTCTGCCATGTTCTGACCCGCGGTTGGAACTGTCAAGGCGCGTGCCCGGGACGAACGAGTGCCGATCGTCACGTGCCGACGGGTCGGCATTCGTCGCGCGCGTCACGCGGCAGGCGTAGGGCGCGTCCGCGCAACTGCCGATTGCGCAGCAAGTTCGGGGCCGCACTCCAGCGGCGCGTCCGGCATCGATTCTGCTCTGCGTCTCGGATCGTGCACGAGAATTGGAATTCACCCCTCGAGAGCGGTCTCGAGGAGCGCGAGCGCTTCTATCGCGCGCTCGTCGAACAAACCCGCGACTTCATCACCGTCGTTGGACGCGACGGCACCATCCTGTTCAAGAACCGATCGAATGATCACCCCGCTGGCTACAGCGCGGCGGAACTCGTCGGCTGCAACGTCTTCGACTTCATTCATCACGACGACCTCGTCCCCGTTCGCGCCGCGTTCGATCAGGCGCTGGCCGGCGTGCCCGCGTCGGCCGTGGAACATCGGTTTCGCTACAAGGACGGCAGCTGGCGCGTGTTCGAATCGATCGGACATTACGCGTTCGATTTCCCGTTCGGCCCGATAGCGATCATCAACTCGCGCGACATCACCGATCGGAAATCACTCGAGGCGCAATTCCGTCAGGTGCAGCGCATCGAAATGATCGGGCGCATGACGACGCAAGTGGCACACGATTTCAAGAGCGTCCTGACCTCGATCGTCGCCGGCGCGGATCGAGTGCTCGAGTGCGATCTCCCCGTTGGCGTCGAGCGAAGCGTGCGCCATTTGTGCCGCACGGCTAAGCAGGCGCAGGACTGGATGAACCGCGTGATGTCCTACACCCGCCACGAGAACGAGAATCCGGCGCCGGTCAACGTCAACGATGTCGCGATTGGCTTGGCCACGCTTCTGCATCACCTGATCGGACCGGAGTGTGGACTGACATTGAATCTGTCCGCGGACCGCTCGTGGGTGACGATCGACGAGGTGCTGCTGGAGCAGGTGATTGTCAACCTGGTCGTCAACGCTCGCGAAGCGATGCCGGCCGGCGGTCTCATCACGATCGCCACCAGCAACATCCGGTCATCGATGGTCGCCGACAGTTCTCATGTCGTTCTCAGCGTGACCGACACGGGAATTGGTATGACCCCCGAGGTGAAGTCGCGGATCTTCGATCCGTTCTTCGGGACCAAGACCAAGGACAGCAACAGCGGCCTCGGTTTGACGACGGTGGCGGGGATCGTCAGACAGGCCGGCGGACGCGTCGATGTCGACACCGAGCAGGGCGCAGGGTCGACATTTCACATCACGCTTCCGGCGCATCCATGGATGGACGATGACCGAATCAACTGAACGGGTCGTGACCTTCCGTGGACCCACCGAGCCTGGCGATCGCGTGCTGATCGTTGACGACGACGGACAGCTGGCCGCCGATACGGCGAGTGCTCTCATCAGCCTTGGTCTCAGTGTCTCCTCGATCTCGTCGGCGAGCGAAGCGCTCGATGTCGCCTATCGGTATCGACCGACGATCGTGATCGCGGACGTCGATGTCGGCGTGGAGCTGGGAGGCGTGCGGCTTGCGGACGCGATTCGGCGACGGTGGGGCTCATCGATGGTCTTGCTGAGCCCGCGTACAGATCTCGCGACCGTCCGGGTCATCGCGGCGGCGGCGCCGGATGCAGTGCTCTACAAGCCGTTCTACTGGCGGCAGCTCGAGCTCACCGTTCGTCTCACGATCGCAGGTCGCGCGGCACGTCCCGTGGCGGCGCCGGACGAAGAGGGCCACACCGGATCGGAAGTGCCGCGCGCGAAGCTCGAAGACGCGCTCAGCCGCATTGCCGTCGAGATCTCGCGGCTCGGCTTCGGTGGAACGGCGCCGACCGCCGCGCCAGATCACGAGCTGCTGCACGGCCTGCCCGCCCGCGAGCGGGAGATCGTCACGCTGTTGCTGCAGCATCATCGCGTGCCGGCGATCGCGCGGCTGCTGTCGATTCGCCCGAGCACGGTGCGCAATCATTTGAAGAAAGTGTTCAAGCGGCTCGGCGTCCGATCGCAGCAGGATCTGTTGATGCTGTTGCAGAACGAGGGCGCCAGAACGGCTACCTGATATCCCACATCGGCCATGGGGCAAGAATTTATCGATCGCAAGTGAGCGGTTGCGCGCAACCAATGGCTGCACATTCGAAGGATCCCGGCCGATAGACACCAACACTTGATGATTTCCGATCGTCTCGATATGCACGGCGCGCGGACGCAGACCGCACTCATCGTCGACGATCAACCGCCGGTCGCGAATGCGCTCGCACGTCTGCTGCACAACGAGGGCCTGGCCACCGATGTCGTCCTCGATGGCCAGAGCGCGCTGCGCTCGCTCGACCGTCATCCGCCCGATATCGTGCTGCTCGACGTCGGGCTTCCCGATCTGAGCGGCCTCGAGGTGTGCCGGCGGATCAAGGCCAACAGCGCGAGTCGTCTGATCCCGGTCGTCCTCGTGTCGGGCTCGTGGGGACGGGCGCATCGCATCGCGGCGATCAATGCCGGCGCCGACGACTTCATTCCGAAACCGGTCGATGCCGAGGAGCTCAAGGCGCGCGTGCGCGCGCTCCTGAACGTGAAGCAGTACACGAGTGAGCTGGAATCGGCCGAAGCGGTGGTGGTCAGCCTGGCTCTGATGGTCGAAGCCCGCGACCCGTACACGGCCGGTCACTGCGAGCGCCTGGCTCGATATGCCGCCGCGCTCGGAGCGGCGGTGGCGATGGGCGCCGATGATCAGACCGCCTTGCGCCGCGGTGGCTATCTCCACGACATCGGCAAGATCGCCATTCCCGATTCGATCCTGCTCAAGAACGGCCCGTTGACCGCCGACGAAATCGCGCTCATGAGATGCCACCCGACGATCGGGACCGAGTTGTGTGCGAACCTCCACTCGCTCGAACCCGTGCTGCCGATCGTCGGCCAACACCATGAACGTCTCGATGGCAGCGGGTATCCGAACGGCCTGAAAGGCGACCAGATCTCGCCGCTCGCGCAAGTGATGGCGATCGTCGACGTCTTCGATGCGCTCACGACCACTCGCCCGTACCGGCCGGCATTGTCGATGGCCCGGGCCTGTGAAGAGCTGCAGTCCGAGGTCAGGGTCGGCCGCTTCAGCGGCGACCTGGTCGGGGCTTTCGTCGGTCTCATTCGCAGCACGCCCGTACTGTTCATCTGACGCGCAGCGGTCAAGGTCCTGTTTCTCGCGAGCTATCGAAACATTCGCGCAGGATGCTCAACCCACGCTGGATGTCGGAGGTCCGAATCCCTCCGTACCCCAGCACGATGCCGGCGCGAGCGCGATCGCTGGCCGCAAATCGCGACCAGGTCTGAATGGCGACACCCCGCGCGAGCGCGCGTTGCGCAATGGCCTCGATCCGCGCGACCGAGGCGGTTCGCGCCCTCGCCGCCACGTGCAGCCCGGTGCTCGAAGGAATGAGATCGAGATGATCGGCGAAGTCGGTGAGCAGCCGATCGCGAACCAGGGCATGCCGTTCGCGATACACGCTGTTCAGGCGACGCAGATGTCGTGCGAACTCACCATCGTCGATGAACCGTGCGAGCACGCGTTGAAGCGGCGTGGGCGAGTGCCAGTCGGCGAGGAACTTGGCGCGATGCACCGCGTCGCGCAGGGATCGCGGCGCGATCAGGAACCCGAGACGAAGCCCGGGGAGCAGCGTCTTCGAAAACGATCCGATATAGACCACGCGGTCGGCGACGTCGAGCGTGCGAATCGGTTCGAGCGGCCGGTCTTCGAAGCGGAACTCGCTGTCGTAGTCGTCTTCCAGGATCGCTGCATTGTGACGATCGGCCCACGCCAGCAATGCCTGTCGCCGATCGAGCGTCATCGACACCCCCGTCGGGTATTGATGCGATGGCGTCACGTAGACCGCGCGCACGTTGCGCGGGATCGACCTCACCACCAGGCCGTCGCGATCCACAGGAACCGCCACGACTCTCGCTCCCAGCGTTTCGAAGAGACGTCGCGGCGGCCCGTAGCCGGGATCTTCGACGGCGATTCGATCGCCGCGCGACAACAGCACGCGTGCGATCACGTCGAGCGCCTGTTGCGTCCCATTCGTCACCGTCACCTCGTCTGACGATGCGATGACGCCCCGCGAGATGGCGACATGGCGCGCGATCGCTTCACGCAGCGCCGGGAGTCCGGCAGGGTCGCCATACACGCCATCTGCGGACGAGTGCGCGCGCAGCGTGCGAGCCAACAGACGCCGCCATGTGGTGTTCGGAAACAGCGACGCATCGGGAATGCCGGTCCAGAAATCGAAGGCCGCCCGATCGGCGAACGCCGCCGGCAGCGGCACGGCGCGCCAGATCGGCTGCGGCCGCAGCGGTCCATCGACACGTCGATCGCGAGACTCGCTCGACATGTGCGCCACCGCGCGATTGACGAACGTACCGTCTCCTACCCGAGACGAGGCAAGCCCTTCGGCGACCAGCCGTTCGTACGCAAGCGTCACCGTCATGCGCGAGACGCTCAGCGTCGCCGCCAACTCGCGGCTTGGCGGCAGGCGATCGCCCTGACGGAGCACGCCCTTCACCATCGCGTCGCGAATCTGACGATAGATTTCGACGCTGAGTTGCTTTCGGCCAACGAGGCTGATGTGGAGGCTCACCCCTTCTCCTTACGGGAAATGGTCTAGTCAATCAAGCATGGATTGGCTCTGGCGTCGGTCCACTCGCGTGCCTATGCTCAGAATCCCATGCTGCTCGAAAACAAGATTGCCGTGGTGTATGGAGCCGGAGGGGCAATCGGCGGCGCTGTCGCTCGCGGCTTTGCGCGCGAGGGAGCCAGGCTCTTTCTCGCCGGACGTCAACGAGCGGCGGTGGAAGCCGCTGCCAAGGACATCGTCTCCGCGGGCGGATTCGCTCAGGCAGCAGAGGTCGATGCGCTCGACGAGTCCGCGATCGACAGCCATCTCGAGTCTGTGATCGACGACGCGGGCCGCATCGACGTGTCCTTCAACGCCATTGGGATTCCGGGTACGACGATTCTCGGTGTGCCACTCGTCGACCTGGATGTCGAGCGATTCTGCCTGCCCATCACAACGTACGCGACGGCGTATTTCCTGATCGCACGCCTCGCAGCCAGGCGGATGGTCGCGCAACGGTCGGGGGTGATCATGACCGCCACCACCCAGCACTCGCGGATGGGTATCCCATTGTCTGGAGGCTACGGTTCGGCGATGGCTGCTGAAGAGGCGCTGACCCGACTGCTATCCGCCGAGCTCGCGGCGCATGGCGTCCGCGTGGTAGGTCTACGACCACAGGCGATTCCGGAGACCGCCACACTCAGGGAGGCTTTCGACATTCGTGCCAAGACCTCGGCCATCACCTGGGAACAGTTTCAAGAGTCGCTCGCCAGCAAGACCCACGCGCGGCGACTCATGACGCTGGAGGAGACGGCGAACGTTGCCGCTTTCATTGCTTCTGACAAGGCAAGCGGGCTGACGGGAACGACGGTCAATCTGACCATGGGCAGCCTGGACGACTAGCGCGTTCCGGCCAACGCAGGGCTGGCGCCGCCACACGTAGAGAGGACGACAACGATGACGACGACCCATACGAAGCACAAGACCGGAACACGACAAGAGTGGCTCGCGGCGAGGATCGATCTGCTCGCGGCGGAAAAGGAACACACGCGGCGCGGCGACGAGCTGGCCGAGCGGCGACGGGAACTGCCGTGGGTTCCGGTCGACAAGGAGTATCGATTCGACACCGATGAGGGGAGCGCGACGCTGAAGGATCTGTTCCGCGGGCGCTCCCAACTGCTCGTCTATCACTTCATGTTCGGCCCCGACTACACCGGCGGGTGTGCCACGTGCTCGACGATTGCCGACGGGTTCAACGGCTTCGCGATTCACCTCGCCCATCACGACGTGATGCTGATGGCGGTGTCGCGGGCACCGTTTGCGAAAGTCCAGGCCTACAAGAAGAGGATGGGGTGGACCTTCCCGTGGGCATCGTCGCATGACGGCGCGTTCAACTTCGACTTCAACGTTTCGTTCACCGAAGACCAGCAGCGCCAGGGAGGCATCGAATACAACTACCGCCGCGAGAAAGGCATGCCTCTGGTTGGACGCGAGACCGGGACCTGGGAAGGTCCGGTTGCCGAGAACGCCGAGATGACCGGAACCGACGTGCCCACGTACACGCGCGAACGGCCGGGCATGAGCGCGTTCGCGATCGAGGACGGCATCGTCTATCACACGTATTCCGCCTACGCGCGCGGACTCGACGGACTCTGGGGCATGTACCAGTGGCTCGATCGCGCGCCGTTGGGGCGCAACGAGTCCGGCCTCTGGTGGCGCCGCCACGACGAGTACGACAAAATTTCATGAACCATGTTTCTCTCACGAGCCGAAGAGCGCGTGTTCTGTGGCATCTCTGCGCTGCTCTTCGCGGGCAGCGCCGCGGTCACGGTCGCCTGGTCCACCTCGATGTCGGCGATGGGCGGCATGCAGATGCCCGGCGGCTGGACGATGTCGATGGTGTGGATGCGGATGCCGGCACAGACGTGGCCGGGTGTTGCCGCGGTCTTCGTCGGCATGTGGATCGTCATGATGATGGCGATGATGCTGCCGGCGTTGTTCCTGATGCTTCGACAGTACCGCGGAGTGGTTGCGGCGTTGAACGAGAGGCACCTCGGTGGACTGACGTTCATCGTCGGCGCCGCCTACTTCGTCGTGTGGACGGCGTTCGGAATCGGCGCGTTCGCGCTCGGCATCGTGTCGTCAACGATGGAGATGCAGCACCCGTCGCTGGCACGCGGCGCGCCGATCGCGGTGGGTGTCGTGGTGCTGATCGCCGGCTTCCTCCAGTTCACGCCGTGGAAGACCCGTCACCTCGCCTGCTGCAAGGAGGTTCCCGATCCCGATCGCATGCTGCCAGCCAGTGCCGGCAGCGCGTGGCGACATGGGCTACGGCTTGGATTCCACTGCAGCCTGTGCTGCGCCGGGTTGATGGCGATCCTGCTGGTCCTGGGCGTGATGAATCTTGGGGCGATGGCCGCCGTCGCGGCGGTCGTCACCATCGAGCGTCTGGCACCGGCAGGTGAGCGTATCGAGCACGGCATCGGCGCCATCGTCGTCGGGGCAGGCGTGTTTCTCATCGCGCAAGCGGCCGGACTCGGATAATCCTCGGCACGATCGCGACGTGCCGATCGGCGTCACACAGTCGCGATGGGGCTATGGCTCGTGTACGATATCGGATGGAACGACGGTCTGTTCTTCGGAATCGCCACGTGGACGCCGCACTAGAGGGCAAAATCGCCCGCGTGATCGATCGCCCATTGCCGGAAGGTTCGCGCCGGAGTGCCGGTGACCTCCTCGATCGCCGATGTGACGAGCGCCGGCCGATCGACCGCCGCACCGTAGGCGTTCAACAACATATCGGCGAACGGCGTTGGCCAGCTATTCAGTAGCTCACGCCGCGCCGCGTCTGGGGTGACCTCGTCGAAGTGGAGCGGCCGTCCGATTGCGTCGCCGATGATCGCGAGCTGTTCGCGCTGGGTCAGCGATTGAGGTCCAGTCAAGATGCAGTCGAGGCCGTCGCGACCGTCATCACTTAACGCGCGGACCGCCACCGCCGCGATATCGCGCTCGTGGACCGGCGCGGTCGCCGCCGAACCGTAGAACCAGCGCACGACGTCGCCGCTCTTGATCTGCGGCGCCCACCAGTTGCGACAGTTGATCGCAAAGGGAGCCGGTCGCAGAAACGACCATCCTATTCCTGACTTTCTGATCAAATCCTCGATGCCAGCGTGAATGGATCGGATGGCATTCGGCTGTTGAAAGAACGGATGCGCGGTGTGAATCGGCGCCGTCAGAAAGACGATGCGGCTGGCACGTGAGGCGATTCGCGCAATCGCGTCGGTGGCGGCCGTGAGCGGCGCGACCCACACCAGAAACATCGCAGCGACATCGTCCAGGGCTCGATCGAGTGTGTCCGGTGCGGTGAGATCGCCTTGCACGACCTCGACGTCCGCGGGCAGATTGGCAGTTTGCGGGTCGCGGCTCAGAGCGCGAACCGGAAGACGAGCGGCACGCAATTGCGCGACGACCTCCCGTCCGATATGCCCGCTGGCGCCGGTGACCAGGATGCGATGGCGCTGGAACTGCGTCACGTGACGATAACCTCGAGTGTCAGTTCACAGTCGAGGTCTAACGTTGTCAAGTCATACCAAAGTCCTATGGACGTGCGTCGCCGCGCGCGGGCTAGACTGTTCCGATGGCCGCCCCGCTGGACACTCGTGTTTCGTCGCAAACGCCGCTCGCGGTCACCGTCGCGCGCCCCGATCGCGTCTTCCCGACACTGACACCGGAGCAACTCTCGAGAGTGGCGGCCCATGGAAGGCGCCGTGCGACGACACGCGGCGACGTGCTCGTCGAGGTCGGCGACAAGTCCGTGCCGATGTTCGTCGTCATCGGCGGCGAGATCCAGGCGCTTCGCCCGACCGATCGCGGCGAGACGCTGATCGTGAGCCATCACGCCGGGCAATTCTCGGGCGAAGCCAACATGATCAGCGGCCGCCGGGCGCTCGCACGGCTGCGGGTTAGCGAGCCGGGCGAGGTCATTCAGCTCGATCATGAGCCGCTGGCGGCGCTCATACAGACCGACGCCGAGCTGAGCGAGATCATGATGCGCGCATTCATCCTGCGCCGTCTCGAGCTGATCGCCGGAGGCATGGGCGATGTGGTCGTTATCGGCTCGTCGCACACCGCCGGCACCCTTCGCGTGAAGGAGTTCCTCACGCGCAACGGCCATCCATTTCAGTACATCGATCTCGATCGCGATCGCGACGCACAGGACCTGCTCGATCGTTTTCAGGTGAACGCGGCCGATATTCCAGTGATGATTTGCCGCGGCGATGCCGTGCTGCGGAATCCGACCAACGCGCAGGTGGCGGACTGCCTCGGGTTCAATGACGCGATCGACGAGACACGCGTCTGCGATCTCGTGATCATCGGCGCGGGTCCGGCCGGACTGGCGGCTGCCGTGTACGGCGCGTCCGAAGGTCTCGATGTCCTCGTCCTCGAAGGAAACGTACCCGGCGGTCAGGCTGGATCGAGCTCACGCATCGAGAACTATCTCGGCTTTCCGACCGGCATCTCGGGACTGGAGTTGACCGGCCGCGCCTACACGCAGGCGCTGAAGTTCGGTGCCCAGGTCGTCGTGGCCAAAGGCGCCACGAGACTGGTCTGCGACGGTCAGCGATACCTCGTCGACATCGATGGCGGACGTCAGATTCAGGCGCGCGCGGTCGTGATCGCCACCGGAGCTGAATACCGCAAGCCCGCGCTCGACAACCTGTCGACGTTCGAGGGCGCCGGCGTGTACTACGGCGCGACAGCGATGGAGGCACAGCTGTGCGTCAGCGAGGAGGTCGTCGTCGTTGGTGGCGGCAATTCCGCCGGACAGGCGGCGGTGTTTCTCGCGTCGACCGCGCGTCGTGTGTACATGCTCGTACGCGGACCCGGTTTGGCGGACACGATGTCGCGCTATCTGATTCGGCGCATCGAAGAGAATCCGGCCATCGTCCTGCGCACGCGCACGCAGATCGTGTCGTTGGAGGGGAGCGGGCGCCTCGAGCGCATCCACTGGCGCGACGATCAGAACGGCGAGACCGAACCTCACGACATTCGTCATGTCTTCATGATGACGGGCGCGGTGCCCAACACCTCTTGGCTGAATGGGTGCATTGCCCTCGACGAGAAGGGTTTCGTGAAGACCGGCGCGGATCTCTCGGCTGACGAGCTCGCACGAGCGAAGTGGCCGCTGTCGCGGCCGCCGCATCTGCTGGAGACGAGCCGTCCGCGCATCTTCGCGGTCGGCGACGTGCGCGGTGGCAATATCAAACGCGTCGCATCCGCGGTCGGCGAGGGCTCCATCGCCGTCGCGTTCGTTCATCAAGTGCTACGCCAATAGTCGCATCATGCCCGAACAGTCCTGCAGCCACATCGACGCGATCGCTACCGTCAAGCCGCCCAAACGCCATGAGTGCGACGAGTGCGCCAAGATCGGCGGACGGTGGGTGCATTTGCGCACCTGTCAGCAGTGCGGTGGCACGCACTGCTGCGACAACTCACCGAACCGCCACGCGACCAAGCACGCGCGCGCGACCGGGCATCCAGTGATTGCGTCTGCCGAGCCGGGAGAGCGCTGGCTGTACTGCTATCCCGACGATCGCTTTTCTGAGTACTGAGCCGAGGCTTCGCGGCACGCTCGAGTTGTCCGCGGCGGGTGTCCACAAGGAAACAGCCCCCAACGCCCGCACGCCCGTAGACTCGCCCACGTCGATGATCGGTGGCTTCATCAAGCCGTCGTAGACACGGGAGGGTGTGGATGTCAGTAGCCAAAGTGACGGAGATCAGCGCCACGTCGGCGAAGAGCTTCGAGGACGCAATTCAGCAGGGTCTCACGAGGTCGGCAAAGACGCTGCGGAATGTCCGTGGCGCGTGGATCAAGGAGCAGCACGTACGCTGTGCCGAGGGACGCGTCACCGAATATCAAGTGAACATGATGGTGACGTTCGTGCTCGACGACTAGAAGCTATC
>Ga0075423_10002367_pt1 | contig 17068 bp, 19 predicted proteins | sample SoiMethybrSBSTD2_FD_80114 | JGI IMG/M metagenome (GOLD analysis project Ga0075423, IMG submission 80114) | Bulk soil microbial communities from a Populus tree surrounding site in Tennessee, USA - Soil MetaG P. TD hybrid SBSTD2 | ecosystem: Environmental > Terrestrial > Soil > Tree plantation...
CTCTTCGCAAGGCAGAACGCTTCGTGGGCGACCTGAAGCGGCGATCGACTCATAGATGGCATGCTGGGCTCCCTCTCTCTCTGAGAGGGTTATCGGCATTTTCATAGGGTTTCTACTGAGCTCGATGACCGATGACGGCGGATTCCGAAGTCTGAAGTCCGAAGTCTGACAACTGGCACAGGAGACAGGACATGACCCTGGTCGGACAGAAAGCGCCCGATTTCAAGCTCACCGGCGTCGTGAATGGGGAGTTCAAGCCGGTGGCGCTCGCGGATTACAAGGACAAGTGGCTGGTCCTGTTCTTCTACCCGCTCGATTTCACGTTCGTCTGACCCACGGAAATCACCGGACTCTCCGACAGGCTGTCGGAGTTCAAGCAGCGCGGGTGCGAGATCGTCGGCGTCTCCGTGGACAGCGAGCATTCCCACAAGCACTGGCTCAACCAGCCGCGCAACCAGGGCGGCATCCAGGGCACGGAGTACCCGCTCCTGTCCGACATGAAGAAGCAGGCCTCGCGGGACTACGGCGTCCTGCACGAGGGAAAAGGGATCTCGCTGCGCGGGCTGTTCCTCATCAATCCGGCGGGCGAGGTCGAGGTCGAGATGATCAACAACTTCCCGATCGGCCGCTCGTCGGACGAGATCCTGCGGGTCCTGGATGCCGCGCAGGAGTCGAAGAAGGGAATGGTCTGCCCGATGAACTTCTCGAAGGGCAAGGAAGCGATCAATCCGAAGGACGCGAAGACCTGGTTCTCGAAGAACGCGAAATAAGAACCGAACTCGAACAAGCCCCGGGAAGACCGGGGCTTGTTTCGTTTTAAAGAGAGGCATCCAGCATCCGGCATCAGGCATCAAGCATCAGGGATTCCTCTAACATGATGGAATCATGAAGATAGATCTCCACTCCCACACGACGTGCTCGGACGGCAGGGACGCTCCCGAGGAGCTGGTCCGGAAGGCGCGCGCCGCGGGGATCGACATTCTCGCGGTCACCGATCACGACACCACGGACGGGATCGCCCCGGCCGCGCGCGAAGGGGCGAAGATCGGCCTCCGCGTCATTCCGGGCCTCGAGATGTCGGCCCAGTTCGAGGGACGAGACGTCCACATCCTCGGGATCGGAATCGACCCCGCGAACCCGGCGCTCCGAACCCAGCTCGCTTCCATGAGGCGCGCCCGAAAAATCCGCGTCCGCAGGATCTGCGCCGCGCTCCGGGCCCTTGGAGTGGACCTCGATCCGGAGGATGTCCTCGCGGAGGCGGGGGGCAAGTCGGTGGGGCGGAAGCACGTCGCGCGCGCCCTGGTGAAGCGGCGGAAGGTGCGAAACGAGGGCGAGGCCTTCGAGAAATACCTCGGCGAAGGGGCGCCGGCGCACATCGCGTCGACGGAAATCGCGCCCTCCCGGGCGACGACCCTGATCCGGGGGGCGGGCGGCCTGCCCGTTCTCGCCCACCCCCATTTCTTCGGCGACGACGCGCTCGTGCGGCGGATCCTCGACTCGGCGTCGTTCGCCGGCCTCGAGGCGCACCACCGGTTCGAGCGGCCGAGGAAGTACGTCGCGTACCTGGCGATGGCGAGGGAGCGGAATCTCCTCGCCACGGGCGGGAGCGACTACCACGGGGACGACCACCCGAAGAACTCGGCCTTTGGGAAATTTCTGACCCCACCGGATCAGTGGGCGGCCATGGAGAGGCGGATGCGGAGGGGGTAGAGCTCCCAGTTTCCGGATTCCAGATCCCAGCCTCCTGAAGTTTCCAGTTTCAAGCTCCTCGGCGACCCGTCATTCGGCGTGCGCGCCAATTGACTTTTCAACTCCGGCTTGGAACTTGGAACTTCGGGAAGCTGGGATCTGGAATCTGGGATCTGGAAACTCTACTTTGCAGTCAACCCTCCCTAAGAACCGACAAAGCCCCGGGACGCCGGGTATAATGAGCGCAAGCTACGGAGGACATCCCGAATGGGCGATCAGAAGAAGGAGCCGTATTTCCTCGTCGAGGGGCGCGGGCTGGTGCGCCTGATTTCATTGATCGTGGCGATTTTCGCCGCCTATCCGGTCTTCAACGCGGCCTCGAGGATCTGGAACGACGGCTTCCGGTACGCCTTTCGCGGCGATTGGAGCGAGGTCATCGAGGTCGTCGGGATGCTCATCATCGTCATGGTCGCGGGGTCCGTCGCCTTGAAGGGGAAGTTCTCGATTCCCTGATTTGACTTGGTTTTGCGAGGCCACTAGACTGCACCGGCCCCCCATGGAAAACCTCAAGGACATCGAGCGGAAGGTCCATGCCGGGGAGCGCCTCACCTTCGAGGACGGCGTCCGCCTCTTCAAGACGGATGACATTTTCGCGCTCGGGCGCCTCGCCAACGTCGTCCGCGAGCGGAAGAACGGCGACCACGCCTATTACGTCCGCAACCTCCACCTGAACTACTCCAACGTCTGCATCTTCGACTGCCACTTCTGCGCCTTCTACCGCAAGGAGGGCCAGGAGGGGGCGTGGGAGATGGACCTCGACGCCATCTTCGCGTACGCCGCGCGGACGAAATTCGAGCGGCTCAACGAGATCCATATCGTGGGCGGCGTGCATCCGAAGCTCCCGTACCGCTATTACCTCGAGATGCTGCGCGGCCTCAAGGAGCGCTACCCGCACGTCCACCTCAAGGCCTTCACCGCGACCGAGGTCGACCACCTCGTGAAGCTCTCGAAGAAGGGCCTCGAGGAGACGCTGGGCGATCTCATGGAGGCGGGGCTCGATTCGCTCCCCGGCGGCGGGGCGGAGATCTTCGCCGACCGCGTCTGGAACCAGGTCTGCTCCGGCAAGGCGAAGCCCGAGCGGTGGCTCGAGATCCACCGCGTCGCCCACCGGCTGGGGCTCCGCTCGACGGCCACGATGCTCTACGGCCACATCGAGACGGACGAGGAGCGCGTCGACCACATGCTCCGGATGCGCGCGCTGCAGGACGACACGGGCGGGTTCACCGCCTTCATCCCGCTCGCCTTCCACCCCGAGAACACGCGGCTCTCCCACGTGCCCAAGGCGACGGTTCAGACCGATCTGAAAGTCCACGCGGTCGCGCGGTTGGTCCTTGACAACTTCGACCACATTAAGGCTTACTGGATCATGACGGGTCTGAAGACCGCGCAGATGCTCCTCTCCTTCGGCGTGGACGACATCGACGGGACGATCGTGGAGGAGCGGATCGTCCACATGGCGGGGGCGGAGACCCCGCCGGGGGTGGCGGAAGCCGACCTCCGCGCGTTGATCCGCGAGGCGGGCCGGGTTCCGATTCAACGAGACACGCTTTATCGGGCGCTCGAGCCTGCGGCCATCGCGGGCGGTTCCGGGCGCGGGGAAGAACTGGAGGGATATCGATGATGCGCCGCACCGTCGTCCCGATCGTCCTGTCCGCGGTCCTGCTGGGCGCCCTCGACGCGTCCGCCCAGGACCAGGACCCCATCAAGGTCGAGCTGGGCATCCGCGGCTACACCGGGGAAATCCAGGGGCGGCTCCGCAGCGGCAACGTGCCCTCGGGCTTCGCCACGAACATCGACCTCGACACGGACATGGACTCCAGCGCCGACGCCACCGGCGCGGGCGCCTCCATCACCGCCCGGCTCCAGGGCGGCCACGTGGTCAGCATCGAGGGATGGCAGTACCAGGCCGACGGCAGCAAGGTCCTCGACGAAACGCTCACGTTCGGCGGCGTCAACCTTCCCCAGGGCTCCACGGCCAGCACCGACGTCGACCTGCGGGTCGTCTCGGGCAAATACCTGTTCGGGGTCAGCCCCGAGAGGGATCCGCTGCAGATCGGGGTCGGCATCGGCGGCACGGTCATTCACTTCAAGACCGATGTTTCGACGAGCACCGGCGAGCAGGCCTCGCTCAACATGAGGACGATTTACGCGACGGCCCAGATCGCCTTGTCCTACCGCATCAGCGAGGCCATCACGCTCCTGGCCGAGGGCGGCTTCGGAATGCCCTCCTACGCGAAGGAGAGCGTCGAAATCCAGTATCCCGCGGAGATCCGGGTCGGCGGCCGGTTTTACTGGAAAGCGCTCACCGTCGAGGTCGGGTACCAGGTCTTCGACGCCGTCCTCGTCGAGCACGAGAGGCAGCCGGAAGAGCAGAGGGCCAACATCAACCTCAGCGGCATCTACTTCCAGCTGGCGGCCCGGTTCTAGCGCCTCGGAGCGCCCCTCCAGCCCGGGAGTGCCAGCGATGAAGGGCGCGAAGGTCCAGTCCCCGCCGCGCGTGCGGATCTTCGAACCGCACGCCCACATGTACGCCCGCACCACCACCGATTACGAGGCCATGGCCCGGGCGGGGATCGAGGTGGTCGTCGAGCCCGCCTTCTGGCTCGGGGAGACGCGCCGCCACGCCGGGTCCTTTCTCGACTACTTCAGCCACCTCACGAACTACGAGCACGACCGCGCCGCCAAGTACGGCATCCGGCAATTCGTCACGCTCGCGATGAATCCCAAGGAGTCCAACGACCGCGCGCTCGCCGACGCCGTCCTGGCGGAGCTGCCGAGGTTCCTCGATCACGAGCGCGTCGTCGCCGTCGGCGAGATCGGGTACGACCGGATCTCGCCGGAGGAGGAGGACTCGATGGTCCGGCAGATCGAGATGGCGCGGAAGGCCGGCCTTCCGCTCCTCGTCCATTCGCCCCACGTCTCGAAGCCCGAGGGGATCCGGAAAATCCTCGAGGTCGTGAAGCGCGTCGGCTTCCCCATGGAACGGACGCTCGTCGACCACAACACCGAGGAGACGACGGGGATGACGCTGGCGGCGGGCGCGTGGGCGGGCCACACCGTCTACCCGATCACGAAGCTCTCGCCGGAGCGCATGGCGAACATCCTCGAAGACCACGGGTGGGACCGGATGATGGCGAACAGCGCCGCGGACTGGGGCCCCTCCGACCCGCTCATGGTGCCCCACACGATCGAGGAACTTCGATCGCGCGGCGCGCCCGAGAAGCGGATCCGTCAATTGGTGTGGGATAATCCGGTGGCGTTCTTCTCGCAATCCGGGCGGCTGAAACTCTAGGGAGGGGCGAACGATGAGATGGTTCGCGGCGGTGGCGCTGGTGGCGACGATGGCGGCGTGCGCGCCGCGCCGGGTCTACCTCGACCGGGACGTGATGACGGCCGTCGTCCTCGCGCCGCTCAACGACAGCATGGACGCCGAGGCGCCGTGGAAGATGTGGAAGTACGTCGAGCGCGAGGTCGCGGCCCGCGGGTACGCCGTCGTCCCGCACGCGGTCGTCGAGAAGTTCTACATGGACAAGAAATTCACGGGCGATCCGGGGCAGATCAAGTCGTACGACTCCAAGGAGCTCGCGAAGATCTTCAACGCCGACGCCGTCGTCTGGTCGAACTTGGCGGAGTGGGGCAAGAAGACGCTCGTGATCTACACCTCGATCGAGGTCAAGCTCGAGGCCGAGCTGCGCGACCGCGAGGACAACGTGCTCTGGACCGGCAAGGGGGAGCACGGGGAATCGACCTCGGCCCGCTCGGGGAAGAAGGGCCTGTGGGACACGCTCGGGGCCACGCTGACCGATCCGGAGAAGTACGCGCCCCAGGCGGCCGCGAACTGCTTCGCGAGCCTGCCGTGGGCGGGGTGGGATCCCGAGGCGAAGCGGACCGACGCGCCGCCCCTGGGGAAATAGCGCCGCGTGATAAGATGGCTCCGGCGAAACGGAGTCCATGTCGTATGGGATGGCGACGGAAGCCCGAAAAGGAGAATTCAGCCATGCGGATGTCAGCGAAATGGACGGCGGCCGGCCTGGTCCTCGCCCTGGTTTCGGGCTGCGTCGGCGGGAGCGTGCAGAAGCGCGATCCGAAGTCGTACCTGAAGGACCGCGCCGAGAAGCCGATGGACCAGCGCAAGAAGGTCGCCGTGGCCGACTTCGTGGACAAGTCGGACTATGGCCGGGAGCGCGTCGGCGCCGCCGCGGCGGACATCCTGAACACGGCGCTCGTCGAGAGCGAGCAGTTCAAGGTCTTCGAGCGCGAGCGGCTCTCGAAGGTCATCGACGAACAGAAGCTCGGCCAGAGCGGCGCGGTCGACCCGACCACGGCCGCCAAGGCGGGCCAGCTCGTGGGCGTCGACTACGTCCTGTGCGGCACCGTCTCGAACGTCGGCTTCCGCGTGGAGTCGATGAACGCGATCCTGGTCCAGCAGAAGAAGCAGATCGCGGAGGTCGTGGTGGACGTCCGGATGGTGGACGCGACGACCGGCCAGATCATCTTCGCGAAGCAGGGCGACGGGTACGCCGACCGCGTGGCGAGCGGCAGCCTGGGCCTCGGGGGCCGGATGAGCTACGACCAGACGCTCCTCGGCGAGGCGCTGAGGGCCGCGATTTTCCAGATGCTCGACGAGATGATCGACAAGGCCGAGAGAACGGGAAGGTAGCGACCATGAAGACGATCGGGTGCGCGATCCTGGCGCTCGCCGCGGCCTCGGCCGCCTGGGCGCAGGACAAGGGGTTCACGAAGGACGACGTCCTGAAGCTCCAGAAGGCGGGGATCGGCGACGAGGTGATCCTGGCCAAGATCAACCAGGAGAAGCGCTCGCTCTCCATCACCGCCGACGACCTCGCGGAGCTGAAGCAGGCCGGCGTGGGCGAGAAGGTGCTCGCCCGCCTCGCGGAACTCACGAAGCGCGCGACGCCGCCGGCCGCGGGGTCGAAGCCCGTCGTCCTCAAGAACCTGTCGCACCGGGGCGTGAAGGTCGCCGTGAACGCGGAGGACCGCCTGATCGATTTCAGCATGGGCGCCGGGACCGACCTGCCCTCCGGCGGGTCCCTGGAGCTGGCCGCCCCGGCCGGGGCGTACGCGATCGCGATCGAAGGGCGCCCGACGACGGAGCGCGTGCTGGTGCCCGACTCGGGCTCGTGCTCGCTGACGGTGCGCGGCGCCGACACCTCGTACATCGATCTACAGACGATCGTGGCGGAGGATGCCGACGGCCGGCGCGTGGTGATCCTCCACTCGGAAGGCAAATCGATGCGCGTGCCGGGGCGCCGCGCGATCGGGATCTACGGGGGCGGCGGCTACGGATTCTCGGGGCCCGACATGTCCCTCTTTCCCTTCGTGAGCGACACCGTCCTGCTCGGCGCGGGCGTGGGCGCGATCATCGGCCATCAATCGGGCCACCGTACCCGGGGAGCCTTGATCGGAGCGGGAGCCGGTTTCCTGCTGGATCGGCTCGCGTGGAGGTAGCTTCAAAGCTCCAGGGCTTCGCGGCTTCACAGACACGGGAGGCCCGCTTTTGAAGCTCTGAAGCGGTGAAGCTCTGAATCTGCGATGAATCCCCTGCCCGCCGGCTACACGGGTCCGGTTCCCATCTTCCCTCTTCCCACCATCGTCCTGTTTCCCAACACCGTCGTCCCGCTGCACATCTACGAGGCGCGGTACCGCGCGATGATCGAGGACGCCCTCAAGGCCGACCACCTCGTCGCGATGGCGCTCCTGAAGCCGGGATGGGAGAAGGACTACGAGGGGGCGCCGCCGGTGCACGACGTGGTCGGCGTGGGCCGGATCATCCGCGACGAGCGGCTCGAGGACGGACGATTCAACATCCTCCTCCACGGCGTCGCGAGAGCGCGCATCGAGGAGCTCCTCCCGCCCACGCCGTACCGCAAGGCGCGGATCCGGGTCCTGCCCGAGCCCGACGAGAAAATCACCCCGCGCCTGGAACGGGTCCGGCTCGGGCTCCTCGCGGTCTATTCGAGCGTTCTCAATTCCGGAAGCACGGGCCCGATCCAGATCGAGTCGAACCTCTCGCTCGGGACGCTCTGCGACCGCCTCGCGGCCATCCTCGAGGTCGAGGTCGCCGAGAAACAGGCGGTGCTCGAGGAGCTGGAGCCCTCGGCGCGGGCCGCGCGGACGATCGAGCTGATCCGCCGGTCGCCCCTCGCCGGGAAGCCGGTGGAGTCGGGACTCCGCCAGATCGCGCGGACCGCCTGGCCCCCCGAGTCCTCCTCGAATTGATCTGAAGGATGTCCGATCCGGCGGATAATGAAGTCATCGAGACATCCGATCTAGTCAGATCGCCTCGTCGGCGGCCGCATCTTCGAACGGTATTCGGCTTGTCCGCCTGCTTCCTGTTGATCGTCGGCGGTTTTCTTCCGATATGGGGGGCGATTCTCGCCGATGACGTTGGATACTTGACGCTGATCGGCTACAAGACAAGAGACGGAGTCCTGATCCTGGTATTCGGATTGATGTCGTCCTGGATGGTGTTCCGAGGCACGCGCCGTTGGCTCTGGGTGATGCCGACAGTTGGTTTGGCCTTGCTGACTCGGAACTATCTTGAGCTGGATCGCATCAAGCAATTCCCCTATCTCTCCCAGGGGTATTCTCAACTCCATCACGATGGATTTATCGTCTGCCCGGGGGAACCTCTGTGGGGCTGGATAGTCTTGCTTGCTGGATTGGTGCTCTTGTTGGTGTGCGCCGCATGGCCGGTTAGACGCTCCTCCTCGAATTAGCCTTCCCCTTCGCCTATACTGGCCGACCCTGAGAGCTTTGAAGCTCTGAAGCTGGAACACAGAATGACCTCTTCATTGTGGGATCGCCTCGAGCCGCACCTGTTGCAGGTGCAGTCGCCGAGCCAGTACATCGGCGGGGAGTGGAACTCGATCCGCAAGGACTGGGACGCGGTCCAGATCCGCGCCGCGGTCGCCTTCCCGGACGCCTACAAGATCGGGATGTCCCACCTCGGGCTCCAGATCCTGTACGGCCTGGTCAACGCGCGGCCCGACGCCCTGTGCGAGCGCGTCTTCGCGCCGTGGCCCGACCTCGAGGCGAAGATGCGCGCGAACGCCATCCCGCTCTTCACGGTCGACGGCCACCGGCCCGTGCGCGATTTCGATCTCGTCGGCTTCTCTCTCCAGGCGGAGCTCTCCTACACGAACATCGTGAACATGCTCGATCTCGCGGGCATCCCGACCTGGCAGCGGGAGCGGACGGACCGCGATCCGCTCATCGTGGGCGGGGGACCGAACGGTTCCTACCCCGAGCCGGTCGCCGAGTTCTTCGACGTCATCGTCCTCGGCGACGGGGAAGTTGCGATTCTCGAGATCCTCGACCTCCAGCGCGAGATGCGCGCCGGCGGGGCGGGGAGGGCGGAACTGCTCCGGGCGATCGCGACGAAGGTCGCGGGGGCCTACGTGCCGTCGCTCTACGAGATCGCGTACGCCCCCTCGGGCGCCGTCGAGTCGATCACGCCGCTGGGCGGCGCGCCGGCCCACGTGAAGAAGGCCGCCGTCCCCTCGCTGGCGGACGCGTGGTTCCCGCTAAAGCCGGTGGTCCCGTACGCGGAGGTCGTGCACGACAGGATCAACCTCGAGATCATGCGGGGCTGCCCCCACAAGTGCCGCTTCTGCCACGCGGTCAACTTCAAGAACAAGCTGCGCTTCCGGCCCGTCGAGCAGCTGGTCGACCAGGCCGAGGCGGTGTACGCGAACACGGGGTACGACGAGATCGCGCTGACGTCCCTCTCGAGCGGCGACTATCCGCACATCCACGAGCTGATGACCCGGCTCAACGCGCGCTTCAAGGCGCGCCGCGTCAGCGTGTCGCTCCCGTCGCTCCGGATCGACGAGAAGCTCGCGGAACTGCCCGGCCTCATGAAGTCGGTCCGCCACAGCGGGTTCACGGTGGCGCCGGAAGCCGGGACCGAGGCGCTCCGCAAGATCATCCGCAAGCCGATCAAGGACGAAGATCTCATGAACACGGCGCGGGCCGCGTTCCGCGAGGGATGGAACCACCTGAAGCTCTACTTCATGATCGGGCTGCCGGGGGAGACGGACGAGGACCTGCGGGGGATCATCGAGACCGCCAAGCGGGTCTCCGATGCGGGCCGGGAGGTCCGCGGCCGCCGCGCCGACGTCAACGTGACGATTTCGCCCTTCATCCCCAAGCCGCACACCCCGTTCCAGTTTGGCCGCCAGCGCGACTTCGGGTACCTCCTCGACGTCGAGCGCCGCCTGGCCTCGCTGGCTCGAGGGTCCCGCGTCCACCTGAAGATGCACGACCCCCGGTCGAGCTACGTCGAGGCCGTCTTCGCCCGCGGGTCGCGGAAGCTCTCGAAGGCGATCGTGGCGGGCGTGAAGGCGGGGTGCCTCTTCGACGAATGGCGCGAGTTCTTCAGCCTCGATCGCTGGTTGAAGGTCTTCGAGTCCGTCGGCGTCGACCCCGACGCGGTGGCGCGGCGGGAGATCCCGCAGGAGGAGGTCCTCCCGTGGGACCATCTCGACGTGGGCGTGACGCGCGACTATCTCTGGCGCGAGTACCAGTACTGCCTCCAGTCGGTCGCCGAGCGCGAGGCGGGCAAGGCCTCCGCCGTGGCGCCCGAGCTTCCGACCTCGGCCGGCGAGGGTCCGGCCGCTCCGCGCCTGAGGGAACAGCATCCCCTGGAAGCGGAAGATTACTAGCTTCAAAGCTCCGGAGCTCCAGGGCGGCGAATCCCGATTGTCCCGCGGCTGTGAAACCGCGATGCGATGAAGCTCTGAAGCTTCGCTTTGTCGGCCGTTGTTGCCGTCCTTTCTCCGTCTTCCTAAGATGGGCGACCCATGCTGAAAAAATTGACGGAATACATCGACCGCGAAGTGGAGATCTGGACTCAGGAGAACACCGAGCCCTGGATGGGCATCCTGAAAGAGGTCACGCCCGAGTTCGTCGTGATCGACATCGACCAGATCGAGACGCTCATCGTGCCGGGGAAAATCGTCGCGTTCCGGTTGTCGGAGGGGGAACAGGGGGCGGGCGGGGAGGAGCGCGAGGACGATGCCTAGAGCTTCACGCCGGACCGGAAGCCGCGCCATGAGGAAAATGGGATTGCTGGCGTCGGCGGCGGCGCTGCTCTGCGCCTTCGAGTGCAGCCGGCGGTTCCACGTCGACGCGAAGGACGTCGTCATCGAGCCTCCGAGCCAGGCGCAGCTCGACATCTGGCAGCGGCAGTACGAGAGCGGCACGACCTGGCTGGGCGACCCGAGGCGCGTCGCCCACGAGGAGATCCAGTTCCGGCTCGACGTCCCCTGGAAGGGGGAGGTGTTCGATCCGGGGAAGTACCAGTTCACCGAGAGCAATCCCGAGAAGCCCGAGTGGGGGAGCTACGCCATCCGCCGGTACATGGACCGGAGCGGACGCCAGGTGAACTACCAGGTCCAGGTCTCCCGCTACCGTGCGATCTGGTACGCGCGCAAGGTCCGCCACTACTATGGCGTGGAACTCGAGCATCCGGCGCTCGAGGACCATGGCCCGGCGATCCACTGACCCTTCCGATCCCATCGAGGTGACCATGACCGACACGGAAACCGTCGTCATCATCGGCTCCGGCCCGGCCGCGTACACGGCGGCCCTCTATTCGAGCCGCGCGAACCTGAAGCCGCTGGTCATCGAGGGCGAGGCGGATTCGTCGGTCCGCCCCGATCTTCCCGGCGGCCAGCTCATGATCACGACCGACGTCGAGAATTACCCGGGCTTCCCGGAAGGGGTCGAGGGACCGAAGCTCATGGAGCTCTTCCGGAAGCAGGCCGAGCGTTTCGGGACGCGCATCGAGACCGCCTGGATCGACAAGGTCGATTTCTCGAAGCGCCCCTTCAAGCTCTTCGCCGGCGACCGGACCTGGCATGCCAAGTCGGTCATCCTCGCGACGGGAGCGGGGGCGAAGTGGCTGGGGCTGGCCTCGGAGAAGGCGCTGATGAACCGCGGCCTCTCCGGATGCGCGACGTGCGACGGCGCGCTTCCCATCTTCCGGAACAAGCACCTCGCCGTCGTGGGCGGTGGCGACACGGCGATCGAGGAGGCGACCTTCCTCACGCGCTTCGGGTCGAAGGTCTCCATCGTCCACCGGCGCGACCAATTGCGCGCCTCGAAGTTCATGCAGGATAAGGCGCGGAAAAATCCCAAGATCGAGTTCGTCTGGGACTCCGTCGTCGACGAGGTCCTCGATCCGAAGGCGGGGAAGGTGACCGGCTTGAAATTGAAGAACGTCAAGACGGGCGCCGTCCGCGTCCTCGAAGTGGGCGGCGTCTTCATCGCCATCGGCCACGAACCCAACACGGCGGCCTTCCGCGGGCAGGTGGAACTCGACTCCAAGGGGTACATCAAGGTGACGAAGGGCTCTCACACCAGCGTCGAGGGGGTCTTCGCGGGCGGCGACTGCGTCGACCACGTCTACCGCCAGGCGATCACCGCGGCCGGGATGGGGTGCATGGCGGCGATCGACGCCGAGCGCTGGCTCGAGGGCCAGGGGGCGTAGGGTCGAAGCGACATTGAATCTGCCGACCTACCAGCCGAGTCCTGGGTCCTGTGTCCTGCGTCCTTTGCCTGTTCTGGGTCCTGAGTTCAGGGTCTGTCCCAGGTCCGATACCCAAATCGCGGGACATTGAACGGGCAAAGGACCAAGGACAAAGGACGCAAGACTCGACCCGGTTCACACCCGGAATTGGCTCAGGACCAGCATCAGCCCGACCCCCGCGGCGAGGACGATCCCGCACGGAACGATCATCCGCCGGATGGGGCCCAAGAGATCCGCCCGGAAGTAGCGCGTCGACACCACGAGACACGAGTGGAGCGGGGAGAGGAGCATCCCGCAGAATCCCGCGGCGAAGGCCAGGGCGATCACCGGAAGCGGATTCTCCATGACCCCGGGGTAGGCGAGGAGCAGCGGGAAGGTCGTCGAGACGTAGACGATCGTCAATCCCGAGAAGAAGGCGACCGTCGCCGGAAGGACCACCGCGAGAAGGACGAGCGGCAGGCCGAGCGAAACGAAGAGCGACGAGATGCCGTGGATCGCCCCGGATCGGACCATCAACTCCCCGAAGATCACGGCGCCGAAGCCGATGAGCATCATGTCGAGGATGGCCGGGTTGACGAAGAGCGTCCGCGCCATCGCCCCGGGCTTCAGGTTCCCGGCCGCGAGGTGCCAGGCCGCGGCGAACAGCAGCCCCAGCGCCGCGGCGACGAGCAGCCCCACGGACGTCGCGACGACCAGGACGAAGAGGACGATCACGGGCAGGAGCCCGGCGAAGGCGCGCAGGGCCGCCCGGCGGCGCGAGCCGTTCTCTCCTTCCGGGTGGGGCGCCGGCTTCCCCAGGAACCCGATGCCCGCCATGATCGCGGCGACGGCGATGGGAAGGAGCACGAGCGACAGCGTCTTCACCTCGCGGTGAACCTTGTCGGCGCAGAGGATGACGCTCGCGTAGATGGGACAGACGCACTCCCAGACGTGGCGGTACCAGTAGTTGACGAGCGCCTTGTCCTCGGCGGTGAGGGCCGTGCCGCTCGCGCTCTCCTCGACCATCGGCGCGGAGAAGAGCGCGCCCCCCGGCATGGGCAGGAGCCCGATGATCGCCGGGAGCGCGGCGAGGGCGACCCGCGGCCGGCGCAACCAGGCCCGGAACGAGAGGGTCAGCCGCTTCATCTCCCCGGACGCCTGCAGGATCGACGTGATGCCGACGATCATCCCCATGACGCCGACGAACCGGCCCGTCGAGGGGGAAAAGAGCACGCCGTCGGGCGCCCCCGCCAGCTGCGCGCCGATCCACCCCGCCGGCTTCCCCATGAGGATCGCGACGACGATGCCCCCCGCCGAGAGGGCGAATCCGATCGGAGCCTTCTTCCGGATCGCCCAGACGACGCCGATGAAGACGAGGAGCACCTTGAGAAACGTCGCGATGTCGTTCATTGGGGGGAGTCCGTTCCTAGGGATAGTGGCGACGTCGATAGGAATCAACGGACTGGAGGAACGTCCGGTCCGTCCGACCGTACGCGCGACAGAAGCGCATGCGCTCCGCGCGGGACAGGAGCTTGACCGCTCCCTTCAGGAGGCACGCGAAATCGCGGACGCGGGCGAAGTCCGGAAGGAGCCGGTTGCGCCAGATGTGCGCGAAGGGGACGTCGATCACCCAGAGCTCGTACCCCGAGGCGCCGCGCGAGAGGAGCAGGTTCTTGAAGAATGCGGTGTGGAGAAACCATCCGGCGTCGTGGCATCGCCGCAGGGCGCGCGCGAACGAGGCGATGAGCTCGCGCCGCTCCTTCGGCCCGGGCATCGGAAAGGGCGCCTTCGCCGGAGCGACGGCGAGCTCGCGCAGGTCGACCGCGTTCTCGATCGCCTCGGTCGCGAGGAACGAGTCGGTCAGGAGACCGAAGCGTCGCGTCTCGCCGTACGCGACGGGCAAGGGGACGCGGAGTCCGAGCCGGTGAAGCCCGAGGAGATTCTCGTACTCGCGGCGGACGCGCGCCGGGATGAAGAGCGTTCTCAGCCGCCAGAGGCCCGGGTAGTGATAGGTCTTGATGAAGAGGTGGGTCGTCGAGCCCGCGTGGGGGATGCGCACCTCGGCGACGCGGCTCCGGCTTCCGTCCCCCGGCGCCCATTTCGCCGCGGCGTCGGCCGGCGTCGTCACGCCCTGCGCCCGGAAGGTCGGCTCGTACTCGGGATGGACGACGAGCCGGCTACCGTGGAGCGGCACCGTCGACCTTTTTCAGAATCGCGTAGTGGTGGCCCGAGAAGAGCCGCGCCAGGGGGAAGGTGCGCACGAGCTCGAGCCCGGCGGTCCGCGCCACGCCGCGCAGCTCGCCGGTCGTCATGGTGATCTTGGGCCGCTTCCGGTTCCAGAGCCGCCGGATCCGCCGCAGGATGTTCTTCACCGACCAGGTGTGGAAGAAGGTCATGACGACCCAGTTCCGGCTGACGCGCCCGAGCTCCCGGATGAACCGGTCGCGCTCCGCCGCCTCGGGAATGTGGTGGGTGAGCCGGGCGGAGAAGACGCAGTCGAACGCGCCGGACTTGTACGGGATGTGGAACGCCGAGGCCTGGACCAGGTGGGGTTTCCACTCGGCCAGATTCTCGCGGGCGAGCTTCAGCATTTCGCGCGAGACATCGGTTTCGACGAACCGTTTTCCGTACGTCTGGATCGTCGGGAAGAGGCGGCCGGTGCCCGAGGGCAGGTCGAGGAACCGGTCGTGGGAGCCGACGATGGCGAAGATCCGCCGGAGCAGTTTCCGCTCGCGCTGGTCGGAGAGGCGCTTGATCGCCTCCTCCTCGTACTTGACGTTGTAGCTCGCGGCCCCGGCGGGGCTTTGGTACTTCTCGATGACCCGGCGCTCCATGGCGACCGATTGTATCCGAAGAAGTCGCGGGTCGGGAGTCGCGAGTCGAGTTCGCGACCCGGGACGCGCGACCGCGCATTTCTGGTATCTTCGCGCTCCATGGGTTCCATCCGCGTTCTCGCTCCCGACGTCGTCAACAAGATCGCCGCGGGCGAGGTCATCGAGCGCCCCGCGTCGGTCGTGAAGGAGCTGGTCGAGAACGCCCTGGATGCCGGGGCGACGCGCGTCCGGATCGAGGTGGAGGAGGGCGGTCGGAAACGGGTCCGCGTCTCGGACGACGGCCACGGGCTCGCCCCGGAAGATCTCCCCCTGGCCTTCGCGCCCCACGCGACGAGCAAGCTCGCGGCGGCGGACGACCTGCTCCGCATTTCGACCTTCGGATTTCGCGGCGAGGCGCTCGCCTCGATCGGGGCGGTCGCGCGCGTGACGATCCTCTCCCGCCGGCGCGGCGCGGTGGAGGGGACGGAACTGACCATCGAGGCGGGGGACCTGGGCGAGACGCGCCCGGCGGCGGCGCCCGAGGGGACGTCCGTCGAGGTCCGGAATCTCTTCCACGCGATGCCGGGCCGGAGGAAGTTCCTGCGGTCGCCCGACGTCGAGATGGGACACATCGAGGAGTCCGTGACCCGTTTCGGGATCGCCCACCCCCGGGTACGGTTCGAGTTCGTCGCCGACGGCATCCCCCGGATCACGCTTCCGCCCGCGGACGCCCTCCGCGAGCGGATCGGCGCCTTCTTCGAGCGCGAGCTCGTCGACGCGCTCGTCGAGGCGGAATCGGAGGACGCCGCGGCGTCGTTCCGGATCCTCGCGGCGCCGCCGAAGTTCGCCCGGCTCTCGCTGCGCGGCCAGTTCGTCTACCTCAACGGCCGGTTCATCCGCGACCGGGTGCTGACGCGCGCGATCAACGAGGGGTTCCGCGAGATGGTGCCGCACGGGCGCTACCCCGTGGTATTCCTCTTTCTCGGGATGGCGCCCGGAGAGGTCGACGTGAACGTCCATCCGACGAAGATCGAGGTGCGGTTCCGGAACGTGTGGCGGCTCCACGACCGGATCGTCGCGGCGCTCCGGGGGAAACTCCTCGAGTCGGACCTTGCGCCGCACCTCATGCCCGGCGCGTTCGCGGCGGCGGCCGTGGGGGGCGCGCCCTCGCCGCAGGCCATCGTCGACTACTTCGCGCGGGACGCCGCGCCCGGGCTGCCGGGGCTCGGGGGCGCGCCGATTCCCCTCGTAACCTCGGGCCGGCGCTGCTTCCAGCTGCACGACCGCTACATCGTCGAGGAGGCGGAGGACGGGATCCGGATCATCGACCAGCACGCGCTCCACGAGCGGGTGCTGCTCGAGGAAGTACGGCGCCAGTACGCCTCGGCCGACGTCCCGCGCCAGCTGCTCCTCCTGCCCGCGGTGGTGGAGGTGTCCTCCGCCGAGCGGACGCGTCTCGAGGAGCACGCGGCGGTGCTGGAGTCGATGGGGCTCCTCGTAGACGATTTCGGCGCGGGATCGATCGTGGTCCGCTCCGTGCCGGCGCTCCTGAAGGACGCCGACCCGACGCTCCTCCTGCGCGACGTCCTGGACCGGCTCGGCGAGCATGGCGAGACGGAGAAGGCGGAGGGCCACCCCATCCCGATGATCGACCTCCTCCTCGAGTTCATCGCCTGCCGGGCGGCCGTCAAGTTCGGGGACCGGCTCTCTCCCGAAGAACTGGCGCGGCTCCTGACGGACGCGGAGGGGATGGATTACTCGGCCACGTGCGCCCATGGCCGACCGACGGCGATCAAGATGACGCTGGATGATCTGGAGAAGTACTTCAAGAGACGGGGTTCATGAGCCTCTAGAGCGCGATGACCGATGACCGAGCTCAGTAGAAACCCTATGAAAATGCCGATAACCCTCTCAGAGAGAGAGGGAGCCCAGCATGCCATCTATGAGTCGATCGCCGCTTCAGGTCGCCCAC
>Ga0075423_10002368_pt1 | contig 17067 bp, 21 predicted proteins | sample SoiMethybrSBSTD2_FD_80114 | JGI IMG/M metagenome (GOLD analysis project Ga0075423, IMG submission 80114) | Bulk soil microbial communities from a Populus tree surrounding site in Tennessee, USA - Soil MetaG P. TD hybrid SBSTD2 | ecosystem: Environmental > Terrestrial > Soil > Tree plantation...
GCGGGAGCGGCAGCTGCTTGCCGTTCTCGACCTTGGTGCTCGGCGGGTTTGCTGTCGGGAAAAACTTGCTCGACGCCCAGGTCCAGCCGATCAGGATCAGCGCGCTCAGCGCCACGGCGAGGATAAGGTTCTTATTATCTTTCACTAATGCTTCCTCGTCATGGCACGGGGTCGTAGCCTTGGCCGCCCCACGGATGGCAACGACCGATCCGCTTCAGCGCAAGCCATCCTCCGCGAAGCGCCCCATAGCGTTCGATTGCCGTGATCGCATAGGCCGAGCAACTCGGCTGGTAACGGCAGCTCGGCGGGAGGACCCGCGACGGCCCTTTTTGCCAACCCCTGGCGATCAGGATCATGAGCCGGCCGATCATTGGCCACGCAGCTTGTCGAGGGCGCCCACCAGCTCTGAACGGAGCAGGCCGAAGTCGCGCTCGACACCTTTGTCCCGGCCGATCATCACATGGTCGGCGCCGGCAAAGCCCTTCACAGCTATAATCTCGCGCGCGAGCGCGCGGAACCGGCGCTTCATCCGGTTGCGGACGACTGCTCCGCCGATCTTCCTTGTGACTGTGAAGCCGACGCGGATCGCCGGATCCAAATCCGCGCGGTCCCGGACGAGCAGGATAAATCCGGGGGTGGGCACGCGCCTGCCGCCGTTGGCAGCCAGGAAGTCCGCGCGCTTTCTTATGGTTGTTAGGCGCTGAGCTTCTTGCGGCCGCGGCCGCGCCGGGAGTTCAGCACCTTGCGGCCGCCGGGTGTCGCCATGCGGGCGCGGAATCCGTGACGCCGCTTGCGGACGAGGTTGCTCGGCTGGAAAGTGCGCTTCATCGCTCATGCCTTAAATCAAAGAAAAAGGGCCGCCCCGAAGGCAGCCGCTGTCGGTCGCGCCGATAGTCGAGGGTGGCGGCGAAGTCAATTCCCGCCTCCCGTCTGATCGGCCTTGGCGAGCCGCTCGCGCCGCTTCGCCGAGCGCCGGCGAAGGACCCAGTCGGCCCAGCGCCCGGCCTTGGGCTGCCAGCGCTTGAACTTCACATAGTGCCGCTTCGCCCACAGGCTGGTCTTGAGGATCAGCGCGAGGCCCGGTGCGATCAGGAATACTCCGCCGGGCCCCGGGATCGGCGCGACGGCAAACCCGGCGATGACGAGCAGGACTCCAACCGCGAACAGCGTCCATTCGACGACTGGGCTGTCCATGAACTTCCGCCATTGGTCACGCGTAATCATGACGGCAGATGTGGTTGCTAGCCCGGGTTCGCGCAAGCCGCTTGAGCCAAGGGCAAGCGCGGGTTAGCCTGTTGGGGCCGAGCTAGGGGGAATTCTGTTCAGTGCTGCATGTTCTGGGGGCGGGGCCTGATGGCCGCGACCGTCGCCACCGTCGCTTACCTCGGCCTCGAAGCCCGCGCTGTAGAGGTGCAAGTCCAGCTTTCGGCCGGCCTGCCCGCATTCATCATCGTCGGCCTCCCCGATAACGCCGTGCGGGAAAGCCGCGAGCGGGTTCGAGCTTCGCTTGCGGCGATCGGGCTTGCGCTTCCGCCCAAACGGATCACGGTCAACTTGTCGCCTGCCGACCTTCCGAAGGAGGGTTCGCACTACGATCTTCCGATCGCTTTGTGCCTGCTGGCGGCAATTGGAGCGACCGACGCGGAAGCGCTGTCGCACTATGTCGCGGTCGGCGAATTGTGCCTCGACGGCCGAATCACCGCCTCGCCCGGAGTGCTGCTCGCGGCAATCCATGCTTCTTCGGCGGACAAGGGCCTGATTTGCCCCGCCGCGCAGGGGAGCGAGGCGAGCTGGGCCGGTGAGCTGGATGTGATCGCGGCGCCCGACCTGCTGGCCCTGCTAGCACATCTCAAAGGCACGGCCTTGCTTCCGGCGCCGCCGCAGGCGGAGGCCGAGCCGCCCGACAGAGGGCCCGACCTCGTCCAGGTGAAAGGCCAGGAAGTCGCGAAGCGCGCGCTCGAGATCGCGGCGGCCGGCGGGCACAATTTGTTGATGAGCGGCCCTCCCGGAGCGGGGAAGTCCCTGCTCGCGGCCTGCCTGCCGGGGATCCTGCCGCCGCTCCAGCCATCGGAAGCGCTCGAAGTGTCGATGGTCGCTTCGGTCGCGGGCGAATTGAACGGAAGCAAGATTCGGCGTCGAAGACCGTTCCGCTCTCCGCACCACAGCGCTTCGATGCCGGCTCTGGTTGGCGGCGGCTTGCGCGTCCGCCCCGGCGAAATCAGCCTTGCCCATCTGGGCGTCCTGTTCCTCGACGAGTTGCCCGAATTCCAGCGCACGGTGCTCGACTCGCTCCGGCAGCCGCTCGAAACCGGATCGGTCAGCGTTGCCCGCGCCAACACTCACGTCACCTTTCCGGCGCGGGTCCAGCTTGTCGCCGCAATGAACCCGTGCCGCTGCGGCCATCTCGGCGATCCCTCGCTCGCCTGCAGCCGGGCGCCGCGCTGCGCGGCGGATTATCAAGCGCGCGTATCAGGACCTTTGCTCGACCGGATCGACCTCCACGTCGAGGTGCCGGGTGTCTCCGCCGCGGACCTCACCTTGCCGCCGCCGGCCGAGGGCAGCGCGGAAGTCGCGCTTCGGGTCGCCGCGGCCCGTGGGCTCCAGGCCAATCGCTACAACGGCTCTGGCGTCAGGACGAACGCCGAGGCCGACGGCGAGCTGCTCGATACGGTTGCGACCCCCGACGATCCGGGCCGCAAACTGCTCGCCGACGCCGCCGCGGCGATGCGCCTGTCGGCTCGCGGTTTCCATCGAGTCTTGAGAGTCGCGCGCACCATCGCCGACCTCGCCGGTGCCGAGGGTGTCGGGCGAATCCATGTTGCCGAGGCCCTGAGCTATCGCCGCCAGGCTCCGCGCAATTGAAAATTTCATGGCTTAGTGCATGATCCGGCCGCGCCCGAGTGCGCAGACGGGGGGGCCAGTCACAATGTTCATCATCCAATCCGCGCTGCAGACGCTGAAGAAGTATGCCGATTTCAAGGGCCGGGCGTCGCGCGAAGAATTCTGGTGCTTCTTCGCTTTCGTCATCATTTCGAATGCGGTCGCAAGCTTCGTCGGCCTTCTGTTGGGTTTCGGGGCGGCGCTTTCCGGGATCGTGGGGGCCTTGCTGATCATTCCACAGCTGGCCGTGGCCGTCCGGCGGATTCACGATCTGGGGAAGAGCGGACGCGAGCTCCTCGTTCCGTGCATGATGTTGCTTGCGGTCCCTCTCGCCTTCGCCTTTCGTGGGATCTTGCCGAAGATCGTCGCGCTGGGCTTTCTCGGGATCACCTTGCTTGTCTTCGCGAACCTGCTGACGCTCTTTCTCAAGAAAGGTTCGTCGATTCCGAACCGCTACGGCGCGGCGCCAACGGCCTTCTCTTTCGCCAACTAATCACGCCGCGGCGCGCGAACTCATCGTTGCGATTGCGGTCTGATTCGCTAAGCGTGAGGGTTAGACGGGGGGAACAATCATGAACGACTATTTGAGCTTCAATAAATTCGTGACGCCGATGTTGATCCAAGTCATCTTCTGGATTGGCATTGTCATCATTGTCCTAGCCTCTCTTGGCATGATGTTCGGCGCCAGCTCCACGCCCTACGGCGGCGGTGGGATGTTCCTAATCGGGCTTTGCTATCTAGTTTTCGGGACTCTGTTCTGGCGCGTCTGGTGTGAAGTCATGCTCGTAATTTTCCGTATACTCGATGAGCTGCGGCTGATCCGCGCCGGCAAGGCTGACGGTCAATAACCTTCGCCAGTTGCCGCCTGGGGTGCGCGCCGCTACCTAAACCGGCGCGTGCCCCTGTGGCGGAATGGTAGACGCGCTCGACTCAAAATCGAGTTCCTTCACCGGAGTGTCCGTTCGAGTCGGACCAGGGGCACCATCGTCGCCCGTAAATGATTCGGAGGATCATCGAGGACGTCGATCGTCCGTGACGTTCCGGATGACCTCAGCAAATTTGGCTGCTCCGACCTCGGCGGAAAAGCGCGCCTCTACGGTCTCCCGGGCCGCGGCGCCCATCTGACGGCGAAGATCGCTCGATTTCGCAAGTTTGAGGAGGGCCGCGACGAAATCGTCGTCGGTACCGGCAAGGAAGCCATTCTTTCCGTGCTCGATGATTTCCTTGTTCACTCCGACCGGTGAGATCACGACCGGTCGTCCCGTCGCCATGCATTGCAAGGCTTTGAGGCCGCACTTCCCCCGCGCGACTTCGTTGTCCGGAAGCGGCATGATTCCGACGTGGCAGTCTCCGATTTCCTGAGCTTCGCGCTCCTCGGACCAGCCCACGAACCGCATTTGCGCCCCGGCGATCGGCCGCTCCGGCGGCACATTGCAGATGACCTTCACAACCAGAGGGATCTCGGACGCGAGCCGCTCGAGCGGTACTCGGGCGTATTCGAAATGGGCGAGCGTGCTTGTCGAACCGGTCCAACAGACGACGAACGGCCGTTCGGCCGAGGGCTCCGGCACGACCGGGTAGTTGGCGAGCTCGATCGTCGTGGGAACGACGAAGACATTGTCGTTCACGCGCCGCGCGTAGTCCGCGAGAAACGCGTTGCCGGCACTGACCGCACTCGCGATGCGGCAGATCGTCCGGGTCTTTCCGAAGAAATGGAGCCGCGAGAAAATGCCGTGACGCATTTCCTGCCCCGGTGACCAGATCGAATCGTCGAAGTCGAATATGATCGGCTTGCCCGACCAGGCGAGCAGCCGCTCATAGATTGCGGGGCCGATCAGCGCCGCCTCGCGATGGACGACGACCGCGTCGTAATTCCTCGCGTCGAGCAGGACCGTCGATCGGCGGAAGAAGTCCCCCGCGACAAGCAACGCCTTCGCGACGTGGCGGCCCGGTTTGTAGAGGATGGCAGCCAGCCGCCTGGATTCGAAGGGCGCGAAATCGAGCCTGATACCGTGATCCCGAGCGAGGTGAGGAGCCCATTGCTCGAGCCGGAACCGCTGGCTCGGTGAAAGTCCCCGCGGCTTGCTGGCGAGGACCAGCACGCGGCGCTCACGAAGCCCGTCAGCTCGCTGCTGCTCAGCGGCGCCCATCGGTCAGGTCAAAACAGCCGCTTCGACCAGGTATCCGGCGTGCTCTCATTCACGATTTCGAGGTCGAGATGATATTTGAACGGCCGCACGCCGCGGTGGCTGATCCAGTCGATCATCTGTCCGACACCCTCCTCCAGCCTCACCTTCGGCTCATAGCCGAGCAGGCGCCGTGCCTTGTCCGCGGAGCAATTGGCAAGCTCAACCTCTTGCGGCCGGCCTTTCATGTGGATCGGTTCAATGTCGAACTGGATCAGCCGCGCAACCATCGCCGCCAGATCGCTGATCGTGACGAATTCATCGTCCGGGCCAATGTTGATCACTTCCCCTGCGCAGGCTGGATCGAACGCCATCTGCTTCATCGGATCGATGTCGTCCGTGACGTAGCTGAAGCAACGCTTCTGCGTGCCGTCGCCGTAGATTACCGGCTGGCGGCCCTGGAGCATCAGGTTGATGAAGATGCTGGGCACGTTGCGGTAGGGGTCGTCATATTTCTGGCGCGGCCCATAGATGTTGTGCGGCACCGCGATCACCCATTCCATTCCGTGGGTCTCGGCCAGGTTCCGAAGCATCAGCTCGGACGTATATTTGCCGATCCCGTAGGGGTCCTGCGGACGCGGAACCATATCCTCGGTGAAGGGGACCTCGTTGGTCCCGTAGCGCGCCATCGACGAGCACATGACGAAACGCCGGACCCCGTTGGCGATCGCCGCCGAGATCATCGCGGTCGAAGCGCCGACAATGTTCTGGGTAATCAGATGGGGGGAGAAGACCGACAAGCCCTCGTAGGCGGTCGCCGCGCAGTGATAGACGATGTCGACGCCCTTCATATGGGGCCGCAGCTTGTCGAATTCGTTGCAATCGAACTGATAGAATTCGACTCCCTCGGGGACGTTGTCGAGATAGCCGCCGATCATATTATCGTTGCCGATGACCTCATGACCGTCCGCGAGGAAGGCATCGGCGAGGTGGCTGCCGAGAAAACCGGCGACGCCCGAAATGAAGATGCGCTGCTTCTGCACGGGAGCGAACTCTTCCCACTGGTGATGAGGGGCCGCAACTAACGGGGCGCTGTTCAGTTGCCAACGGGGGCCGACAGCCGGCGGTAGATACGGTCGTACCGTTCGATGCCGATCCCGACGTCGAAGCATTGCGCGGCCGTCCGGCGGCGCCCAGGCGCATCATTTGCGTGGGCATCGAGCTCGGCCAGCGCGCGGACATAGGCTTCCTCGCTGAATTCCGTGACCGCAACGCCGCAAGCCGTTCGGCCGATGATATCCGCGACGTCGCCGACTCCGGCATTGGCGACGATCGGCAGCCCCACTGCGAGCATTTCGCCCATCTTGGTTGGCGAGCAACCCAAGGCCGAGAAGGACGGCTGCTTGAACGCGATCCCAAGGTCTCCTGCGGCGAGCAGGGACGGGACATCGTCCCGGCGCGCCGGGCGGATGAGGAGCTCGCCTTTGTCGATCTCCCGCCGCGAAGCCTCGGCCCGGATCGCGCCGGCTTCTTCCCGCGTAACGAACAGAAAACGGGCGCCAGGATGCCGCGCCCGATAGACCCGGAAGAAATCGAACATCTCTCCGAGCATGTAATTGCCGCCGAGCGAGCCGAGATAGACAAGCACGCGCGAGTCGCTTTCGATCCCGAGCTGCCGGCGGGTCGCGCGCCGCGCTTCGGGGCCGGCACTCCCGAAAAGTTCGACGTCGACGCAACACGGGATGACCGCAACGCGATCCTCCTCGCCGCGAAGTTCGGGGCGGCGCAGGAGCTCCGACTTGCCCACCTCGGTCAGGCTCACGATAGCGTCGGAATCTGCCAGCACGCGGCTCTCGATCTGCTTGAAGTAGCGATAGACCAGCCAGAACAGCGGGTTCCCGAGATCCCAGTTTTTCCCTTCCGTTTTCTCCTCGGGCCAGAAGCCGCGCATGTCGAACAGCAGGCGGACGCCGGCGCGGCGTTTCAGGCTGAGCGCCGCGGCTGCCGGAATGTAGCTTCGGCAATGGACGAGGTCGAAGGTTCGCGAACGGTTCAGCCGCACGGCGGCCCGCCGCAGCATCGCAAGGTCGAACGTTGAGGAAAGGACCGGCGGGGTCTTGTGATAGCGCAGCGGCTGCCAGTCGAGGCCGTTCGAATCGCAGAGCTTGCGGATCGCGTCGCCCTCTTTATCCATCGCGGAGCGTTTCTCGCAGCTGAGGATGGTGATCCGGTGTCCGCATTGGGACAGCCCGGTGAGGTAAGGAAGGACCTGCGATTGCCCGAGCGGATCGGTGAGGCCGTCGTAGGTGACGTAGAGAACACGCGCGGCCCCACGGCCGTGATGTCGGTCGCTCCTGCCGCTGCTTTCCATGGCGGAGCGCATATGGTCAAAAGCCGATCGTGGTAACCCTCATCAGCCCGGAGACTGGTCTGCCACTGCGACCGGATCAACGCGCGCTGATCGATGATGCGGGAAGCCGTTTCGTCGTGAGCAAGGGGATTCCGCGGATCTGCGATCCCGAAAATTATTCGGAGAGCTTCGGGCTGCAGTGGAATCGCTTCCCCAGAACCCAGCTGCAGAGCCAGGGGGACCGGCAAAGCGAGGAGCGCTTCTTCCTCGAAACGGGTTGGACTCCCGACGATCTCGCCGGAAAGGATGTGCTCGAAATTGGCTCGGGCGCCGGTCGCTTCACTCGAGTCGTGCTGCAGCGGACAAAGGCGCGTCTCTGGTCCGTCGACTATTCAACTGCGGTAGAGGCCAATCTTGCCAACAACGGCGCGATCGCGCCCGACCGGCTGTGGCTGTTTCAGGCGAGCATCTACGAATTGCCGTTCCCGGACGGCAGTTTCGATAAGGTCTTCTGCTTTGGTGTGCTGCAGCACACGCCGGATTTTGAAGCATCGGTTAGGGTGCTCGTCGCTAAAGCGAAGCCTGGTGGTGAGATCGTCGTCGACTTCTATCCGATCCGCGGCTGGTGGACGAAGATACACGCCAAGTATCTGCTTCGGCCGCTCACTCGGCGCTTGTCGCACGAACGGCTGCTTGAGCTCATCGACCGCAACATCGATTGGCTGATGGCCGCGCATCGCGGGCTCACCCGGATCGGCCTCGGAGCCTTCACCCGTTTCCTCCCGGTCGCCGATATTCGCTACGTGCTTCCCGAGGGTTTGTCCGCCAATCAACAACGTGAATGGGCCGCCCTCGACACGTTCGACATGTTCTCGCCAGAATATGATCAGCCGCAGCGCCTCGAGGCCGTGGCGAAAATGTTTGAACGTGCCGGAGCGTCCGTGTCCTTCGCCGGTTATGTGGGCAAGGCTCGAGGTGCTGTTGTGCGGGGTGTAAGGCGGCGATGAACGGAATTCGCCGAGCTCTGTACCGGCTTTCGGCAAGCACCCGCGTCCGCAATCGCGATGTCGCCCGCGAGATCAACAAACTCGTCGATCGTAACTCGAGCGTCCTCGACGCTGGGTGCGGCGAGTTCGGACTCGCGCCCTTTTTGCCGTGGTCCAAAGTCGTCGGACTCGACGTCGCACCTTCGAAGGAGATTGGGCACAATTTCGAATTCGTTCTAGGAACGATTCTTTCACTCCCTTTTGCCGATCGATCCTTTTCCGTAACCGCGTCGGTGGATGCGCTCGAGCACCTGCCCGAAGAGAGTCGTGCTGCGGCGATCGACGAGCTGGTCAGAGTTGCCTCCGACGGAGTCGTCCTCGCCTTTCCGAGGGGCAAGGACGCCAGAACCATCGACGAGGAATATGGGCGCGCCCTGGCTAAGCGCGCACGGCCCAAGCCCGAATGGCTCAGCGAGCATTTGTCGACCGCTTATCCCGAAGTGCCGAAGATCGTCGAGGCGATCGAGCGGGCGGCCCGCTTACGGTCCAGAGCTGCGTCTGTAGAGGTCCGCTATTCCGAATGGGATTTTGGCGCCCGCTGGATTCGCCAATCCGATGCCCGGTCGCCGCGCTTTTCGTTGTTCCTGGATCTGATTCTCGGAATCGTCGCGCCGTTCATGCCGCGGCCTGCGGAGGATCGCAGCTACCGTGCGATTCTCGTCGCCAGGCTTCACTGAGCGTTCCAAAGGATGACGCGGACTGTTTTCCTAGCGGTCTAGGCGTGCCATCGGGCGCCGGTGAAAGCCGGATCGATCACCGAATTCCTTTTCAAGGGAAGCGCCGTGTCCTTTGGAGTGCGGGCTGGGGGAGTCGCCCTCGGCTACGCCGCGCACGTTCTCCTCTCACGGCTTCTCGGCCTGCACTCGTATGGCGAATATGTGATCGTACTCGGGTGGGCGCTGGTGCTGACGCTTCCGGCGCGTCTTGGTTTCGACAATAGCGCGCTGCGATATTCAACCATCTATCTAGAGGAGCGCCGAGCCGGCAGCCTGCGCGGTTTCCTCGAAGTCGCTGCCTGCGCCGTCGTTCTGAGCTCGCTAGCCGCCGGCGCGCTGATGTTCCTGCTGGCGCACTGGTTCAGCCCGGATATCCCGCTGGTCGCGATTCTCTGGGGAGCAGCGTTGATCATCCCCATTGCATTGCTTGGTGTCTCATCGGCGGTGATGCGCACCACCCGGCGCATCTTCGCGTCGGCATTTTACGATCAGCTGCTGCGCCCCGGACTCCTCATCCTGCTGCTTGGACTTAGCTTCCTATTCGGTGGATCGCCGGGCACGGCGACGGCCCTGATGTTCACGGCGTTCGCCGCCGCAGCTGCGTTCCTCGCCGGCCTGGTGCATCTCCTGCGCGCATTTGCTCCGTCGCTTCGCGCGAAGGCCGATTATTCGCATTGGTGGGAATGGTTCGCAGTCACCATCCCATTGCTCATTGTCGGCGCGATGCAGGAGTTGCTGAACCAGCTGGAAATCATCATGCTCGGAGCGCTCGCCAGCGCCGGAGATGCCGGCCTCTTTTCCGCTGCCTGGCGTCTGGCGAGCCTGCCGCCCTTCGTTCTCATGTCGCTGATCGTCGTCAGCGGACCGCTGGTCGCCTCGGCGCATCATCGCCGCGACGCTGCTGAACTACACCACATCACGAGCCTCTCCGCGCGAATATCCCTGGCTTTCGCCGTGGTCGCCTCCCTCATGCTGTTGCTCGCCGGCCGTCCGCTCCTGGCCATCTTCGGGCCGGAGTTTCCCAAGGCCTATCCGGCGCTTGCGATCCTGCTCGCCGGGGCGATCGTCAACGCATTTACCGGCGTCGTCGGTTATCTGCTCGTCCTGACCGGCCGCCAGGCCCAGGCGCTGGCGATTTTTGCCGGAGCCCTGTTGGTCAGCCTGGGACTGAACCTGTTGCTAATTCCTCGCCTCGGGATCGAAGGCGCCGCGATCGCTTCGGCAACGGCACTGTCTTGTTGGAACATCGCCATGCTCATTTATGTTCGGCGTACGCTTGGCATCGACGCGTCGGCGATCGGATTGCAGCCGCGCACCGCGAGGATAATATGATCGGCGCGAAGACATGTGTGGAATAGCCGGAATCCTGACCAGCGAGCTGCTCGGACAAGAGCATGTCGCGCGAATGATCCGCCCGCTCGCCCACCGCGGTCCCGACGATGAAGGCATGTGGGTCGATCCCGAGGTCGGAATCGGCCTTGGTCATCGCCGACTGGCGATCGTCGACCTCTCACCGGCCGGGCATGAGCCGATGCATTCCGCCGACGGCCGCTTCGTCCTCACCTTCAACGGCGAAATCTACAACCATCAAGAGCTGCGGAAAGAGCTCGAGGACCTGGGTGCGATTCCCGAGGGCGGTTGGCGAGGCCATTCCGACACCGAAGTGTTTCTTGAGGGCATCGCAAAGTGGGGCCTGCAAGAGACACTGAGGCGCAGCGCCGGAATGTTTGCCTTCGGCCTATGGGACCGGCGCGAACGTACTCTCAGCCTGGTGCGCGACCGCTTCGGTGAGAAGCCGCTTTATTACGGCTGGGCCGGCCGCGATTTCCTGTTCGGTTCGGAGCTGAAGGCGCTTCGCGCTCATCCCCAATTCGACAGCAATATCGACCGGCGGGCGCTTCGGCTGTTCGCTGCGCGCACCTACGTCCCGGCACCGCTGTCCATTTACCAGCGGGTCTTCAAGCTGCCGCCCGGATGCGTTCTCACGGTAACGTCGCAAGCGGCCAGGCAACCGCTGAGCGAGCCGCCACAGGAGGGCAGGGCCGGTCAGCTGAGCCTCGAGCGCTACTGGTCGTATCGCGATGTCGTGCGGTCCGGTCTCGGCGATCCGGTGGGCGATGAAAACGAGGCGCTTGCAGAGCTCGAGCGGGTACTTGCCCGAGCCATCCAGGGCCAGTCGATGGCCGACGTCCCGGTCGGCGCCTTCCTGTCCGGCGGCATCGACAGCTCGACCATCTGCGCTCTCTATCAGAAATACTCTTCGATTCCGGTGCGAACCTTTTCGATCGGGTTCGCCGAGGCGGGCTTCAATGAAGCTGAGGATGCGAAGCGCGTGGCCGAGCATCTCGGAACGATCCACGACGAGCGCTACGTGACGGTCGAGGAGACGCGCGACGTGATCCCGCTGCTCTCGGAAATGTATGACGAGCCTTTCGCGGATTCGTCGCAAATCCCCACGCATCTCGTCAGCTGCTTCGCCCGCGAGCAAGTGACCGTCGCTTTGACCGGCGACGGCGGCGACGAGCTGTTCGCGGGTTACAACCGGCATGTCGCCGCGCCGCAGCTGTGGGACCAGCTCCAGCGCGTGCCGCAAGCCGTTCGCGCGATGACCGGCGCGCCGCTCAGTCTGGTTCCGTCGCAGGTCTGGAGCTCCCTGGCAGCCGTGGTTCCGGGCAAGCGCGCGCCCCATTTCGGAAGCAAGATCCAGAAAGCGCTTCGACTGGCGGCGTCTGCTCGCACCTTCGATGAAATCTATTGCAGCTTCCTCGACGAATGGAGCCACGAACCCCAAGCTGTGATTGGAGGAGACGGCGCCGGCATGGATTTCGATCTCGACGTCGGCATGGCGGCGCCGGACGCGGTTCGGATGATGTATTGCGACGCGGTCACATATTTGCCGGACGACATTCTCGCCAAGGTTGATCGCGCCTCGATGGCGGTCTCGCTCGAGACCCGGGTGCCTTTCCTAGATCATCGCGTTGCCGAGCTTGCCGCGCGCATCCCCGTCGACCTCAAAGTGCGAGATGGCCGCGGCAAACACATCCTTCGCAAGCTCCTCTACGGCCTCGTTCCGCGCGAGCTGGTCGAACGGCCCAAGACGGGCTTTGCAATCCCGGTGGGCGAGTGGATCAAGGGGCCGCTTCGGCCGTGGGCTGAGGATCTGCTCGATCCCGGCTCGATGCGCGCCGAAGGTTGGTTCGATCCGGACGTGGTCCAGCGCCGTTGGGCTGACCATTTGTCCGGCCGTCGCGATTCGCCGCCGGCTTTGTGGTCGATCCTGATGTTTCAGTCGTGGCTTCGCGACCAGACCGACGTCGCCGCCAAGGCTGCCTGACCGCAGAAACGCAACGTTCACACATACTTGTCTATAGTTGCGCGCATCGGCGAGGGGTGAACGACGTGCGATTCATGGCGGTTGCGGTGTCGCTGGCGATGACAGCTATTGCCTGCCCGGCGACGGGGGGCGCATCGACTTTGACGATCCCCCCTTCGACTGCGTTGGGGATGCGCATTGTGGTCCTTCACAATCAGGCCCGCTCGGCTGCCGGCGTCGGTCCTATCTATTGGGATGCATCGCTTGCCGCTGCTGCTGACACCTACGCGGGCGAGCTCGCACAGACGGGCCGCTGGGGCCATTCGCCGCCGGCGGCGAGGCCGGGGCAAGGCGAAAATCTATGGATGGGGACCCGTGAGGCCTTTTCGGTCGATCAGATGATCGGCTCCTGGGCAGGCGAGGGCCGCTGGTTCAAGCGGGGTGCCTTTCCCGACGTCAGCCGGACCGACAATTGGGAGCAGGTCGGGCATTATTCGCAGATGATTTGGCGGGGGACCACGCGCGTCGGGTGCGCGCTGCGATCGTCCGCTGGAAACGACTATCTCGTATGCCGTTATTCGCCCGCCGGAAACGATATTGGAGTATCGGTCCCGTAACAGTCTGGTGGTAAAAAAACGGCAGAAGACTAAAAAAATCCATTCGTTACGGGGTCGCGCAACTTTGTTATGGATTATTTGTTGTCGGGCGTTAGGAAGAGTAACGGGGCGGGGACTAGATCCGGTGCGCCAGGAGGTTTGGGATGGCGATTCTGCGGTTTAAACCAGCTGTTTTCCTGCTTGTTGCAGGGTCGATGTTAGTGAGCTCCACCGGGGCGGCAGCGGCGACCTCATCACTTCCGTCTTCCCAGCAAATCGATCCATGGGCGGCCCTGTCCGTCATGAGCGCCGGTGCGCCCGCTGCTGCGCTATGCGGCGCGGCTGCAGTCGCGGCGGCCGCGGCCCAGCCCGCAGCCGGATGCGTGCTGCCCGTGGCGGACGTAGCTCCGCCGGTCGTGCAGACGGCACCGCCTCCACCGACCCCGGTCCCGCCGGTCGAGCCGGTGGGCGGCGGCTTTGGAATATCGCCTCTGCTGCTTGCGCTTGGTGCGATCGCTATCGGCGTGGCGGCCTATTTCCTGCTGAGGCATCACCACAAGCACGCGACCAGCCCAGCTTAATTCGGGGACGGCCGCAGCCGTTGCAGAGCTGAAAGGGACTAGGATCATGAGATTGCTCTCCGTTTCACTGGGTATCGTTGCAGCGGCCTCATTTTCCGGCGCGGCACTTGCGCAGGCCGGGGCCGAAATCGTTGGCCAGCCGCTTCAGGTGACGACCAATGGGGTCACCAACACCGTCTATCTCGACGCAGGCGGATCGGCGCGAATCGTAACTCCAGGCGGGAATACCGTTCCAGGAACGTGGAGCGCGGCGAACGGTCAACTATGCCTGAATAATGGTGCCGCGCAGGAATGCTGGCCCTATTCTTCGCCCTTCCAGGCCGGCCAGCCGCTCACTTTGACCAGCAGCTGCAATTCAACGTCAACCTGGCTTGCGGCGTCCACGAATGCTCCGCCGCCTCCGCCGGGCCAAAAGGGCGAACGCGGCCGGTAACGCCACGTCACGAAGGCGCGCTATTTCGCGGCTGCCTCCTCGGAGGTGGCCGCGAATTGTTTGTGAAGGGCGTCGATCGAAGCATCGTGCGTCAGGTCGAGGTGCAGCGGCGAGACCGCGACATAGCCATCCGCCACCGCCTCAAGGTCCGTCTGGTGCCCGGGAGTTTCGACCATCGGGCCGAGGCCGAACCAGTAATAATCATAGCCTCGTGGGTCGGTGCGTTGAACGATGCGAAGCCGGCCATAGTCGCGCAGGCCCTGGCGGCAGATGCGGATGCCGCGGACCTCGCCCGGATGCATTGCGGGGAAATTCACGTTGATGAGAGTTCGCGGTTCCATCGTGAACTCGAGCAGCGGAGCAAGGACCCGCTCGGCCCATTCCTCGGCCGCCGCGAAAGGAACCGTGTCTCCCATGCCCTCACGGGAATAGGCCTGGCTGAGCGCGATTGAGGGCACTCCCGCCAGCGCTCCTTCCATCGCGGCCGAAACGGTGCCCGAATAAGTGACGTCCTCGGCGAGGTTCGCCCCGCGGTTGATACCGGACAGGATGAGGTCGGGTGGGAATTCCTTCATGACGTGGGCCAAAGCGAGCATCACCGCGTCGGTTGGGGTCCCGGTCACCGAAAAGCGTCGCTCGTCGTGCCTTCGCAGTCGGACCGGCGTTGTGAGAGTCAGTGAATGACCGGCGCCCGACTGTTCCTCGGTCGGGGCAACGATCCAAAGATCGTCGGTAAACTTGCGCGCGACCGCCTCGAGCAGCCGCAGGCCGCGTGCATTCACGCCATCGTCGTTGGTAAGCAGGATCCGCATGTTTTGGGGCTATGGCGGGCAGCGTTCGCCGAGGCAATGGCGGCCTGCCAACTCCGACATTGCGCCATATTCGCAACAGGTTGGCGATTTCTTCACTATCCGCCGGTAAGCGCTTGTTCAGTCTGGGGTCCATATCTATAGGCCCCGGTTGGGGACGAGCGACTTATCCGGTTCTAAGTCCCGGGAAAGTCACGAGTAATCGCCTCCGGCTGCACCGGCGGGCCGGCCGCAGCAGGTGGCAGGCGTAACGGGGTTCCGAGTCATTGCGGAGCCCATGCGGGGAGGGATGTAATGGCGACGGCTCTTGTCGACCTGTACGGCGGGGATGACTTCGAACGATTTGACCGGGTCATTCTGACCGAGGGCTATCGGCCTTCGGACGACGAAGACTTCATGTGCGCGAAGCATCGCGCTTATTTCTTGCACAAGCTCAAGGACTGGAAGGAAGCGATCATCGAGGAGTCGCGCCAGACGATGGCGCAGCTCCAGGTCGATTCGCTGCGCGAACCCGACGTCGCAGACCGCGCGTCGAGCGAGACCGACTGGTCGATCGAGCTTCGGACTCGCGACCGCCAGCGCAAGCTGATCGCCAAGATCGATTGCGCGATCCGCCGCCTTTACGAAGGCGAATATGGCTATTGCGAAGTGACCGGCGAGCCGATCTCGCTGGCTCGGCTCGAAGCCCGGCCGATCGCGACCATGACCCTGGAGGCGCAGGAGCGCCACGAGCGGATCGAGAAAGTGTCCAGAGACGACTGAAGTCCGGGGGACTTCAGTCGGCTGGGCACGCGGCGATTAGTCGCCGCGCGATCAGCGGCTCGCCCAATGCGTGTAGTGGCCGGCGAGCTCGTCCTTAATCCGTAACTTTTCTTTCTTAAGGCGGTGGAGAAGGTCTTCGTCCGGATGCGGTCGATGCTCCTCTTCGTCGATCAGCGCGTGAATCGCCTGGTGCTTCGACTCGAGGGCTTCGACCTGTGCCTTGTCCATGGATGCCATTCCTTTCGCGGCTGCGACTGACAACCCCGTAATAAATCACGAATCGTTCGATTTGTCTTGACCCATCTCACAGCACTTCCCTCGGCCCGCCGAGCGGGCCGCGCGGATCGTCGCGACCACCCACGTTCTAAGCCCTTCCCGTTTGCTGTATGATCCGCGCCGATGAATGATGACGATCCGGGCGGCATGCTCGACGCCCTCAAGGCCGAGCATCGGCAGCTCGACGACCAAATAGCGGCATTGTCGGCGGAGCACGGGCCCGATCAGCTGGAGATCGCCCGCCTCAAACGCCGGAAGCTCAGGCTCAAGGACCAGATCCAGCTGATCAGCACTTCGAATATCCCCGACATCATCGCCTAATTTGTCCCGCGTCGGGACGATTCGGACAAAGTGAGCGGCCGGGCGTCGGACTTGGGCGTTTCCAGACGAGGTGAACGATGGCACTTTGGTCGGCAATGGACGAGTCGGATCTTCCGCAGCAAGAGGTGCGCATTACGTCGCGCCTTATCGACTCGCTTTACACCGAGGCGATGTTGCTCGCCGATGAAGCGCGCCACTATTTCGACGACGTCGGCCGCGACGATCGCGCGACTTTGCACCCGTTCGCCCGCGTTGGCTTCGCCTGCGAGTCCCTGAAGGTGACGACCCGAATCATGCACATCGTCGCCTGGCTGCTCACCCAGCGGGCGATCGAATCAGGTGAGATCGGTCTTTCCGACGGCCGCCGTCCGGAGCGGCGCCTCGGCCACGCGGCGGACAGCGACCCGGCCGTCGTGGACCAGCTGCCCGAATCCGCCCAACGCCTGATCCGTGCGAGCGCCGACCTTTACAGCCGGATCAAGCGTATCGACGAGGGCAACTTCGAGATGGAGCCGGCGCAAAGCCCGGCCCGAGCGCTGATGGGCCGGCTCGAGCGCGGACTTGGGGGCCAGACCTAGGCACTGCAAAGCCGCGCTTTGGCGGCGGCATATTCCTCGGCAAGACGGTCAATATATTCGCCGGCCGGGCGTACCCGGTCGATCACTCCGATTCCCTGGCCCGAGCCCCAGATGTCACGCCAGGCCTTGGCTTTGGCGGAACCTTCCGAGCCGAATTTCATCACCGTTGGATCGATTCCCGCGAGGTTGTCGGGGTCGAGCCCGGCATTGACGATCGACGCCCTCTGATAATTTCCGTGAACGCCCGTGAAGAGGTCGGTGTAGACGATGTCGGCCGCCC
>Ga0075423_10002370_pt1 | contig 17064 bp, 12 predicted proteins | sample SoiMethybrSBSTD2_FD_80114 | JGI IMG/M metagenome (GOLD analysis project Ga0075423, IMG submission 80114) | Bulk soil microbial communities from a Populus tree surrounding site in Tennessee, USA - Soil MetaG P. TD hybrid SBSTD2 | ecosystem: Environmental > Terrestrial > Soil > Tree plantation...
AAGCTCGTCGGAAACGGATAGGGTATGAACAGGAAGCGCCGGCCCGCGCCCTCGGCGGCGATCGCCTCAAGCAGGTCGTCGCTCGACACCAGCGAGGCCAGCAGGCGCAGCTCGTGCTCCGGGAACAGCGGCAGCCGCACGGTCAGCCGCCGTCGGGCGACTGGCGGCGGAATACGCGGCTCGCGCGTCGGCGGCGTCAGCGCGAAGCGGCGCACCGGCAGCTCGTCAAGGCGATCAGCGCCAACCGGATAGTGCGCAACGTCCGCTGGGGCGAACGAATCGCGCCCGGTCGTCGCCCAGACCTCGACCGCCGCGCCCTGGGCATGCAGCGCGCGGGCAAGCTGGCGTGCCTGCGTCTCGGCACCGCCGATGGTATCTCGGCCAAACCACGGCACAATGATCGTGATGATATCGGACATAGCCAGCGATCCGCCATCAGCTTCAAAACCTGCTGACGATAGACCATCGACGATACTGGCCCATTGTCCATCGTCAATCGTCTATCGGCTGACGATGGACGATAGACGATCGACGATACTGGCCCGTCGTCCATCGTCCATCGTCTATCGTCACGGTTACACATCGACAGGTCAGTGACGATGGGCGCGATAGCGTGCGATGATGGCGCGCCGTGCGGCGTCGAGCGTGATCAGCCGCGTGAGCGCGCCGAGGAAGGCGGCGTTCGCGGCGTTCTGCTGCTCGATGATCGGGTTGATATACCAGCGCAGGTAGCGCCGCACGAGCTTGTTGACCAGCGTGACGGCGTGCTGCGGCAACGTCGTCGCCGGCAGCGGCCAGTGCGCGCTGACGGCCTGGCGCAGGCGTAGCTGCGGCTCCAGCGCGCGCAGTTCCAGGTCGGGGAAGCGCGCCGGTGGCTCAACGGCTGCGCGTGTACGAACCAGCGCCATCAGCGCGACTGTATCTGCCGCTTGATCGACAGGCGACTGCGGCTGACGCGGCGCATCCACGGCTGGCTCTGGACCAGGCGTACGCGGCTCAAGCGGCTCGGGCGCGTCGGGTTGCGCAGCAGTATGGAGCTGCTCTGTGAGATCGCCGTATGCCTCGGCCAGCAGGCGCAGCGTGCGCGCCACTGCATCATTATAGGCATTCTGCTGCTCGACGATCGGGTTGATATACCAGCGCAGGTAGCGCCGCACGAGCTTATTGATCAGCGCAAGTACACGCTGCGACAGCGTCGCCCCCAGCAGCGGCCAATGCGCGCTGACGACACGATACAGCTCGATCTCGTCGAGACTGCGCAGGAGATCGCGCTCAAGCGGGCTTGGCATAGCGCGGCCCTGCGCCAGGCGCTGCTCGCGCACATGAGCGCGCAACGTCTCCAAAATCGTGCCGACATCGAGCGGCTGGGCATCCAGATCCTCACGGCCTGCCTGCATCGCGAGCTTCCCCCCTAACAGCGATCGCGATCATCCAATCGCTTGGCCCATTGTACGTGATGGTTAGGGGTTTCGGCAAGCTCTCAACCTGCGATAGGCACACCGCACAGATGGCCGACTGCGCGGCTAGGGCTGGGCGCGATATATCGCGCCCTACGTCTGAGCGGCGTAGACAGCGATGGGCGGTGTAGGCAGCGATGGGCAGCGATGTAGGGGCTTCGCTCTCCCGATCGCCCTTGCAATATGCCTGGTTTGCTGGCTGCTGCGCCCCTACGAACCCACGGCACACAAGCAGCCGATGCATACGGCTAATAACGGAGGCATCCAGGAACGCGCGTACGCAGCAACCCGCATTCTTTCCAGTGTATTATAATGAAGCCGCGAATGCTGTAAACATGAGGAACGTTATGTCCAGCGATTTGACGACCCGTGCCGCGACTCCTGATGATCGCGTTCGCCTGCGCGCCTTCGTCGCCGCCGAGCGGGATGACCGTGCGCTGCGCGCGCTGGAGCGACACTTGGCGCGCCCACGCTACCGCCCGCAGTTCACGCGCATCGCCGAGCATGCGGATGCGCTCGTCGGCTACGCGCTGATCGGCCACGAGCGGCAGCGGTTGGGCGCGGCAACGCTAGAGACCGGCTGCATTGAGCAGCTCTACACGTCGCCTGCCCAGCCCAATCAGGCTGTTCTGGAAGCGCTGATGGGCGGCTGCCTGAGCGCGCTGCTCGACAATCGGCTGCCGCTCGCCATGCTGCGCGCCCCAGCCGAGCTGATCGCGTCGTTCGGCTTCGCGCCATATCGCTTCAGCTCGACTGTGACGATCGCCGCGACCGCGCGCCGTCAGATCGAGACCCCAGCGCATCTAGCTGCGCTGCGGCCCGTGTCCACAAGCGACCTTGAGGATCTCGCGGCGCTCTATCAGGCCAGCTACGACGCGCTGCCGCTCAGCCAGGTCCGTGCCGCGCCCGACTGGCGGGCATGGATAAGCGCTGACCGGGATGCTGTAGCGCTGGAGGATAATCGTGGCCGGCTGACCGGCTACGCACTGATCGGGATGCCCGCCGCGCACGACCAGCTGCGCATTGTCGAGGCGGCTGTCGCCGATAGTGGGGCCGCGCGTGCGTTGTGTGCGGCGCTGTTGGACCGTGCGATCATCGAGGGGCGACATGGCCTCGCGCTGATGCTGCCGGCGGCGCATATGCTGGCGCGCGCTGCGCTGCATCTGGGCGGCACAGCCCAACTCACCGCGCCGCCGCCGGGCGATCACGCCGAGCAGACCGACATGGCCGGCATCGTTGACCTGCCGGGAATGCTCGAAGCACTGGTGCCCGAGTTCGAGCGACGGCTGGCCGGGTCGCGCTACGCCGACTGGAGCGGCAATCTACGCATCGAGCTGGAGACCGAGCGGATCACGCTAACACTCGCGGCGGGCCACGTCAGCGTGATCGACGGCTCGCGCCCCGCCGACGTACGCCTGCGCACGATCACGTTGCCGGCGCTGGCGCAGCTGTGCCTGGGCTATCGCGATGCCGCCGACCTGCGTGCGACCGGCGGCCTGGACTGCGCTGATACAACGCTGGGCTTGATCGACACACTGTTCCCAGCGCTAACATAGCCGATAGCCGATCGGTCGATTGCAGATTGCAGATTGCAGATTGCAGATTGCCTGAACCGCTGAGGGCGCTGAGGCGCGACAGCCTACTCAGCGTAATCATCCCTTCAGCGTAATCAGCGGTTCTGAGGTCGCTGAGGTCGTAAGGAAAGCCGCACGATGCCGCTGATCAGCGTTCGCGATGTCCTCCGTCTGGCGCTGCCGCCAGGCACAACCGTGGTCGCCGGCAGCAGTGGGATGGCGCGAACGGTCGTTTGGGTCACGGCGCTGCGTGCGACAGCGCCGGCGTTCACGAACCTGCACGGCGGCGAGCTGGCGCTGGTGCCGGTTGCGGTCGCCCAAGCGCTCGACCAGCGGCTGACGCTGGCGAGCCTGGTCGAGCGCCTGGCGCATGTACCGATCGCGGCGCTCGCCGTCATTGGCGCAGTCAGCGACGAGGCGCGCGCAACGGCGAACGCGACTGGAACGCCGCTGCTGCACCTGCCCGACAACGCCAACCCGCACGATGTCGAGCGCGAGGTCCAGCGGCTGATCAGCGATTACGAGGCGCAGATCGACCGGCGCGGCGCGCAGCTCGCGCAGCAGCTGACTCAGCGATCATTGGCAGGCGCGAGCGTTCAGGGGCTGCTCGAAACGCTGGCCGAGCATACTGGTCAAGCGATCGGCTACTACAGCCCGGCTGGCGAGCTGCGTGCGATCAAGGCGCGTGGGCCGGCGCACGTCGCCCTACAGACGTTGCGACCGACGGTCGGCGGTGCGACAACGCAGCTCGGTCAGGCGATCTGGGTTCAGCCGCTTGGTGCGGGCGGGGAGCGGCTGGGCTTCCTCGCGCTCGGCGGTGCGACGCTCGACGACTGGGATCAGCTAGCAGCACGGCAGGGTGCTGCGGCGCTGGCGCTCGAACTGGCCAAGGAGCAGGCCATCCAGGCGACCGAGGAGCGTCTGCGCGGCGACTTTGTGCAGGTGCTGCTCGACGGCACGACCGCCGACAGCGAGGCGTTGCTACGGCGCGGCCAGGAACTCGGCTTCGAGCTGCGCCGGCCGCATGTCGCACTGCTCTGCGGGATTGGCGAAACCGATCTGGCGCGTGCGGCGAGCCTGATCAGCGCCGCATTGAACGCGCTCGGCATCGCAGCGCCGATGCTGCGGCGCGCAGAAGATGTCCTGTGCTATCTTCCGCTCGGCATGCCGGGCAGCCAGGCCCGCATGATCGCCGAGCAGCTTCACACGCGCCTCGCCGCCGACCTACCAGACCTTACAATGGCGCTCGGACGGCCAGCCGCCACGCTTGCGGCCTGGCCGAACTCGCTGCGCGAGGCCGAGCAGGCGCTGCTGCTTGGCCGCGACCTGCTCGCGAGCGCGCGCATCCTCGACTTCGGCGACCTCGGCGTCTACCGGCTGCTGGTGGTGTTGCGCGAATCACCCGAGTTGCACGCTTTCTACCACGCCACGCTCACGACACTGGCCGAGTATGACCGCCGGCAAGCGGGCGAGCTGCTCAAGACGCTGGAAGCCTTCTTCGCCAACCTCGGCAATCTCGCGCGCACAGCTGCGGCGCTGCATATCCATCGCAACACGCTGCTCTATCGCCTTGGCCGCATCGCCGAGATCAGCGGACTCAACCTCGACGACCCCGAGGAGCGGCTGGCGCTCTGGCTCGCGCTCAAGGCGCACCGCGTACTGCACGCGCAGGCCGAGCCGCCAGCCTGATCGATTATTGCTTGCTGTTCCGCAACACATATACGAGCGCTTCGCTGCGACTAGACACGCCCAGCTTGCGGTAAATATGCGTGAGGTGCTGCTCGACGGTACGCCCGGTGACATCAAGCACACTGCCGATCTCCTTGTTCGTTTTGCCTTCCACGAGTAGGCTCAAGACCTCGCGCTCACGGGCGGTCAAGTCATTCATGCTGTTGCTCCTAGACGTCTGCTTGCGATGCGGCCCTTGCGAGAAGGTCGCGGGTGTGCCGGCAAGCACAACGCCGCGTCTCTCATTGTTAGAGACGCGGCGCATTAGATCGTTTCAGGAGCGCTGGTGCAGTGTGGGGCTGCGTGCCCCGCGCGCTGGTAATATAATGTGCGCGCAGCGGCGTAGGTGGGCTCCGCCCTCCACACCCCGCCGGGGACTCGACAGCCCTCGGACCCCCTGAAGCTGTCTTCGGCTGGCGTATCTGCGAGGAGGCTCTGCCCCTCGCGCTCCCCGCCGGGGGCGCGTCGCCCCCCGGAACCCCCTGAAAGGGACGTGGGTAGCGCTTCTGCGCCGGGTGGTCATGCCTGCGTTGCTAGAGACACGCAGCGATAGTATAGGTGCCGTGAGCAGGTGCGCTACAATAGTGGTGGCACATATCGAGGTCGGCGAGGCAGGTGCCACTGCGTTGCGGGCTGAGATGGCATTATCTGTCGGAAGGGTCTTAGGGAAACCGGCGAGGGTTTCCCTAATCGGGGGCGCGGGGGCGAAGCGCCCGGCAATGCGTAGCATCACGCACATTGAGATTGGATGGCGGAGGCGCGGGGGCGAAGCGCCCCGCGAGGGGTGGTAGCTATTGCCCAAGCGCCGCAGGTCGCTTGACCACACAAAGCGCCTGGCGAATCTCGCCCAGGTGATACGCGGTATGAACCAAAACAGCCAGTGAGCCAGACAGATCATTCTCGCCTTGCCAGGTGTCAAAGCCGTTGATGATGGCCAAAATGTGCTGATAGGTCGCCTTGAGCTGTTGCTTGAGCGTTTCCCACTGCTCCGGCGTTACGTGTTTCAGCTGCCAGCTTACGTTCCAATCGACCTTGCCAACCGGCTTATCCTGCATATACTCGCCAAGCACATGCAGGTAGAACCGCACATGCTCAACCTGAGCAGCAATACATGCGCAGGTTGCAGAGACTGGACGCGATGCTTCTGCGGCAGTGATCGTTTCGAGCGTTTCAAAAAGCGATGTGCCTTTATCAAGATAGATGCCGTGGACCTGCTCGAATGTCTCATCGAGGATCTCGAAGAGCTCTTTCTTGAACCCTTCAATCGCGATGTGCTTGGACATACATGCTCCTAATCGTCGCCTATGCTTGCCGAGCAGCGTCGAAACGCTTGGCTAAATGCGTCCACGAGACGCCTTTGGTCCAGCCCTCGCGTTGCAAGTACGCGATCAGCTGGTGGCGCTCATCGGGAACCGGCATTTGAACCGTCGTTTTGCCGGCTTCGGTCAACCACTGCGCTGCATCAGCCAACATCATTGGCAAAGCAGCGCTATCTTCATCGCGCAGGATCGGAACCGACATGAGTCCTTGCGTCGGTCCTGTGCTGCTTACTGCCATCAGAAAGCCAATGACGTTCCCGGCGCGTTCGTAGCAGCGACTCCAGACCGGGGCGCGTGTAAAGCGCGCGAACAAGCGGTCCCAGATCGACTGAAAAAAGTCGGTGCTCAACGAATCGGTCACTTGAAGCACGATCGGTTTGGTGATGGCCTGCTCAAGTAGCGCGAATGCCGCTTGATCGGCGCGACGCACTGGGCGCCCAACCAGATCGGGCATTCCATTCGTCTGTGAGGGCGTCCAGGGCAGCGCGCGCTCGTAGAGCGAGGTTTGTGCGAAGACCTCAAAGTCTTGCTTGCCCAGGTTGCCGAGCGAGGCGTTATTGGTTGGAAGGACCATCACCGTCGCCGACGAGTAGCCGCGCTCTTTGATCCGCTGAAGGCGTTTCACGAGCAACGCTTGGCCGATGCCGCGCCGCCGATAGGCCGGCATAACCATCAATGTGCTCAGATACATTCGCCGCCGGCCCGCGTATACGCCGCAACCAACGACGGTGCCGGCTTGTTCTGCAACAAAGATCTCGTATGTGATGCCCGAAAGCGCCGATAACACGCTGAAGGGGATCATCCGCCCGCGCGTTATATAGCGCAGGTGCTGCTCGAAGTCGTCTGGGTTAATGCCTTGCGCCGTCATCTCATCAGCGAACGACTCGCGCGCAATCGCCAGGACAGCATCGAGATCGGTATAGCGAAATGGGCGGATCGTAAGATCGTTCATAGGGAAGATTTTACCACCCATCTGAAACGGAAATAGCCGTAGACGATAGACGATAGACGATAGACGAAGGACGAATGACGGAGGACGAACGACGGAATGGCCGACCTTCGTCATTCGTCTTCCGTCCTTCGTCTTATCAGGATTGCTCGGACAGAATACTAGTTCGGCTGCGTCACTAGTCGGCGCAGCACCTCGTAGAGCTGCCCCAGGCTGGCGATATCGACCCACTCTTCATCGGAGTGCAGCCCCGCGCCGACCGGCCCGCAGCACACCGACGAGATGCCGGCGCTGCTGTAGAAGCGCCCATCGGAGGCGAAGTGCTCGCGATACAGGCCGGCTGGCTGGCCGCGCACAGCGGCGATGGATTCGGCCAGGCGCTGCACCCATGGATCGTGCGGATCGTTCACCAGCGGCGGGCAGCTGCGCATCACACGAATCTCGCCATCGGGGAAGCACGCCTGGAGCGCCGTCGTGATCGCATCGGGCTGATCTTCGGGGATGTGGCGCGTGTCGATCGTGAGAACGACATCGGCTGGCAGGCGATTGCCGGCGTCGCCGCCGCGCACGATCGTCGGCACCATCGTAGTGACCCAGGCCGGTTCGTCGGGCGTTGGGAAGCGCCGCTCCAACGCGCCCAGTCCGTCGCGCAGCGTATGGATGGCGTTGTGCCCATCCCACGGTCGCGAGCCATGCGCCGGCTGGCCGGGCAACCGAATCTCGAACCAGATACAGCCCTTCTGCACGAAGCAGATCTCCAGGTTGGTCGGCTCGGCTGCGAGGAAGAAGTCGCAGCGCCAGCCTTGTTCGAGCAGGTAGCCGGTGCCGTAATCGCCGCCGATCTCCTCGTCGCTCACGAACATGAACCCGACATCGGGCGGCTGGTCCAGCGCCGCGAGATCTTTCATCAACCGCATGAGCACTGCGGCTGATCCTTTCATGTCCTGGCTCGCGCGGCCATAGATCCGGCCATCGCGCACGTCGGGCGTGAACTGCTCGTCGTGCGCCGGGACAACATCGACGTGCGCGTTGAGTATCACCGAGGGCGTGTGGGTATCGCGCAGCGTCACAACCAGGCTGGGTTTGCCGAGCGATTCGGCGCGATGGATGAAGACGCCGGGGATCGCGCGGGCATAGCGCTCGATGTAGTCGATCACGGCCTGGAGCTGCTCGGGCCGCTCGGCGACCGACGGTATTGCGACGAGATCGCAGGTCAGCTCGACCAGCTCGTCGCGTAGTACTGCGGACATCCTGTACTCCTTCATGATCAATGCAGACGAATCGGTTATGTTCAGCGCTTGAGCGGCAAGATAAATAACACGCGCGTGTTTTGGCCTTGGCTGCGCGGCTGGCCGCTGCCGCTGGTGAGTGCGACGATATAGCGATCCTGGGTTGGGATCAGGCCAGGCGCGGTCTGGCAGGGTATCAGCGGCGGGCAGGCGGCAAATCGCACGGTGTGCGCGACAAGGCAGGTGCTACGCAGGCAGATGTTCGCCTCGGGCGGCGCGATCAGCTGGCGCTGGATCGCCACGCCGCCGAGCGCCAGGATCAGGATGACGAGCAGACAGCCGGCGACGATCACCACACAGCCGGATTTCCAGCGTTGTCGCATAGCGACCGACCTTCATCAGCTCACGTAGATCGGGTTCGTGTACAGCCAGGGGCGACTCTTCCAATAGCCTTCCAGCCGATAGACGCCTGGCCGCGTGATTGTGTGGCGCAGGGCGCGCAGCCCTTTGGCCAGCACGCGCCCATCGCAGATCAGATGCAGCTCGGCGTTGTACTTGACATCGGCCATTAGCGTGAGCGGGCCATCGCGAATATCGGGGCACTCGCCGCTGACCCACTGCTGGTTGCCACGCACCGCGCGAAAGACCAGCTCAGGGCAATCGCCGTCCAGCCGGTTGATGAAGTAGGAGCGGCCTTCGGTCAGCGCGCCGTAGACCTGGTGGATCGCCGTGTGCGCGTCGGCGGCGAGCGGCTCGCGCAGCAGCAGATAGTTCGTGAGCGTGCCAAAGATCCATTTGTAGGGAAAGACCTCGACGAGGCCCCAGGGTGCCGACTTCTTGAAGGCGTGCGCGTCTACACCACCAACGCCGAACGTGCGCCGCCCAGCGACGTTGAGCCGATCCCACCAGTCGAGCGTCGCGGGGGTGGGGCCGTTGAGCCCCATGCGCGGAAAGAAGAAGTGCAGCTCTTTATTGCGCGACGTCAGGTTCTCGCCCCAGTCGCTCATCAGGTTCCACAGCTCGATCCCAGCCGGGCGACCGTCGCGCTCGCGCGGCCCATCGACCTCCCAGTCGTCCCAGCGATAGATGCCTTTGAAGCTATTCTCGACCCGCTCGTCGGGATGCGCGATGATGCCGAAGCCGCCGCGATCATAGACCGCATCGACGTAGTCTTGCGGCGCGAGCGTGCGATCAACCACGTCGTCGAGGTTCAGCGCGAGGAAGTGATTACGGTCGGGGGTGATCTCGTGCCCGACGATCACTAACACGCCGTCGAGCCAGCCCTCGAACGAGCGGCCTTCGAGCGTGTCGTGGTCGGTAATAATGATCCAGCGCAGCCCAGCGTCACGGGCGGCGCGGGCGACCTGCTCGACCGTGCCGGTTCCATCGGAGTAGATCGTGTGCATGTGCAGCGCGCCGGGAGAGTAGTACATAGCCGGCTCGGGCCTCCTTGATCGTTCTTGCATTGGTGTTCGTGTATTCGCGCCTAGTATACCAGCAAACGCACATGAAGGCTATGTTGTGCGCCACCTTCCCGGAAGGTTCTCAGCCAAGAGCATTGCAGACCGCCAAAACTGGGGTAGAATTGAGGGCATACACAATCCTCCGGCTGAGAGACAAAGGAGCTACCGATGCGATCCTTCCGTGTCATATTCTTTCTGCTGGTTGGCTGCCTGATACTCGGCGCGTGCGGGCTGCCGGGCCAAACCAGCACCCCGCAACCGATCATCATCGTCGCAACGCCGACGCCGCAGGGCGCGCAGCCATCGTTGCAGAGCCCGCAGCCACCGTCGCAGAACGCGCAGCCGACGACGGGCGGCGTGCCTCAACCGACAGCAGTCGTCTCTGGCCCAGCGCCGACGGTGCCGGCCGGCAGCCCCAGCAAGGGCACGATCACCTTCGCCTTCGACACATTCCCTACCTACTTCCCCGGCATCATTATGGAGGTCAAAGGGCTGCTCAAGCAGCGCGGCTACGACCTCGTGCTGGTGCCCTTCGGCATCGACGGGGCCGAGGCACCCTCGGAAGATGAGCGCTGGCAAAAGCTCAAGAGCGGCGAGTGGGATGTGCTGGCGACGACGCTCGACGGCCTGGCGAAACAATCCGACCCGCAGATCGGCGCGATCACCGCTGTGATCGACGAGAGCGCCGGTGCCGATAAGCTGGTCGCGAAGCCGGAGATCGTGACGCTCAACGACCTCAAGGGCAAGCAGGTCGCCTTCAGCCAGGGCAGCGTCGGCGAATATTTTCTCTACTACGCGCTCAGCCTGGCCGGTCTGAAGCCACAAGACGTGACGCTCGTGCCCAAGGCATCGGTCGCCGACGCCGTGAAAGCCTACACCGACAGCCAGGTCGATGCCGTCTCGGCCTGGGAGCCCGACGTGCTCGCCGCGCAGGATGCGGGTGGCAAGGAGCTGATCGCCTCCGACAAACTGCGCGCCATTCTCGACGTGCTGATCACCTCGCGGCCCGCGCTCAACAATAAAGTCGAGGCGGTCCAGGCGTTCCACGATGCCTGGTTCGAGGCGCTCAAGAGCATGATCGATACGCCCGACCAGGCCGAGCAGGCGATCATCGATTGGGGCCACAACGACTGGACCTTCATCGAAAAACCTGGCGACCTCAAGGCTGCGCTTGAGCACCTGGCCCAAGCGACGCTTGGTGCCAATCAGATCGCGTTTCAGTCGCCGCAGCTGCTGGTGAGCCGGCTGCAACAGGCGCAGACAGTTTGGGCGCAGGCTGGGCAGACGCCGCCGCAGAGCGATCTCAGCCAGCTCGTCGATCCGCGCTTCACGCTCGGCTCGGCGCGCGCAACGCAGCTCTTCTCGACGCTGCCGCCGGTGAACAGCTCATTCCTGCTCACTGCGCGCGTGGAGCTGCCGCAGCTCTCGCCGCAGGAGCAGCAGAACGCCCAGGCGATCGTCAAGCTGCCGCTGGAGAAGATCGATTTCGAGCCGGATAGCACGCGCCTGACGCAAAAGGCGGCCGACGACCTGACTAACCAGGTGCTGCCGGTGCTGCGCTCGTCGCGCTTGTACCTGAAGATCGAGGGCAGCTCCGCCTGGCCGGGGCCAGAAGGCCGCTACTCCAAGGACGAAATTATCTCGTTCGCCAGGGAGCGCGCCCAAAGTGTCGCGACGTTCCTGGCGCAGCAGGGCATCGACCCGAACCGGCTGATCATCGGCACACTCGACCCGCAGTTCCCCAACAGCTTGGACGAGAACCAGCTGGCGCAGGACCGGATCGTGCGCTTCACGCTGGTGACGACTGGCGGGCGGTGACACGCGGGCAATAGCCGATAGCCGTTTTCATGCGTCAGAGGAGCGAGCAATAATGCAAACAAATCAGGCTGATGTGGTGAAGCGCTACCGCCGACTGACCGAGCTTGTGCCGGCGCACTGGCAGACCGGCGCGACCGAGGCCGAGGATGGTACACGCATTCACTATACCCGGACTGGCGGCGTGAAGCCGACGCTGCTGCTGCTGCACGGCATCCAGGCGGCAGGTCTGATGTGGCTGCGTACGGCCCAGGCGCTTGAATCGACCTATGATGTCGTGATGCCCGACTTCCGCAACCATGGTCAGTCCAGCCAGATCGAGGCGGGTCTATCGATCGACACGCTCGTGGACGATATGATCACCTTGCTGCGCACGCTTGGTCTGGAGCGCCCATACATCGTTGGGCACTCGATGGGTGCGGAGGTCGGCGGGCGGCTGGCGGCGAGCTACCCCGCGCGGGCGGTCGTGTTGGTCGACCCCGCGCTGCGAAACTTCGCCGCCGCCATGTCTATGAACCCAGACGCGCCGCCGCCCTGGATGCAGCCGATCATCGCGGCAATGCAGGCGCTCAGGACGCAGCCGCACATGGAGCGCATGCTGACCGGGCTACGCCTGCTTCCGCCAGGAGCGCCGATCTGGGACGAGGCCGACTATGTGAGCTTCGTCGATGCGCTGGCGCAATTCAACCTGGCGACCTATCGCTATGCCGTCAATATGGGCTATCTGTTCGAGGAACCGGATGTGATCGCCCGGATCAGCTGCCCAATGCTGCTGCTCACGGCCCGCCCGATGATGCCGGGCGCAGACATCGAAGCTGGTGTCGCCGCGTTTGAGCAGCATTGGCGCGACGGTCGGCGCGTCCACTTCGCAGACAGCGGCCACTTCATCCCGTTCGACCAGCATGATCAGTTCGTAGCGGTGCTGACGCGCTTCCTGGCCGATGAGGACGATCTGTTTGACTATCAGTTAGAGAGCGACCCACGTTTTTTAGAGCGTGTAAAGCGCGCACGCGCACAGTTTCGGGCGGGGCGTGGTATCCGACTGGAAGATGTGAAGACCGAACTCCTCGGCGCAGAAGATGATGTGTCATAGCGCTTCACCCCACTCGCCGCAAGGTCTGCGCTAGCGCGCGCAGCTCCGGCTGACTCTGCGCGATGCTGTCCAGGTCTTGCTGCGCCCGGTCGAGCTTGGCCCGACGGCGGCTCGTGTCGCCGGACTCCTGCGCGCGCAACGCTGCCGCGAGATCCAGCGCGATCCGCTCTAGCTCGTCGGCGCTGTCGGCGTCGCCGCGCTGCTGGGATTGCGTCGCCGCCGCGCGAACCTGCGCGAGCACCTCGGCGAGCGCGATGGCCGACGGGCCGCCGGTTGACGTGGACGCAGCGCTGCTAACGATCACCGTCCCACCGGCCATCGTGCCGATCACTGTGCCGTGAACCGTGCCGCCGCTGATGAACACGCCCTGCTGTTGCAGATTGCCCTCGACGTAATCCCCGCCGCCGGTGCTGACGTTGTGCTGCGGGCCGGCGATCTGCGTGACTGGGCCCTGATAGATCGTGCTCTGTATGATCTGCTGAAACATCGCCCGGCTGTCTTCAGCGCTGACCTCGCGCAGCGCCGTCCCTGGCGCTGGAAGCGGCGGCGCTGCGAACTCGCCGAGCGTCGTCGCACCGCGATAGAGCGCGACGGCGAACGGGCCGACGCCTTTGAGTACGGTTAGCTCCGGCTCCTGCGTCTCGCCATAGCGCTGCCGCACGGCCGCTGGAATCTGCTGCCGCACGGCAGCGCCGACCGCGAAGTACAGCTGCGTGTACAGATCGAAGGCGCTGATGTAGCCGCGCTGGCTGCTGGTTCCCACGCCGCGCAGCCCATCCAGCAGCGCCTGCGCGAAGATGGTGCGCTCGCCGGCACCGACGAACGAGTACTGCTGCTCGCGGCAGGCGGTGATGATGATGCGACCAGCGCCGGTCGCCAGCAGCGCGGCACTGGTCGCGTCGGGCAGGCTCTCGCTGGTGAACGGCTCCTCGACGGCGAGCGTGGGCGTCAGCGCGTCCGAGTGGCAGGCGTTGAAGATCAGTAGCACGCGCTGCGCCTTGAGCGCTTGCAGGCGCGTCAGCAGCTCTTGCTGGCTCACGCCGGTGCCGGCGGCGACCTGCCTGCTCTGGGTGAGATTGGTGTCGTGGCTGGTCAGGTAGTAGCTGCCGTCCTCGCCGCTGTGGCCGTGGCCGCTGTAGAACAGGAATACCGTGTCGTGCTCGCTCGTGCGTGCGGCCAGGTCGTCGAGCGCGCCAAGGATGCCCGCGCGCGTCGCCCTAGCGTCGTACAGCAGCACGACCTGGTCTGCGGGATAGCCGCAGAGCTGCGGGTCGCGTAACGCCGTCGCGACCGACTGCGCGTCGGCGGTCGTCAGCGGCACGTCGAGCTGTGGCAGGTGCTGATAGGCACCGACGCCGATTAGCAGGGCATGACCGTTAGCGAAGGTCATGGGTCAATGCCTTTCATTTCGTCAGCGCTCTTTCCTCAACGTAATGGTGCCACCAGTGTTGCTACCGCCTATAATGTCGACGGTCATCGTCTGCGGCGCACCCTCCTGCGTTTCTTGAAACTCTATGAAGCCATAGATGCAGTCGAAAGATCGATCGTCGAAGGGCTGGCAGGGTATCTTCGCCGCGAGCGCGGGAACATAGGCCCAGAGAAGGCCCTCGCCCACATGGATGCTGGCAGATATTGGGCCGATCAGTGAATCTCCTCGGTACATGCCCGCATACGCCATCCAGCGCGACGGGTCCACGGGTGCCAGGGTGCCAGACGCCGGATCGGCATCGGGAATGCCCCGCTGAGCGCAAGCCTTCAGTATTCGCTTCTTCGTCTTTTCGATGGCCGCTGCTATCTTTGTGTCGCTCCCGGCGGCAAGCTCGTGCAAGCGGGCGATAATCTGATCGTCGGGGTAGACACTTTCGCCCAGCTTTTCCACTGCATGGATGATATGTTCTTCTTCCGCGCTCTCCAATTCGTTGAGGAGATGGTCGCGATACATCGCTAAGAAATGATTCTCGAATCCCAGAGCCTGGCGGCAAAGCTCGCGCAGCTTTTGGCGATCCTGCGCATCGGTAGGGATATCATAGCGCCACTGCTGTTTACAGGTCTCGTAAATGTCCTCGATCAGCCCAGCCCACTCGTCGCCGACGCACTCTCTATAGGTCGTGGCATACTCGCTGGTGACGGTCGTAGACGGGCCGGCCATGCTGGCAACGATCGCTCTGGCCATATCGCGGGTGAGCTTGACCAGGGCCTTGGTGCCGACGCATACAGAGCCATCGGCCCCACGATACAGGTCGTAGCCGTAGAATTCGCCTGTGGGATCAGGGTAGTCTAACGGAAAGATGACCGACCCACCCGCCCGGCGCAGCCGCGACAGGATGGGGAAGGGTACCAGCGGAACCTGGGCGGTATGAAAAAACGCCGCGTCCATCGTAGCGCGTGTATACAGATCGGCTGGCGGCATGCTGATGGCGTCTCGGATATCTTCTCCGTAGATCAGAGTCGAGGCCATCTTCACCGTCATTGTTTTAAAGATGCTCGTGTGCGAGATCAGCTCCGCTTCTACCACGACGTCGATCGATAAGTCGGCAGTGCTGAGGAGCGAGCAGGATTGATATACTTCGCGCGCTTTCTCCTGCTCTTCATCCTCGATCATGCTGCCAGTAAAGACCATGATCACATCGATATCGCTATCGGGAACCGAGCCGCCCATCGCATAACTGCCTGTAAGATAGCAGGCGCGAATACGGGATGGAAATGCGGCTGCATAACGCCCGACGATCTGACGCAGCAGCGTATCCACTTTTTGATCGCCGACACGACTGAGCAGCGTGATCGCAGCCTGCTCGCTCGTTCCTGCCGCACGATCATGCGCGCGCGGGTTGAGGCTCTCGTCGATGCAGGTCTTCAGCCGTTGGGCGAGAATCTGGACCTGTGGCTCTTGCAGCATCGTGTAGTGATCGCCTGGCACGATCTGGATCGTCAAGCCGTCACGAACCAGCGCTCGCCAACCCAGGTCCATTCCAATTGGCCGGTTGCGCAGCGACTCGCTGGCCCGAAAGAGCGCCACGCGATCAGCGTAAACCTGCGGTATATAGCTGTCACGCGCTTGTATGTTGGCCTCGAAAACCTCGAAAAGCTGCCGAAGCTCGGGCAGGCCGACGCTCATCGGCAGGAGGTTCTCACGCTGGGCCCTGTCGAGAATCCATCCAAGCTGTCGATCCACATCCGGTGGGTCGAGGAGCGGTGCGAGCAGGGGCAGCTCTTTGTTGAGCCGCCGCCCGAGATCCTGGGCAAACATATCGATTAACGGCGCTGGATACGGCCGGTGCTCGTCGAGGCGTTTGGCCGATGTATCGAACAAGGCCAGCAGAGCCACGATCTCGCCCTGCTGCCGGAGCTGTTGGGCCATCTCAAACGCCACGGTGCCACCCATGGACCAGCCGCCAAGCAGATACGGACCCTCCGGCTGGATGCGGCGCAGCTCTTCCACATAGTACGCCGCCAGGGGCTCGATCCGGCTGAATGGAACCATAGGGCCATCCAGCCCAGGTGCCTGCAGCCCATAGAACGGCTGATCCTCGCCCAGATGGCGGGCCAGTTGGGCGAAACCGGTGATATTGCCCCCAGCAGGATGGACGCAGAAGAAGGGCGGGGCGGAGCCGGCAGGCTGGAGCGGAACCAGCGCTGACCAGACGGGTGGCGCGGTCTGACGGAGCAGGACGGCCTGCTGTTCGACCGTTGGCGCCTGAAAGATCGTTGCGAGCGGCAGTTGTCGATCGGTTAGCTGCTGAATCCTGGCGAGCAGCGACACCGCGAGCAAAGAATGGCCCCCCAGATCCAAAAAGTTGTCGCGTATGCCGATCGGGCGGGTAGCCAGCACCTCTTCCCAAATCTGTAGCAGGCAGAGTTCCAGCGTATCTCGCGCAGGGATGAAGCCATTCCCCGGCACGGCGTCGCTATGATCGGGCACGGGCAGGGCGCGGCGATCGACCTTGCCCTGGACCGTCAGGGGCAGAGCTTCGAGCACGACGAAGGCCGCTGGGACCATGTACTCGGGCAGCCGCGCGGCCAGGAACGCGCGCAGCTCAACTCCCAACGCTGAACGCTGAACGCTGAACGCTGGAGAAGACCACTCCGGCCCATTCATCGTTCTGCGTTCAGCGTTCAGCGTTTCGGCGGGCACCACATACGCGACCAGGCGCTTGTGGTCGGCACCATCGTCGCGTGCCAGCACGACGGCCTCGCGAATCTGTGGATGCTCAGCCAGAGCTGCCTCGATCTCCCCAAGTTCGATTCGGTAGCCGCGCAGCTTGATCTGCTGGTCGGTTCGGCGCACATATTCGATGTCCCCATCGGGCCGGTAGAAACCGAGGTCGCCGGTCTTGTACAACCGCGTCCCATTTTGGATTTTGGATTTTGGATTTTGGATTGGGTCGTCGGTTGCTCCTAATCTGCAATCTGCAATCTGCAATCTGCAATTCACGAAGG
>Ga0075423_10002371_pt1 | contig 17060 bp, 18 predicted proteins | sample SoiMethybrSBSTD2_FD_80114 | JGI IMG/M metagenome (GOLD analysis project Ga0075423, IMG submission 80114) | Bulk soil microbial communities from a Populus tree surrounding site in Tennessee, USA - Soil MetaG P. TD hybrid SBSTD2 | ecosystem: Environmental > Terrestrial > Soil > Tree plantation...
GCTGCCAGTGCGTTCCGGCCCAGTAGATGCGTCCGCACTCCGGGCACTCGGAGTAGCGCGATTGCGTCCGCCGCACGTATGGAGGCACTCTCTCCGCGACCGAAGCCGGCATGCGTGACTCGAGCTCCGAGTTGCACTCGATGCAGCGCGTGAGCGCCTCCTTCAGCTCGAGGCCGAGCTCGGCGAAGACCTGGCGCAGCTGCTTGGTGACTTCGTCGTCGCGGATGAGGATCGCGCGCACGACGCCGGTCTGGATCACGCGCCGCTTCGTGAGGTCGCGATCGCGCGTCAGCAGCACTCGATCTTCGGCGGCCGCTTCGCGCACCAGCTCCGAGTCGTCGATGCGGGCGTGGTAAGAAGCGTCGTAGCCCAGGGCGCGCAGCCAGCGCGCGAGTCGTCCGACGTTGCAGTCGGCGAGGAACCGGGGCTTCACCTCGCCCATCTTAGAATCGGCAATCGCGTGACTCCCACCTTCGACGAGCTCATGACGAAACTGCGGAGCGAGGCGAGCGGCTGCTACTCATGGTCGAACGGCCCCGGCGACCGCTACGCGCCGCACACCCACGGCTACGAGAAGGTCCTCTATTGCGTCGACGGATCCATCACGTTCGTCCTCGAGAGCGAGGGCCGCACGCTCGAATTGAACGCGGGTGATCGCATGGTGCTCCCGGCGGGGACGGTGCATTCAGCGGTCGTAGGGACGTCCGGCTGCACGTGCATCGAGGGCCATCGCTAGGTCCGTTCATCTCAGGATCGGGGCGTAATATGGGCCGGACGATGAGCATCATCGAGTTCATCCGAGACCGCGCCCGTTTTTACAACTGCCCGGTCTGCGGGCGCAGCCTGAAGGGTTGCGACGTGCAGGTCCTCAGCCACGAGGACGAGCGATTCCACCTCCAGGTGACGTGCGCGCAGTGCCAGGTCACGTTCATCGTCGTGCTCGCGATCGCAGGCGGAGCAGTCGAGGAGATCGAGAGCCCCTCGCAGCCCGTCGCCGAGCCCGTGGCCGCCGCGGAGCCGATCAGCGTCGACGAGATCCTCGACCTGCACCTGTTCTTAAAGGGCTTCCAGGGCACGCTCAAAGAGCTGATCCAGCAACCGGACCACTCCCGATAGCCGCTACGCGGATCTATCTCGACGACGCCGGGTCGGCCCCCGTCCTTCCCGAAGTGTCCGCCGCGCTTCGCGACGCGCCGGCCGGCAACCCGTCGAGCCCGCACAGCGAAGGTCGCGCCGCACGCGCGGCGCTGGATGCGGCCCGTGACCTCGCCGCGGCATCGCTGGGCGCGTACCGGACCGAGGTGACGTTCGTCTCCTCGGGCACCGAAGCCGTGAACCTCGCTCTTTTCGGGGTCACAGGACCACTCGTCACCTGGGCGGCGGACCACCAGTCGGTGCTCGGCGCCGCGAGGCGCAGGCAGGCGCTCGGAGAAAAGGTCACCATCGCGGGCGTTGCGGGCGACGCGACGGTCGACCTCGACGCGATCAAGGTGGGCACCGCGCTCGTGTCGGTCGGTCTCGCCAACAACGAGGTCGGCACCGTCCAGCCGGTCGATGACGTGATCGCGCGCGCGCACGAGGTGGGCGCGCTCGTCCACGTGGATGCGTGCGCGGGCCCGCGGTGGATCGAGCCTCCGCATGGCGCCGACCTGGTGTCGTTCAGCGGCCACAAGCTGGGAGGCGGTCGCGGCGGAGCGCTTTACGTACGCGATGGGGTCCGGCTCGACCCGATGCTGTTCGGAGGGCCGCAGGAGTACGGGCGCCGCGCAGGTCACGAGGACGTGGCGGCGGCGGTTGCCGTGGCGACAGCGCTGGCTGCCTGCACGAGCCAGCGCGAGCGGCGCGCGGCCGGCGCCCGCTCTCAGGGCGAAACGCTGCGGACTGAGCTGCGCGAGCTGGGCGCGACGCTGACCGGCTCCGAACGGCGACTGCCGGGCTTCGCGTCGTGCACCTTCTCCGACCGGCGTGGAGAGGACATTCTGCTGGCGCTCGACCTTGCCGGCGTCGCGGCCTCGAGCGGTTCGGCGTGCGCGTCGGGATCGCTCGACCCGTCTCATGTGCTGATTGCGATGGGGCTCAGCCTCGAGCAGGCGCTGGGAAGCCTGCGCTTGACCGCCGGCTACGCAACCACAGACGAGGAAATCGCGCAAGCCGCCGACAGGCTGGGCTCTGTCCTCGGCCGCAAGGAGGCCCATGCCTAGCCTCGAAGAAGAGCTCGCCCGCCGCATCGCGCGGGGCGAGGAGGTGGTGCTCGCGACTGTGATCAGGCTCGACGGCGAGCCGCCGTCGCAGTCCGGCGCCAAGCTGCTGATGACGCGGACGTCGTCGCTCGCCGGGACGCTCGGCTGCAGCGAGTTCGACTCCGCCGCGATGGCGGACGCAGACTCGATCGCCGAGGGCGGCGCGCCGCAGATTCGCACGTACCGCCACGACCTCGGCTCGATCGACGTCTACCTCGAGCCTTACGCCGCCACGCCGACCCTCCTCGTCTTCGCCAGCACGCCGCTCGCCGAGGCGCTTGTGCGCTGGGCGCCCGAAGTCGGCTTCCGCGCCGTGGCAGCCCCGACCGCGGCCGACGTCCCGGTCGTGCTGGGGCACGAGCTCTACGTGATCCACACGAATCACGACGCGACCGACCTGGTCCAGGCCCTGGAGGCTGTGCTGCCCCGCAACCCTCGGTTCATCGGCCTCGTCGGCAGCCGGCGTCACACGGGTCACCACCTCGAGGCTTTGCGCGCGAAGGGAGTCGCCGAGGACGTGATCGCCCGCATCCAGAGCCCGGTCGGCATCGACCTCGGGGCGAAGACGCCACAGGAGATCGCGCTTTCGATACTCGCCGGAGTCGTCGCGGTGCGGCGCGGCGGCGGCGCGGGCTGGAAGGCGACCGTCACTTAACGCTATTTCGCGCTAACGCAAGCTCAGCCCGGACCACGCGTCCGGATAATCGTGGCCGCCGTGACGATCGGGACAGGAACCAGGCTCGGGCAGTACGAAGTCCAGGACTTCATCGGCCAGGGCGCGATGGGTGTTGTGTTCCGCGCCTACCACGTCCAGCTGGAACGGACCGGCGCGGTCAAAGTGCTCCAGGGCATCTCACCGGACCCTGGGACGGTGGCCCGCTTCCGGCACGAGGCGCAGGCGATCGCGAAGCTCCGCCACCCCAATATCGTCGACGTCCACGACTTCGGGGAATCCGACGGGACGCCGTACATGATCGTCGAGTACGTCCCTGGCGGCAGCCTCGCCACCCGGATGGCGGAGGGGCGCCTGGACGCCGCCACGACGCTGAGGTACCTGCGCGGCATCGCCGCCGGCCTCGATTACGCGCACCGTCACGGCGTCGTCCACCGCGACGTCAAGCCGGCGAATGTGCTGCTCACCGCCGAGGACACGCCGGTCATCGCCGACTTCGGGCTGGCGAAGCTGCTCGAAGGCACGTCGCTGAAGTCGATGACCGGCGTCACCACCGGCACGCCGGCCTACATGGCCCCGGAGCAAGTCACCGGTCACGACGTGGGCCCGGCGGCCGACCGCTACTCGCTGGCGACGATCGCGTACGAGATGCTCACCGGCGTCATTCCCTTCGATGGCCAGGGCTTGATGGAGATGCTGTACGCGCAGGTGCACCGCGAGGCGCCGGCGCCGAGCTCGCGACACACAGCGCTGAACGCGGAGGTCGACCGCGTGCTGCTGCGCGGGCTCGCCAAGAACCCGGCGGACCGCTGGCCGACCGCGACAGAGTTCGTCGACGCGCTCGAGACCGCGCTGTCAGACGGCGCTGCGACCTGGCCGACACTGGCTCGCACGCTGGTTCTCGACCCGCCAGCACCGGCACCCACGCAACCCTCGACCGCCGTCCTGGCCAGGCCGAAGGCGCGGAAGGAGCCGGCGACGGTCGCGATGGCCTTCCCCTCGCCGCCGCCTCCCGAGTCCGTAGCTCAGCCGGCGAGGCACACTCGGCGCCGGCTGGCGATCGGCCTTGCCGCGCTGCTCATCCTTCTCCTGCTGATGGGCGTCTGCGCCGTCGTTGCGCAGGCGACCACGCTGACGGTGAGCCCTGACCGGGTCGCCCCGGGCGGCTCTGTCCACGTCACGGCGACGAAGGTGCCGGCCAACCAGGTGGGCGAGATCCAGCTGCACAGCGTCGTCGTGCACACCTACCCGTTCCAGGCCGACGCCAACGGCCAGGTCTCGATCGACATCGACGTCCCCTTCGACGAGGAGCTCGGCGACCACGTCGTCAAGATCTGCTGGGACAACACCTGCCACAAGGACGCGCCCCTCAAGGTTGTGAGCGGCGGGGTCGCGCAGGGCAGTCCGACACCTTCGATCTCGCCTTCTCCTGGCCCGACGGCCGGTCCGACCGCGAGCCCGAAACCCGGCAGCACTCCGACACCGAAGACCACGCCCACGCCACACTCCACGCCAACCTCGACTCCGCGGACCACGCCGCGGTCTTCACCGACGCCGACGCGGCCGCCGAGCCCACATCCAAGCCCGACGCCGACGTCCAACCCTTGTCCGGGCAACTCGAGCTCGCCGACGCTCTCGCCCGCGACCCAGACCGTCGTCGGTGGGGCGAAGGCGAGCTTCTCCGGTACGAACTTCACGCCGAACGCCACCGTCACGATCCGCTACTACGCCCCCCAAACGGCGGGTAGCCCGACCTCTCAGTTCACAGTCAAGGCATCGTGCACCGGCACGATCTCTTTCCAGGTGACCACCAAGGTGGCCGTGCTGGTCGCGCGAACCGACAAGGTGACGGCATGCGAGACCGCCAAAGGCTGCGCCCCCGAGGCAAAGATCAGCATTCTTCTCTAGGCCAAAGCACTCGAGTCATCTAACGGTTAACTCGAACTGAACTCGGCAAACCCAACCCCATAATCAGCAGCCGTGCCGATCGCTCAAGGGACCAAGCTCGGGCAGTACGAGGTCCAGGACTTCATCGGCCAGGGCGCCATGGGTCTCGTCTACCGCGCCTACCACGCCCAGCTCGAGCGGATCGGGGCCATCAAGGTCATGCAGGCCATCACGCCAGACGCGGACACGGTCGCGCGTTTCCGTCACGAGGCGCAGGCGATCGCCAAGCTTCGCCACCCGAACATCGTCGACGTCTACGACTTCGGCGAGTTCCAGGGGACGCCGTACATGATCGTCGAGTACATCCCTGGCGGCAGCCTCGCCACGCGCATGGCGCACGGCCGCCTGGACTGGGACATCGCGCTCGGCTACCTGAGGGGCATCGCGGCGGGTCTCGACTACGCGCACGGCCACGGCGTCGTGCACCGCGACGTCAAGCCGGCCAACGTCCTGATGACGAACGAGGAGACGCCTGTGCTGGCCGACTTCGGCCTCGCCAAGCTGCTCCAGGGCTCGTCCGTCAAGTCGATGACCGGGGTCACGACAGGGACGCCCGCTTACATGGCGCCGGAGCAGGTCACAGGGATCCGGGTCGGGCCCGCCGCCGACCGCTACTCGCTGGCGACCATTGCCTACGAGATGCTCACCGGCGTCATCCCGTTCGACGGCATGGCGCTCATGGAGCTGCTGTACGCCCAGGTCCACCGTGTGCCCCCGGCGCCGAGCACCCGCAACTCGGAGCTCGGGCCGGAGGTCGACGCCGTCGTGATGCGGGGTCTCGCCAAGGATCCTGCGCAACGTTGGGAGTCGGCGACCGCCTTTGTCGACGCGCTCGCCGCCGCTTTGAAGCCGCCACCGACACGCGTCCTCAGCGAAACGGTGGTCATGGCGCCGCCGCCGCCCCGCGCTCGCACCCGGCAGCAAGCAGCCCCCGTGGCGGCCGCGGTCGACCCGGAGACGGTCGTCTTCGATCCGGACACCCTTGGCGCTTTTCCATCGCCGCCGCCGACCGTCCAGAAGCCAAAGCCGCGGTTCTCCCGCCGGCGCATCGTGCTCATCGTCGCCGGGGCGCTCGTGGCCTTGCTGGCGATGGGCGTCTGCGCGATCGCGATCTCGGCGACAACTCTGAGCGTGAGCCCGAGCCGAGCCGCGCCCGGCGAAACCGTCACCGTGACGGCGACGCACGTGCCGGCGAAGCAGGTGGGCGAGATCCAGCTGTCGAGCGCCCTCCACAGGTACGTCTTCTTCGCCGACTCGAACGGCAACGTGTCGCTCGACATCACGGTGCCGGCGGACATCGAGCCCGGCAACCACACGCTCAAGATCTGCTGGAGCAACTCCTGCCACAAGCAGACGCAGCTGCGGGTCGTCGCGGAGACGTCCCTCGCTTCGCCGACCCCGATCGCGAACACGTCGCCAAGCCCGCGCATCTCACCCAGTCCCAGCCCGAAGCCGACGGCTTCGGCAAGGCCGACTGCGACGCCACACTCCTCGCCAACCTCGACCTCGAGCCCGCTGCCGCCTTACATCACGGTCGGCCGCATCTCAGCCTCGGCGAACACGATCGTCAGGTTCAGCAACTACCAGGCCGGCACCGCCACCGTCCAGGTGTGCCAGAACGGCAATTGCTACACCGTGGTGGGACCAGTGCAGGTACCCGCCGGGACCAACTACGTCACGTTCAAAACACCACCCGGGATCAAAGCGACCGCGCTCGGTTACGGCCAGGCGTTCGTCGTCGCGTGCATACCGGGGGACGCATGCCGAAAATCCAACAGCATCGACGTGGTGCCCTGAGCTAGAAGACTTCGGCGGCGACCAGGTCGTCCAGCGTCTCCCGCCGGCGCATGACCTCCGCCTTTCCGTCGCGAAGCATCAGCACCTCGGGTCGTGGCATCCCGTTGTAGTTGCTCGCCATGGCGAGGCAGTAGGCACCGGCGGCCGGCAGCGCGAGCACATCGCCAGGACTTAGCGCAGGCATCTCGATGTCGGTGATCAGGATGTCGGTCGATTCGCAGTACTTGCCGGCAATCGTCACCTTGCCGTCGGGGCGCCCTTCAGGCGCCGACGCGAGGTAGGCCTCGTACCGAGCTCCGTAAAGCTTGGGCCGGATGTTGTCGCCCATGCCGCCGTCGACGGCGACGTAGCGGCGCACGCCGGGGATGTCCTTGATCGAACCGACCGTGTACAGCGCCATTCCCGCCGGACCGGCGATGGAGCGGCCGGGCTCGACGACGAGCTGCGGGACCCTCAGGCCGCGCGTCGCGCATCCGCGGTCCAGCGCATGACGCACGGTCTCCACGAAATGACGCGGCGTCGGCGGATCGTCGTTCCGTGTGTACGCGATGCCCAGCCCGCCGCCCGCGCCGAGCTTGAGCGGCTCGAAACCGAGCTCGTCGCGCAGCTGCTTCAGCAGCCCCAGCATGATGTCCATCGCGTCCTCGTACGCGCCCAGGGCGAAGATCTGCGAGCCGATGTGGGAGTGCAGGCCCACGAGCTCGAGACGCGGATGCTTCAACGCCTTTTCCACCGCGGCGCGCGCCGCGCCGGACTCGATCGAGAACCCGAACTTGGAGTCGAGCTGGCCGGTCGAGATGTGGTCGTGCGTGTCGGGCTTGACGCCCGGCGACAGGCGAAGCATCACGGGCGCGCGGCTGCCGTCGGGGACGACCTCGCGCAGAAGGTCGAACTCGTGGTCGCCGTCGATGACGATCGTCGCGCCGGCGGCGTACGCCGACCTCAGGTCTTCGTGGCTCTTGTTGTTGCCGAGGAAGTGGACGCGGTCGCGCGGAAAACCGGACTTCAGGGCAAGGTGCAGCTCGCCCGCGGACACGACGTCGAGGCCGAGGCCCTCGTCGGCGACGATGCGAAGGAATCGGGGAGAGGCGAACGCCTTGGCCGAGTACAGGACCTGGCCGGCGCCGCCCATCGCCGCCACGTACTCGGAAGCTCGTTGGCGCACCGTCGCCTCGTCGTAGACGTACAGCGGTGTGCCGTGCGTCCGAGCAAGCTCGACGAGGTCGCAGCCCCCGACTTCCATGTGGCCGGCGGCGTTGACCCGGTACGTGACCGGGAAGAGCAACCTAGGCCGAGGCGGCTAGTTCGCTCGGGAGCCGCAGCCGCAAGAGCCGCCGCAGCATCCGCCGCCGCCGGTGGCCTTGCTGCTGAGGTCCGAGGCTGAGGACTCGACGCCGCCGCCGAACGAGGCGAAGCTCGAGACGAGCACGCGCGTCTTCGTCGACTCGCACGCCGGGCACACCTGGGCGGTGTCACGCTCGGCGAACCCGGTCAGGACCTCGAACTTGCCGGCGCAGCTTTCGCACCGATACTCGTAGATAGGCATCTCAGTGAAGGATTCTAAGCTGCTTCATCTTGCGCAACTGATCTCGGACTGGCCGGGGCTGGTCGCAGGTCCGCCCGAAGCGCTCATCGACGACTGCCTCGTGCTCCTCGACCACCTGGGCGGCGCCCGGAGCGTCATCGATGTCGGATCGGGTGGCGGGCTGCCCGGGCTTCCTTTGAAGATCGCGCGGCCGGAGCTGTCCGTGACCCTGGTCGAGGCCGACCAGGCCAAGGCGGCGTTCCTCGTCCAGGCCTGCTCGCGACTGCAGCTGCAGGGCGTCGACGTCGTCGCCGCTCGCGCCGAGGATGCCGGGCACGACGCGCGCTACCGCGAGGGATTCGACGTCGCGGTCGCGCGGGCGCTGGCTCCCCTTCCGGTGCTTGTCGAGCTGTGCCTCCCCTTCGTCAGGGTCGGTGGACGTCTGCTCGCGCAGAAGACAGATAGGGAGGAAGTGGCTCGGGCCGAGCGCGCCATCGCCCTGTGCGGGGGTGGAGCGCCGCGGGTGATCGCGGCCCCGTCGTCCGCGCGCTCGGGGGGAACGGTCGTCGCCATCCCGAAGGTGAAACCGACGCCGGACGCCTATCCGCGCCGCGCCGGCCTGCCGCGACGCAAGCCGCTCTGAGATGGAGAACGGCGAGAGGCTGGAATCCCTCGCCGTTCCCCTGGGGAAGCAGTCGCCTAGCTGAGGACCGCCGACCCTCCAGCCTTGATGGACTTGAGGTTCGTGAGCGCGAGCTGCTGCACGGCCGACGGAAGCGGCGCGTACTGCAGGTCCTTGCCTTCGGCTTGGCCGTCGGTGACGAGCCACTTGAAGAGGTTGACCACGGCCTTGCCCTTGTCGGCGTCTTTGTAGTCGGTGTAGAGCATCACCCAGCTGAAAGCCGCGATCGGGTAGCACGCGTCGCAGTTGGAGTTCGTGATCGAAAAATCGGTGGGGGTGACGTTGGGCTTCGTCGCAGCTGCCGCGGTCGCGCCGTCGGTGCTTGCCTGGACGAACTTGCCGGCCGCGTTCTTGAGCGCGGCCTGCTTCATGCCCGTCTGCACGACGTAGGCGAGCTCGACATAGCCGATCGCGCCGTCAGTAGACGCCACCGCCTGCGCCACGGCTTGGTTGCCACTCGCGCCGACGCCCGTCGGCCAGCTGACCGACTTGGCCTTGCCGACCTTGCTCTTCCACTCGTCGGAGATCTTGCTCAGGTAGTCGGTGAAGTGGTACGTCGTGCCGCTTCCGTCGGAGCGGTGGACGACCGTGATGTTCTTGTTGGGAAGGTTGTTGCCCGAGTTGATCGCGGTCAACAGAGGGTCGTTCCACTTCTTGATCTGGCCGAGGTAGATGCCCGCGAGCGTCGGGCCGTCCAGGTTCAACGAGCCGACGCCCGAGATGTTGAACGCAATCGCGACCACGCCCAGGGTGGTCGGGATCTGCGTCAGCGAACCGTCGCCGCCGGCGGACGCGATGTCGGCCGATCCCATCGGCACGTCGCTCGCGCCGAAGTCGACGGTCTTCTTGATGAACTGCTGGATGCCGGCCCCCGAGCCGACAGCCTGGTAGTTGATCGTCACCTGCGAGTGCTGTGTCGAGAAGTCCGTGAACGCCTTCTGATAGAACGGGCCGGGGAAGGTCGCACCTGCCCCCGTGAGCGCGCCCTTGCCGATGTCCGAGCCGCCGGTGGTGGGACTCGAACCGCACGCGGTCGCGACCATGGCCACCACACCGGCCACAAGCGCAGTCCGCCCGATAGATGAAAGTCGAAGCAATTTATCCCCTCCTGATTCGCTCGATTGGTACGCCGATCACGGTAGGAGCGGCCGTTTAAGACCGGGTTAATGCGGTCTTAAGCGTCGGTGCCATTGGAGGACGTGCATACTCGCCGCGTGATCTGGGACAGGCGTCGCGAGAACGTGCCCCGCATGGAGCCACATGAGCGAGACGGGTTCGCGGACATGCTCGAGCACGCGCCGATCGTGGCCATGGTGATCGACTCGGAGGGCAAGGTCGTGCGGGCCAATGCAGCCGCCCGCCGGTTCTTCGACATCGATGTTCAGCTGCCGGCAAGCCTCATCGAAGTCACGGTCGAGTCACGCCTGTTCGAGATCGTGCGCAACGGCGAGCTGCCCGCCGTCGCCAACCTCGTGCATCACCGGCGCACGGTCGAGGTGCACATCGTCCCGGGGCCCGAGCCGTGGCTGCGAATCATGTTTCTCGTCGACATCACCGACGTCCGGCGGCTGGCCACCGTGCGCCAGGAGTTCGTGGCCAACCTGGTGCACGAGCTCAAGACCCCCATCACCTCGCTCCGGCTCACCGCGGAGAGCCTCCTCACCGACCCGCCGGTCAAAGAGCGCCACCGCTTCGCCGACCGCATCGTCCGGGAGGCCGACTTCATCTCGAAGATCATCGACAACCTTCGCCAGCTCGGCGAGATCGAGATGGGGTCGCCGAAGGTCGAGAGATCGACTTTTGCGCTCGACGAGCTGGTCAGGGACAGCGTCCATCGGCTCGGCATCGAGCGGCCGGTCGAGCTCACGGTGCCCCAGGACCTCGCCATCACGACGGACCGCGCCAAGCTGGTGCAGGCGCTCGACAACCTCCTCGACAACGCCGCGAAGTTCTCGCCCGCCGGGACCGCGATCGATGTCGACGCCAAGGTTGCCGACGGCCAGGTCGTCATCAGCGTCAGGGACAGGGGGCCGGGCATCTCGCCCGAGCACTGGAGCCGCGTCTTCGAGCGCTTCTACAAGGTCGACCGGGCGCGAACTCGCGAAGCCGGCGGTTTCGGTCTCGGCCTGGCGATCACCAAGCACCTCATCCAGGTCCTTGGAGGCACGATCTGGACGGAAGCGGCCCGCGACGGCGGCCAGGTCTTCAGGATCTCCCTGCCGCGGGAAGTCTTAACGGGCGCATAAATTTCCGTTAACCCGGACCCGCCTATTCTGGGAGCCGGGGTAATGGCAGACGCTCAGGCGTACATCCAACCACGGGCGGACGGAGGGAGACCGGGGCTGCGCGCCGTGCTAGGAGCCGGCGAAGCGAAGCTGAAGGTCGACCAGCTGTCGTTCTTCTACGGGAAGTTCAAGGCCCTCAACGACGTCAGCTTCGACATCCCCGACCGCAGGATCACCGCGATCATCGGGCCTTCCGGCTGCGGCAAGAGCACGCTGCTCCGAGTGTTCAACCGGATGTACGACCTGGTTCCGAACGCGCGCGCCGACGGCAGCGTGATCATCGACGGCGACAACATCGTCACCACGCGGAACCTCCTCGCGCTCCGGCAGAAGGTCGGCATGGTCTTCCAGAGGCCGAGCCCGTTTCCGATGTCGGTGCGCGACAACATCGCGTTCGCACCCAGGCTGCTTGGCTGGAGCCAGGCAAGGGTCACGAGAGCGGTCGAAGAGAGCCTCGAGCGAGCCGCGCTGCTCGACGAGGTGAAGGACCGCCTGGATCAGCCGGCGACGTCGCTGTCCGGCGGACAGCAGCAGCGCCTCGCCATCGCCCGCTGCATCGCGGTCAGCCCCGAGGTCATCCTGATGGACGAGCCCTGCTCCGCCCTCGACCCGGTCGCGACATTGAAGATCGAGGACCTGATGGCGACGCTGGTACGCGACTTCACGATCGTGATCGTCACCCACAACATGCAGCAGGCGGCTCGCGTGTCGGACTTCACGGCGTTCATGCTCATGAACCCCGACGACCGCTATGGCGAGCTCATCGAGTTCGCGCCGACCGCTTACCTGTTCAACCAACCGCAGGACGAGCGGACAGAGGCCTACATCACGGGCCGGTTCGGCTAGGCCGATGCCTCGTCTCACCTTTGAGAGAGAGCTGGCGAGCCTTCGCGAGTCATTGGTCCGCATGGGCACGCTGGTCGAGTCACAGATCGAAGAAGCCCTCGACGCCCTGCGCCGGCGCGACGGCGGCTCCGCGGAGAAGGTCCGCACCCAGGACCAGTACCTGAACGAGCTGTTCAGGCAGATGCGCGAGCAGGTCTTCATGGTGATCTCCACGCAGCAGCCTGTCGCCCGCGACCTGCGTTACCTGATGGGTCTGCAGTGGATCGCGACCGAGCTCGAGCGGATGGGCGACTACGCCGTACGGATCGCGAGGATGACAGGGACGCTGGTGGCGCTGCCCGAGCAGCCGTTGCGCGCCGAGTTCGGCCTGATGGGTGAGCTCGCCATCGGCCAGGTCCACGACATCCTCGAGGCGCTGATCGACCAGAACGAGCCACGCGCACGGGAGGTCGCGGCCCGCGACAACGAGATCGACCGCCTCTATCACCGAGTTTTCGAAGACCTGGTCAAAGACATGGGCAACGGCCACGCGGACACCGACGACGCGTTGCGCGACGTCACGCTGCTCCTGGTCGCCCACAACCTCGAAAGGATCTCCGACCGGGTGACCAACGTCGCGGAGGACATCGTGTTCCTCGAGTCCGGACAGGTCGTCGAGCTCGGATGACCGCGCGTGCGGCGGCGAACGGAAACGCCGGCCGCGTGCTCATCGTGGAAGACGACGAGGGCATCCGCGAGATGCTGAAGTACAACCTCTCGACCGCGGGGTTCACGGTGCACGAGGCACGCGACGGCGCCACCGGCTTGCGGACGGCGCGCACCGCGCGCCCGGACCTGATCCTTCTCGATCTGATGCTGCCGGGCATGAGCGGCTTCGACTTCTGCCGTGCGCTCCGCCGCAGCAGCCGGGTGCCGATCATCATGATCACCGCCAAGGACGCGGAGGTCGACAAGATCGTCGGGCTCGAGCTGGGCGCCGACGACTACATCACCAAGCCGTTCTCAGTCCGGGAGGTGCTCGCCAGGGTCAACGCGGTGCTCCGCCGCGCGTCACCCGACTCCGGCGAGCCGGCCGGGATTCCCGAGCGGGACGCGTTCGGCGACTTCACGCTCGACCGCGCCGCGCGACGGGCGGTGCTCGCCGGCAAGGACGTCAAGCTCACCACGCGCGAGTTCGACCTCCTGTCGTACCTGCTGGCGCACCCTGCGCGCGTGCACACGCGCGACGTGCTGCTCGAGAACGTGTGGGGCCCTGATTTCTCCGGCGACCGCAAGACGGTGGACGTCCACATCCGCTGGCTTCGCGAGAAGTTCGCCGGTGTGGCGCCCTTCGAGATCGTCACCGTGCGCGGCGTGGGCTACAGGCTCGACAGGAAGCCGGCGGCCTAGAAATGGCCGTGCGCGTCGAGTCGCGACCGATCCCGGCGGCAGGCCGTCCGCGAGACGGCTTTCGCACGGTCGTGGCCGTGATCGCGAGCGTCGTGCCTGTGGTCCTGGCGATCATCGTCATCACGCTGGTCCTGCAGGCGCTGCCGGCGATCCGGCATTTTGGGTTCAGCTTCCTGACGACCAGCGAGTGGAACGCGGTCACGGATCACTTCGGGGCGCTGCCCGCGATCTTCGGCACGCTCTTCACCGCCTTCATGGCGCTTGCCATCGCGCTGCCGGTCGGCGTGGCCGTTGCGGTCGTGCTGGCCGAGCCCGGCCACACCACGATCCGCGGGTATATCGGAATCGGGATCGAGCTGCTCGCGGCGATTCCGAGCGTCGTCTACGGGATCTGGGCGCTCTATGTCCTGGGACCGTGGTCGTACGAGCACATCGAGATCCCGGTCTCGGAGCGCCTCCACTTCATCGGATGGTTCGGCTTGCCTGCGCCGCGCGGCCTCTTCAACGCGTCGCTCGTGCTGGCCGTGATGATCCTGCCCACCCTCACGGCCATCTCACGAGACGTCATCAAGGCCGTGCCGCGTGGGCTCAAGGAGAACGCCGTGGCTCTCGGCGCGACGTGGTGGGAGACGACGTGGCGCGTGATCCTGCCCTCCGCCCGCGCCGGCATCTTCGGCGCCACGGTGCTAGCCCTCGGTCGCGCGCTGGGCGAGACCATCGCGGTCACGATGATCATCGGCAACCAGTACGTGATCCCACACACGATCTTCCAGCCCGCGTACACCCTCGCGAGCGTCATCGCCAACGAGTTCACCGAGGCCACAGGAACGATCTATCCGGCAGCCCTCGTCGAGCTCGGACTGGTCCTCATCGTCGTCACGCTGATCGTCAATGTGCTCGCCCTGCTCCTCGTTCATTCCGCATCGCGCGAGGCGCGGCTCACGGCATGAACCGCAACAGGCAGCGGCTCTACACGAGCCGGGCGTGGCTGGCGGTGATGTACCTGCTGACCGTGCTGGCGTTGATTCCGCTCGCGCTCGTGTTGTGGTTCACGATCCTGAAGGGCCTTCCATCCGTCATCCATCCGCAGTTCTTCTTCAACGCCGAGCTTCCGCCCTGCGAGCCGCGATGTCCGGCTGTGTCGAACGCCGGTGTTGTGCACGCGCTCATCGGCAGCGGAGTCATCGTCGGCATCGCGTCCCTGATCGCGATCCCGATCGGCGTGCTGGGTGGCATCTACCTCGCCGAGTACGGGGTGGCACCCTGGACGAGGTGGGTACGGCTCGCCAGCGACGTCCTCGTCGGCACGCCGTCGATCGCGATCGGCCTGTTCATCTACGCGTTCCTGGTCGTGCCGTTCCACCACTTCTCGGCTCTTTCCGGGGCGGTTGCGCTGTCGGTCCTGATGCTTCCGATCGTCGTCCGCACGACGGAGGGCGCGGTCACCCTGATACCCAACGGGCTCCGTGAGTCAGGACTCGCGCTCGGTCTGCCGAGGTGGCGTGTGTCGCTGCAGCTGATTCTTCCCGCCGCAGCGCCGGGTGTGATCACAGGCGGGCTGCTCGCGGTTGCTCGAGCCGCCGGCGAGACCGCACCGCTGCTCTTCACGGCGTTCGGCGCGCACATCGTGCAGTTCGACCCGAACGGACCCATGCAGACGCTGTCACTCACCGTGTACCAGTACGCGCTGCTGCCGTACAAGTCGCTGCAGAACCAGGCGTGGGGCGCGGCGCTGGTGCTGATCGTCGTGGTGCTCGGCATCAACCTCTTGAGTCGTTGGGTGCTGCGAAGACAGATCGCGCTCGCGAGCCAGTTGTAAATCACTCGACCTAGCACACGCCTCGCAGTTAAAATTCCACTGTCAGTAACCGCCGCGTCGGGATCCCGCTCACCCAAACGTTTCAGCTGACGAAGGAGCACTGGTGGCAACAAAGATCCTGGAAGTTGCAGAAGTGAGCGTCATGCGCGCGGCCGGGGGAGTTGTCGTCCGACACTCGCGGTCAGGCGACGCGGAGATCGCAGTCATCCACCGTCCCGAGTACGACGACTGGACTCTGCCCAAGGGCAAGATCGAGCCCGACGAGACGCCCGAGGACTGCGCGCTGCGCGAGGTCCGCGAGGAGACAGGGTTGCGCTGCGACCTGGTCCGCCCGCTCGGGTGCACCGCTTACGTCGACCGCCGCGGGCGCGACAAGATCGCGTGCTACTGGATCATGGAGGTGCGCGGCGGCCGCTTCAAGCCCGGGATCGAGGTCGACCGGCTGCTGTGGCTGCCGGTGTCCGACGCGGTGAAACGGCTGACGTACCGACACGACAAGCTGCTGGTCCAGCAAGAGCTCTAGGAACAAACTCCTCCCCATTTATGGGGAGGTGGCCGCGCAGCGGCCGGAGGGGCATCGACGCACGTAAGCTTGGCCGCGTGCAAACGCTCACGCACGCGGACCCTCTCGTCATCGCCGGTGTGACGCTGCGTTCGCGCCTCTTTTTGGGCACGGGCAAGTACACCAGCGACGAGGCGATGCTCGCGTCGCTCGAGGCGTCTGGCTGCGAGCTCGTCACCGTCGCGCTGCGTAGGCTCGACCTCGACAACCCGTCCAGGAAGACGATCCTCGACGTCATCGACTGGTCGCGCTACCGCATCCTCCCCAACACCGCGGGATGCAAGACCGCCGACGAGGCGATCCGGGTCGCGCGCCTTGCTCGATCGATGGGCCTCTCCGACTGGATCAAGCTCGAGGTCATCCCCGACCCGCGCTACCTGTTTCCCGACCCCGAGGAGACGCTGAAGGCGGCGCGTGTCCTGGTCGGGGAGGGTTTTCACGTCCTCCCGTACATCAACGCGGACCCGGTGCTTGCTCGCAAGCTCGAGGAGCTCGGCACGGTGACGGTGATGCCGCTCGGTTCTCCGATCGGGTCCGGCCAGGGCCTGCAGACGGCGGAGCAGATCCGGATCATCGTCGAGGGATCCCGAGTGCCGGTGGTGGTCGACGCTGGGATTGGCGTTCCGTCCGACGCCGCGCTGGCGATGGAGCTGGGCGCCGACGCAGTGCTGGTCAACACCGCGGTCGCGCTGGCCAAGGACCCGCCGCTGATGGCCGAGGCGATCAAAGAAGGCGTCGAGGCAGGGCGCAAGGCGTACCTCGCCGGGCGCATGCCGAGGCGAGCGGAGGCAAGCCCCAGCTCGCCCACGGAGGGGGTTTCGCGGCCCAGCTAGCGCTGCCGGCCGCGATGGCTGTCGTTGCCAGCGCCGGCGCCGGGCTGCGCGCCGCATCGCGGGCCACCATCCTGCAGCTGCGGGCTCCTTGGCTCACCGGCCGGCAGCTCGAAGTTGAGGCGGCACGACTCGTGGCCTCGTCCCCGGTTCCGGTGCTGATCAGCTCTCGCTGCGATGTTGCGGTTGCCGCCGGCGCGGCCGGGGTCAACCTGCCCGAACGCGACATCGGCATCGAGTTCGCGCGCGGTCTCATCCGGCGTGGTCTCGTCGGCCGCTCTGTGCACTCGCTGGAAGCTGCAAAGCGCGCCGAGGTCGAAGGCGCGGACTTCGTGATCTTCGGCCCGGTGTGGCCGAGTGCCTCCCACCCCGACGTCACACCGGTGGGGATCGACGCGCTGACCGAGGTTGCCCACAGCGTTCGCCTGCCGGTGCTGGCCATCGGCGGCGTCACCGAGGAGAGGA